>Ga0210392_10001332_pt1 | contig 13214 bp, 9 predicted proteins | sample IncBWC30OmetaG_FD_161057 | JGI IMG/M metagenome (GOLD analysis project Ga0210392, IMG submission 161057) | Forest soil microbial communities from Barre Woods Harvard Forest LTER site, Petersham, Massachusetts, United States - Inc-BW-C-30-O ...
AGAGATGCGCGATTCGGGGAGGCGCGATTCGAGAGGCGGGGTGTCGGGGAGGCGGGCGTCGAGCAGGCGGTCGGTGGCGTAGATCATCCAGACGGCGAGGAACATGGCGGCTGGCTCGGTCCAGGGGAGATGGACGTGGGAGCAGCGGGCGATGAAGAGGGTCCAGAGGGTGGCTACGGTGGGGGCGTCAAGGGAGAGGAGATGCCAGAGGGCGAGAGCGGAGTAGCGGGGCCGCGGGCGAGGGACGAGGTGCGGGCGGGGGATGCGAGGGGTGGTTTGTGCAGCCCCATGTCTCGAAGGCGAGACATGGGGCACCCGCTTGTGAGGCTGTGCGATGCTTTGGCGGCGGGTGAAGGGAGGAAAGCTCATCGGTAGCAAATGGAACAACTGATGCCGTTAGATGCAGGCGGGCGGAATCAGGCGGGAGGGTTGGGGTTATAGCTGGGGAGCGGGGCGGGATCGGGGGATGAGTGCTGGGCCGATGAGCCGTTGTGCGAGGGGGGATCGGCGGCGGGAAGCGTGCGGCTGTGGGGAGTGTCGGCTGTAGCGGGGGGAGAGTCCGGGGCGCGCTGCTGGCGGGAGCCGGCGGCCCAGAAGTCGGGGTCGATGTCGGGGAAGATGCTGTCACGCTGTTCGATGGCGGCGAGGCGGGCTTCCTGATCTGGGGTGATGGGTTGATTGGCTTCGAAGTGCTGATAGATGGATTTGAGCTCGTTGAACTGATCCATGTGGGTCTCGAAACGGAGCTCGGCGTAGTCGCGGGCGGCGCCGGTGGTGATGAGGAACTGCCAGTCGGAGGATTCGAGGAGGAGGAGCTCGCGGCAGAGCTGTTTGACGATGCGCTCGGCGAGGGGCTGGTTGGCGTGGCCGTCGGGCTTCCAGGTGCCGGCGGTGCAGACGTCGCGGACGTAGAGCTCGGCGGGATAGATCTGGGCGTAGGTCCAGGAGGTGTCGGCGTTCATCCAGACGTGATTGGTGCCTTCGGCGCCCCAGGAGCCTTCGTGCATCTTGATGAAGCCGGCGCGGGGGAAGCGATCGAGGTATTGCGAGCCGGAGGTGAGATGGATGCCGATGGGGTAGTCGTGGAGGGTGCGGGCGACGGCCTCGAGCCAGCGGGGACCTTCGAACCACCAGTGGCCGAAGAGTTCGGCGTCGAAGGGCGAGGAGAGGATGGGGGGGACGGCATCGTTCATGCCGGCGTTGAGGGCCTCCCAGGCGAGGTGGACGAAGTGGGAGGCGTGGGCCTGGGTGCGTTCGGCGGCGCGGGCGGGGTCGTAGGGCTGCTTGTCGGCCATATCGACGTTGGAGCCGGTGACCGACCAGTAGCGATGACCGCCGGGCCAGCGCTTCTTGTGGAAGTCGAGATAGTTGCTGTCGCCGGGGTAGCCGAAGTTGCCGGACCAGACCTGGGTGCCGGTGGTGGGGTCGCGGGGGAAGACGGTGACGGGGTGCTGCAGCTCTTCGGTGGCGTGCGAGCCGTCGACGTAGTAGGGCTGGTAGAGGCGGCGATAGTCGTTGTGCGTCATGGGTTCGTCGGTGGAGCGGACGATGGCGCCATCGCGAAGCTCGTAGGGGGATGTGGTGCGGGCAGACTCTTCGACGAGGTGGGTATCGACGAAGAAGAAGTCGATGCCGGATTCACTGATGGCCTGTTCGACGCCGATGCGATTGAAGGCGGGAGCGATGGGCGAGCCGTCCTGCTGGGTGACGGGGTAGTTCCAGGGGCCGGCGGGGCGATAGCCGCACTCGGGGGCCCAGATGCCGCGAGGGTGCTTGCCGATGTGGCGCTGGTGGGCGGAGACGGCGGTGCGAACCTGGGCGCGAACGCTCTCGTCGGTGCCGAGCAGCGGCATGTAGCCGTGGGTGGCGCAGCAGGTGATGATTTCGATCAGGCCGGCGTCGTTGAAGTGGCGGAAGCCTTTGATGATGTCGCCGTCGAGGGCATTGAAGTCGTTGAGCGTGTCGGTGAAATATTTTTGCCAGAAGCGGGCGAGCTCGGCGTAGTGATCTTCGCTGACGGAGAGGAAGTAGGATTCGTCTTCGCGAGCGGCGAGGATCTTGCGCTCGAGGTAGCGTGGGAAGTCGGTCTTGAAGATGGGGTGGGCGAGCTGCTCGAGGAGGATGGGGGAGAGATTGAGGCTGCAGTTGAGGGCGATGCCGTCGCGCTCGAGATTAGCGAGGACGCGGAGGAGCGGAAGGTAGGTTTCGGCAGCGGCTTCGTGGAGCCACTCGATGCCATGCGGCCAGGTGCCGTGATTGACGACCCAGGGCAGATGGGCGTGGAGGGTGAAGGAGAGGAAGCCAGCGGGTTTGCCGGTGGGATGGGAGCGTTTGGCCTGGGATGTTTGCGCGCTCAAGGTCGTGATCCCTTCTGGGGAGGGTGGTGCGCAGGGAGGAAAGCCGCGCGAGACGTAGGGGAGAGCGGGCGGGCGATCGGCCGGTCTCCGTCGTTAGGTAATTAGACGCCCGGGAAACAGGTGCGTCTGCAAGTGAGAGCGATGCAAGCGCTTTGAGAAGTCCGGTGATGCGGCTCGAGGAGAGAGAAATTGTTGGAAAGCATTGCGTTAGTTGGATGCAAAGTGGATGGGTAGGGGTGCATGGAGTGGGAGGGTCGGGTGGCTGCCGGGGGCTTGGCTGCTAAGGCGGTCTGTTTGCTTAGGCTGGGTGCGAAAGACGTGTGTGCGTAGGGGCCAGGGACGTGTGCAGGAGCGGCAGGGGGACGCAACCCGCGGGCGTCGTGGAGGCATCCAGTAAGAGAGAGACTACAGCAAGCGATGGGTTTCTCCGACCGGATTTTCGAAGTATTTACAAGCCGGAAGAGAGTATGCTGTCGCAGAAGGTTAATTCTCGATAGGAGAGTGCAATGGCAGACAATGACAGCGCAGGGGGATTCGGATGGTTTCTGGCAGGGCTGGGTATCGGAGCGCTGGTAGGTGTGTTGTATGCGCCGAAGTCGGGCAAAGAGACCCGCGACGACCTGAAGGCGGGAGCGCTCGAGGCCAAAGATCGCGCCAACGAGCTCTATGAGCAGGGGAAGACCCAGGTTGGGCAATATGCCGAGCAGGGCAAGCAGGCTGCGAGCGAGTATGTGGACAAGAGCAAGCAGGTTGCGTCGGAGTATGTCGATAAAGGCAAGGAATATTACGACAAGGGACGCACCCAGTGGACACAGTATGTGGACAAGGGCAAGGACCTGATCCAGACGCAGGCCGAGGCGGCGAAGGCTGCCCTGGAGGCGGGCAAGGACGCCTACGCGTCGAAGACGAATGACTCGACGCCGGTTGTGTAGGCACGTTGTCTGAGTTGATGAAGGGGTACGACTGGATGCGAAGAGGGCCGGTGAATGCCGGCCCTTCGTCGCGAGAGGCGGCTGGTGGGGCGAATCGTTGCGCGGCTCCGGGACTTGCCGGATGTGCAGGAAACGCACAAGATAGTAACGATCAACAGTTTGCAGAGCGAATAGGAGCAGGATCATGCCGGTACTCAGTGGCGCAGCGGTGGTTGTCTTCCAGCAGGATGAGCTGACGAAACGCGATATTCATTGGGCGATGCTGTTTCTGGCGGTCATTGCGCTGGCGCTGGTGGCGCAGGCGGTTGGCGTGCTGATTGGAGCCGCGTTCGGGGCAAAGCTGCTGCGCAAGGTGAATGTGATTGCGGACATCGTGGAGACCAAGACGGGTCCGATCATGGACCGGACGAATTCGATTCTGCGGGACCTGGAGCCGAAGGTGAAGAGTGTTGGGGAGAGTGCCGAGCACATCTCGTCGACGGTGCGGGTGAAGGTGGACGAGCTGGGCGTGACGATGACCGAATTGAACGCGACGATGCGCGACATCAATGGGCGCACACGGGTGCAGGTGAAGCGGGCAGACAACATCGTCAGCGATGCAATGCACGCGACGGAGGAGATTTCGCAGACGGTTCAGCAGGGGATCAAGGGGCCGGTGAAACAGATTGCCGGGGTGATCGCGGGTGTGAAAGCGGCGGTGGAGACGCTGGTGGAGCGATCGCCGTTTGGGCGGAGGTAGGGCGGGGAGGGCTTACCTTCCATGTCTCAGAAGCGAGACGTGGGGCACCCGGATTGGTGGGCCATGTGAGTGAGGCGCGGGGTTAGAGGATCCAGCCGCCGCCGGCTACTTCGTCGCCCTGGTAGAAGACGGCGGACTGGCCGGGAGTGATGGCGCGCTGGGGCTCGTCGAAGATGGCTTCGATGGTGTCGGGGCCGGTGACGCGGAGGGTTGCGGGGGCGGGCTCGTGGCGGTGGCGGATTTTAATCGCGACGCGGATGGGCTGGGTGGGTTCTGGGATGGAGACCCAGTTGAGGCGGTTCGCGGTGAGGCGGGTGGAGAGCAGCTGATCGTCAGGACCTACTTCTACCTTGTGGGAGTCGGGGTGAATTTTCAAGACATAGAGCGGGTCGGGGGAGCTCAGGCCCAGGCCCTTGCGCTGGCCTACGGTGAAGGCGTGGATGCCCTCGTGGCGGCCCAGGACTTCAGTGGATCCGTCGGGGCTGGTGGCCACCAGCTCGCCGGAGGAGTCGGGGAGGGGCTGGCCCTGCTCGGCGAGGTAGGCGGTGAGGAAACTCTGGTAGCTGCCGCCGGGGATGAAGCAGATCTCTTGCGAGTCAGGCTTCTGGGCGAGGTCGAGGCCGTGGTCGGCGGCCATGGAGCGGACAGCCGGCTTCTGCATCTCGCCGAGGGGAAAGAGAGTGCGGGAGAGCTGGTGCTGGGTGAGGCCGAAGAGGAAGTAGGTCTGGTCCTTGGAGCGGTCGGCGGGGCGGGAGAGGATCCAGCGGCCGCGGGCTTCGTCGTAACGATTGCGGGCGTAGTGGCCGGTGGCGATGCGCTCGGCGCCGATCTGGCGGGCGGTGAGGAGAAGCTGATCGAACTTGAGATGGTTGTTGCAGAGGGTGCAGGGGATGGGGGTGCGGCCGGCGAGGTACTCGCTGACGAAGGGGCGAACGACCTCGGCTTCGAAGCGGTCCTGGGCGTTGACGAGGTAGTAGGGAATGCCGAGGTGCTCGGCTACGTGGCGGGCATCGTAGACGTCGTCGATGGAGCAGCAGCGGCCCTGGGGGACGGTTTCGGGGAGGCCGAGGTCGGCGTAGTTGGCGGCGAGGCGGCGCTGGTTCCAGAGCTGCAGGGTGAGGCCGACCAGGGGGTGTCCCTGGGCATGCAGGAGCGCGGCGACGGCGGAGGAGTCGACGCCACCGGACATGGCTACGGCAATGGTGTCCTGTTGAGACATAAAGGCCCTAGGTAAGATGATAGTCTGCGGCGCAGTTTGCAGGAAATCGGTTGTGGCGGGAAGTTGAGGTTGGGATTGGACGATAGGCAGCAGAGCACGATGGCAGGACGATGGGCGTTGCCGTTTCTGGGCGTGGCGTGCGCGGTGGGCGTGGCGTCGATTTACTATAACCAGCCGCTGTTGCTGGTGATGGGAAAGACGTTTGGGCGCGATGCGCGGGCGATGGAGTGGGTGGCGGTGGCGACGCAGCTGGGCTATGCGGCGGGGATTCTGTTTTTTGTGCCGCTGGGCGATGTGGCGGAGCGGCGGTCGCTGATGATGCGGATGTATGCGGCGGTGAGCGTGGCATTGCTGCTGGCGGCGCTGGCGCAGGGACTGGCGTGGATGATTGTGGCCAGCGCGCTGGTGGGGTTGATGGCGGCGGTGACGCACGTGGTGCTGCCGATTGCTCCCGACCTGGTGAGCCACGAGCAGCGCGGCAAGGCGATTGGGACGGTGATGACGGGATTGCTGCTGGGGATTCTGCTGGCGCGGACATTTGCGGGATGGCTGGCGAATGTGGCGGGATGGCGTTCGGTGTTTGTAGTGGCGGCGGTGCTGAATTTGTCGTTCGTGCCGGTGATGTGGAAGGTGATGCCGAGGATGGCGGCGCGCGAGTCGCTGACGTATGGGCAGGCGATGAGATCGCTGTGGACGCTGTTTCGATGCGAGCCGCTGCTGCGCGAGGCGGGGGTGCTGGGGGCGCTGACGTTTGCGTCGTTCAGCTGCTTTTGGACGACGCTGGCTTATTTATTGAACTCGCACTACGGGCTGGGTCCGGGGGTGGCGGGAACGTTTGGGATGGTGGGGGCGGCGGGTGCGCTGGTGGCGCCGTTTGCGGGATGGCTGGCGGACAAGCGAGGGACGCGGTTTGTGGTGACGGTAGCGGGAGCTGTGATGACGGGCTCGTATATCTGGTTGCTGGTGACGGAGGGCTTGCGGGCGTCGACGGCATGGCACATGGTGGCGCTGGTGGTGGGCGTGGTGGCGCTGGATGTAGGCCAGCAGATGATGCAGGTGGGCAACCAGACGCGGATCTTTGGACTGGGTGCAGCGGTGCGGAGCCGGCTGAACACAATCTATATGACGATATTCTTTGCTGGCGGTGCGATGGGGTCCGCGCTGGCGGGATGGGCGTGGTGGCGGTGGGGATGGAACGGGGTGTGCGGGCTGGCGCTGGTGCTGATTGCCGCTGCGGGGATTCGTCATTTTACGGGGTATAGCCGCAGGCATGGAGAGGTGCGGGTGCATGTGCCGGCGAAGGAGTGCGATCCGGTCTAGGTGAGGGATGGGTTGCAGCGGTCTAGCTGCGAATGTTGGTGGCGGCTGCGGGGTGCGCTTCGGGGTCATCTGCGAGGGCAGAGGCCTCGGCACGGCGTTCGGCGCGGAGGGCGGCGGAGCGGCGGGCGCGGCGCCAGGTGATCATCGAGGTGACACCGTAGTTCCAGACTGCGCTGAAGAGCAGACCAGTGATGCCTGCCAGCGGCCAGGGCATTCCCTGGCGGAAGGCTTCGGCGCTGATGAGGACATTGGCGATGCCGCCGAGCGAGCACGCGATGCAGAAGGTGAGCATACCGAACCAGAAGGCGACACCGCGGCGGCGGCGGTCGCGATAGGTGAAGGAGTTGTTCAACACGTAGTTGAGAACCATGACGATGCCGGTGGCGAATGCCTGGGACTCGATGAAGGTGAAGCGTTCGTCTATGAGCAGCAGGCCGAGGAGCATGAGGTGAATGACAGCGCCGATGGTGCCTACGAGGGAGAAGAGCACGAAGCGGACGGAGACGTAGCTGCCGATGAGTTTGTCGAGGATGAGCTCGAGGTACTCGAGGCCAACGATGAGGTCGAGCTTGCTTTGGCCGTGTTGACGCAGGCGGAAGTGGTAGGGGACTTCGCCGACGCGGACCTGACCATCGGAGGACAGGACGATGTCGAGGAGGATCTTGAAGCCAATGGCGGTGAGGCGATGGGCGATGCGCTCGAAGAAGGAGCGGCGGACGATGAAGAAGCCGCTCATGGGATCGGTGAGGTGGGCGTGGCGCTCTACGCCGGAGAGACGGCGGCCGAGGCGGCTGAGGCGGACGCGCCAGTCGGAGAAGTCGCCCATGCTGCCGCCGCCGATGTTGCGGGAGCCGACGACGAGGTCGAGGTCTTCGGAGGATATCTTGCGAACCATCTCGGGGAGCACGGTTTCGTCATGCTGGAGGTCGGCATCCATGACGGCGATGTATGGGGCGGAGGTGGCGAGCATGCCTTCGATGCAGGCGGAGGAGAGGCCGCGGCGGCCGATGCGATGGAGGACGTGCAGGTTGTGCTGGGTGTGGGAGAGGCGTTTAACGACGGCGGCGGTGCCATCGGGGGAGTCGTCGTCGACGACGATGACCTCGTAGCGGATATCATGGAGGGTATTGCGGAGCTTCTCCAGTAACAGGCCAATGTTCTCGCGCTCGTTGAGCGTGGGAATCACGATGCAAAGATCATAAGACGGCATTGAGATCCTCTGGCGAGTCAACGAAGAGTGTCAGGAGCGTTGTGCAGATTGCTGCGACAACGTACTTAACGATAGATGCTTGCTGCGCGATAGATGCTTGCTGCACGATTTCGCGCCAGATTAGATTATAAGATTACTGACCATATCAAAGTCGAGAGATAGATGATTTTAGGATTCGCGGCGAAACAGAAGGCAACCTTTGCACTCGAACGAATCGAAGAGAAGGTGGAACAGCATGCCGGGGCGGGAATGCTGGTGCTGCTGTGCCTGCTGTTTGTTGCGCTGGTGGGGCTGGCTGCAAGCGACTACCTCTGGTATGACGAGCTGATCATTGTTCGGGTAGCTGCGCTTCCACACTGGCACGATATCTGGAATTTTTATGCCAGCGGGTTGGATACGATTGGGCTGCTGTATGCACTGATGCTGCATGCTCTGAGGGGGCTGCCGGCTGATGAAGAGGTCCGGTCGCGGCTGCCGGCGATCGTGAGCTTCCTGGGGACGCTGTGGTGCGTGTTTGTGTTTGTGCGGCGGCGCTATGCGGCGGTGTATGGGTTCGCGGTGGTGCTGTTGCTGACGACGTTTCCGCTGCTGGCGTTTGCGGTGTTCGCGAAGAGCTACGCGGTGGAGCTGGCGGGGCTGGGGTTGGCGATGGTCTGCTGGCAGAAGGGGTTGGAGGATAGCGGCGGATGGGGCGCGTTGGGGGTGTGGTGCGGGCTGGCGCTGGCGATCTCCTCGCACACGTTCGGGATTTTTCTGGTGGTGCCGTTCGCGGTGGCGCAATGGTGGGCGGACGCGCGGCGGGGCCGGGTGAGCTGGGCGATGTGGGCCGCGCTGGTACTGTTTCCGGCGGTGCTGCTGCCGGTATTGCCGGGTGATCTGCGGGCGTCGAAGCTGTATGGCTCGAACTTCTGGTCGAAGCCGAGTTCGACGCTGATGAAGCAGACGTATATCGATTACTTCACGACCAACTGGCGGTTTCTGGTGATCCTGCTGATCGCGGGATTGATTGTGTCGCTGGTGCTTGTGGAGGGGAAGAGCGCAGAGGATGCGCCGGCGAGGAAGAGTGGATTTTCGGGGCCGGAGTGGATGCTGGCCGGGCTGCTGACGGCGCTGCCGGCGTTCGTGCTGCCGCCGTCGTACCTGCTGCATGCGTATCGCGCGGATTATGTGCTGGGGTATGCGATCGGGCTGGGGATCCTGCTGGTGGCCTTGTTTGCGGAGCAGTCGAAGCGGACCGGAGCGGCGGGACTGGTGCTGCTGATTTTGTTTGCGGCCGTGACGCTGAAGGTGGACTTGAAGACGATACCCGGGGGAATGCGCGCGCTGGTGCATCCAAGGAGCGTGCATGCCGCGCTGGCGGCGCGATACAACAGCGATCCGTGGGTGAAGCTGCTGGAGGGAAGCGATCTGCCGGTGCTAGTGGGCGATCACCTACTGTACACGCGCCTGGAGTGCTACGCGCCGGACGAGCTGAAGCGGCGGCTGTATTTCTTGACGGACTTCGCGGAGGTTCGTACGTATCCGATGTCGGAGACGTCGCAGAGGAACTTTCTGCTGTTTGGCAACAGGCTGGGATATCAAACGATGGATGTTGGGAGTTTTGTGCCGGGACATCGCCATGCGCTGATGGCGGTGGGGTCGATGACGGGGACGTTGTGGCTGCCGCCGTACATGATGCACCAGGCGGAGGTGGGGAACGCGTCGCTGCGGCTGCTGGGGCCGGGATTTGAGGAGCCGGATATCTATGAGGTGCAGTTCAACCGGCTGCCGGAATTTCCTGTGGCGGAGACGCGGCTGCGATGAGGGTGACGGACCTGATGCAAGTTGCTCGTAAATTTCGACTGCCCGCATTGTTGTGCGCGTTGGCGGTGCTGGTGTGCGAGTTGGTGAGCTGGCCGTATACGACGATGGGGGTATGCGACGACATGTCGTACATCCTGATTGCGCGCAAGGTGGCGGAGACAGGGCACATCTTTTATAACGGGCCAACGACGCCGATGCTGGGGTGGCAGCTTTACCTGGGGGCGTTGTTTATTAAGTTGTTTGGGTACTCGCTGACGACGGTGCGGATGAGCACACTGCTGGTGTCGATGGTGCTGGCGTTTGTGCTGCAGCGGGCGCTGGTGCGGGCAAATATCAGCGAGCGGAATGCGACGCTGGGGACGATGGCGCTGGTGTTGTCGCCGCTGTACCTGGTGCTGTCGGTTACGTTCATGTCGGACATCCAGGGATTGTTTGCGATCGTGCTGTGCCTGTACGGATGCTTGCGTGCGGTGCAGGCGGATATGGGGCGAGCGGCGATTGCGTGGGTGTGTTTTGCGGTGGCGGCGGATGGAATCTGCGGGACGTCGCGACAGATTGCGTGGCTGGGAATTTTGGTGATGGTGCCGTCGACGGTGTGGCTGCTGCGGTCGCGGAGAGATGTGTTTATTGGGGCAGCGGCGGCGAATGTCGCGGGGGTGATCTGGGTTTTTGGATGCCTGCAGTGGTTCAAGCATCAGCCGTATAACGTGCCCGAGCATGTGTTCTCTGACAGCTTTAACGCGAGTCATGCGGCGGGCCAGTTGGGGCACATTTTTCTGGATGCGCCGTTTCTGCTGCTTCCGATTGTGGCGTTGTTTTTGCCCGGGCTGCAGAAGAATCGACGGTGGGTGCTGGCGGTTGGTGCGGTGCTGGCTGCGGGGTATTTATTCCTGGCGACGTATCCGAGTCATGTGCGCGGCAGCTTTCCGCTGGATCCGACGGGTGGCGACTGGGTGGACATTTATGGCGTGTACGGGTTCATGATCCTCAAGGGAAATCCGCCGATTTTTTTGAACAGGGCAGTGCAGGTGGTGATGACGATCGTTTCGGTTGGCGGGGTGCTGGGGTTGATTTCGCTGCTGTGTCATCGAGTGAGTGTGCAAGAGAAGTCCGCGGGGGTTTCGTGGAAGCAGCTGGGCGTGCTGCTAGGGCCGTTTGGGTTGGTGTATGTGCTGTTGCTGATTCCGCGCGCGGGAGATTTTCATTTGACCGAGCGGTACTTGTTGGAGCTGCTGGTGGCCGCGCTGGTTTGCATGGTGCGGTACTACCAGGATGCGATCCGGCCTGAGCTGCCATGGGTGTGCGCGGCCCTGGTGGCGTTGATGGCGATGTATGGGGTGGTGAATACGCACAATACGTTTGCGGTCGATCGCGGGCGCGTGGTGCTGGCGAATGAGCTGCTGGCGGCGGGCGTTCCGGATACGGCGGTGGATAACGGCTGGGAGTATAACCAGGGCGTTGAGCTCGAGCATGCGGGGTTCATCAACGATTACCGGATGATTAATCCGAAGGGACTGTACAGGGAAGCTCCGCCGCTGCCGGAAGGCACGTGCGAGGTGAACGGACACGATCTGACGCCGCATATTCAGCCGCGCTATGGGATCTCATTCGATCCGGATGCGTGCTATGGGCAGGCGCCGTTCGCGCCGGTGCACTATTCGCGATGGCTTGGGTCGGAGGCCGGGACGCTCTATGTTGTGTATTACACGAAACCTTGAATCGTTTGCCAGGCTACGCGGCGCCGCAACGGGCGCGTGTGCCCGGTGGGGTGCGGTGCAACTCAGGGTGGCCATGTAGACTCAAATTGAATTGAATACGCACATTCGAGTTTGGAGCCGGACGGCAGGTTCCGTGTATTTGAATCGAAGCAAGAGGGGAATGAATGGCTCGTGTAGTGGTAATTGGTGCAGGAGCGATGGGCCTGGCGGCGGGGTATCGGGCTGCCAAAGAGGGACATTCGGTCGATGTGATTGAGGCGGCGCCGGAGCCGGGCGGGATGGCCGGCCACTTCGACTTTGGTGGATTGTCGCTGGAGCGGTTTTATCATTTCGCGTGTCTGTCGGATCTGCCGACATTTGAGCTGATGAACGAGCTGGGCATCGGCGATAAGATGATCTGGCGCAAGACGACGATGGGGTACTTCGACGGAAAGCTGCATGCGTGGGGCGATCCGGCTTCGCTATTCAAGTATCCGGGGTTGAATTTATTCGAGAAGATTCGGTATGGGCTGTTCGCGTTTGTGTGTGTGCGACGGAACAGCTGGCCAGTGCTGGAGCGGGAGTCGGCGAAGGACTGGATTTTGCGGTGGTGTGGGCAGTCGATCTATGACCGGTTCTGGAAGCCGCTGTTTGACTTCAAGTTTTACGAGTATGCGGACAACATCTCGGCTGCGTGGATATGGACGCGGATTCGGCGGATCGGGCGGTCGCGCAAGAGCATGCTGGAAGAGCGGCTGGGGTATATCGACGGCGGCACGCTGACGCTGGTGAATGCGCTGATCGAGGGAATCAAGGCGCACGGTGGTCGGGTGCATTTGGGGACGCCGGTGCAGCGCGTGATGACGGCGGACGGTAGAGTGACGGGCGTGCAGACGGCGCAGCAGACGTTCGACGCTGACGCGGTGATCTGCACGACGCCGACACCGTTTGTGAGCGCGATGGTGCCAGACCTTCCGGAGCAGTGGAAGCAGCGCTACGATGCGATCCACAACATCGGTGTGATCTGCGTGATCTTCAAGCTGGCGCGCAGGGTGACGCCGCACTTCTGGGTAAATATTTCGGCTCCGGGGATTGAGATTCCGGGGGTCATTGAGTTTTCGAATTTACGCGATATGGGCGGCGACGCGATTGTGTATGTGCCGTATTACATGCCGGTGACGCACGAGAAGTTTTCGTGGCCGGATGAGCGGCTGCTGGCGGAGGCGTTTGCGTGTCTGCGGCAGATTAATCCGATGGTTGGCGACGTGGATGTGAAGGGCACGAAGGTGGCGCGACTGCGCTATGGGCAGCCCATCTGCGAGCCGGGATTTGCGGCGAAGATTCCTGCTGTGAAGACGCCGATTGAGGGACTGCAGATTGCCGATACCTGCTATTACTATCCGGAGGATCGCGGCATTGCGGAGAGCGTGCGGCTGGGATCGGCGATGGCGCGAGCGGTGGGCACGCAGGCTATAAGGGACGACAAACCGAGTTTGGAGCCCGTGACAGATCGCGCGTAACGTGCATCCACTGGGGAGAGTATGACGACTAGAAAGATTGTAATTACCGGGGCTGCGGGCCTGGTTGGGCAGAATCTGCTTCCGCGATTGAAGCGTAAGAACCTGGGCGAGCTGGTCGCCATCGATAAGCATCCGAAGAACACGGCTATCCTGAGGCGGCTGCATCCGGAGTTGCGGGTGATTGAGGCGGACCTTGCGGAGCCTGGGCCGTGGCAGCAGGAGCTGGAAGGCTGCACGCACCTGATGATCGGGCATGCGCAGATTGGCGGGCTGTTTCCAGAGGAGTACGTACGCAATAACGTGACGGCCACGGAACGGCTGCTGGAGACCGCGCTACGGTACAAGGTTTCGTATGCGGTGAACATTTCGTCGTCGGTGGTGAACTCGATGGCGGTGGACGATTACACCGAGACGAAG
>Ga0210392_10001335_pt1 | contig 13193 bp, 11 predicted proteins | sample IncBWC30OmetaG_FD_161057 | JGI IMG/M metagenome (GOLD analysis project Ga0210392, IMG submission 161057) | Forest soil microbial communities from Barre Woods Harvard Forest LTER site, Petersham, Massachusetts, United States - Inc-BW-C-30-O ...
CCCTCGGCGGCAGCGCGGTGCTTCGATCGCTGTGGTGGGGCGTTGCCGAGCTCATCCTTGGCGCCAACCCTGCGGTGTGGATGTACGCCAGTGGCGCGGCATTTGCCCGTGCGCTCTGGGAGATCGGCACGCCTGAGCAGCAGGAGTTCGCCAGGCACGCGGTCGAGCGCAAGTGGACGGCGACGATGGTGCTCACTGAACCCGACGCCGGGTCGGACGTTGGCGCCGGCCGGACGAAGGCCTTCGAGCAGCCGGACGGCACCTGGCATATCGAAGGTGTCAAGCGGTTCATAACCGGCGGCGAGCACAACATGGCCGAGAACATCTTCCACTTCGTGCTGGCTCGGCCCGAGGGCGCTGGGCCAGGCACCAAGGGACTGTCGATGTTCCTAGTGCCGAAGTACCTGGTCGGACCCGACGGCAAGCTCAGCGAGCGCAACGGCGTCTACGCGACCAACGTCGAGCACAAGATGGGCCTCAAGGTCTCGACCACGTGCGAAATGACGTTCGGCGCCGAACATCCGGCGGTCGGCACGCTGGTTGGCGGCGTGCACGATGGCATCAGGCAGATGTTCATGATCATCGAGTACGCCCGCATGATGGTTGGCACCAAGGCGATCGCGACCCTGTCGACCGGCTACCTGAACGCGCTCGACTACGCCAAGAACAGGGTGCAGGGCGGCGAACTCAGCCAGATGGCCAACAAGACCGCGCCTCGGGTCACGATCGCCCATCACCCGGACGTGCGCAGGATCTTGATGCTCCAGAAGGCCGACACGGAAGGCATGCGCGCGCTCGTGCACTACACCGCGACCTTCCAGGACGCCGAGCAGATTGCCCAGGCCAGCGGTGGCCACGACCAGCAGGCCATCGCCATGAACGACCTGCTGCTTCCGCTGGTCAAGGGGGTTGGTTCAGAGCGGGCCTACGAAATGCTGACGCTCTCGCTGCAGACTTTCGGCGGCTCGGGCTACCTGCAGGACTACCCGCTTGAGCAGTACGTCAGGGACGCCAAGATCGACAGTCTCTACGAGGGCACGACCGCGATCCAGGGCATCGACCTGTACTTCCGCAAGATCGTCCGCAATGAGGGTGGAGCGCTGCGCTACCTGCTTGACCAGGTGTTGGCGACGGCGGCGGCGGAGGAGGGCAACGGCAGGCTCAAGGAGGAACGCGCTGCGCTCGCCACTGCCGTCGGCCACGTCGAGGCGATCGTGAGCACCATGCACGGCTTCCTGGCAGGCAGCCTGGAGCAGCCGACCGAAATCAACAAAGTGGGCCTGAACACCACCAGGCTGCTGCTGGCGCTCGGCGACCTCATCGTCGGCTGGCTTCTCGTCCGGCAGGCTGAGGTCGCTAATTCAGCGCTGGATCGCGGGGGGAAGGCCGCCGACGGACGCCACGACGACACCGCGTTCTACTTGGGCAAGATCGGGGCGGCCAGGTTCTTCGCCGCGACCGTGCTGCCCAGGCTGGCGGTCGAGCGCCAGATCGTCGAGTCGACCAGTAACGACCTGATGGACCTGCCCGAGGCGGCGTTCTGAGTCAGATCTCGAGCTGAGCTGCCACCCGCCGCTCCAGGATCGGGTTGATGGTGTTCTCGAGCACCGCGAGGTGTGCCGGGTGGTTCCGGTACACCAGGTAGGCGTCCGCATTGTCGAAGTCGGCGGTCAGCGCGAACTCGGCGTTGTCGCCTGCCACGATGCCCGCGTCGGCACCAAAGTGGTAGGAGCGCACCCCGGGCACCATCTTCGAAAGGGCGGAAAGTTCGGAGGAAACCCGATTCTTCTGTTCCACGGTGGTCTCGGGCTTCCAGGTAAATAGCACGATATGCCTGATCATTGAACCTCCGATCGACAGCGGTCAGTAGCAGCGTCGTCCCGACGATGCTGTGCGAGCGTAGCCGCTGTCGATCGGGCCTCGCTGTCAACAGCAGCGTGGGCCCAACGCTGTCGTTGGCGGGTCCACCTGAACGACAGCGTTGAACAGTTGCTGCTGTTAGAGGCTGGTGTCGGACTGCAGCGTTGAACGGTTGGTGTAGTTGGGTGTGCAGCGTAGTGCGGTTGCTGTAGTTGGCCGGTGCGCCCGAACTACAGCGTTGTGTCGTTGCTGTAGTTGTCTGGCCTGCTCGGGTGGGTGGCCTGCTCGGGCGGGCGGTTGCTCCGGCGGGGTAGGGGAGCGGGGGGCGGGGGCGGCGGGATTACGACCAAACCAGCATGTGGAGCGGGTCGGTGAGCATGGTGCCGACGTCGCGCAGGACGGCGGAGCCTAGGGCTCCGTCGACGATTCGGTGGTCGAACGACAGCGCGAGCGTGCACACCTTGCGGACGGCTAGTTGCCCGTCCACCACCCACGGTGCATCCTTGACCTGCCCGAAGGCCAGGATGGCGGCTTCGCCTGGGGTGATGATCGGGGTGCCGGTGTCTATGCCGAACACGCCCACGTTGGTGATCGTGATCGTGCCGCCGCTCAGGTCAGCGGGCGTCGACTTGCCGGTCCGTGCCGTCTCGGTCAGGTCGCCGATCGCTCGGGCAAGGTCGGGGAGCGACAGGGCGTGCGCATCCTTCACCGTGGGCACCACCAGGCCGCGGTCGGTCGCCGCCGCGATGCCCAGGTTGACGTAGTGGCGCACCACGATTTCCTGCGCGGCTTCGTCCCAGGTCGAGTTGACCATGGGATGCCTGGCGGCTGCGACGAGCAGAGCCTTGGCCACGAGAATTAGAGGCGAAACGCGGATGCCGTCGAAGTCCGCCAACTGCTTCAGCCTCGCGGTTGCCGCCATCGTCTCGGTGATGTCGATCTGCAGGAACTCCGTCACGTGCGGTGCGGTGAACGCGCTGGCCACCATCGCGGCGGCCATGTGCTTGCGCACGCCGCGGATCGGTATCCGCTCCTCGCGAGCCACGGACGTCACGCGCGCGGGAGCCGGGGCGAGTCCCACCGCTCCCGATGCCGGGGCGGCAGCAGCGGCCTGTACGTCGTCCCTGGTGATCACGCCGTTCACGCCGGTCCCGGCTATCTGGGCAAGGTCGACGCCGAGATCCTTGGCGAGCCTGCGCACCGGCGGTTTGGCGAGCACGGCAGCAGCGGCGACAGGGGTGGCCGGGGCAGCGGAGGCGACAGGGGCGGCGGGGGGAGCGGAGGCGACAGGGATAGCCGGGGCAGCGGAGTCCGCAGACGCCGCTGGCTTGCGCGGCCGCCGCTTCGTCGTGCCGAGTTTGACCCCGTAGCCGACCAGCACCGCCTGCCGTTCTTCCTTGACCTCCTTGGGCGCCAGCGTGCCGTGGATGCCGGGCTCGACCCCGCCCTCCTCCGGCCGCGTGGTGATCAGTTCCGGATCGCTGACGACCTGGGCACCGGCGACCTGGGCACCGGCGACCTGGGCACCGGCGACCTGGGCACCGGCGGCCTGGGCACCGGCGGCCTGGGCACCGGCAGCCGGTCCCGCCGTCGGCGCGGCGCCGTTGCCTACCTGGACCGAGATGATCGGCGTGCCCACATCCGCCGTCGCGCCCTCAGGCACGAGCAGGTCGGCAACCACCCCGGCGTACGGACTCGGCAACTCCACAACGGCCTTAGCCGTCTCGATCTCGACAATGATCTGGTTGACGGTGATCTTGTCGCCCGGCTGGACGTGCCATCGGACGATGTCCGCCTCGGTCAGACCCTCGCCGACGTCGGGGAGCTTGAAGTTCTTCAGCTCTGACATGGCGTCCTTTCAGAAGGCCAGCGACCGGTCGACGGCGTCCAGCACCCGGTCGAGATCCGGCAGGTAGTACTCCTCGATCCGAGATGGCGGATACGGGATGGAATAGCCGCCTACCCGCAGCACCGGCGCTTCAAGCGAGTAGAAGCACTCCTCCGTGACCCGGGCCGCGATCTCGGCGCCGATCCCGCCGGTGACCGCAGCCTCATGCACGACCACGCACCTGCCGGTCTTGCGCACCGAGGCGAAGATCGTCGGCAGGTCGAGCGGCGAAAGCGAGCGTAGGTTGATCACCTCGATCGACCGGCCCTCCTCCCGCGCCGCCGCCGCCGTCTCTACGCAGGTCCTGACCATCGGTCCATAACCCAGCAGGGTCAGGTCATCGCCGCCGATGACCGTCCTCGCCTCGTTTAGCGTGGGCGCCGCCGCGAGCCCGCCCGCCAGGTCGACCTCGCTCTTGTCCCAGTACCTGCGCTTTGGCTCGAAGAAGATGACCGGATCGTCGCAGCTGATGGACTGCTGGATCATCGCGTAGGCGTCGGCTGGGTCGCCGCACGCCACCACGCGGAGCCCGGCGGTGTGCGCGAAAAGCGCCTCGGGTGACTCGCTGTGATGCTCGACCGCACCGATGCCCCCGCCGAACGGGATCCGCACGGTGATCGGCAGCCTGAGCTTGCCGAGCGAGCGGTAGGCCATCTTGGCGAGTTGCGAGACGATCTGATCGAAGGCGGGGAACACGAATCCGTCGAACTGGATCTCGCAGACCGGCCGGTAGCCACGCAGCGCGAGCCCGATCGCGGTGCCGATGATGCCGGACTCGGCGAGCGGCGTGTCGATGACCCGGTCTTCGCCGAAGTCCTTCTGCAGTCCGTCGGTGACCCGGAACACCCCGCCGAGCTTGCCGACGTCCTCGCCCATGATGAGCACCTTGGAGTCTTTCTCCATGGCCTTGCGCAAGCCCTCGTTCAGCGCCCTGGACAGGGTCAACACGGTCGGGGTCAGCGCGGCCGGGGTCAGCGCGGTCTGGGTTAGCGCGGTCATCGGGCCACCTCCTCGGCGAACGAGCTGAGGTAGCGGGCGAGCTGGTCCCGCTCGTCGGCGAGCAACGCGTTCGCGTCGGCGTAGATGTTGTCGAACATCGAGAGCGGATCTGGGTCGGGCATCTCCAGGCAGGCGGTGCGCACCCGGTTGCCGACCTCGTCGGCTTCGGCCGCGACCTCGGCGAAGAAGTCGTCCTGCGCCAGGCCGGAACGGATCAGGTTCTGCTTGACCCGCTCGATCGGGTCTTTGAGCTTCCACGACTCAAGCTCGGCGGACAACCGGTACCTGGTCGGGTCGTCCGTGGTGGTGTGGGCACCCATCCGGTAGGTGTAAGCCTCGATCAGCGTCGGGCCCTGTCCTTCCCTCGCGGCTTGCATGGCCTTGCGGGTGACGGCCAGGCAGGCGAACACGTCGTTGCCGTCAACCCGCAGGCCCGGGAACCCGAATCCGGCCGCCCGCCGGTACAGCGGGATCCTGCTCTGCCGGTCAAGTGGCTCCGAGATCGCCCACTGGTTGTTCTGGCAGAAGAACACGACGGGCGCGTTGTTCACCGAAGCCCAGATGAACGCCTCGTTGACATCGCCCTGGCTGGTAGCACCGTCGCCGAAGTAGGCGATGGCGGCCTCGCCGTCTTCCCCCACGGCGCCGTCCCGCTGAATACCCATCGCATAACCGGTGGCATGCAGCGTCTGCGCGCCGATCACGATCGTATAGAGATGGAAATTATGCGCCTTTGGATCCCAGCCACCATGGCTGACTCCACGGAACAGCTCAAGCAACTTCGCCGGATCCAGGCCGCGGCACCAGGCCACTCCGTGCTCTCGGTAGGTGGGAAACGCCATATCGCGCTGGTCTAGCGCGCGGCCAGAACCGACCTGCGCGGCTTCCTGGCCGAGCAGCGATGCCCAGATGCCAAGCTCGCCTTGGCGCTGGAGCGCAATGGCTTCGAAATCGATTCTGCGGACCAGCACGAGATCCCGATAGAGCGCTTTGATCTCGTCGGCGGACAGCTTGAGCGGATAGTCGGGATGCTCAACCCGTTCCCCTTCTGGGGTAAGTAGCTGGATCAATTCCGGCTTCGGTTCCGGTCCGTCGTGATGATGTGTTCGGGAGGCAGCCCGCCCGGCAGCTTTGACGGCCACGTGCCACTCCTTGCCATGCTCATGCCACCCGTCCGCTGGGACCGGGCGGTCGGCCAGTGTCGTATGTCCCGCAGTGACAGTACTCGGCGATACGCCTGCTCGGTCAAGTTCGGCTGTGAGGAGCGGCTCTAAGGACAGGTGGCGTACGCTGCGTCCCGTGGCCAAGATTGTCGTCGACGTCATGCTCAAGCCCGAGATTCGCGACCCGCAGGGTGAGGCGATCGCGGGTGCCTGTCACCGGCTGGGGTTCACCGACGTGCGCTCGGTCCGCCAGGGCAAGCGCTTTGAAGTTGAGTTCGACGACGGCCAGGACCCTGCTTCCAGGGCCGCCGAACTGGCGGCCGAACTGCTCGCCAACCCAGTCATCGAGGAGTTCGTGATCTCGTAGGTGCCCCGCGAGCGCGGGAGTTCGATTGGAAGAACGCTACTGTTCGTCCGAAGATCGCCCGAGTTCATGATTACCAAGCCCCGGCGCTGGAAACGCTCACAATGTGATCAGAGTAGATCGCTAGCCTCAGGGAACAGAGGAGCGAATGCGGACGCGGGTGTTGCACACGCAGGGATCGGCCAGGGATGTCCGGTTCTGCCTGGTCTTTCCGCGTGAAACGCTCAGTATTCCTGTTATGCGCCGGGTGCTCGGCGACACGCTCAGCAGGCTTGGCGTGGATGAGGAGTCGGTTTCTGACCTGCTTCTCGCCGTCACCGAAGCGTGCACGAACGTGCTCCGGCACGCCGGTCCGGGCCGCCGATATGAAGTTGTTGTAAAAGTCGGCCGGAACAGATGCGTGCTTCAGGTGCTCGACAATGGGCGCGGCATCGAACCGGGCCGGTTGCGCGCCACGCGGCGCCGGCACCTGCGTGGGCCGCCGGTCCGGCCGGTCCCGTTGCTCCCTCGGCGGACGAGGATCACCGACATCACCCAATTGCCGGAGTCTGGCCGTGGAATGGCGATCATGCGGGCCTGCGTAGACGACGTGAGCCTGCGTAGCGGACCGGGCCAGGGCACGGTGGTTCAGCTCAGGAAACGGATCGAACTTCGGGACGACGCCCCGCTAGCGAACCTAAGCGGCTGGGCTCTCAAGGACGCCGGCTAAGCCGGCTGTGCTGGCCCGGGGGGACAACCCCCCGGACCCCCCGCGATAACCTGCCTGCATGCGGGGTCGCATCGGAGTTGTGACGTTCCCTGGAAGCCTCGATGATGTCGACGCGACGCGTGCGGTCAGGCTGGCTGGCGGCACCCCGGTGCCGCTGTGGCACGCCGACCACGATCTGCGGGGCGTCGACGCGGTGATCCTGCCCGGCGGGTTCTCCTACGGCGACTACCTGCGCTGCGGCGCGATCGCCAAGTTCAGCCCGGTGATGACCGAGGTGGTGGCCGCGGCCCGGGCCGGGCTGCCGGTGCTCGGCATCTGCAACGGTTTCCAGATCCTGTGCGAGGCGCACCTGCTGCCGGGCGCGCTGACCAGAAACGCCGGGCTTCGCTTCATCAACAGGAAAGTCACGATCAGGATCGAGACCGATAAGACGAGCTGGACGTGCGGTTACGCCGCTGGTCAGGAGCTTAGGGTCGTGCTCAAGAGCGGCGAAGGGTGCTACGTCGCCGATCAGGCGACGATCGCCGGGCTGGAGGCGGCCGGCCTCGTGGTCGCCCGTTACGCCAGCGGCAACCCGAACGGCTCGGCCGACGACATCGCGGGAGTGACGAACGAGGCCGGCAACGTTGTCGGGCTGATGCCCCATCCGGAGCACGCGGTCGACAGCCTCGCGGGTGCCGGGACCGACGGGCTGCAATTTTTCACCTCAGTGCTCACGGCGGTGCTCGCCGGATGAACACCGTCGATACGGTCGCCGACGCCGCCGCGACGCCTGACCGAGCCCAGCCGCACGCGGTGCTCGGCCTGACCGACGACGAGTACGCGGCCATCGTCGGCCTGCTCGGTCGTCGGCCGACCGAGTCTGAGCTGGCGATCTACTCGGTGATGTGGAGCGAGCACTGCTCGTACAAGTCATCGCGGGCGCACCTGCGGCAGTTCGGCGAAAAGGCGCCGCCGTCCGTCGCGCTGCTGGCCGGAATCGGCACGAACGCCGGTGTCGTCGACATCGGCCAGGGTTACGCGGTCACCTTCAAGATCGAGTCGCACAACCACCCGTCCTACGTCGAGCCGTTCCAGGGGGCGGCGACCGGCGTCGGCGGGATCGTCAGGGACATCCTGGCGATGGGCGCCCGGCCGGTGGCGGTGCTGGACTCGCTGCGGTTCGGGGCGGCGGACGCACCGGATACCCGGCGGGTGCTCCCCGGCGTGGTGGCCGGCATCTCGTTCTACGGCAACTGCCTCGGGTTGCCGAACATTGGCGGAGAGCTGTCGTTCGACCCGTGCTACTCGGGCAATCCGCTGGTCAACGCGCTGTGCGTGGGCGTGATGCGGCGCGATGACCTCAAGCTGGCGCGGGCGAGCGGGCCGGGCAACAAGGTCGTGCTGTTCGGCTCGCCGACCGGGCCAGACGGGATCGGCGGCGCTTCGGTGCTGGCCAGCGCGTCGTTCGGCGGAGGCGACGGCACCGGCGGCGGCGACCGGGCTAAGCGGCCGAACGTCCAGGTCGGCGACCCGTTCATGGAAAAGCTGCTGATCGAGTGCTGCCTGGAGTTGTACGCCGCTGGGGTGGTCGTGGCCGTCGGCGACCTCGGTGCCGCCGGGATCGCGTGCGCGACCACCGAACTGGCCGCGGCGGGCGGCACCGGCATGGCGGTCGAGCTCGACCGGGTGCCGTTGCGTGACGTCGGGCTTGGGCCGGCCGGGATCTTGATGAGCGAGTCGCAGGAACGCATGATGGCGGTCACCGAGCCCGCCAGCCTGCCCAGATTCCTGGAAATCTGCGCGAAGTGGGACGTGTCGGCCACCGTGGTCGGGGAGGTGACCGACACCGGGCGGCTGCATGTGAGCTGGCACGGCGAAAGCGTCGTCGACCTGCCGCCGGCCAGCGCGGCCGATGGGCCGCTCTATCGCCGGCCGGCGGCCCGCCCCGCGAGCCAGGACAAGCTCCGGCTCGACGATCCGGCCGCGCTGGTCGCTGGGGCGGCTGGGGCGGGCCGGCTCCGGGCCGACCTGATCGCGCTGCTGTCCTCGCCCGAGGCGTCGGACAAGGCGTGGGTGACCGAGCAGTACGACCAGTACGTGCGCGGTGACACGGTACTCGGCCCGCCGCACGACGCCGGGGTGCTGCGGATCGACGAGGAGTCTTTCCTCGGCGTCGCGATCGCCACGGACGGCAACGGACGGTACTGCCTGCTCGACCCGTACGCGGGCACTCAGCTAGCGCTGGCCGAGGCGTACCGCAACGTGGCGGCCACCGGCGCGGTGCCCCTCGCGGTGACCAACTGCCTCAACTTCGGCTCGCCGGAGGACCCGGCGGTGATGTGGCAGTTCGCCGAGGCGGTGCGCGGCCTTGCTGACGGATGCCAGACCCTCGGGGTGCCGGTCACGGGCGGCAACGTGAGCTTCTACAACCAGACCGGGGCGCAGGCGATCCACCCGACGCCGGTTGTCGGCGTGCTCGGCGTGCTCGCTGACGTGCGGCGCCGGCTGCCGAGCGGGTTCGGCGCGGGCGGCGAGACGGTCATGCTGCTTGGCCGCACGTCCGCCGAGTTCGGCGGCTCGCTGTGGGCGCATGTGCTGCACGGCCACCTGGGTGGCCTGCCGCCAGCCGTGGACCTGACCGCGGAGCAGCGGCTCGCCAGCGTGCTCGCGGCCGCCGCCGGGCGTGATCTGCTGACCGCGGCGCACGACGTGTCCGACGGCGGCCTGGCGCTGGCGCTCGCCGAGTGCTGCCTGACCGGCGACCGGGGCTGCGCGGTGCGGCTGCCTGCCGACGTCGACCCGGTCACCGCGCTGTTCAGCGAGTCGGCGGCGCGGGCGGTCGTCGAGATACGGGCTGGCGCGGAGGCAGACTTCGTCGCGTTGTGCGCGGCGCACGAGGTGCCGGTTCAGCCGCTCGGCCGGACTGGCGGCGACGCGCTCGACATCGACGGGCAGTTCGTCATCGGGATCGCTGAGCTGCGGACCGCGCATTCGGGCGCGCTGCCGGCGATCTTCGGCTGATTGGGTCAGCCGAGAGTCGGCCCGACGGCTAGGCCGACGGACGGGGCGCGGATCAGGCGCTCCACCAGAAGGCGATCTCCTGGGTTTTGAACCGACTGTTATGCGGGCTCGCGCAAATCGTCAGCGATGCCGGCCCTGGGTGTCGCCCCGCGGTGAGGCAACGGCCGGTGCTGACGTTGGCGTACTGCGCGATCGGTTCGGTGAGGATGACCTCCGAGGTCACTTCGCGCCAGCGCTGACTGGCCGTCAGGTCGCAGTGGGTGAGCGCGAGCTGGCCGCCGCCAGCCGCGGTGAGGCACTGGCCGGTCGGCACGTAGATGAAGATGTCGCCGCCCTGGGTGAGCTGGTCTTCGGTCCACTCCGGGGTGCCCGAGGCGATTTGCGACGGCGGAATCCGCACGAAGTTGACCGCGGTGCCCTTCTCCAGCAGCATCATCGGGTGGTCGTCGGCGTCGTTCTGCCACGCGTCGCCGTCGTCGTAGACCCCGAAGTCGACCAGCCCGACGGTCTGGACGCTGGCTACTTTGGACGTCGGCGGCGGTTGGTGATGCACGGGCGCGGTCGGTGCCTGGCCGTGTGCGGTACCGAGATAGACGGCGAGCACTCCGCCGGCGAGCACAACGATCACCCCGACGCCCGCGAGCCGAGGAGTCCAGGACCCCTTGGTGCGGTGTGGCGGCGTGGCGAACGGACCCGGCATAGCGCGAGATTATCGCGCCAATTCGGTCAGCCAGCTACCAGTATCAGATAAGGATCTTCCGATGCCAGCACGACGCCTTGACACCCAGCGGCTGCTCGCCGCGGTCAACGCCCAGGCCGCCGCGCTTGGCCGGGCCGAATGGGACGGGCCAGGCACCGCCGGCGCGCTCGGCGCGGCCTGCGTCGACTCGGTCATCGCGGCCGTCGAGGCGGGACTTGAGCCGCAGCGCGAGGCCTTGCGCGGCGCCGTCATCTACACGCTTGACGTGCTGGCCAGCCGCGTTCCGGGGCGTGCCGTCGAGGTGCGCGTGCCCCCATTCGGCGCTGTGCAGGTCATAGAAGGCCCGAGGCACACCCGGGGCACGCCGCCGAACGTCATCGAGACCGACCCCCTGACGTGGGTCCTGCTGGCCTCCGGGCGGCTCGCCTGGGCGCAGGCCGTGGCGGGCGGCGCGATCAGGGCCAGCGGGCCGCGAGCTGACCTGGCTGGCTACCTGCCGCTCGGGTCGCCGCCGGCCCACTAGACTTGCCGGGTGATCGTGCCAGACGGCGACCTGACCCACGACCTTGATCCAGCGGACCGGTCGCCCAAGGATGCCTGCGGCGTGTTCGGGGTGTGGAGTCACGGCGAGGAGGTCGCCAAGCTCGCCTATTTCGGGCTGTACGCGCTGCAGCACCGGGGCCAGGAGTCGGCGGGCATCGCGGTCAGCGACGGCTCCAGGATCATGGTCTACAAGGACATGGGGCTGGTCGCGCAGGTATTCAACGAGACCGTGCTGAACACGCTGCGCGGCTACATCGCCGTCGGGCATTGCCGGTACTCGACCACCGGATCGTCGGTATGGGAGAACGCCCAGCCGACGTTCCGCGCCACGCCGTCGGTTAGCCTCGCGCTCAGCCACAACGGCAACCTCATCAATACCCGTGAACTCGCCGCGTTGGCTGGCGCGGAATCCGGCCGCGTAATCCCGGCCGGAACGTCCGATACCGACGTGCTCACATCCCTCTTCGTCGCACCGTCGGGCGGTCACGGGCCTCGGGTCTCGACAAGCACAGAGGTCACGACAAGCATCGAGCAGAACGCATTGCGCGTGCTTCCGGCCGTACGCGGGGCGTTCTCCCTGGTGTTCGCCGATGCACGGACCCTGTACGCGGCCCGTGACCCGCAGGGATTCAGGCCGCTCGTGCTCGGGCGGCTGCAGGCGGGCTGGGTGGTCGCCAGCGAGACGGCCGCGCTCGACATCGTCGGCGCCACGCTGGTGCGCGAGATCGAGCCCGGTGAGCTGATCTCGATCGACGAACGTGGGGTCCGAACGCACCGGTTCGCCGTCGCCGAGCCGCGCGGCTGCCTGTTCGAGTACGTCTACCTGGCGAGGCCGGATACCTCGATCAGCGGCCGGGGCGTGCACGCGACCAGGGTCGAGGTCGGCAGGCGACTGGCCGCCGAACACCCGGTCGACGCGGACCTGGTCATCCCGGTGCCAGAGTCAGGCACGCCGGCCGCGATCGGCTACGCCCAGGGCAGCGGCATCCCGTACGGCCAGGGTCTGGTCAAGAACAGCTACGTGGGCCGGACGTTCATCCAGCCGAGCCAGTCGATCAGGCAGCGCGGCATCAAGCTCAAGCTCAACCCGCTGCGAGACGTCATCGCCGGCCAGCGGCTGGTCGTCGTCGACGACACGATCGTGCGCGGCAACACCCAGCGCGCCATCGTCGCGATGCTGCGCGAGGCCGGCGCCGCGGAGGTGCACGTCCGGATCTCGAGCCCGCCGGTTTCCTGGCCGTGTTTCTTTGGCATCGACTTCGCGAGCCGGGCCGAGTTGATCGCGGGCAGCCTGGACGTCGAAGCGATCCGCGACTCGATTAGCGCCGACTCGCTTGGTTTCGTCTCGCTCCAGGGCCTGATCGAGGCGACCACGCTCCCGGCGGGCCAGCTCTGCCATGCCTGCTTCGACGGCGACTACCCGCTCCCGGTGGCCGAATCGGAGCAAGGCAAGTACCTGCTCGAGCGAAGCTCGTGAGCTAGCCCGATGGAACGCTCGCCCGGTGCGACCTATGCGGGCTCTGGCGTGGACATCGCGGCCGGGGAACGCGCCGTCGAGCTCATGCGCTCGGCGGTCGCGAGGACGGCGGGTCCTGAGGTCGTCGGCGGCATCGGCGGTTTCGCCGGGTTGTTCGATGTGTCGAAGATCACGGCGATGCGCCGGCCGCTGCTCGCTACTTCGACCGACGGCGTCGGCACCAAGGTCGTGATCGCGAGGCTGACCGGCAGCTACGCGACGATCGGCATCGACTTGGTCGGCATGGTGGTGGACGACCTGGTCGTGTGCGGGGCCGAGCCGCTCTTCATGACCGACTACGTGGTCTGCGGCGCGGTCCGGCCCGAGCGGGTGGCCGAGATCGTCAGCGGGATCGCCGAGGGCTGCGTGCAGGCTGGCTGTGCGCTGCTGGGTGGTGAGACCGCCGAGCATCCCGGGCATTTCGGGCCGGACGAGTTCGATCTGGCTG
>Ga0210392_10001339_pt1 | contig 13166 bp, 9 predicted proteins | sample IncBWC30OmetaG_FD_161057 | JGI IMG/M metagenome (GOLD analysis project Ga0210392, IMG submission 161057) | Forest soil microbial communities from Barre Woods Harvard Forest LTER site, Petersham, Massachusetts, United States - Inc-BW-C-30-O ...
CGGACGTACAGAAGTCCCTGACACCCGTTACGTTGCGTTTGCGTGGCGAAAGCGTGTGGCAGACGCCATTTTTGTCGACAGCACTTGGCGCGGGTTTGGAGCTGCAATTTCTGTGACGGATCGTCAGCTGTCGCCACCAACTAAAAAGTGACGAGGCCGACAGGTGCATCGGGGAAGGCGCGGTGAGGTGCCCCGGGGGGGGGCGCGCAGTACCGTCAACAGCGCCATGCGCGTCGTGCCTCGTCGTTCTTTAGGAGTATTCCAGGATAAATGACGAACGAGAACCCATTGCGCCGACTGAGCCTCGCCCTGCCACTGCTGGCCCTCTCCTGCGCCAGCAAGGCGATAGATTTGGATAGCAAGACTGTGATCGTGGGCAACCCCGATCCTGCGGTGCTGGGCACGGTGAGTGAACAAGTAGTCACGCTAGCCGTAGACGAACAGCGATTGTATTGGGTCGGCAGCCTGTATCTGCCCTCGAGCGGATTTGGCCGGTTGCACAGCTGTGACAAAGAGCACTGTGCCAGCACGCTCCTCACCTACGGGGACAGCCCGATATCCATGTACGGCGCGACATCGGGGCTGTCGGGGATCGCAGTGCGAGGCGGAGAGTTGTACTCGTTCCGCATGACCGACATCAACCAAGAGAGCTTGTTCGCCAGCGACGTCTCGGACCCGAGCCGGGAACGCACGCTGGCGAGCGGCATGCAATCCTTTGCCTCCGTGATCGACAGCGACGGCGTTTTTTTCACCGACTTCGACGAGATCTACGCTTTGCCGCTGACGGCGGACCACGACACACCCCGCGTAGTGAGCCCGTTGCCCGACGGAGACGCGCTCATCCTCGCCGCCCAAGGCGACTATGTGTACTTCATCGGCGATCGCAACTCGGTCGTGGCGGTTCAGCGCACGCGCAAAGACGGCATGGGCTCCGTCGAAGTCTTGGCAGACAATACCAAAGTGAACACGTACACCATCGAAGTAGACGACGGCGAGCAGTTGCCGAGCTACGGCTTGGCCGTGGACTCCAGCTACGTGTACTGGAGCGAAAATGTGCTGGTCGGCGCGGTCCTGCGCTGCCCGCTCAGCGGCTGCACCGGCGCCCCCGAGATCGTCGCTGCACCGGTGCGCGAGTCCCTTGGCCTGCAGCTGGATGGCTCGACGCTGTACTTTCAACACGCGACGGACGCATTCCAATACGGAATATCGCGCTGCACCCTGGGCGACTGCGGGCAACCCGAGCTGCTCGCGAGCGGGCTCAATACCGCCAACGTGTTCGCAGTGGACGATCGTTATTTGTACGTCGCAACCAGCAGCCAGAGCTTGGACACGATCAACTACGACTCGCAAGTCACACCCGTCGCAACCATTCGCCGGGTTTCAAAGTGACTGAGGCACGAGCATGACCCAATTTCTGCGTTGCGCCGCGCTCGGTTTGGCCGGCCTCGGCGCCTGTTCCGGCAAAAGCGTCGACCTCGAACAACCCATGGCCGCTTCCGGCTCCTCGGGTGCAGGCGGCAGCGCTGCGGCGGCCGAGCTGGTGTTCGAACAACATGGCACACCGTTGCTGAACAAGCTGCTGGTCGATGACACGCGCCTATATTGGCAAACCGAGGATTCTGTGTTTCAAAGCTGCCTGAAAAGCGGCTGCCAACACAGCGTGATCACCTACTCCAAGAACGCCGACCAAAATGGCTGGAGCAACGTTGCCGTGTCGGCGGGGCAAGTGTTTTGGCAGGCGTATTCACCCCGAGGGGAAATCGACAGCTGCCCTCGCGCAGGCTGTGCCGGCAAGCCAACGCGCTTGATTCGCGATCCCGATATGAACTTCGACGCGGGGATAACCAGCCAAAATGGTGATGTATATTGGCGCTCTACATTCGACCTGTATCGCTGCGCCGCCAGCGGCTGCGGCCAGGCACCGGCCATCGTCGACCTGGGTGAACGCGATATCCCGCAGTTCGACGGAGCATATGCGTATTGGATCGACAGTGACTTGAACACAGGCTCGACGTTCATCCGCCGTGCGCCGCTGGACGGCTCCTCGCCCGCGGCCACCCTATACGAAATCACGGACACGCCGCGGACTGCACCCGATGTTCAATGGCTCGCCATCGCCGGAGATCGCCTGTATTGGACGGACCGCGCGGCTCGGGTGCTGAGCTGTCCTAGCTCAGGCTGCAGCGGCGACCCGACCCTGCTCGACAGCAGTATGTCGCTCAAAGGATACCTGGAGGCCGACAGCGCGGGTGTGTATTGGATCGAGGGCGAGCAGTATCCCTACGATAGCAACAGCGTGCACTTCTGCCCAAGCGCAGGCTGCGCTTCAGGATCCAGCGCCCTGACAGGCCTTGGCGTTGCGGCGTACGCGCTGGACGCGGACTCCCTGTATTACATCGACCAAGTCTCGATGGATTGGAACGGCATGGGTGGGCAAATTCATCGCGTTGCGAGACCGTAGCTCCTCGCTCGCTCTCTAATCGCCTCAGAACACCTTGTCCGGCTTCGTCGCCCCGCGCGGTAAGTCCAAATTCAGCGCAGAAACCGCCTTTTCTCCGCCGCTCAGGTATTGATAGCGCGCGAGGTTACCGAGCACGCGTTCGACGTAGCTGCGGGTTTGGTCGAAAGGGATGCGGGCGACGAAGGCGTCGATGCCGATTTTTTCTGGGGTGCTCAGCCAACGGAAGACGGCTTCGGGTCCGGCGTTGTACGAGGCCGCGACCAGCGCCAGGTTGCCGCCGAAGTAACCGCTGAGCTGAGCGATGTAGTGTGCGCCGTAGCGCACGTTGCTGTCGGGGGTGACGAGCGCAGACTCGACGAACGGTTCGTGCAGTTGGTCGGCGATGCGGCGCGCGGTCGGCGCGATCAACTGCAGCAAGCCGTAAGCGCTGGCCTCCGATGCGGCGCGTGGGTCGAACGCGCTTTCTTGGCGCATAACCGCGAACAGCAACGCGGGCGGTAAGCTTTCGCGTTGCGCGGCAGCCTGGACCAGCTCGAGATACGGCTCGGGGTAGATACAGTTCCAGGCCCATGCGTTGGCGTCAGTGGGCGCGGAGTCGAGCGCTGCGCCGCGCACCACGTCTTGGGCGACGCGGTAGCGTCGCTGCGCGACGCCCAGCGAGCCATACGCTTCACACAGCGCTTCGCTGCCGCGCGGTGCATATTGCCGAGAGAGTGTCGATTCTTGGCGCGAAAGCTCACGTTCGGCGTCGCGCGCGAGGCCGACGCGATTGAGCACCGCGACGTCGGCCGGTAACGTGGGGTTGAGCGGGGTGTGCGGCGCGGCCGGGCTCTCGGCGATCAGCTGCGGCTGTGGTGCGCCGACGATGCCGAGCCGCGCGCGGGCCGCCAGACCAAAGAACGACAGGGGCTCGCTGCGCGCGACCTCGCTGAACTCGGCGACAGCCTTGTCCTTCTGATTGCCGAGCGCGCGTGACAGCGCTTCCAAGTAATGCAAACGCGCTTTGACGTGTCGATCGTCGGCGCGCGCGGCGAGATGCTCGAAGGTCGCGGCCGCGGGCAACGGCTGATCCGTTTCCAGCGCGCACAGCGCGCGCTCGTAGCTCGCGTCATTGCCGAAGCGTGCGCGCTTTCCGTACTGCGTCAAGTACGTGTCATAGAGAGAACGCGCTTTGAGATATTCGCCGGCGATGAAGCGCAAACGCGCCGACAAGTACTGCGCTTGCTCTGCCCAACCGGTTTTGGGAAACTGACGGCTCACGCGCTCGTAGCCGGAGATCGCGCGGTCATCCAATTGCCCGCGCGACAGCGAGCGTGCTGCATAAAACAAGGCCTGCGGCGCGCTTTCTGGATCTTCACGTGCGGCGCGCTCGAACAACTCGGCGGCTTTGGTGTAGTCGCCGCGCGCGGCGTACAGCGAAAACGCGCGCAAATAGGTCAGACGCCCAATCGGCGCGGGCGAGCCGGGCGCTTTTGCGACCAGCGCGAGCTCCGCTTCCGTGGCATCGACGCGACCGGCTTCGGCCAGCGCGCTGGCGCGATCTAGGTGCTCGGACTTCGACAAGCGACTCGCGCCGCCCGCGCTTTCCAGAGCCTGCAGCGCGACGTCGCTTTCCGGACGCAGAGGTGCGGCGAGTGCGAGCCAGCGATAGTCCGCGGTAGCGGTGCCTTTGTCCCCCACCTGTGCAGCAAGCGGAGCCCGCAGCGCACGCGCGCGGACCTCCGCATCCCGCGCACGTTTGGATTTTCCGAGCCGAGCCAGAACGCGGTCGAGAGCCAGCCGAGCTTTGGGCAAAAGGGCATCCGACTGGTAAGCTTTTGCCGCACAAAGCAGGGCTTCGGTGTCGCCTCGACGCTCGAAGTACTGCGCCGCCTCGGCGAATGGACCGACGCTCAGCTGAGCGCGAGCGCGCGCTGCGGCGATCTCGTCGGACAATACGGGCAGCGCGATCTCTAGACCAGCCAGCTCGGCCAGCGCGGCTTTGGCATCCTCCAATTCTAGATCGACACGAGCGCGCACGAAGCGCATTTCGGGCTGTGCGCGCTCGGTCGCGGGTGACGCATCCAAGGCAGCGCGCGCGTCGGCCCAACGCTCGGCGCGCACGAGCGTCGCGAAAGCAGGTGTGGCTGCGGTCGCCGTCACTGCGGCGCTCGCCGAAGGCGACGGCGCAGGCGCGCCATGCGCGAGCGCCGGCGTGCCCGTGCCCGTGCCCGTGCCCGTGCCCGGCGCACCGTGTGCGCCGCGATCACAGGCTGCAAGCAGCAGCCACGCCCAAGCCGAACGCCTCAAAATCCCCAATGATATTCCGCGCGCAACATGGGCGTGAAGGCCTCACCGGTGCTCGGACTAGAGAGCAACATGTCGCTGCGAATCGAAGCGCCCAGGCCAAAGTTGCGAGTCATCGCGTAATCCAAGCCGAGCACGAGCGCCGCCAGCACGTCATCACGGCGGAATGGCTCGCCCACTGGCAAACGCCCAGCGATCGACTGGAAACCGACCAACACGGCCGCGTACGGGATCCACTGCAGCACGTCCAACTTGTACGACAGCCCCGCCACGGCGGACCACGGCTCAGCATGCTCTGTCGGCAAACGCGGGCTCGCGCTGTAACCGTGATACGAACCGAGCAGCTCGAGCTTCAAATCGAAGACGTCCGAGATACCGTAGGCCGCATTGAAGCCGAGCGCGGGACCGGTCGAGTAGTAGTGCGGGTACGCCGTGAGGCCCAGGCCGCCACCGAGGTGCCACTCACGCTCGAAGGCGTGCGCGCGCTTCGGCGACAAGAAGAGCAGCGCTGCAGCGAACGAGAAAACGAGCCCGCGGGTCATGAACGTCCGCGAGTCTAGCCCGAGTTTCTCAGCATTTCAGAGCATATTTACTGGATCTACGTCTATTGCCATGCGCACGAGGCGGTGCACGCTGGTGCGCGCCACAGCCAACAGAGCGTCGCGCAGCGGTTTTCTGTCGAACGCGCGCAGCACGAAGAAATACCGATAGCGATTACGCAGGCGCGCCAGCGGTGCGGCTTCTGCTGGACTTATTTTTACTCCTGTCGGCACGGCCTCCAGAGCAAGGCGGGCAACTCGAGCACATTCAGCGGAGGCCCGCGCCTCATCGAGCGCATCGAACCGCACGAGTGCCAGTCGGACGAAGGGGGGCCACCCGACCTCCTTTCGGTCCGCCATTTCCTGCTCAATGAAGCCGGCAACATCATGTCTTATCGCGTGGACGATCGCGGGATGATCCGGTTGTCGCGTTTGAATCAGCACTCGCCCGGGTTTGTCATTGCGCCCCGCGCGTCCGGCAACCTGCACCAACAGATGAAAGGTCTTCTCGGCCGCACGAAAATCCGGCAGGGACAGCGCGGCGTCAGCGTTCAAAACCCCCACGAGGGTAACGTTCGGAAGGTCGTGCCCTTTGGTGACCATCTGCGTGCCTACCAAGATATCGACCTCTCCCGCTCGAACACGGTCCAGGATTGCTTCGCTCTTGGCACCGGCCGCTACATCGCGATCGAGACGCGCCACTCGCGCGGTCGGCAGGACTTGCTTGAGGGTATCTTCGATGCGTTCGGTCCCAGACCCTAACTCCATCAGACTAAAAGCATCACACTTGGGGCATCGTTTCGGGGATTCGATCGCGTAGTCGCAGTAATGACATTGCAGAGATTCCCCTCGTGATCGGTGCAACGTCAGGGAAACAGAGCAGTTCGGGCACTTAACCAGATTCTTGCAGGACGAACAAAAGAGCGTTGGTGAAAAGCCGCGTCGATTCAGAAATAGAATGGATTGTTCGCCGCGCTGCAGAACCGCTTCCAACTCGCGGAATAGCGTCAAACTGAGAAGCGGATTTCCACCTGGCCCAGGCCCAATGTTGTTCAGGTCGACAATCTCGACCTTGGGCAACACCGCCGCAGCATGAGCGCGCGCCGGCAGCCTCAAGACCTCGAGCCGCCCGCTCTGCGCCAGTGCCACACTGGCCAGCGAAGGCGTCGCCGAGCCGAGTACGCACACGGCGCCCGCGCGATGCGCGCGCAAGAGCGCCATGTCACGCGCGTGATAGCGCACGCCTTCTTCCTGCTTGAATGAGCCGTCGTGCTCTTCGTCGACGCAGATCAGACCCAAATCATGCACGGGCGCGAACAGCGCAGAGCGAGCGCCGACCGCGACCTTCAGCTCACCGCGCCGTAACGCGCGCCACATGGCGTGGCGATTGATGTCGGTGAGTCCGCTGTGCAAGACCGCGATGCGGTCACCGAGCCGCGCGCGAAAGCGCGTCACCAGCTGCGGCGTGAGCGCAATCTCCGGCACCAACACGATCGCCCCGCGGCCTTGCTCGAGCGCGTGCTCCACGGCGCGTAGATAGACCTCGGTCTTGCCGGACGCGGTCACACCGTCCAGCAAAAAGCCCTGCTTTTCTCGGGCATCTAGCGCGGCAATCACGCGCCCGACGGCCTCTGCTTGCGGCGCAGTCAGCTCGGGCGGTACGTCGCGCGCGACCTTCACGAAGAACGGATCCGAGCGCGCTTCGACGCGCTCGACGCTCAGCACCTTCAGCGCTTCGAGACGCTTCACGGCCGCCCGCGCGTTCGGCCAAATCTTGATCAGCTCGGGGATCGGCTTTGGTCCGTGCTCACGCACGTAGCGCACGAGATCGCGCGCTTGGTCGCTCAGCTTTTCCGGGACTGCCGCGCCCGCTAACGCGCTCACGTTGAGCACCATGCGCCCGAGCGCTTTTTCGACGGTAAACGCCTCTTGCTTGGCGAGCGTCTCAGCCGCCGTGCGCTCGATCACGGGCAACGCCAGCTCGATCACCGCGCCGATCGGCGCGATGTAGTAGCGCGCCAGCTCCTGTAGGAAGCCGAGCAGCTCGTCCTCTAGCACGGGCTCGGAATCCACGACCGCGTACAGCGGCTTGAGCTTGTCCTCGGGGACGTCCGGCACTTCGTTGCCGATGTCGAGCACGACGCCGAGCACCCGCCGCGTCTTGCCGAACGGGATCAACACGCGCGCACCGCGGCACACGCCGGCAGCCAGCTCGGGCGGCACGACATAACTAAAGGCTTGCCCGAGCGGGACGGGGATTGCGACGCGCGCGAAGCAGCGTGTGGGCGGGGCAGCGGTCACGACACTCAACTAGCGGTGCATGCCCAGGAAGTAGGCAGTGACCGCAACACCGGCTGCCAAAGCCAAAATCCAGAGCCAAGCCGAGCTTCGTTCGCTGGCAAGCGGCGAGCCGGGCCGGCGGCGAACCATGGCCTCGAGCGACGCAGGCGGCGGCTCGTGACGAGGGAAATGCACGGACGTCGGGAAATCATCCCGAGAATCGGGAGGCGGGGGCAAGTAGGGTTTGCTGCCGCGAGGCTGGTCCGGAGGATCTGACACGCACACCAAGCGTCCCCTGCACACTGGCTTCGGTCAATGGCTTAAAGCTTCGCCGAGGCACCGCCCGAGCGCTCCGCTGCACCGAATTCCAAGTACGAATTCGTACTTGGAATTGCGCTTGGTCAGGGCACTCACGCGGCAATTTTGAGTGCTGCGCAAAAGCGAGCCGCGACGCCGAAGGCTGGGACGGCGCACGAGCGCCGCGTGACCATCAATCAAAAAAACAAAAGCCTCACGCGACTGGAGCTTTGTCGAGCCCGAAGCCTTCGTGCAGCGCGCGCACGGCGAGCTCCGTGTATTTCGCTGCAATAATGCAGCTAATCTTGATCTCGCTGGTGCTGATGGCCTGAATATTGATGCCTTCGCCGGCGAGAATGCCGAACATCTTGGCGGCCACGCCGGCGTGCGAGCGCATGCCCAGGCCGACGATCGACACCTTGACGATGTCCGGATCGTACTCGACTGGCTCGCTGCCATATTCCGCGGCGGTCTTCTCGATCAGCTCCTTGGCGCGCGGCAGGTCGGTCTTGGCGACCGTGAAGGTCACGTCGGTCGTGTCCTTGCCGCCGCGCGAAGGGCTTTGGATGATCATGTCGACCGAGACGTTGTGCTCGGCGAGCATGCCAAAAATTTTGGCCACTACGCCGGGCTTGTCTTTCATGCGGACCAGCTGAACCTTGGCCTCGCCCTTGTCGTAAGCGACGCCTGCCACAGCCACCGATTCGAAACCTTCTTCGCCGACTACCATCGTACCTGTCCGATCGCTGAAGGAGGACCGCACGTGCACCGGAACTCCGTATTTCATGGCCACTTCGACGGAACGAATCTGCAGCACCTTGGCGCCGAGCGACGCCAGCTCGAGCATCTCTTCATAGCTGATGCGGTCGATCTTGCGCGCCGAGGAGCAGATGTTCGGATCGGTCGTGTAAACGCCGTCCACGTCCGTATAGATCTCGCAAACGTCGGCTTTGATGGCCGCCGCGATGGCGACCGCAGTCGTATCCGAGCCGCCGCGTCCGAGCGTGGTGATGCTGCCATCCGGATCGATACCCTGAAAGCCCGCCACTACCGCGATGCTTCCACCCTGCACCGCTTGCAGCAATTTGGAGCCTTCGATGCTCTGAATGCGCGCTTTGGTGTAAGCCGCGTCGGTGCTGATGCGCACCTGGTGACCGAGGAAGCTCTTGGCTTTGCCGCCGAGCTGATGAATGGTCATCGCGACCAAGGCCGCGCTCACTTGCTCGCCAGTCGAAGCCAACGAGTCGAGCTCACGCATGTCTGGCGTCGCTGAAATCTGGTGTGCCAAGCCGAGCAGGCGATTGGTTTCGCCCGACATCGCGCTCACGATCAGCACGACCTGGTTTCCCTCTCGCTGCGAGCGCAGCGCGAGCTCGGAAACGTTTCTCATACGGTCCAGATTGGCGACCGAAGTACCACCGAATTTTTGAACGACGAGGGCCACGCCGCCTCGCTGGTAGCCCCCAAGACAGGGGGAGTCAAGGGTGAGCAGCAGTGTTAGCGTGGCGCCCGGGATGACGCCGCTCGCGCACTACGTGGTGGAAACGCTCGTCACGCTTTTGGCGATCGTGGCGCTGGCGGTGGTGGTGCTGATCGGCGCGCGGCGTGCCGGAATGGGACGCTCGGCGGGACCGCTCGAGCTGGTCGGGAGACTCCCGCTCGACGCGCGGCGCGCGGTGTATCTGGTGCGCGTGGGCAGCGTCGTGTACGTCGTTGGGGCGAGCGAAGCGGGCATTGCCAAGCTTGGAGAGGTTGCCGAGGGCGTGCTCGAGCTGCCAGCGCAGCCCGGGCAGAGTGAATCGTTTCGGGAGGTTCTGAGCCGTGCGTTCGGCAAGAAGTCTTAACCTCCGCGTCGCCTCTGGGTTGAGCGCGCTGCTCGTGCCCGCGCTGGCCTGCGCGGCGCCAGCTCAACCGAATCCGGGTGGGCTCGACGAAGCATTCATGCGACCGATGACGCTGGTCGTGGTTCTAGCGCTGGCCGCGCTCTTGCCGTTCGCGTTCATGACGCTGACCGCGTTCGTGAAGATCTCGACCGTGCTCCAGATCGTGCGCGGCGCGATCGGCGCGCAGAACATTCCGTCGAGCACGGTGATCATGGCACTGGCAGGCGCACTGACCTTGCTCGCGATGGCGCCCGTGGGCTCGCGCATCGAAGAGCGCGCGCGCCCGCTGTTTCAACCGGGCGCCGAGCGCGACACCAGCGCCTGGGTGATCGAGCTCGCGCAGGCCACGCGCGAGCCGATCCGCGACTTTCTGAAAGCCAACGCTTCGAACCGCGAAAAAGGCCGATTTTACGAGCTCGCACGGGCCGCGCGCCCGCCCGCGGAGCGCGCCCTGGTAGGCCAGGGCGACTTCGTGATCTTGGTACCCGCGTTCGTCGTCAGTGAGCTGATCGCGGCGTTCGCACTCGGCTTCGCGTTGTATTTGCCGTTCTTGGTGATCGATCTCGTGGTCTCCAATGTGCTCTTGGCGCTCGGCATGCAGATGATGAATCCGACGCAAGTGAGCCTACCGTTCAAGCTGCTTTTGTTCGTCGCCGTCGACGGTTGGGGTCAGCTCGCACAAGCGCTCGTGACCGGTTATCGAAGCAGCTGATTCAACGCACGCTGTCGCAGCGCGCCACAGTCCTTGGGCCGGTCCTAAGCGCTGGGGCATTGCGCCACGAACTGGGGACGAGGGCGTTTCTCTGGCGCGCGGGTTTTTGTTGGTTCAGGGCGGCCCGAGTCCTGCAATGACCCCTCGTCATGGGTCGCTTGATTCTGGTTGCCAATCGTTTGCCGGTCTCGGTCGACCTGAGCGGGGGTGAGGTTAGAGTTCAGCCGAGCAGCGGTGGCCTCGCGAACGGCATGCGCGGCTTGGCCAAGGCCGAGCACGTGTCTTGGGTAGGCTGGCCCGGCGGCAACCCGGACAGCGACGAGCAGCGCGCGAACCTGGAAGAACAGCTGCGCGAGCATTCCGCGACCCCTGTCTACTTGTCGGCGCACGAGGCCGAGCGATTCTACGAGGGCATGTCGAACAGCGTCATTTGGCCATTATTTCACTACTTGATCGACCGCCTGCCGCTGTTCGTTCGGGATTTCGATGAATACCGCGCCGTGAACGAGCGCTTCGCGGACGCAGTCTGCGCGGAAGCTGGCAACGACGATCTGATCTGGGTGCACGACTACCATTTGCTCTTGCTGCCGGCGATCCTGCGTGAACGCTTACCGCGCGCTCGCATCGGCTTCTTTTTGCACATCCCGTTTCCATCGTCGGAGGTGTTCCGACTGCTGCCGCACCGCGAGCACCTCTTACGAGGGCTGCTCGGTGCCAATCTGATCGGTTTTCACACCTACAGCTACGCGCGTCACTTCGCGGACGCGCTGCTCGGCACGCTGGGCATCGAGCCCGAGCTGGATCGTGTCGATGTCGAGGGGCGCAACGTCTCGCTCGGCGTGTTCCCGATGGGTATCGACGTAACGAGCTTCGAGCGCTTGGCGGAGAACCCCGAGCTGCCCGCGCGCGTCGCCGAGCTGCGCCGCGCGCAAGGCGTCGAGCAACTGCTGCTCGGAGTCGATCGCCTGGACTACACCAAAGGCATCCCGCGCAAATTGCTGGCGATGGAACGCCTGCTCGAACGCAGCCCACAATACCGCGGCAAAATAAGGCTTTTGCAGATCGCAGTGCCGTCCCGTGAAAACGTCGCCGAGTACAGGAGTCTGCGCGGCGAGGTGGAAGGGTTGGTCGGCCGTATCAACGGCTCGAGCGGCTCCCTGCACGACGCGCCAATTCATTATCTGTACCAACCCGTGACGCAAGACGAGTTGGTCGCCAGCTACCGCGCCGCCGACATCATGGTCGTGACACCGCTGCGCGACGGCATGAACCTGGTCGCCAAGGAGTACGTCGCGGCGCGCACGGACGGCGACGGCGTGTTGGTCCTGAGCGAGCTCGCGGGCGCGGCCAGCGAGCTCGGCGAAGCGCTGACCGTGAACCCGTACGACGTAGAGAGCCTCGCGCAGACCCTAGATCGCGCTTTGTCCATGCCGGAGGCCGAGCGTCGCGAGCGCATGACCGCGCTGCGCGACAAAGTGCGCGCGCATCCCGTCGAGCTCTGGGCGAAATCCTTCGTCGACGCGTTGGAGGTCGGCGAGCGCGGCCCAGAACCACGCGACTTGCGCGGCGATCCGCGTGAGCTCGACGCGCTTTCGCTGGCATTGGCCGAGCGCCCCGAGGTCGTCTTCGCGCTCGACTACGACGGCACGTTGGTTCCGATCGTCCGAAATCCCGATCTTGCGGTGCCCGACTCCGCGCTCAGCGAGCTGCTCGCGATGCTCGCCGGCCTCCGTGGCGTGCGCGTGTGTGTGGTCAGCGGGCGCGCGCAGGCGTCGCTCGCGGGCTGGCTCGGCAAGCTGCCCATCGATCTCGTGGCGGAGCACGGCGTGTGGACGAAGCGATCGGGCGTCGCCGCGTGGAAGAGTCACATCGATCCGACCACGCTCGGCTGGCTCGCTGATGCCCGCGCAATCCTGGAGACTTACGTCGAACGCGCTCCAGGAGCGTTCTTGGAGCAGAAGACCGCGGGGCTCGCTTGGCACTACCGCAACGTCGATCCGTATTTGGGCGTGCATTTGGCGCGCGAGCTGCGCGTGCACTTAGTGCGTCACTTCGCGCAGCTGCCCGTGTCGATCTTGGCGGGTCGCAAGGTGATCGAGCTGCGCCCGCAAGGCGTAGACAAGGGCGCGGCAGTGCGCGACTCGCTGTCGCTGTTCGCGAGCGGAGCCGCGGTGGCGGCAGCCGGAGACGACCGCACCGACGAGGACCTGTTCACCGCCCTGCCCGACGGTTCGCTCAGCTTGTGCGCGGGAACCCTGGCCACGCGCGCCGCTTACCGAGTTTCCGGACCCGAACAGCTACGGCGTTTCTTGCGCCGCTTCGCGGAAGCTCGCGCGCTCCAGCAAGCCTGACCCAGGCAACTCAGCGGCGGCCGTCCAGCGGATCGATGCCCGGAGACGCGGCCTGCGCGGGCGCCGGCTTCGGTTTCGCCGCAGCAACTGGAGCCGGCTTCGGCGCAGCGAAGTGCAGGGCGCCCTTGCGCGCAGGCGGCACGGGGGCCGCAGGGCTGGCGGGCGGAACGGACGTCGCGGGCGCCACCGAAACACTCGCCGGCGGTTCGGCTTGACGCGCTTCGTAATCCCCGGCGGGGGAGACAGTCGACGGCACCGCTGCGACCGCAACCACCGCGGGTGCGACTTGCGCCGGCACCGCGGGCAACGGCGCGCTGGCGGGCTCAGCCGCAGACTCGATCGCAGTGTGCTTGCGCG
>Ga0210392_10001340_pt1 | contig 13162 bp, 11 predicted proteins | sample IncBWC30OmetaG_FD_161057 | JGI IMG/M metagenome (GOLD analysis project Ga0210392, IMG submission 161057) | Forest soil microbial communities from Barre Woods Harvard Forest LTER site, Petersham, Massachusetts, United States - Inc-BW-C-30-O ...
TGGTTCTTCAGGAGATTCTGCACCAAGATGCCGTATTCGTCCGCCGTCTGCGTTTGCCGCGTGCTGATGCGCCAGGTCGCACGCAGGTCGCCGATGCTCCCGTCGCCATGGATGGGATAAATTGCGATGACCGTATTTGTGTTGTTTACGTTGAGTACCAGGAGCATTTATTTCCCACGAGTCGTTTTGATTTCGCGAACTCCGCCTGAGTAGACCGTGCGCAATCCCTGCGCCGTGCGCACCTGGAGAAAGCCGCGCGCATCCAGTCCGTCAGTTGCTCCTTCAAAGCCTTCTGCCTCTTCGACACGCACCTGTTTGCCGCGCACCCAGCTTGATGCCCGCTCCAGCCGGTCAAGAACAGACTGCTTTGCGGTGTTGGTATCGTTGGAACCAGCCAGAGCAAGCACTTCGCGATGAAGTGATTGTAGCAGGGCAATGAGCAGCTGCTGGCGTGGCCATTCGCGTCCCGTTTCAATGTGCAGTGACGTGGCAATGGCACTCAATCCCGGCGGAAATTGTTGCTGATGCACGTTGATTCCAATGCCGACGACCAGATGCCGGATGCGAGTCACTTCGGCATTGAGTTCGGTCAGGATGCCGCAGAATTTGCGCGGTCCGAAGAGCAAGTCATTGGGCCAGCGCAGATCGCATGCAAGCGATGTGACCTGCATGACGGCATCGCGCACGGCAAGGCCGGCGGCTAGCGAAAGCCACAGCACATCTGCGGGCGGGATATGCGGCCGCAGCAGGACGCTTACATACAGGCCGGAACCGGGTGGCGACGACCACTCGTGCGCACCCCGACCACGTCCAGCCGTCTGCTCGTCGGCAAAATAGACCGTGCCCTCTGGAGCACCTGCTTCGGCTTCCTGCATGGCGTGCGTGTTTGTGGAGTGAATCGTGGGAAAGAACTGCAGCCTGCCAGCAAATGGAGTTTCCGCAAGAGCTTGATCTAGCGACGGATGGTCGAACGGGTCATCGGGAGTTGCCGGCATCGTTGGGATTCTTTGCTCAGAGTGACAAACGCGTTGCTAATAAATTTCAGCGGTAATTTTCATGCTCAGGTCAACGGCAGGGGCGGAATGCGTAAGCGCCCCGACTGAGATGTAGTCCACGCCCGCAAGCGCGTACTTGCGAATGTTGTCGAGTACGATGCCGCCTGAGGCTTCAATCGGGATCGTAAGTCCGCGTCCCCGCACGGCGCCGACCGCCTTCTTCACCTCGGCGGGCGTCATGTTGTCGAGCAGCAGCGATTCCGCGCCGTTGTCGAGCGCCGTTTCAAGCTCTTCGAAGGTGCGCACTTCGATGTCGATCGTCTGCCCCGGTTTACGCAGTTCGTGTGCGCGCTTTAGTACGGTCTCGATGCCACCGCCCAGCGAGATATGGTTGTTCTTGATCAGGATGCCGTCGGAGAGATCGAGGCGATGGTTCTCGCCGCCGCCGCAGCGCACCGCGTACTTGTCCAGGATGCGCAGTCCGGGGATCGTCTTGCGCGTATCCAGCACGCGTGCACCGGTTCCAGCGATGGCGTCCACATATTGCCGTGTCATTGTCGAGATGCCGCTCATCCGCTGCATCAGATTCAGGGTCACACGCTCGCAGGCGAGAATTACGCGCGCATTATGGCGAATGACAGCGATGGCCTGGCCCTTCTTTACGCGCACACCTTCAAAGATTTCGGGATGGCTGACGACTTCGTAGCGGCCGCTGCTGTGCTTGTCGAGCCGCGCAAAGATTTCGAGAAAGCGTGGAATGCAGCCGATTCCAGAGACGACGCAGTTCTCTTTCGCGATGATGGTGGCCGAAGCGCGAAGGCTGGGTTCGATGGTGACAGCCGTCGTGACATCGCTGGTGGCCTTGTCCTCCACCAGCGCCTGTTCCAGAATTGCCTCGATCCGCCTGCTCTTCCAATCCATAGAGTTCCTCAGTGATTATGCAAGCTGCTCCAGCTTCTCGATCGCATCCAGGGTTTCCTGGCGCAACATCGTCGCTTCTGATGCCTGTTTCTTGAGGCCGGTTACAACCTTTTCCGGAGCCTTGGCAAGAAATGCCTCGTTACCAAGCTGCCGCTCCGCGTTGATCAGAACCTTCTCGTATTGTTCCAGCTTCTTGCGCAGGCGCTCACGCTCGGCTGCCACGTCAATCTGTTTTTCGTACGGCGTGCCAACCGTGAAGCTTGCTGTCTTTCTTGTGTTGGCGGGGCCGAGTGTCCACATTGCTGGAAATTCAATGGTCGAGACGCGAGCGAGCTTTTCGATCATTGCCCGGTTTGTTTCTGCAAGAGCCTGAATCTTTTCGGATGCAGTCAGTTGGATCGCCACCAACTCGCGCTCGGGCACATCGAGATCTTTGCGTAGCCCGCGAATCGTAACAATCAGCTCCTGCAGCGTGAGCATCTCAGCTTCTACAGCAAGATCCAGCGCTTCTTCCAGAGGCTGAGGGTAGCGCGTTAGGGCAATCGACTTTGCCGGCGGCTCGCCGTCATAAACCGCATGCCAGAGCTCTTCTGTCAGGAACGGCATGAAGGGAGAAAGCAGCCGCAGGGCCGCCTCAAATGTGCTGAGCAGCGTTGTCAGCGCCGCCCTGGCGGCGGATCGGTCCCCACCTAGCGCGAAATCAAGCCGGAGCTTCACAATCTCCAGATACCAGTCGCAGAAATCGCCCCAGAAGAACTGGTAAACGATATTTGCGGCTTCATGGAATCTGTATTCAGCCAGCGCCTGATTGACCTCTGCTGCCGTGTTGTTCAGGCGAGATACGATCCAGCGGGCCTCAATCGGCGCATTGGCGTCGGGGCCAAATGAATTGACCAGCGTGTGTGGATCAACAAAAACGCCAGCTTCGGCAGCGCGGAGCACATTCATGAAGATGAAACGTGCCGCGTTCCAGATCTTGTTCGCAAAGGCGCGATAGCCATCGGTGCGATCTTCGTTGAAGGCAATATCGGTTCCGGGCGAGGCCATTGCCGCCAGCGTGAATCTGACGGCATCTGTCCCGTATTTGCTGACGATCTCGATCGGGTCGATCACGTTGCCCTTGGTCTTCGACATCTTCTGGCGGTCAGCGTCGCGCACCAGAGCGTGGATATAGACTTCGCGGAAGGGCACTGCATCCTGCAGGGTTCGTTCGGAGCCGTCGGGCATCGGCACGTCGAGCATGAAGTGGCAGCCGAGCATGATCATGCGCGCCACCCAGAAGAAGAGAATGTCGAAGCCGGTGACGAGAAGCTGCGTCGGATAAAAAACGTCGAGGTCATGCGAGTGTCGCGGCCATCCGAAAACGGAGCAGGGAAGCAGGCCGGACGAGAACCACGTGTCGAGCACATCTTTTTCTTGCTCCAACTCGGCGCTGCCGCAATGTGAGCACTTCGCCGGTGTTTCCCGTGCTACGGTGATCTGCTTGCAGGTCCGGCAATGCCATGCGGGAATGCGATGGCCCCACCAGAGCTGCCGAGAGATGCACCAGTCGTGGATATTGCGCATCCACTCGAAGTAGGTTTTCGCGTATTGCTCGGGCGTGAACTTTATGTAGCCCTGTTCGACGGCAGCGATAGCCTTGTCGGCGAGCGGCTGAATCTTGATGAACCACTGCATCGAAAGACGTGGCTCTACAACGGCCTTGCAGCGGTCGCATTTGCCGATCGAGTTGACGTGCTCTTTCGTGGTTCCTAACAGACCCTGAGCCTCAAGGTCTGCGAGAATGCGCTTGCGCGCCTCGTAGCGGTCGAGTCCGGCATACGCGCCGCCCTCTGCGTTGATGTGCGCGGTCTCATCCATCACGTTGATGGACGGCAGCCCATGCCGCTGGCCCAGGGTAAAGTCATTGGGATCGTGCGCGGGTGTGACCTTCACGGCTCCTGTTCCGAAGTCGGCACTCACCCATGAATCGGTGATCACTGGGATCTCGCGTCCCATGAGCGGCAGCCGCAGACGCTTTCCGTGCAAATGCTTATAGCGGTCGTCATCGGGGTTCACTGCCACGGCTACATCGCCCAACATGGTTTCCGGACGGGTGGTGGCGATGGTGAGAAATTGCCCCGGCTCTTCTATCACCGGATAGCGTATTTCCCACAAGTTACCCTTCTGTTCTTCATGTACTACTTCAAGGTCGCTAATGGCCGTCTGCTGCACTGGGCACCAGTTCACAATGTAGGCGCCGCGGTAGATCAGCCCCTGCTCGTGCAGTCGGACGAAGGCTTCGCGCACGGCGACGGACAGGTTGTCGTCCATGGTGAAGTACTCGCGCGACCAGTCCACCGTATCGCCGATGCGCTTCATCTGCTTGAGAATGTTGCCGCCGTAATGTTGCCGCCACTCCCACACCCGTTCCACGAACGCTTCGCGGCCGAGTTCCTGCCGCGTTTTACCCTCGTCTGCCAATTGGCGCTCGACAAGCATCTGCGTAGCGATGCCCGCATGGTCCGTGCCCGGAACCCAGAGCGTATTTTTGCCGCACATACGCTGCCAGCGCACCAGGATATCCGTCTCAGTGTGCTCGAACATATGCCCCATGTGCAGGTTGCCGGTGACGTTGGGCGGAGGCAGAAGAACAGTAAAGGCAGGCGCATCCGGGGCGTCTTTGGGCGTCGGTACATCGAACAAGCGTTCGCGTACCCAATAGGCGGACCAGCGATCTTCAATCGCTGTCGGATCATAAGCTTTCGGTAGATCGTGTGACATTTTTCTTAAAGAAGCCCTAATCTTTCACGATAAAGCATTTCGCTGGTTCATGTAGGGAAATGGAGCCATTTCGCGGTGCCTGTGAACCCTACGTCCGTTCGGCAATGATTTGCCTGGCAGTGTTATGCACGATCCCCGCCTCGGCAGCGCCCGAGGCAATCCGATCGAGAGCCACTTCCAAATCATCGAGCTCGCGGCGGTCGAATGTCTTCGAAGCGTATTCATTCCTGCCCCATGTGCGCAGGTTTGGCAGATGCAACTGGGCCATCTCCCGCGCCGTTTTTTTCAGAACCATGCTTTCACTTCGCCGTATGCGCCATCCGGTTTCGGCAAAGCTGGTATCCAGGAGCGCCCCAACATTGAGTGCCTGACCGTGATGCTGCTGCAGCTGATCGACGAGCTCGTAATAACGGCATAGGGCCGGATCGGTCGATTCAAGCCGTTCTGTTTCGTGAACCAGCAGTAGCGCACGCGGAGCGGACTGTGTCGCCCATATCTGAAAGGCCTGCTGCGGAGAAGAAAGATGTGTGAGCAGAAACCGGCAAAGGAGCAAGTCAGGACGCTCGACGGGGAAGGGCGTCTGCAGAATGTCGTGCCTGAAAAACTCCAACCTTGGATGGTTCGCACGCGCTTCCGACACATAGCGTTCGGATGCGTCGAGCCCCACGGTCCGATGCGGCTGCAGCACCGCATCGAGCAATTGCGTTGACCAACCGGGCCCGCAGCCGAGGTCTACGGCAAGCCGGGGAGAGCGCTCTTTGTCAGCCACCTGTTCAAGGAGAGCGCGTGTTTCCGTCTCGTAAACCTCTGCCAGACGCCGCAGACGGCGGCTGGCTTCGTCATTGTCACCAAAGGTGTATGCCATAGCAAAAAGCCGGTTGAGTGGATATTTCGTTATGGAAATAGAAAGGCCGCCAGAAGAGGCGGCCTTTCTGCTTCTAACTGCTTCCGTCTAGAACGGATTCAGCTTGTCGAGGCCGGTCTTCTTTTTCTTGGTAGAAGACTCCTTGCTCTTGTCGACGGGGACATTCTTGGCTTTGCCCTTTTTGGTCCCTGTCTGTACCTGGGCGGCAGGCTGGCTGCCAGCCTTGACGTCGTTGACCTGGTCTGCCGCTGGTGCAGGTTTGTCCACCGGAGGCAGCGCAGCATTCGTCGTTGCCGGGCCAACCGGCTTCAGGCCGTAGTTATCAGCGGCTGGATTCGCGGGAGCGCCGTCACCTGCTGCGCCATTGGCAGGAGCGGCTGTGTTCCCCGCGCCAGCTGCAGCGGGAGCAGCTTCAGTTGAAGTGCCGCCTCCTGAGTTGGCCGACGGATTGATGATCTCAACGCTGGTTGAGTTGCCGCTGCTGTTTCCTGTGGGAACCGCTTCCATCTCAACCGCAGTGCCGTTGCCAGTACCAATTGATGGGGCGGACGCGCCTGCGGATGTGGCTGCCGCTAAACCAGCTGCTGTTCCTCCGCCATAGGTGGGCCCTGGAGGGATCGGCTCGCCCTTCATTGCGGCGTTAAACAGGGTCACTGTGCTGTCGCGGACCTGCGGTGCTGTCGTCTGCGTTGAATCGGTCAGGGTTGGCTCGCCCACACGTGCGGCGTGCACGGTCGATGGCCCCTGCTTTACCAGCAGCATCGCGCGGTCTTTGAGCTTGACCGTAGTGCGGCTGCCCTCTTCTGCTTCGCTTTCGGCCAATTGAGCCTGTGTCGGCTCGGGAACTGGACGGCCCATGGCGATCAGTCGGTCCTTGGCGTCTTCCACGTGTGGCGCCATTGCGTACCGAGTAACTACGCGGCTGTAGGCATCGACAGCACGGTCGTTATAGGCGGCAATCAATGTTGCCTTACCCTTCGGAGGAAGGTTGAGCCTCCCTGCAAGCTGTGCCTGCGTCACGTAGGCATCGCCCAGCGTGATCAGCGTCTGGTCGCTGTGGCTGAAGAGCGGATAGCTGTCCGCTACCGTCTGCAGACGAGCGATCGTCGCCGGCCAATTTTCGTGCGTTGCGTAGAACTGGCCGATTTCGAACTGGCGCGCCGCCAGGACTTCCTGTACATCGCGCAGGCGTTGCTTGGCACGCGGAATGAGCGGAGAATCCGGGAACTGCTGGATCATCTGGCGGTATTCCGTCTCGGCGTGCATCACGTTCTGCGGATCGCGGTCCGGCTTCTGCATCTGCTGGAAGTAGATATCGCCTACCTTCATCTGCGCTTCGGCTGCTTCAGGCGTGTTGGGGAAGAAGGTGATGAAGTCCTTGTATTCCTGCTCGGCCTGGGTCAGCGCAGCCGATCCGCCTTCCTTGTACCAGGTGTCGCCGACGGCCAGCTTGGCACGCATTGCGTATTCGGTGTCGGGGTAGGTATTCAGCAGCGTCTGCAGATCAAGGCGGGCCACGTCATACTTGCCCTTCTTCATGGCGGTCATCGCCTTGTCGAAGAGCTCTTTATCCGGCTGCCGCGAATTTACATTGCCCAGCGGATTGGTGCTCAGGTCCGTCTGCTTCTTTTTCTTTTTTCCGATTGCGTGGGCCGCTGGCACCATCGCCAGACACAGACAAACAGCCGAGACTTGGGTCACAAAACGATTCATAACACCTCAAAACCTGATACAGAACCAACTCTGTATTCGTACACGAACACTGTGAGCTCAGGCCACCGGGCCCCAGCTCTCCACTTGCGCTGCCTTGCGTGCGGCGTCCAGCAGCTTACGCGCGTTCTTTTCGGCATTGCCGTCACCGAAAACCGCGTTCCCGGCAACGAGCAGCTCGCCTCCATTTTCGACGACGGCTGACATCGTATCGTGAGCCACGCCGCCATCTACTTCAATCCTATAACTCAGGCCCAGTTCCTGGCGAAGTTCCCTGAGCTGCCGCATCTTTGTCAGCGAATACGGTATGAACTTCTGGCCGCCGAAGCCCGGATTCACGCTCATCACCAGAACATGGTGCACCATTCCGAGAATGGGCCGCAGCACCGCGACTTCCGTAGCGGGGTTGATGACCACCGCAGGCTGCATGCCGTGTTGAGCAATCAATTCCAGAGTACGGTGCAGGTGGCGGCAGGCTTCGTAGTGGACGCTTACCCAGTCCGCGCCGGCGTCGGCAAATGAAGGGATGAACTCGTCGGGGTTCTCGATCATCAGGTGGCAGTCGAGCGGCAAATTCGTGACTTTGCGAAGCGACTTGACCACTGGGGGCCCGAGCGTAATGTTGGGCACAAAATGTCCATCCATCACGTCGACATGGATGACCGTGCCGCCGCCTCGTTCCGCGGCTGCAACTTCGTCTGCGAGACGGGCGAAATCCGCCGAAAGTATGGATGGAGCTAGTTCAACCACGACACCGCCAGTGTATCAAGTTTGGCGCGGGTATCGGATTGGACGGAAGGGAAATCAGGCTTTATTTTTCCAGAGCTTGGGGAGTTCGCCGGCCGTCCCGTTGACTGGGTCTGACGGCGGAAAGGGAAGAGACGCCATGCGCCGCACGACTTTGTCAGACGGTGCGCTACGGCAGATGTCCCAGTTCTGCTCAGGCGGGTACGCGCCGACGACAAGAAAATCCGCGCTCGCTTCCAGCTTGCAATGCCCGGTTCCGGCGGGAAGCACCGCAACATCTCCTGCACGGACAAGAATCTCGTGGCCGTTTTCACCACCCAGCATCAGCCGCGCATGACCTCCGGCAAAGCCCAGTACTTCATGCGCGGTTGAGTGATAGTGGTGAAAATCGAAGACGCCGTTGCGCCACTGGGGCGGCCAGCCGTTACGAAGAAAAGCTGCTTCGAAGACCGCCGCCGGATCGGCTCCTGGCGCAGAAATGACTTCACGATACAGAAGCACGGGAAGATGCTCGTTGTTCGGCATCCAGCCATTGCGCGACAGCTGCAGTGTTTCGGGCCGGATTGCGGCGGCGAAGCCGGAACCGGCTGAGGCCAAACCCAGTCCGGCGAGCAGGGCGTTGAATCTGCGGCGATCCAGATTGGTCATATCAAAATTGGATGCGCTTGGCTTCTATTGCGGTGGAAATACCACCTTCCAATCATTCTTCATGTCCACAACCAGCCAGTGCTTTTCAATCGCCTCGTCGAGGGCTTTATCGAGCCGTCCGACGGAAGAGTTGCGATCATATGCAGCTTCGCGCGCCGCGTCTGTGTGATGGACGAGCAGCATGAGATGCGGACCCGGTGCCGCGGCCGTCCACTCCAGCATCTGCTGGTCTCCATCGGAGTTGCCGAAAGCAACAGTCGGTTTTCTGCTGATAAATTTGCTGATGCCAACCGGCTTGCCCGGCCCGTCATCGATGAGATCGATTTCCGGCAGACGCATGAGAACTGGTGCGCCATTCTGAACGTCCAGCTTCATCTTGAACATCGTGCCGATCACCTGCTCGGGCGGTATTCAATACGACTTTTCAGTCCAGGGGCGCATGAACTCAACCTCTCCGCCGGAAACGATGTACGTCTTGTAGCCGTTGGCGCGGAAATACCGGAGCAGCTCCACCATGGGCTGATAAATGCACTTCGTGTAGAGTTGGTTGAAGCGCGGGCTCTGGGCATGCGCGATCCAGTCGCTGACGATCTGGTCAAATTGATCGACCGTGACGCCGACATGTGTGACGACAAAGATCTTCATCAGGTCTGCTTCGGTCAATGAACCGATGGCCTTCGGATCGCCGGACAAAACCGTAGAGAAGGGCTGCTCGGTCTTCCACTCCGGATGCTGCGGCGCCATCACTTTGACGCGCTCAAGCGCAAATAGAAATTCAGTGTAGAGTGGCTGCTCCGTCCACAGTGTGCCGTCATTGTCGGAAACGAGGATCCGCTGTTCTGGAGGTACGAATTGCGCGTCTCGCGTCGTGGTTGTGTGCGTCACGAAATCGACGATGCTCTTCTTCAGCGGGCCATCATTCCAGGAAGGTAGTGGGTCTGCGGGAGCTTGCGCGTGGAGGACGCCGGCAAGAAGGAAGAGAAAAAACAAGATAGCGGCAGTCTTTCTCTGATGAACAAACAACAGTGAAGAGCAGCTATTTCGCTGTGGCACTTGCACCTCCCAGCATGTTCGGAACCGCAGAATCTCAGGGAAATGACTTCATCATCGATCCATCTTGTTGAAGAGATCGTCGCTACGCTAATCTTGCGCGATGCTCGAGTGAGACTCAAGCTTTATAGCATAGATACACAGCGCCGAACCTAGCGCTTCTTCACCGGTTCCGGCTTCACCTGTTCTGCCGCATACTCCATCGACCAGATACTTCCTGGACGCATGTACATACTGGCGCGGTACATTCCATCCTCGTCGTAAGCTTCAGGTGTGCGGAAGAAGTATCCGCGGTCGCGCCAGACTACGTTGTAGACGCCCTCGGCCGTCTTGTAGGCCTCATCGCGCATTCCTTCTGAAATCATGTCTGAGGCGAGGCCGAAGGTCGTACCCGTCCACACCTCGGTCACTTGTGGATTTGAATCGAGCAGTTCGCCTTTCGGCCCCACGCCATTCACCGCCCCCATCTGGCCGTTACCGAAGAGCATCACGTTATTGCTGTAAACAGTCTTAAGAGCGGATACGTGCATCCTCTTCGGCACAAGATCGCCGAGTCCCGTGAGGTTGGCATACCACTGTCCAGCCAACTGCTCCGCCATAATGTCGGAGCGGTACTCGCTCCTCGTATCGTAGTCGAAATATTTCCCGTTCCAGAGCTTGGTAAGGTAAGCCATCTGTGCCCGCCGAAAGAGCGCGTTGTACTCGCTGGCGGATTTCGGATCGCCGACCTTGAGCCCAATCTCCGTCGTCGCCCGCAGCGCTGCCAGGTACAACCCCCCGCTGTAGGCGCTCTCTCCGGTCGCGATCCAGTCATCGTAGGTCTGGTCTGGGAAGCCACCGTTTTCGATCAGGCCATCGTTGTCGGTATCGTACTGGCGCAGATGCTCCATCGCCGCTTTCACCGAATTCCACATATAGTGCAGGAAGGTACTGTCCTTGCTGCCGGTAAAGATGTAGTCGCGCCAGACCATCAGCACATACTTGCTGTTCAGGTCGCGCCAGTTCGATACGTCCTGATAGTTGTATTGGTTCACATTCACAAAGGGATCTTCGGCCGGAGCACCCAGATCGTGCGGCACCGCGCCCGCTACTTTTCGTTCCATGGTCACGAATTTGTGTTCGTGCAGGGCCTGCCACATCCAGAGATACTTCTGGGGATTGCTCTCCTCGACCGTGTCCGCGTATTCGCGCATCTCCTGCTTCTCGATCTCCGGCCAGAACCGAATCAGAGGAAATGAGCCGTAGAAACGTACGTCCGAGGTGCTGTAATAGGGATAGTCGAAGCACTCCAGGTAGCTGAACGTGTCCTCGTCTTTCGACGAAAAGTGTTTCGGATTGCCCGTGCCATCAAGCTCGTGCGCCCACACCGTTCCGCCATCGGCAAGGATGTACATTTCGTTGAAAAGCTCGCTGCGAAACCACAACGGCTTCGATGCGTCTTCTATGTAAGGCTTCTGCCATGCATCGATTGCCTTACTCCAGTCTTCATCCTGTTCAAGAGCGGTTTTCGCAATCTGCCATGCGTGTTCGCCTTCTGCGCCGAAGAACTTCGTGTAGTGCCGCACCCACTTTCGGCCTCCGCCGAACTGAATCAACGGCAGATCCCAGGCCAGGGCCATCGGAACCATCTTCTTCTCATGCGGATCGAGCGTGAACCGCACTGCAATAGCGCCGCCAATTTGTTCCCCGCTGCTCGCTACGTTCAAACTCGCGTTCGGAAGCCGTCCATCGGTCGAGAATGGCTTCCACACTTCATCGCCCATTCCCTGTGGATAGAAAGTATTCAGATACGTGACTTCAAAACCCGGACTGGACCTCGTCGCAATAGCAAATTGCCCATCCCAGTCATCGCGCACTGCGCCGGTGCGCAGGCGGTCAAGCACGATGCCTTGCATCGACGTGCCATTTTCACGGCTCAGGACTTCTGAAACATAGCGGTTTCTGTCCTGGTTACTGAGCGCCGAAGCAAAGCCGCTGGATCGATCACGGAACCACCCTACCATATTCGTCCAGGTAAAGAGGATCGAGACCGTGAGTCGTTTGTCCGTGGGATTTTCCGCGTACCAGTTGTAAAGCGCAACGGGGTAACTCGATTCCTTGTAATTATTTGGGAGGATGGGCGAGAACTGCTCCACTGTGAGCTTGACGCCCAGTTGCTGCGGGTCATAGGAGAACCACGATTTGGGGTAGAGCGCCGCATACTCCCCTGCGCCTGCCGGATACGACCAGTCCCATGAAGAAAGCGCTCGATTCAGCGGCTTACCCGTGGAGAGGGCGACAGCCTTAGACGGTCCACCTTCAGGCTGCACAAACACGGCAAACTGGTTCCCAGGGACATTTTCGTATTTGTGGACGCCAGCCTTCACATGCCAGCGCTCAAAGTTGCCGCGGTAGCTGCGCGAAAATGTACCCGCGCCAAATCCTCCTACAGGCGCGCCCTGCCAGAACCCGTCGTCTATATCCGTCTGCAGCGTCGGCTTCTTGCCGCCAGGATTGGGAGGCGGTTGCCCGATCCCGATACGCCAAGCTGCTTGTGGAATTTGATCGTCAGCCAAAAGATTCAGGGAACTCAGTAAAAGCATGAAAAAAATAAAGCTAAAACGATTCAGTGGCAACTTTCCGGGCCCTCCGAACGCAGTCATCATACATTGCTGGGCCTACCTTCGTGAAAATAAAGTGCTTAGAAACAATATATTGCCGCAACGCGAAGAGCATCTACGAAATGAGAAAATGTCAGAGAATGTTCCGTTTTGTTCTCGCTGCGTCTTTTACATTGCTCGGGGCTACATTGCCCGGTGCGCTTACCGGCTGCGGATACCACTCGGTCAACTCTGCCGCGCATCTGCCGAAGACGGTGCACACGCTGGCTGTTCCGACTTTCGCGAATCACACCCAGTCCTTTCACACGGAGGTCTCATTCACAAACGCCGTCATCCGCGAATTCACCAGCCGCACCCCATACAAGGTTCTCGCGACCGATAAGCCGGACGCAGGCGACGCCCTCTTCGAAGGGTCGATCACCAATTTTCAGGTCATCCCGCTGACCTACAACATTCAGACCGGCCAGTCATCCAGCTATCTCATTACCGTGGGAGCAAGCGTGAAGGTGCTCGACCGCGATAACCGCGTCCTATACGAAAACAAAACGTACACCTTTCGTCAGCAATATCAGACCACGCAGGACCTGGTCAGCTTCATTCAGGAAGACCCCGCCGCCGTCCAGCGCCTTTCTCGTGACTTTGCGCAGGCGCTGGTCTCCGATATTCTGGAGTCCTTCTGATGCAAGCCAGTCACTCTCATCGTGCTGTCATTCTGAGCGGAGCGTTCGTAGCACGCGTAGTCGAAGAATCTGCTTTTCCTTCTTTCAAGGAGACCATCTGAATGGGAGCAGGCTTCGCCTCCACCGATCGCTTCCTCGCCGAACTTCGCGGGAATAACCTGCGCCCCGGCTACGTCCTCATCG
>Ga0210392_10001343_pt1 | contig 13152 bp, 11 predicted proteins | sample IncBWC30OmetaG_FD_161057 | JGI IMG/M metagenome (GOLD analysis project Ga0210392, IMG submission 161057) | Forest soil microbial communities from Barre Woods Harvard Forest LTER site, Petersham, Massachusetts, United States - Inc-BW-C-30-O ...
CGGCTACGCGCCCGGCCAGTTCGTGGGCACCGCCTTCAACCTGCTGAACACCGAATACCGCTTCCCACTGATCTATGCCGACCGCGGCCTCAGCACGTTGCCCATATTCCTGCGCACGCTCAGCGGGATCGTGTTCTTCGATCTAGGCGGCGCGTACAACAAGCTCGACCCGAACCACCCATTTCAAGTGTTGCACGGCAGCGTGGGCGCAGAATTGTGGGTCGATGCAGTGACCGGCTACTTCATCGAGAGCAACTTACGCTTGGGTGTGGCGCGCGGGTTGGATGGGTATGCTGCGGGGGTTCAAACTTATGCAGTGCTGGTGTCTGCGTTTTGATTTCTAGGTTTCTTGCCTAGCGGCAACCTGCAACGCTTGGCCGCCCGCCCAAGAAAGCCGGTTTCTTTCCCGCACTGGACCGACCCTGCTAGCCACGGGCCATGGCACGACGTCTAAGCCCGGTCATTCTCGCCTGCGCAACACTCCTCGGTGCATGCATGATGCCTCCGCCGGCATCCGAGAAAGCTACGGACGCCGCGCGCGACCTCAACATGGCGGCGCGTTTCGGGCGCATCGACATTGCAGCGGGGCTCGCGGCGAGCGGCGCGCGTGACGAGTTCATCAAGCGGCGCGCAGCCTGGGGCGGCGACATCCGCGTAGTCGACGTCGAGCTCGGCGGTCTGAGCATGCCGGACTCGTCCCATGCCGTGTTCCAGGTCGACTACGCCTGGATGCGCATGAACGAGGACACACTGCGCAGCACCCGTGTCGCCCAAAAGTGGAGCTCCACCAAGGGAGGCTGGGCGCTAGAGAGTGAAAAGCGAGTCGCGGGTGACGTGGGTCTATTCGGCGAGCGCGTCGACGTGATGCGCCCGCCCCAACACGACACTCAATTCGCGACCAAAGTGATCCGCGAAGACTGACGTCTTCACGCGGACGTCGCGGCGGCTCAAGCGGAGCTCACCGCGATCCAGATCAGCCTTTGGAGCCCTTCTTCGTAGGCTTCGTCGCCTTGCGAGCGGCCTTGGTGGCTTCAGCGCGGCGCGCGAGACGCTCCTTTTTCTTCTGCTGGCCCTTGCGGCGCGTCATCTTCTCGGAGTTGCGGCTGTCGAATCGTCCCATCTTAGTTCCGTGTCTTTCTCGGTCGCGGCTACAGGCGCCGGTTTCGAACTACCGAAATGGCGGGCCCCCGCATACAGCGCTTTTTGGGTTGGGGAAAGCTTTACGACGTTGGCAGGGCGCCAAAGCCGTCTTTGTCGTCGTTGTCGGCCGGCAAAGCTGCCGTGTCGTCCGTTTTGGGGCGGGGCCCCAAAACAACCGGCACCGTTCCGGCAAGGAGCCGCACGACGCCGAGTGCCGCTAACCGCTGGACGCGTCTTCGAGAGCGCGTTCGCGGTCGCGAACTTCGAGGCGGTAACGACTGTTGACGGTCTCTATGTAGAAGACGTCTTTCGCAGCGAGGCGCAGCACGCGCTTGACCGGCGTCGTTACGTACTCGTGCATGCCGTCAGAGAACTCGATCACTACGACAGAGCCTTTACGCGGCGCTCGGACCAAACGACCGGCGACAGCTCGAGAGCCTCGACCAAGCTTCCGCAGCACGACTTGCACGATGTTTACTCTAGCAATCTCCCATAGCGCGTCCACCAGGCTTTCTCGCTCCGGCCAAGTTTTCGATGCCTAGGCCTGAACGAGTACTAGCGAGCGTGGGCTGAGAGTTTCGGCTGAGCTTGAATTTGGATGTCAGGATCTGTGGGCCGTGGCCTGTAGGCCCTTATCTTCAGTGAGTAATTGTCGTGTCGAAGCGACTCAAAGACACCCTGGCTCGAGTCGCCGGCTCGGGCGCGTACCCGGGGTTGCACCTCAGAAGCTGACTGCGGCAGAGACTCGTAGGTATGGCCCTGCAAGCGACAGCGACCCCAAGTCGACGGGAGCGGTTCGCTCCGGGGCGCCAGAGTCCGCCTTTGCCTTCAGCGAAAGCCGAGTCGTCCCGAGGTAGCCGTAGCCGCCTTCGGCGATCACCCACAGCCGCGGCCGCCATGATTGTCCGCTCGGCTTGCCATAGACCTCGAACGCCGCGCCCGCTGCACCGTCGAGCCCGTACGACCAATGCTCTGCGCTGAGCGTGGCCGCCGCGACGCCGTCGTCGAGCGAAGCTTCGGAATGCGCGAAGGCGGGCAGCGCATGCACGAAGACGTAGAGCGGCGTGATCAGGTGATAGCGCAGCTCGGGTCCGACGCTGAGGCGATGCACGACCAACGATGTTTGCGCGCCGCGCGCTTCGCCCGTGTGTGTGCCGTAGTCCCAGAAGCCAACCGCCGCGAGCGAGAAGCGATCGTGCGCGAACAGCGTACCGCCCAGGCCCAAGCTCACCTGCGCGAGCTCGTCCGAATTCGCAAACGGATCGTAACCCGCGTCGGCGACCTTCGAAACGCGTGCACCCAGCGAGGCCTCGAGATGCGGTTGGTGTGAGCCGAGCGACTCGGCGTGCACCAAAGCTGACGTGAGACTCAAGGCACAGGCGCCCAGCACCGCCTGTAATTTGCGGCAAATCATCAGTGAATCCCCCCCAGGTCGAAGCCGCTATAAAAACGGGCCGTAGCGGTCGAGGGCGCGAGCGCGTCGACCACCGTTGCGCCAATCCCCGGCGGTTCTCCTATACCCAGGTGCAGCGCGACGGCGCTGCGACCACCGCTTGCCGCTGCGATATCGAACACGTTTGTCACTGCGCGCTCTGCTTGCAAGGATATGGGATGCAAGGTTCGGAAGTCGACGGTAGCGAACCCCTCCGTACCGGATTGGTACGCCCAGACTCGGTCGCCGTCGGGTGCCACCTCCAAAGCGAGTCCGGTTTGCGTCTGCATCGGCGCACTCTGACGATTCGTCAGATCGAGCACGTAAAAATCTTGGCTCGGCGTCTCGAGAATCTTGTGATCGAAAAAATCGTCACCGGGGATGTCGATCACGTCCTTGACGGACACACCGATGTCGTAAGGCTCGATGCTGCGGTACAGGGCGCCCGGCGCGCCTCCCAGGTTGAAGTAGGCGATTTGCGTGGTATTTGCGCCATAAAGCAAAGCGACGTCCCCGTTGGGCGCGGTCGCGGAGGGGTTCAGCTCGTCTGTGATGCGACGAATGCCGGTGAACGCGACCGGCATCTGCGCGGCCTGAGTGATCGCGGTCACTGGGTCGACCAGCACCGCGCTCGTGCCCACGAGCGCGACTAGACGCAAGCCCTGCGCGTTGTGCACGAAGTCGATGGTCGCCGGTAGTCCGCCCACGTCCACCAGATTAGTGACCACGGAAAAATCTTGGCCGGCCTGTGTGGGAGCCGCCAACTGCAGGAGGAAGACGCTCGTCGTACCGGTTACCCGCACGCCGATGGTCGCCGAGTCGGCGTCATACACGACTTGTGCGGAGGTCGCGCTGCCGCCTGTGTCCGTGAGCGGTAGCGGCACCGTCACGTCGCTGGTGGGGTTGGCCAAATCGATCAGCACCAAATCGCTATCGCGCTCGACGATCAGAAACCGCTTCGGATCTCCACCCGGAACCGCAAGCGGCGCGGTGAACGTAAAGCGGTTGGGTTTGCCGCCGAAGCTACGCAGGGTCTTCTGCGTGATCGCATCGCTGCCAGCCGTACTCAGATCGACGAGCTCGAGCTCGTTCGGGTTTACGACCACGCCCGAACCGCTGTACAGCACGGCCCACTCGTTCTTCGGGTCCAGCGCCAGCTGGTCCATGGGCTCGTTCAGCGCATAGCTCCGCTCGACCTTCGGAGTCGTCGAACCGTCGATCAGCAGCAGCTGCGCGGGTTCGTCACCAGGATTGCGCTGCGGCTGCACGCCACGCGACAATACGAACAGGGTCTTGCGATCCGCCGACGTTTGCGCGGTCGCCAGATCCTTCCCCAGTGGGATCGATTGGGCAGCAAGAGTGAGCGGAGAAGGCGAGCGCAGCACCGTGAGTCGCTCGAGCGACGAGTCGACGACCGCAACCGCGCCGGTCAAACCATATGCGGGCGCCAAACCTTGGCCCGTCGACACAGGCTGATACGAGCTGTCCCAGGCGCTCGGCCTTCCACCGCAACCCAGCACCAGCACTCCACCCGCTAACCATGCCCAAGTTCTCATCCGACTCGACTTTCCCCTGCTGGAATGACCCGCTTCGGGATATCCGAAGGGATGAATGACCATCACTGCACCACGCGCGCGGCGATCTCGAAGCCACTCAGCGTTTGAGCGGTGCCGGTATCGAGATCGATGAACGTAATCCGCCCCTCTGGATGCTTCTGCGCGACGAAGCCGCGCTTGGCCTCAGCAACGATGCCGGTCGCGCCGGGCAGCGGGTCGCTCGATAGCGCGATGAAGTTCTGTTCGAGATTGGCGAGGCCGATCACGTACACGCCATGCACGGCGCTCACCGTGTCGTGTACGGTGACCAACGCTTTGCCCGACGCGGCATCGGAAAACGCGACGTCCGTAGGCAGCGCGTCGGTGCCGACGATCTTCGGTGAACGCACGCTCTCCGTCGGAACGATGCTAAACAGGCCAACCTTCTTGCTACCTGTCGGGGGCGTCTGAAGCGTGATGGCGGTGCCCGAGTCGGGCGACACGTATACGCTTTGCACGGCGCCCTGCACGTCGACCGTGCGATAACCGAAGTGCCCCGCGCCGGACGCAGTGTCGAGCAGCGTCAGATGATTACTGGGCACGGCGTTCGCGTACAGCACGGCCACGTCGCCGTCGGGCGCGAGCGTCACGCTGCGCACCAACTCACCGCTGACCGTCGCGATGTCGGACTGCGACGGGCCTCCGCTTGGATTTGGCACAGCGAAGCTCACGACTTTCGGCGGGACCTCATTGCCCAGCACCGCTGTCGCGGTCTTGCCGTCAGCGCTCAGATCGAGGTCGGTCACGCTCGATTCGAGGGTCACCGTTTGGCTCGCCGCCCCAGGTAGAGTGAAGATCTCTATCTCAGCGCTACCGTCCACTCGCACCGCGGCGAAGCTGCCGTCGGGGGCGATGTTCACGTCACGTGCGTGCGCCGCTGCCGTATCCGAAGAGACGGTAATCAGCGCAGAAAGCTGTGGATCCGCGGTCAGATCGAGAACACTGATGCCTTCGTCGACAACGGCGTAAGCATGCTTCGCCTGGGCGTCGAAGACCACTTGGCTCGGCCGAAAGCCGACGCTCAGGCGCGTGCTCACGGGCGGCGTGGCCGACAGATCGATCACCGTCAGCTCGGAGTAGCCGTTCACGGAATCGGACGCGCCACCTTCGATCTCCGACACGTTGGTCCACGCGATCGCGAAGTGACCGTCCGCGCTGACCGCCCAGGAGTTCGCGCCCTCGTGCGTCGCGATCGTGGTCGTGCTGATGTCCGTCGATGTTGCGACGAACCAGCTCGCATCATTACTGCCGACGTTGATGACGATGGCAGAGTCCGTACCTTTGGCGCTCGGCACCGCCGCGAGGTAAGTCGGACCGAAACCCGCGTTGGTCATGCGCACCGCCAGAGTCTCGGCGTCGATCAGCGCCACGCGCCCGCTGTCCGGGTTGGCGCTCCATAGCAACTTGCCGGTAGCAACCGGGGCTCGGAACGTCTGATCCAGCTCTTTTTCAGGAGGCAACGGCGCTCCGGCGTCGCCGATGTTCGTCTGACCAGGAGTGCCCGGGCCGCTGCCATTGCCGGTATTCGAGCTGGCGCCTCCCGCGGCGGCCGGCGGCGCGTAGCCAGACGCTTGCGCCGCATCAGCACCGGCGTCGCAGGCGCTAGCCGCACAAAGGACCAACACCAGCCAGCCGAAATGAGCGCGCTCAGTTGCCATCGGTCACCTTCGCTGAGATCTCGAAGCCGGTGATAGTGCGCGGCACGCCCGTCTCGAGATCGATGAACGTGATGCGTCCCTGCGGGTGCTCTTCTGCGATGTAGGCCACACCCGCGTCCGGCACGAGGCCCGTCGCGCCCGAGAGCGGGCGGCTCGGCAGCTTCACTTGGTCGATCACCAGCTCCGGCATGCGCACGATATAGGCCGAAAAAATAGCCTTTCCATCGCTCACCGTCACCACGGCGCGTGCCGCCGGGCCCGAGCTTTGCGCGACCGCGAAGACCGGTGCGTCGGTGGTCTGCACACGAACGGGTAGCTCGCTAGCCACCGGAACCGCCGCGAAGCCGGGCTTACCGTTGGCGTCTTTGGCGACCAACGACGCGATCGCGTAGGCGCCATCCGGTGACGGAAATACCTCGTGCACATTGCCGCGGACGTCGACCGTGCGATGGCTGAGGTAGTTCGCTCCGGGCGCAGTCTCGAGCACCGTGATGTGGCTGTTCGCGATTGCGTTCGTGTACAGCAGCGCAGCGGTGCCTTGCGGAGCGGTGTTCACCAGACCGAACACCTCGTCGATGGTCACCGTATCGAACGTGGTCGGTGCCTCGAAGATCCCCGGAATGGGCAAGATCGCGAGCGTCGAGTGTATTTCCGTGGGGTCCGAGTTGCCCGCTCCGGCCGAATCCCCGCCCGCTCCGGCGCTGTCCGAGTCCGGAGCTGACGCGCCGCTGTCGCCACGCACGACGGCCAGCGCAGATTGCGAATTGGCAGCCAAGTCCAGATCAGTCACTGGACCGGGAAGCAGGATCGGAACCGGATCCCGACTCGGGTCTGCGTTGTCGCTCAGATCCACGAAATTGACGAACGCGCTTCCGTCGTGGCGAACCAGCGCATAGCTGCCGTCCGGCAACACAGAAACGTCACGCGACGCTGCAGCTTCCTGTTGATCGGCCGACACCGATCTTTCGACCAAGACGTGCGGCCCCGACGACGCTGCCAAATCGATGATCGTGATGCCCGAGTTGGCCACCACGTAGGCCCTCTTTTCAGCGTCGTCGATGAACACGCGCGACGGCAAAAAACCGACGACGAGGCGCGTTGCCAAAGGCGTCGCGCCTCGCAGATCTACGACGCTGATGTCCTGATAGCCCTGCGTCGGATCTGGAGTGAGCGAGTGCGAGTCGGTCCAAGCGATCGCGAATTTGCCGGTCGTACTCACTTGCCAGGCGTTGGCATCGGGCTGCAGAGGGATCGGGCCCACGGCGGTGACCGCGCCGGTTGCACCCGCGCTGAGCAATGTCGCGTCGTGACTGCCGGTGTTGATCACCAGCGCGCGGCTCGCGTTCGCTTTGGCCGGCAGCGCGGTAAGAAACGTGGGAGCGACTCCCGCGTCGGCTAGGCGAACCGTGAAGCTCTTGGCGTCGACGACCGCGACCTTGCCGGTGTCGGGATTCGCCGTCCAAACCCAACGACCGCTCACGACCGGCGCGCGGTACGTCAGATCCTCTTCTTGCTCGGGGGCGACCACTGGGTTGCTGCTGCTACCGGCCGACGCGCTTTGCGACGCCCCGTTGCTAGCCCCGCCGATACCGAAGTTGCCGCCCGGTGCACGCGGCGCCGACTTCGCCGAGTCGTCGTCGAACGACGACGAACACGCCGCGAGCGCGATCGCCGCCAGTATCCCCCAGGACGTATGCCTCCGCCTCATGACCACACCGGACTGCAAGGCGTGCGCCAATTGCTAGGCGCGCGCGCAAAGCCAGGAAGCGGCCGTAGTTCGTCTAAATCCCCAAGGAATGACTGGCGGGTTTGGCACATAGCCTGACATTCCTGTCAGGCTGCACGAGCTCAAGACGGTGGAGTCACGCCCTTCGCGCCGTGCTCCGCGAAATACGCGCGCAGCACCTCACGCGCCAGCATGGCGGCTTTGATCTGCCAGCTCGGATTGTTGACCACGAGCGCCGAGATGGCGACCTCGGGTTTGTCGGCGGGCGCGAAGCCGATGAACCAAGTGTAAAAGCGGTTGTCCTTGTAGCGAGTCAGGGTGCCCGTCTTGCCGGCGACCTGGATGCCGGGCAGGTAGGGCGTTCCGTTCGCGTCGTGGAAACTCTTGAAAGCCGAACCATTCTCGACCGTTTGCCGCATCATGCGGGTGAGCTCGGTGGCCGTCTCGGGTTTGATCGCTCGGCGCAACACACGGGGCGGCCGATCGTCCTTCCACAGCTCGTCCTGGCCCTTGAAGACCGAAGAGACGATGCGCGGTTCGAGCGCGGCCCCACCGTTAGCGACCGTTTGCGCCAGCTCCGCGGCCGCCAACGGCGAAAGTGTCGTGTTCCAGAACCCAGCCGAAGTCCGCGCAAACTCCAGCGGGTCTTCGGGCATCGTGATCTGAGGAGCCTCGTTGGCTACCGCGAAGGGTAAGGGCGCGCCAAAGCCGAAGGCGCCCGCCATCGTGGTCACGTCCTCGGGCGTCAGGTGCTTCTGCGCCAAACGCGCGAAGACCACGTTCAAACTGCGGCCGAGCGCCATGCCGATCGTGGCGCACCATTTGTCGCGCGCCGGATCGTCGACCAGCTCGTCCGGAGAAATACGGCTCTTTCCGCCGTGATAGCACTGCTCAGTGTCAGCGTTCAGGCCCGCCCGTTCGATCAGCGCGGCGCCGGTGATGACCTTGAACACGCTGGCAGCGGGAGCCTCCGCGCGCGCGTTCACGTCGAACTTGTCAGTCGCATTCACGTAGCTCGCATAAGCCAGCACGCGACCCGTCTTGACCTCGAGCAACACCACGCCACTCTCCGGGATCCGGAATTTCTGCATCTGAGCGTGGGCGGCGCGCTGCACGACCGGATCGAGCGTCAGCTGCGCTTGCCGGCCGTCGCTGAGCGGTGCCATCACTCTTTGAGGCCGCAAATCCAGGCGCATCAGGTCCAAACCGTCTAGCTTCGGCATCTCGGCGACGTTGCGTTCGAGACGCCGCAGTGGGCTCTCGAGGCTGACCTTGCCACGCACGATCGGCACCAAAGCAGCGATGATGCCAGCCGCAGCGCCTACACCGAGCCATTTGCCGAACCGTCGCATAACCTCACACGAGTTAGCGGGGGCGAGCCCTTTAGGCCAAAAAAGCGGTGAAGCCCGGCCAAAGACCCGGCGCGCCGCGTGCGATGTGCGCCGGCCTTTTGGCGACCGGAGCGCCCGGAAAGCGGCGCTTGGCGCGCGGTGCGCCCGGCGCCAGGGCGGCGTATGCTCGTCTCCAAATTCTTTACTGAGGAGTCGAAGCCCCCACGCGATGAGCGACACCCCCACCTCCGACCGCTTCGAGGTCGACAACACCTCGACCTTGATGCAGCTCACCGGGCCGCAGTCGAACCTGCTTGCGGAGGTGGCGCGTCAAAGCGGTGCCGAGGTGAGCCTACGCGGCAACGTGATTCATTTCCTGGGCTCCGAGCACGACGTTCGCCTCGCGCACCGCTTCGTGAGCGACGCCGCGGAGCTGGTCGGCAAGGGCTTCGAGATCAACGCCAACGACGTGGCCGGCTCGATCCGGGGCTTGCGAGCCGATCCGAATCGCTCACTCACCGAGCTGCTCGACGAGACGATCATCGTCAACACGAAGCGGCGTCCGATTCGGCCCAAGAGCGCGGCGCAGCAGCACTATGTAGAGGCCATTCGCACACACGATCTGACCTTCGGCATCGGGCCAGCGGGTACCGGCAAGACCTACTTGGCCATGGCCATGGCCGCGGCTTCGCTGATGCAGAAGAAGGTGAAGCGCATCATTTTAGCGCGCCCGGCGGTGGAGGCCGGTGAGAAATTGGGGTTTCTGCCCGGAGATATGGCGGAAAAGGTGAACCCCTACTTGCGGCCGCTGTACGACGCTTTGAACGACATGCTCGAGTTCGAGCGCGTCGAGCAGCTGCGTGAGCGCGGGCAGATCGAAGTCGCGCCGCTGGCATTCATGCGCGGGCGCACGCTCAATGATTCCTTCGTGATCTTGGACGAGGCGCAGAACGCGACCAGCGAACAGATGCGCATGTTCCTGACCCGTCTCGGCTTTGGTTCCAAGGCCGTGGTGACCGGCGACATCACCCAGACCGATTTGCCGCACGGCGCACGAAGCGGGCTACGCGAAGCTCGCGAGCTCTTGGAAGGGATAGACGGCATCTCGTTCTGCCGGTTCACGGACGTGGACGTCGTGCGCCACCCATTGGTGCAAAAGATCGTGGTCGCGTACGAGCTGCGCGACGAGAAGATCCGCGAAGACCGAGAACGAGAACAGGCGGCACGGGAGGCGCGGCGCCAGGAAAGGCCGCGCTCCGGTGGCTCCGAAGGCGAGCCGTGAGGAGCGTCTCACCTGTACCGGGCCCGATTTCGCGCGATATTCGCGCGCTGAGCCGGCACGCGCAAAGCGCGGTCCTTGGCCTGTCGGCGCTCGCTGAGTGGCTCGCTCAGCACCCCGGACAAAGCGGCGACACGCTGACTCGCCCGCACCCGCTGCTCGTCTTGGTGCGGCGCGCTGGGTTCATGGTGTTGATTGCGCCGGCCTCGGTTTGGGACAAGGGCCGTGATCTACTCAGCCCGTACCTGGAGAAGTTCGCCGCGATAGAGGCGCGCTTGGTGCTCCTGGGACGCCCGAGCGATCCGGATCTGAGCCAAGCTTTGAACCTGGGCTTGTGCGCCCTGCTCACTGCGACGCCCGCCCCGGAAGAGGTGTTCGTCGCGCTGCATCAAGCCTTCGAGCTGATGGATGTGAAGGCGCGCAGTGAGAGCCGCGGCAAGTGGCTGAACCGCTATCGCTACGAGCTGGGTGAGTTGATCGAGATCGCGCGTGCGCTGACGACCGAGCGCGAGATCGACAAACTACTCAATTTAATCCTAGAAAAAGCGCGTTTCATCACCGGGGCCGACGCCGGCAGCATGTACGTGGTGCAAGGGGACGACCCGCTGCTCGCTCGCCGCCAGCTGCACTTCAAGCTCAGCCAGAACGACTCGGTGTCGTTCGACTCGCGCGAGTTCGCCATGCCGATCAGCGCCCGTAGCATGGCCGGCTACGTCACGCTCGAGCAGAAAACGCTCAGCATCGAGGACGTGTACGACATGCCACCGGGCTCGCCCTTCGGCTTCGATCACTCCTTCGATCAAAAGGTCGGCTACCGCACACGCAGCATGCTCGTCACGCCATTGATCACCAGCAAGGGCGAAGTGATCGGCGTATTGCAGTTGATCAATAAAAAGCGCGAACCCAAACAGAAGCTGCTCTCGCCGGAAGACTTCGAGCGCGGCGTGATCCCGTTCGACGAGCGCAGCGAGCAGCTCGTCACCACGCTGGCCGCCCAGGCGGGAATTGCCCTCGAAAACGCGATTCTGTATCAGGAGATCCGCAAGATCTTCGAAGGCTTCGTGAAGGCTTCGGTGGACGCCATCGAGGCGCGCGACCCGACCACCAGCGGCCATTCGCGACGCGTCGCGGATTTGACGGTGAACCTGGCTAAGGCGGTCGAGCGCGTGGATACCGGACCGTATCGCGAAGTGAGTTGGCAGCGCGAAGATCTACGCGAGATCGAATACGCCTCCGTGCTCCACGACTTCGGCAAGATCGGCGTGCGCGAGCACGTGCTCGTCAAAGCCAAGAAACTGTTCCCTCAGGATCTGCAATTGATCCAGCAGCGCCTGGAGTTCGTGATTCGGACCATCGAGGTCGACATCGTGTCGCGCAAGATGCACGCCATGGGCCGCGGAGCGTCCGCCGCAGAGCTTTTGGATTTGGACCGCGAGCTCGCCGAAAAGCGGGCAGAGATCGAAGAATCCTGGCGCTTGATCGAGCAAGCCAACGAGCCCTCGCTGCTCGCGGCAGGTGATTTCAAGCGCATCGAGGAGCTCGGTCGGCAATCGTATGCACGGCTCAGCGGACAGATGTCGACGCTGCTCAGCGCCGACGAGGTGAAGTCACTGAGTGTGATGCGCGGTTCGCTGACGCCCGAAGAGTTCGACGAGATCCGCAGCCATGTTTCGCATACGTACCGCTTCCTTTCACAGATCCCGTGGGGCAAGACCTTCGCGCGCGTGGCCGTGATCGCTGGCGCGCACCACGAACGACTCAACGGCACGGGCTACCCGAACCGCCTGCGCGCCGAAGAGATCCCGCTACAATCGAAGATGATGAGCATCAGCGACATCTTCGACGCGCTGACGGCGAGCGATCGCCCCTACAAGCGTGCCGTGCCCGTGGAAAAGGCGCTCGACATCTTGGGCTTCGAAGTCAAAGACGGCCACGTCGACGGCGAATTGGTGCGCATTTTCACGGAAGCGCGGGTATGGGAACCCGTGATGAACGCGCGCTAGCAGGCTGGCTGCGCTCAGCGCGCCTTGCGCCCGCGCAAGCCGAGCACGTTGAGCGGCTCGTCGGAGACGCCGAACGACACGACGTCTCCCAAGCGAACGCTGATGATACGATGCGGGCCGTCCAGGAACAGCGAAGCGTCGTCCATTTTGCTTTGGACCGTGATCTCGCTGGCCTTGCCGGCGATGACTTTGAGCAGCTTGAATTTGCCGTAAGGCGAATACGGCTCGCGCACCACGAGCTGCAGATTGGCGGAGCCGAGCGGCAGCACTTTGCCGCCGGCTGAGTGTTGCGCTGCCGTGGAGCCTGCGGCAGGCCCAATCCAGATCCCACTCGAGCGCTGCTCTTCCTTCTTTTTGCCGAAGTGCAGGATGTAGCGCGAGGTCGCAGCCGGCGTGGTGTGACAGTACAGCGCCTCGTTCAGGACTCGCTTCGAGCGCATGCGCCCGTTCAGTGAGACCGTCATGCGCGTCAGGCGCAGACTGCGCAATTTCCCTTCCAGCGCGCGTTCCAAGTGGTCGGCGAAATCAGTGCGTCGCGAGGCGCAGAAGAAGCCCACGCTGTGCGAGGGCGCGCTATTCACGCCCAGAATCGGCACGCCGCCCACGTTGTGCGAGGCTGCGAGCAGCGTGCCGTCACCGCCGACGGCGATCACCAGCGCCGCGTCGGAGGTGTCGAACGCGGCGTGCGCTCGCGTCAAATACAGGGCTTTTGCGCCGACTTTGTCGAGCTCGCGCTCGACTTCGTCCATCGTGCGACAGTGCTCGCGGTGTGAAGCGAGCCAGGTCGCGACGCTCGGATCGCGCTTTTTCAGCAAGCTGCGCGCGCGCGGGTCGCCTTCGTCTTCCACGAAGCGTCGATACGCGGTGCGTTTTCCAACGACGATGACGTGCGGGCGGCTCAAGTGAGCTTCTCCGCGAGCCGGCGCAGCGCAAGCTCGGTCTTGGAGTCTTCGATCTGGCCGCTCCGACACATGTCGAGCGCACGTCA
>Ga0210392_10001344_pt1 | contig 13148 bp, 13 predicted proteins | sample IncBWC30OmetaG_FD_161057 | JGI IMG/M metagenome (GOLD analysis project Ga0210392, IMG submission 161057) | Forest soil microbial communities from Barre Woods Harvard Forest LTER site, Petersham, Massachusetts, United States - Inc-BW-C-30-O ...
CGAGAGCGTGACGCCGAATTGAAAGAAATAGCGTCCCACGACGCCGCTCATGAAGATCACGGGCAGGAAGATGGCGATCACCGCGGCCGTCGCGGCCAGCGCGGCGAACGTGATCTCGCCCGTGCCGTCGAGGGCGGCCTTGAAGCCGTCTTTGCCCATCTCGCCGTGACGGTAAATGTTCTCCATCACCATCACGGCGTCGTCGACCACCAGACCGATGGCCAGCGAGAGCCCGAGCAGGGTGAAGGTGTTGAGCGTAAACCCCGCCGCCCAGATCACCGCGATGGTGCCGAAAAGCGACATCGGGATCGCCAGCAGCACGTTCAAAGTGGCGGAAAATGAGCCCAAAAATAACCAACAAACCAAGGACGTCAAACCGACGGCCAGGATCAGCTCGGTCTCGATCTCGTGCACGGACTCTTTGATGAAGTCGGTGGTGTCGAACAAGACGTCGATATCCATACCCGGCGGCAGAGTTTTCCTCAGCTCGTCCACCGCGGCGCGCACATCCGAGGCGACCGTTACGGCATTCGAGCCGTGCTGCTTGAGGATGCTCATGGCCTGCAGCGGCACGCCGTCGATGCGGGCGATGGTGCGCGCGTCTTCGAAGCCGTCCTCGATCAGCGCTACGTCTTCTAGGTAGATCGGCGCGCCGAGCTTGTCGCTGACGATGATGTGCTTGAACGTATCGAGGTCGAGCGCCTCGCCCAGCACCTGCACGGTGATGTCTTGGCCGGGCGTCTCGAGCTGACCGCCGGGCACGACCACGTGCTGCTTGGTGAGCGCGTTCGTGATGTCCGAGACGGTCACGTTGCGTTCGATCAGCTTCGCGCTATCGACCCAGAGTCGGATATTGCGGTCTAGGTAGCCGCTGGTCGTGACCTGACCCACGCCGGGGATGGTCTGCAACTTTTGCTGCACTTGGTAGCGCGCGACATCGGCCAATAATTGCCGCGAAAACGCGCCCTTCAGCCCGACCGTGAGCAGCGGTGTGTCGTCCGGGTTGCTCTTCGACACGGTGGGCTGCTGCACGTCTTTGGGCAGACTGCGCTGAGCTTGCGAGACTTTGGCCTGCACGTCTTGCAGCGCGAGATCGATATTGCGATTGAGCGCGAAGATTGCGGTCAGGCGTGCGCTGCCGAGGCGCGCGGTGGCCTCGATGCGCTGCACGCCTTCGACCTGAGCCAGCGACTCTTCGAGCGGCTGAATGATGCCGCTCTCGATTTCCTCGGGACCCGCGCCGGGCCAGCCGAGGCTCACAGTAACGTTCGGCGAGTCGACGTCCGGCATCTGACTCACGCCGATGCGCGAAGAAGACACTAGGCCAAACAAGATCGTGCCGGCCATGAGCATCCAGGCCAAGACTGGCCGGCGAATACAGACTTCGGTAAAATTCATGGCTCGCCCGCCGCAGCGACGGACGAGGGCGGCGCGCCACCGTCGCGACGCTTATGTGGCTTGGCCGCGCCGTCCGCGCCGTTCGCGGCCGCAGCAGCGGCGAGACCCGCCGCGCTGCCACCAGGAACTGCCGCGCCGGCGTCACTGACCTCGTCGCTCGTGCCGGCGGGCATCGATGTCACGACTTTCACTTTGGAGCCGTCGCTCAGCGCTTCCACGCCGCGCGTGACCAACATGTCTCCCGCGTTGAGGCCCGACTTCACCTCGACCAGGCCGTCTGGCGTGTGTAGGCCCAATTGCAAAGTGTGCTCGTGGGCGACGTCGCCCGTCACCACGTACGCCAGAAAGCCGCGCTCGCTCGGGCGCGCGGCGGTTTGCGGAATCATCGCGAACACGCGGGTGGACGGCATTTTTACCTCGACCTGCGCGAACGAGCCGGGCCGCAACCAGAACTGATGCGTGTCTTGGCTGTCGATTTGCGCGGTGGCTGGCACGAGTCGCGAATCGGCGTCGGCGGCGCCCGCCACGAGCGTGATTTTCCCCGTGTACTTGGTCTGGCTGTCCTTGAGCGTGAACTCGACCGGCATGCCCACTTTGAGCCGCGGCGCCTCGGAGCTGGTCACGTTGAAATGCAAGAGCATCGGGTCGCGCTGCAAGAGCGTGGCCACCACGGTGCCGGCCTGCACGTATTGGCCGGTCTCGACGCTGCGCGTTTGCACGGTGCCGGCGACGGGTGTCTTCAAGTTCGAGTCATCGAGATTGAGCTGAGCGAGCTTGAGCGCTTCTTGCGATTGATCGACGCTGGCTTGCGCGGTGCGCAACTTGGTTTGGTAGGTCTCGAGCTCTTCGGCCGCGATCACGCCGGGGTTCGACTCGCTGGCGCCTTTGCGGCGATTCAAGCTGGCTTCGGCGTCGGCTTCGGCTGCTTGTGCGCCTTCCAGCGCCGCCTTGGCGGAGCTGACGCTGAGCGCGTAACGCCGGCTGTCGATGAAGGCCATCACTTGGCCGATCTTCACGTCTTGACCCTCGACGAAGGTGACTTTATCGATCACGCCCGAGACGCGCGCCGTGATCTGCACGTGCTCGAAGGCATCGACCACACCGGGCGCTTGAATGTCCACCACGTGCGGGTCATCCGTCACCTTGATCACTTCGACCGGAAAGGCGATGCCTTTGCCGCCCCCGCCGCGCTTACCGGTGGCGGCAGGCGCGTCGGCCTTTTTCGAACAAGCGACGGCCAGAGAAACCCCCAATAAACCCACGCAAATTGTCGAAATACGGCGATTCATTGCAATCCATCGAGTGGGAAGAGACCGAGCGCCGCGCGCAGATCCAGCTCCGCCTGGCGTACGCCGAGCTCGGCAGCGGCGACCGCAACCTCGGCGTCGAATTTGGTAGAGTTGCCATTCACGAGCTCGATCGCTTTGGCCAAACCTTGCTTGTAGAGCACGCTCGTCTCCTCCTCGCTGCGGCGCGCAGCGTCTTGCCCTTGCTCGGCGGCGACCAATGAATTGCGCGCCGCGGTCAGCTCGGCGATCGCGACGCGCACGTCGATTTCGACCCGACGAGCCAGGGCGCGCAGCTGCAGCTCGGCGCTGATCCGCGCGGCATTGCGCGAGTCGGCGTCCGCGTCGCGCACACCGCCGTCCCAGATCGCCCAATTGAAGTTGATGGCCAGCGTGGTGTCGATGTAGCGGCTACCCGAAAACGGCGTATCTTGTGTGCGCGCGGAAGCGCTACCGCTCAAGGTGGGCACGAAGCGCAATCCGGGTTCGTCGGCAAGTGACGAGGCGGACGCCGCGCTGGCACGCAGCGCAGCCAAATCCGGCCGTGTCGCGATGGCAACGTTCACCAGGCCGGCCAAGCTTTGATTCGTCGGCGCCAGGCTTTGCGTTGGCGCGGCCAGGTCGGTTTGGATCTGCGTCGGTTCGGCGATCAGGTATTCGAGATTGAGGCGCGCGGCTTCGAGCGAGTTATTGGCGTTGATCGAGCTCTGATCGGCGGAGGCTTGCTCGATCTGTGAACGTGTTACGTCGTTGCTGCTGGTGAGCCCGGCCGAGGCGCGCACTTGCGTGTCGTCGAGCGTGGCGTTCGCCAAATCCAACCGGCTTTGCGCCGCTTTCAGCACACGCTGCTGCGCGATCACGGCGAAGAAACCGCGCGCCGCGTCGAACGCCAACTGACGCCGCAGATCGAGGTGGTTGTAGCGCGCTGAGTCGTAGCTGTGCTTCGCGCTGGCATAGAGCGGGAATGCAGTGGCGTTGAACAGCGGCTGCGAGAGCGTGAGGGCCGCAGTCGCCGCGTTGTTCTTGACGGTGTTCGTTTCGGCTTGTTGCGGGCGATATGTTTCACCCGCGGTCATATTCAGGCTGGGTAGAAATGCGGCACGTGCTTTGGTCACGGCGGCGTCGGCCGAGACCACGTTTTGGGCGGCAATCTCCGCGCGCTCGTTGCGCGACAGCGCCAATTTCACCACGCTTTGTAGCGAAAGGTCCTGAGCCCAGCCCGCCGTCGTGCTCAGCAATACGGAGCAACTCACGAGCAGGCTCAGGGCCTCCTGCAATCGCGCCGCTGCCACCCTATCGAAGTTGCGACTCATGGCAATTTGGCGATGTTCGCCGCCCTAGCCCGCGCAAGCAACGGCGAGTCGCGCATTACACAAACCTACACAGTGCGCGAGCCGGCCCGGCCCAAGTGCAGCAACGCCGCGGCGACGGTCGCTGCGAGGGCACACAGGGCCTCAGTCGAGGGCTCTTCGTACACGATATAGTCCCGCGCAATGACGTCGTAGCCGGCGAGGTGGCGCACGTGGCAGAGCACCGCCCCGCTCGCCAAGTCGAGTCGCGCGATCGTAGAGATACGAGCATCGCCGTCGAACGGCGCGCCGAATCGCGCCAAGACCGCGCGTAACGCACCTTGCGGCAATGGCCACGCTCCGTCGTCCGAGACGATCTCCAATAGATCCCCCTCGGCTCGTAGATAGACCGACGAGAGTTGACCCTCCTCGGATGAAAATTCGTGGATCTTGAACATCGGCCCCCAGAGAGCCTAGCCGGATTCAGCGCTGACAATTGAGCAGATAACGCGCAATTTCGCGGTATGTTCGCAGAAACGCCACACCCCTATCACGAAATTCTCTACAACTCTGGGGGCTTGGGGCTCCGCCGCTATACGACGACGGTGTATGTTTCCCGACATGAGCAGCGAGAGTTATCACGAGCCTATCGAGCTTCTGTCCGACGAGACCAAGAACACGCACCGCGCGATCGTGTCGCTCAAAGAAGAGCTGGAAGCGATCGACTGGTACCAGCAGCGCGCCGAGGCGTGCACCGACCCCGAGCTCCGCGCGGTCTTGGTTCACAACAAGAACGAAGAAGTCGAGCACGCCATGATGACGCTCGAGTGGCTGCGCCGGAACGTCCCCGTCTTCGATACGAACATCGACATGTACCTCAAGTCGAGCGGACCCATCACGGAAGTCGAAGAGATGGCGACTGGCGGCGGGGAAGGCGGACCGAAGAAAGGCAGCTCGACCATCCACTCACCATCGCTCGGCATCGGTAGCTTGAAAGGAGTGAAGTGATGGATCTGCTCAAGCGTCAGAAGGCTCCCATCGTCGACGAAGCCTGGCAGCAAATCGACGAAGAGGCGCGACGCGTGCTCAAGCTGCACCTCGCAGGCCGCAAGCTGGTCGACTTTTCGGGTCCGCACGGTTGGGATTTCGGCGGCGTGAACACCGGTCGCCTCAAGCACATCGAGAAGGGTCCCGTGGAGCACGTCGGCCACGCGATTCGCGACGTGCGTCCGCTCGTGGAATTGCGCGCGCCGATCTTGCTGCCCATCTTGGAGCTGGATTACGCCGCGCGCGGCGCGGACGACCTAGATTTGGATCCCGTGATTTTAGCCGCTGAAAGCGTGGCGCGCGCCGAAGACGACGCCATCTTCCACGGCTTCCCCGAAGCCAACATCACCGGCATCATCGAAGCCAGCCCGCACACGCCGATCGAAGTTCGCTCGAGCCAAGCTTGGCCGAGCGCGGTCAGCGCTGCCAAAGAGGTGTTGCGCATGGCCGGCGTCGACGGCCCGTACGCGCTCGCGCTCGGCATGGAAGCCTACGACGAGCTCACCGCCGACGGCGACGACGGCTACCCGCTGCGCAAGCGGCTCGAAGAGCGCGTCGAACAAGGCTCGCTGATCTGGGCACCGGCGCTCAAAGAGGGCGCCGTACTGCTGTCCAAGCGCGGCGGCGACTACGAGCTCACCGTCGGCCAAGACCTATCCGTCGGCTACGCCTCGCACGATCGCACGACGGTCGAGCTGTACCTCACCGAGTCGTTCACCTTCCGCGTGCTCGAAGACAAAGCCGCTATTCTGCTGCGACGCGTGCGCTGAGCGAGCGGCGGCTCGTCCACAAGAGCACGCCGCGTCGTAATTGGTGGTGCCCCCCCAGCGATTGCGTCCGAGCGCGGCCGGCGTGCTCGCTCCCGCTGCGCCGCCGGGCCCCCGGCAAGCGTCGGGCTTGCGCCCGCCGCGGGGGGCCGGTACGGCGCCGGCGTTTCGCGCTACGGTTGCGCGGCACGACATGCAGGCATTGGATCTCCCGCCGCCGCCGCGCGGGCTCAAAGGGCGCGCTACCGAGCTTGCCACGCTAGCCAAGACGATAGAGAGCACCGCACCCACACGCCTCGCATTGGTCGGCGCGGGCGGCAGTGGCAAGTCGATGCTGGCCAGCGCATTGGCGCACCGCTTGGCGCGCTTCTTCGGTGGGCGCGTGCATTGGTTTCGAGTCGGCTCGTGGGACTTCTACACCTTGACCGAGATGCTCGCGCTACGCTTCGGAGTCGCGGACGGCGAAGATCGAGTCGCACGCCTGAAGGCCTTTTTCACGCGCACCGGACCGCGGCTGATCATCCTAGACAACCACGAGGACGATCGCGCGATCGCCCGTTTGCTCGAAGCATTTGCGAAGGCCCCCGTGACATTCGTGATCACGGCGCGGCGCTGCTTGCTGGCGGGCGTGCTGATTTTCCCGGTGACTGCGCCGCTCGTCACCGGCGGACGCAGCGCGTTTCCACGCGTGGCGCGGCTCACGCGCATGCTGCGTTGGAACCCGCTCGCGCTCGACATCTCGGACGGCATCGTGGCGTCCGGCGCAGCGAGCGTGGTCGAGCTAGAGAAGTTTCTGACGGAGCACGGCGTACAACGAGTGCGCGCCATCAAACACGAGGACGATTTACCGGAGATCGCGCTGCTCGTCGATTGGGCGTGGCGTCGGCTGAGCGCGCCGAGCAAACGCATCCTGGGCGTCTTGGCGCACATCGAAGGCGACCACGTCGATCTCGGCTCGCTCGCGCGCTTGGCGCGCATCGGCAAGGGCATCGGCCAAGCGCTGGAGCCATTGCTGCGCTGGCACTTGGTGCAAGAACCGGTCGCTGTTCGCTACACCTTGCACGCGGTCGTGCGGCACGCCGTCGTGCCGCGCAGCGCGCTCGCCGCTGAGCGCGTCTTCGAACACTACGTCGCTCTACTCGAGCAGCACCCAGAACGGCTACTGCTCGAGCAAACTCACCTGTTCGCAGCGATGGACTACGCTCACCGCACGAGCAACCTCAACGCGATGCTCCGCGTCGAGGCGCTAGCGCGGCGTTTGGCCGGGCTAGACGACTAGCTCAAGGCGCGGGCGTGCACGCGCCAATGGCCAGGTTGCCCTGGGCGCAATCGGTGAACGTATTGCCGCCGTACCAAACGTCGACGTACGACAAATTGGAGTCCCTCGTAGCTGAGCTAGAACTCAACCTGCAGCGCGCCGTCTCGCGCTCCAGGTAATGAATGCGAGATTGATGGGCGAGCACTCTTCCCGGGGGCGACTGTCTTCTGGCGGCGATCGGATAACCTCAACGTTCGACTAAGCTCGAAACTCAGCTCGCACTGCGGCGCGCTGCAGCTTCACCCAGATCCAGAGGAGCAAGACCGACGTGATGACCGGACAAAGAACGCTCACGACTTGCACGACTCCACCTGTGCGGGCGCCAGCCCAACCGCAAGCGCTCCAAGCTGGCGGATGAAGAAATGCGTGTTCGTTGGCTTGACAGCCGCAGGACTCGGTTGCGGCGACGGGGACGGAAGCGTTCCGAGCGGGGTAGCAAAGACGTCGACTGCTCGCGCGCCGTCACTTTCGGCGAAGCTCGTGCCGGGGACGGCGCGGTCCTAGGCTGCGGCAGCTACAATACGCGCGCACAAACGTACGTTACGTTCATCACTCAGCACGACAAGCAGTTCGCGCAGGCCGCGGGCTGGCCCGACCCGTGCTGAGCCTGGTCGCGATTCAGCTGGCTGGCGGTGTACGGGTCTTCAAAGTGTCGACGGCGTGCACCGGCGGCGCGTCACCCTTCATCAGGTGTGCGATCGCGCTGTACACTAGGCGCTGGCTCTCGAGCATCCCTTTGCCGGCGAACGCGCTGGCAACGACCTCGATGCTGAAGTGGCCACCGCCGCCGGTGACGGCTGCTTCTGCGCCGGGGATCGCTTGCTCGATGGCTTGTCGCAAGGCGTCGACGACCGAGCCTTGAAAATTCGTGGGATGTGATGACATTCTGTGGCCTCTACACTCGGTCGAACGGAAAACTCAGTAGCGCGGTACGCTGGGGTCGACAGTCTCCGACCAGGCGTGGATGCCGCCGCGCAGGTTGTAGACATTGCGGAAGCCCTCGCCAAGGATTTGCTCCGCCGCGCTCTGGCTACGCATGCCGTGGTGGCAAATGAAGGCCACGGGCGCGTTGCGATCCAGCGAAAACAAGTACTCTTGGCCGGCTTCGTCGAGCGAGCGCGCCAGCGCGACACTGGCCAGCGCCTGCTCGTGAGCTGGCCGCACGTCGAACAGCTCGACCGCGCCGCGATCGAGCATGGCCTTCAGCTCCTGCGCGCTGAGTTGCTTCACGGTGGCCGGTTGATTCGGGTTCTCGATCTTGAAGCCGGCACTTTCACCATCGACGAAGTCGATGCTCATGCCGTCCGCGCGACGCGCGCTGGCCGCGTCGAGGTACAAGGTCAGCCCTGAGATCTGAAGCTCGAGCGTGTTCGGCTCGCGCGGCGCGAAGTACAAATCGTTCTGAAAGCGAGCGTCGATCTTGAGGTGCAGCGCTTCGCCGTCGGCGTCGCCGAGCGCGCCCTGGAAAGCCTTCAGCGCGCTGTCCGTGATCGCGATCTTGGGCAGCGCTGGCGGCGCGCCGGGCTTGGACAGCAGCTGCTCGAGCTCGCCAGAGTCCTTCAGGGCGCGCACGATGTCACAGCCGCCCACGAAATCGCCATTGACGAACAATTGCGGAATCGTCGGCCACTGCGAAAACTCTTTGATGCCATCACGCAGCTCGGCGGAGCTGAGCACGTCCACCGTCTCGTACTCGGGCACTAGCTCGTCCAAAATCTGCACGACTTGAGCCGAGAAGCCGCACTGTGGGGTGCGCCGCGTGCCCTTCATGAACAGAACTACGGGGCTCTGAGTAACCAATCCGGAGATGCGAGTACGAAGATCGTCGCTAATCATGATCGTGGTCGGGCGTGTAGCACCGGCCTGCGGCGCAATCCAATCAGCGTCAGCAATAGGAACGTGGGAAGCAGGGGCTCGGCCCAGCCTGCTCGTTTCGCAGGCGAAAAGCTGCAGCCGCTGGATTGGGAGTTGTTTTCGGGCGTTGGGCTGGCTGCCGCGCCACCACTGACGCCGGAGCCGGCCGCACCCGCGCCAGCAAAGACAGCGCCGCCCGCTCCACCGAAAGTTACGCCCGTCGCGCCGGCAGCGCTCGGCGAACCGCCACCGCCTGGTACTCCTGCACCGCCCGCGCCGCTCCCGGAAACGCCTGAAGCCCCACCGGCCGAAGCGCCCGCGCTCCCCGAAGCGCCGACGTTACCCGAAGCACCGGCACTGCCCGCGCTGCCCGAAGCGCCTGCGCCGCCTCCGGTCCCGCCACCGCCAGCTGCCAAGTCCTGCAGCAGGCCGTCGTGGAAAATCTGGGCGACGATTGCGTAGCCTGCGTCATTCGGATGCACGCCGTCCACGAAGTACTCGTCGTGATTGCTGGTCGGCGTATTGAGATCGATCGTCGGCAGCTGCTCTTCTTGAGCGAGCTGCTTGATCAGCGGCACGATTTCGTCGTGAATCACGGTGCCGCTGATCGTGCAGCAGGGGGTCGTGCCGGTAGCGAGCGGCAAGGCCAGGAACACTTCGGGCTTCGGCTTGAGCGCCAAGAAGTGCTCGACCATCGCGCGGTAGTCTTTCAGATACTGCTGGTCGTTCTTGGGCTTGCCGGCGGGCGTCCAGTTGATCGGCTTCGAATCGTTGGTGCCGAGCATGATGACCACGTCGACTACCGCAGCAGCGCCCGCGCTCGTCACGAAGCTGGTCGCGCCGGCATATTCCGGTTGGTCTTCGTACGGCAAATCACCGAAGCCCGCGGACAGCATCGTGGCGCCGCTGTGGCCGAAGTTGTTGACATGCACCGAGGCACCGAACAACCCCTGCAGATCGGACGGGTAGCTCTTCGCGGGGGAGCTGGCGTCGAAGCCCGCGGTGATGCTGTCGCCCACGCAAGCGACGTGTGTCGGCACCCGCGGCGCGGCCTGCGCGCGCCCGGCAAACAGCCCAACCGTGCCCAGCGCAGAAACCAGGCCCCAACGTCGAACAGCCGTCATGCTCAAAAGCTAGCCGATCGAGCCGAGCCGAGCCATTGGGCGCGCCGCGTTTTCCCGACTATATTCGCCGCGTGCCGCAGGCCGCCGACGACTGGGCGTTGTACGCCGAACACCGCGCGCGGTTCAGCGCGGCGCTATTGTCTTGTGCGAAAGGCCGCGGCGGGCGGCTGTGCATCTTGGGCGCCGGGAAGTGCAACGACGTCGATCTCGAGTGCTTGCTGGATGTATTTTCCGAGATCCATTTGGTGGATATCGATCCGTCGGCGTTGGCCGCTGCCACAGCGCGTCAAACAGCCAGCGTGCGCACACGCTTGAGGCCTCACGCGCCGGTCGATCTGGCGGGTCTGTCGAACAAGCGGCTGTCCAAGTGGCGTCGCAAACCGCCCACACGCGCAGACCTCAGCGCACACGAAGCCGCGACGCTGGCCGCCATCACCTCGCGTCTGCCCGGTCCGTTCGACGTGGTCGCGTCAGCCTGCATTTTGACGCAGATGTCATTTTCCCTGCGCGAAGCTCTCGGTGAGCGTCACGCGATGTTGGCGCCGATTCGCGGCTCGGTGATGGCCACGCACCTGAACAGCCTAGTCGCGCTGACTGCGATCGGCGGCAGCTGTTTGTTCTGCTGCGATCTCGTCTCGTCGAGCGCCTACCCGCCGCTCAAAGACGTCACCCCTGACAGTGACTTAAGCGCCGCGATGCGAGACATCGTCGACAAGGGTGCGAGTTATTTCGCCGCTAACCCGAAGTTGATCCAGGACATCTTGCATCACGACCCGCTGCTCGCCGAGCACGCCGGCGAACCCGAACAGCTCGAGCCCTGGCTGTGGACCGGGCCGCTCGAGCGCACGTACTTGGTGTACGCCCTGCGCTTCGAGCGGCTGTAGCCGCGGGATTCTCCCCGCACCGCGGAGCTGACGCGCTCTAGCCTGTGTGCAGATGTGCACGCGCGCGGCGCGCACGCTAGGCTAGGAGGAGCATAGTAAAGTAGGCTTGCTTCGATCCATGAACCCCAGCACCCTTTGGAGACTGGGCGTCCTGACAGCGTCCGGGGCGCTAGCCGTCACGAGCGCGTGCTCCGGGTCGAGCTTCAGCGCTTCACCAAACGAGAGCGGCGGTTCGGATGCTGGCAAAGCAGCCGTGGCCGGGCAAGACGACTCGGGCGGCATGTCGGATCGCGGCGGCAGCAGCACGAGTGGCGCGTCAGGCCTGGGCGGAACGCCCACTGACGGAGGCTCACAAGAGAGCGGAGCGAGTGGGTTGGGTGAACCGAGTGCAGCGGGTGGTGGCGCGGGCGGGGCTGATACGAGCGCAGCCGGTAGCGCGGGTGACTGCGCCGCGATCGCCTGGTTTCCAGATGCTGATGGCGACGGATTTGGCAGAGCCTCGGGGCAGGTGCTCTCGTGCGACCCGCCCGCAGTAGGCAAGTGGGCTAACAAAGCGGGCGATTGCGACGACGACAACGAGGCGGTGTTTCCCAAGGAGCCCGACTTCGAAGCGAGCAGCTACACGGCGACCAGCGATGGGATGTCCTTCGACTACGACTGCTCGAACAAGGAAGAGAGCGATCCCACTCAGCTCGGTGCCGCCCCGGCATGCGCCAGCTTGGGGATTCTGAACTGTGTGGGCTCCGGGTTTGCCAATACCGCGCGCACTGGGCCGGGGGTCAATCCGCTGTGCGGCAGCAAATCAATCGTTACCTGTACGAAGAGTGGTCTCAATTGCGTAGGAGTGACCACCCTGGCTCCCGACGGAGTGCGCTGCCGCTGAGCGACGGCTGGCGTGCGTGCGTACGTCAGCACGCCACGCCAGCTACACACTATCGGGCCGGATCGTTTGAGGCTGGGCCCTAAACAATCACGACCGATCGCGCTTGCCGTGGCCGAGCTTGCCGTCGGCGTGGGCTTGCTGCAGCTCGGCTTGCGAGATCTTGCCGTCTTTGTTGGCGTCCGCCACTTGGATGTGGGCCCAGCGCTTCTCGCCCACTTCGTCTTGAGTCAGAAAGCCGTCGCCGTTCGTGTCGGCCTTCTTGAAACGCTCAGCCGCGTGCTGTGCGCGATCGCCAGCGGACTGTTTGCCGCCGTGCTCACCCGAACACTGCGGGCGCGCGGCACCGTCGGGCGGCGCGGCGTCAGCAAGTGCCAGAGAGCTCATGAAGCCCGCGAGCGCGAGGATAGAGATCCCGAGACCAAAGCGAGCGGTAATGGTTTTCATTTTGCGTCTAACTCCTTCGCCTATTCGGACGCCGACACTCAGCGCACCCCTACGAAGAAAAAAATCGCGCGCAGATCGACACCGAAATCGACGGAAAGGAGGCAATTCTTGCCTCACTGCTATTCCGCACAAAGAAAGCAAGCCGCTTCCGCTGACAATGGTATGAAGGAAGCTCGATGAAAGAACCTAAGTACCGAACGCGGCCGGTGTTCGGCTGGCTGTCATGACCGAAGCGGAAGCGCCGCTCGCGCTCGCGAGTGAGGAAACCTCGCTCGAACCCCGCAAGCGGCTGAATCGTTCGGAGAAGCGCCAGGCATTGCTCGATGCAGAGCCACTCGCGCTCGGTTCATCTTGGGCTCGCGTCTGGTGCAAGAGCATGCAAACCGACGGACGCCTAGTCGTCGGAGGCTGGCCCGGCACGCTCGCCGAAGCGCGCGCGCGCGTCCAAGGGCACTTGGGCGGAGAGCTCCAGCGAAGGCGCATGCCCTCGCTCAGTATCGAGGAGCTCTCGATCGCGACGAGCGCCGCCTATCAGCGCGCCAAGCGCGACTGGTTGATCGCTGCGCGCGACATGCGCCCCAAGGGCTCGCGCTCCAGCGACGGCGAAGACGAAGAGGACGACGGTGACGAGTGAAAGCCCCGGAACCTCAGCCGCTCTGTAAAGTCACGATGCAGTACCGCAGCGGCGCGGGCAAAGTCTTCGAGCTCGAGAGCGCCGGGAAAATGCTGGACGTGCACGTGATCCCCCGTCAAGAGACGGACAACGACGGCGAGTGGCGAGTCACCGCTCAAGATCGCCGCGGTGGAGACGCCACGGTGATCGCCGAGTGGGGCGCTACGCGGGGTGAAGCGCT
>Ga0210392_10001346_pt1 | contig 13125 bp, 10 predicted proteins | sample IncBWC30OmetaG_FD_161057 | JGI IMG/M metagenome (GOLD analysis project Ga0210392, IMG submission 161057) | Forest soil microbial communities from Barre Woods Harvard Forest LTER site, Petersham, Massachusetts, United States - Inc-BW-C-30-O ...
AGAGAAATCACGGACTGAGCAATCCTCATGGTGAGGAGGCGCGCTTCGCGCCGTCTCGAACCATGAGGCCTCATCCTTCGAGACGCGTCCAGGAGGCCGCTCCTCAGGATGAGGAACTCTGCCGCGTTCTCTACTTCCCCATCCCCGCATTGACGCGCGGCAGAACCTTTTCCGCCATCAGGATCATCGATTGCCGACCGAGTTCGCGGTCCTTCCAGTCCTTGCCGGCATAAAGCAGCGTGCCGAAGGTGCCTACCTCTTCCTGAAATGCCAGCAGCTGGTCGGCCACGCTTTCCGGCGTGCCGTGGATGACGAGCTTGTCGCAGATCGATTCCAGCGTCACCTCGTCGTCGGGCTGATCGCGGCGGGTCTTGAAAAGTTCGATGCGGCCGTTCTTCTTCAGTTTGGTGAAGAGCGATCGATAGTAGAAAGCGTAAGGGCCGTCGGGATCGGTCGCATAGGCCTTGGCGGTGGCCGCGTCTTTCGCCACGAACACGCTTTTGGCAACGCGCCAGTTGGCCGGATCGGCCGGGCGCCCGCCACGTTCGCAGCCTTCGACGTATTTCGGCCAGTGGCTCTTCACCCAGGCCGGCATCAAGAAATTCGCCGAGATCGGTTCCCAGCCGCGAACGGCCGCTTCGGTGACGCCCTTGGAGAACGGCGCCACGGCGGTGACGACGATCGGCGGATGCGGACGTTGCAAGGGTTTGGCGATGAAGCCTTGCCCGATATCGGCCATTAAGGTGCGTTCGACCGAGATGTTCCAGTATTTGCCCTTGATGTTGTAGGGCGGCTCGCTGGCCCAGATCTCCAGTACCTGGTTGATCGCCTCCAGGAACATCTCATTGCGGTTGGCGTCGAGATTGCCGAATAGTTCGGCATCCGACAGAAGCCCGCCGGGGCTGATGCCGAAGATCAGCCGCCCGTCCAGCATGTGGTCGAGCATGGCGAGGCTCGCGGCGGTCGCCGCCGGATGGGTGTTCGGCATGTTGATGGTGCCGGTGCCGAGCTTGATCTGTTTGGTCGCCGCCGCAATCCAGGCCAGGAACGCCACGCAGGAGGTGATGTTTTCGGCCTTGTCCGTGACATGCTCGCCGACATAGGCCTCGGTAAAGCCGAGTTCGTCGGCCAGAACAAACGCTTCGCGATCTTGCCGGAGCGAAACCCGCCAATTCTTCTCGATCGGATGGATCGGCATGGTGAAGAAACCCAATTTCATCGTGCGTTGGCTCCCGAAAGACGTATCAAATCGTTTGCCCGCATTATGGCCGATATCGGAAACGCGAGTCATCAGAAATAATCGTTCGATAAACAAACTTGACCTTTGACGGGCCGCCCCGTCTAATCCTTGGAAAAAGCATGGGGAGTTCCGCAACCTTGGGAGCCGGCACAACGGCAGCGCATCCCATTTCGCTCGAGGTCAACGGCGAGCGCGTCGAAGCGCTGATTTCGCCGCGGATCAATCTTGCCGATTTTTTGCGGGAACATCTCAAGCTGACCGGCACGCATGTGGGGTGTGAGCACGGCGTGTGCGGCGCTTGCACCATCCGCGTGAATGGCGAGATCGTTCGTTCCTGCTTGATGCTCGCGGTGCAGGCCAACGAGGCGTCCGTGGAGACCATCGAGGGCTTGTCGGACTCCGGCGAGATATCGGACCTTCAGGCCGCCTTTCGCGAACGTAACGCGTTGCAGTGCGGCTTCTGCACCCCGGCCATGCTGATTACCGCGCAGGATCTGCTTGAAAGTGACGATGCGCCGGACCGGGAGCGGATCCGCGAACATCTCTCGGGCAATTACTGCCGCTGCACCGGCTATCAGGCCATTGTTGACGCGGTCGAAGCCACCGCCAAAGCGCGCCAAATGAACAAGAGCCGCGCATGAGCAAGCCTGCAGCCAACCAGCAAACCTTGTCGGAACTCGACCGGCCCAACTCTTACATTGGCAAGACCGTGCCGCGGCCGAACCTCGACCGGTTGCTGCAGGGACGTGGGCTCTATGTCAGCGATCTCGAACTGCCGCGGATGACGCATGCGGTGTTCGTCCGCTCAGCCTATGCCCACGCCAGGATTATCGCGATCGATACGAGCGCGTCGAAGAAAATGCCGGGCGTGATTGCGGTCGTCACCGGCGAGGAGCTCGCCGCCGTCATCACGCCGTGGGTCGGCGTGCTCTCACATCTCAAAGGGCTAAAATCGGCGCCGCAGCGCGCGATCGCGGTCGAAAAGGTGTGCTGGCAGGGCGAGGCGGTCGTGGCGGTCGTGGCCACCAGCCGCGCCGCCGCCGAAGACGCTGCCGAAGCGGTGGCGATCGACTATCAGGAATTGCCTGTCGTCACGGACATGCGCACCGCGCTCGATCCCGAGACGCCGGTCATTCATGCTTCGCTGGGCGATAACCTCGCTTTTGAGCGCGTGCTCGATGCCGGTGCGGTCGATGCGGCGTTTGCCGGTTCCGATGAGGTTGTGGAAGCCGAGTTTGTGTTCGGCCGTCACACCGGCGTGACACTGGAGCCGCGCGCGGTGGTCGCGGACTGGAATGTGGCCGAAGCGCGGCTCACGATCTACCAGGGCACGCAGGCGCCGCATATGGTGCAGAACATCGCCGCGCTGCATCTCGGCCTCGATGAGGCGCAGGTCCGGGTGGTCTGCAAGGATGTCGGCGGCTCCTTCGGCATCAAGGTCCACATCTATGCCGACGAAATGGCGACCTACGCGCTGTCGAAAATGTTGAAGCGGCCGGTCAAATTCGTGGCCGACCGGATGGAAAGCTTCAACACCGACATCCACGCCCGCGACCATCGTTGCAAGGGGCGGATCGGCGTCAATCGCGACGGCACCATCACGGCCTTTGAAATCGACGATCTCACCGGCATCGGGCCTTATTCAATGTATCCGCGCACCAGCGCGATCGAAGCCAATCAGGTCGTCAACCTTGTCGGCGGTCCCTATACGACGAAGAATTACCGCGCCCGCGCCCGCGTCGTGTTCCAGAATAAAAACGTGATGTGCCAGTATCGCGCGGTTGGCCATCCCATTGCATGCTCGGTCACCGAAGGATTGGTCGATCTCGCCGCGATGAAAATCGGCATGGACCCGGTGGAGATACGCCGGCGCAATCTCATCGCGGACGATGCTTATCCGTGCGTGTCGGCTTCGGGCCTCCGTTTCGAATTGCTGTCGCATCATCAATCCCTCAACAAGCTACTCAAGATGATGGACTACGACGCACTTCGCGCCGAGCAGGCGAGTTTGCGCAAGCAAAACATCCATCGCGGCATCGGCATTGCGAGCTTCATCGAAGTCACCAATCCGAGCGCGGCATTTTATGGCGTGGGTGGCGCGAAAATCTCCTCGCAGGACGGCGTCGCGGTTCGGCTCGATGCCCAGGGCGCCGTGGTCTGCCAGACCAGCATCACCGAGCAAGGGCAGGGCTCGGAGTCGCTCACGGCGCAAATCGTCGGCAGCGTGCTCGGCGTATCCATGGAAAAGGTGCGCGTCATCCTCGGCGACACCGATCAGACGCCCTATGGCGGCGGTACCTGGGCCTCGCGCGGGGCCGGCATCGGCGGCGAAGCGGCACTTCAGGCCGCCAAGGTTCTCAAGCGCAACATCCTCGAAGTGGCGGCGGCTATTTTGCAATCCACGCCATCCGAACTCGACATCGCCAATAATGCGGTGGTGAACGCGGGTGACGGCACGCCGCGCATCGAGTTGCGCGAACTCGCGCGCATCGTCTATTTCCGCCCCGACACGTTGCCACCGGGGATTCAGCCGGAACTAATGGCGACGCGCCATTATGTGCCGCGCCAGTATCCCTTCGCTTTCACCAACGGCGTTCAGGCGTCATGGCTCGAGGTCGATACCGACACCGGCTTTGTCAAACTGCTCAAACATTGGGTGGTGGAAGATTGCGGCACCATCATCAATCCGCAACTGGTCGACGAGCAGATCCGTGGCGGCGTGGTGCAAGGCCTTGGCGCGGCGCTGTTCGAGAAATGCCTTTATGACGAGCGCGGCCAGCTGACCAACGCCAACATGGCCGAATATCTGGTGCCGATGTCGGGCGAGATGCCGGACATCGATATCGGCCATGTGGTGTCGCCGACATCGGAGAGCGAACTCGGCGCCAAGGGCGCGGGCGAGGCGGGCACTGCCGGCGCCGCCGCCGTGGTGACCAACGCCGTGAACGACGCGCTGTCGCCGTTCGGCGCCGTCATCACGGAAATCCCGCTGACGCCGGAACTGATCCTGACGGCCTTGAAACGAATCTGAGCCGCCGGCGTTGCTCGGCCCGCGCCGCGCGCGGCCTGATTCTGCGCCTACTTTGCGCTTGGCATGCCAGAAGGAGCGGTAACAGGATGGGGCGCAAGTGCCCGCCACGTCCATCTTCATAGGCTGAAATGGCCCCCGGATTGCCTCAAATAGAAAGATCATCCTTTTTTCGATCATACTATTGCCGCCCTGGGAAATATAATCCTACCTCATGGGGTGGTGACCTCTGGGGCTCCTTTGGCGTGATCGATCCTGTCTACGTGGCTTCCGGCTTCAGCGTCGGCCTTCTGGTCGGCCTGACCGGCGTTGGCGGCGGATCGCTGATGACGCCAATCCTGATTTTATTGTTCGGCGTGCATCCGTCCACGGCTGTCGGCACCGATCTGTTGTATGCGGCGGCCACCAAAAGCGGCGGCGTCGTCGTCCATGGCTGGGCGCGCACCATCCACTGGCCGGCGGTGATCCGGCTTGCCGCCGGCAGCATACCGGCGAGCCTTCTGACATTGCTCGTGCTCTGGCAGCTTGACCTGTCGACCGAAGCGGCGCGCGGCCTGGTCAATTCCGTATTGTGTTTTGCGCTGTTGTTGACCGCAACCTCTCTCATTTTCCGTAAGCTTGTCATCGAGAAGTTGCGCACGCGCATGGAGCGCGTGGACGAGGCGACGATCGCACGGGCGACCGTGCTGGTTGGCGCCGGCCTCGGCGTAATCGTGTCGATCTCTTCGGTCGGGGCCGGCGCGGTCGGCGTCACCGCATTGCTGCTGCTTTATCCGCAACTGCCGATGGCGCGCATTGTCGGCTCCGACATCGCGCACGCCGTGCCGCTGACGCTGATCGCCGGCATCGGGCATTGGGCGATGGGCGCGATCGACTGGCAGTTGATGGGCGTGCTCCTGATCGGTTCGCTGCCGGGAATCGCGATCGGCAGCTATTTTGCGGTCCGCGTTCCCGAAACCGCGCTGCGGCTATTGCTGGCGGGAATCCTGATCGTGGTCGCCGGCAGGCTTGGCGTGGAGCAGTGGAACTCACTGGGCTCCAATCTTGCCGCGGTGACCGAGCGCGCCGCCGAGCCGGCGCCCGTCGCGCCGCCTGCGCAAATCGTGGTGCCGATCGCGGTCGGCGCACGCCCGGCCAACTGAATCAGGTCTTCCCTTAAGCCCCGGACCGGCGGATTTGTTTGCCAAAGCTTGAAGTATAAAATATATCCGAACCCGAAGGGTCTTTGAAATCATTCGGGGAGATTGCGCGTGACCAGACTGCCGCATTCCCCGCACGCGCTCGTGACTGGCGCGGCACGCGGCATTGGCCGGGAAATCGCCGCGCAATTGACCAAAGCGGGCGCGGTCGTCACCGTGCTCGGCCGCCAGAAGGCCGCCCTTGAAGAGCTGGTCGCGCAAGGCGTGGCGCGTTTTTCGGTCGTCGCCGACGTCACCGACCCGGCGGCCGTTGAGACCGCGATGCGCGAGGCCGCCGCGCGCCAGCCGATCGATATCCTGATTGCCAACGCCGGTGCGGCCGAATCCGCAAGCTTTGCCAGATCGGACGCGGCGTTATTCCGGCGCATGATGGACGTCAATTTCATGGGCGTGGTCCACTGTATCCAGGCGGCGCTGCCCTCAATGCGCGAGCGGCCCCATGGCCGTATCATCGCGATCGCTTCGACCGCCGGCCTGAAGGGCTACGCTTACGTCAGCGCCTACGCTGCGGCGAAACATGCGGTGATCGGCCTGACGCGCTCGCTGGCACTGGAACTGGCGACGACAGGCGTCACCGTGAATGCGGTCTGTCCCGGATTTACCGACACCGATCTCGTCGCCGGCAGCATCGACCTCATCATGAAAAAAACTGGCCGCGATCGTCACGCGGCGATTTCCGAGTTGACCAAACACAATCCGCAAGGGCGGTTGGTGTCGCCGGCTGAAGTCGCCGACACCGTGCTGTGGCTGTGCGGCGAGGGTGCGGGTGCGATCACGGGCCAGACGATTGCGGTCGCCGGCGGAGAGATCTGAGGAAAACATTCATGAGCCAATCAGCCAATGCCGTCACGCTGCCGCTGGCGCAATATCAGCCGAAACATTTCCTGCTGAAGGTAGAGGCGGGCGTCGCCGCGGTGACGCTCAACCGCCCTGAACGGAAAAATCCGCTGACGTTCGACAGCTACCGCGAACTGGCGGACTTCTTCCGCGCGCTCGCCTTCGACGATGACGTAAAGGCCGTGGTCGTGTCGGGCGCCGGCGGCAATTTTTCCTCCGGCGGCGACGTGTTCGAGATCATCGGGCCGCTTGTCAAAATGGACACCAAAGGCCTCACCGCCTTCACGCGCATGACTGGGGAGCTTGTGAAAGCGATGCGCGCCTGCCCGCAGCCGATCATCTCGGCGGTGGAAGGCATTTGCGCAGGCGCCGGAGCCATCATCGCGATGGCCTCCGACATGCGCCTGGCGGCAACCGGCGCCAAGGTCGCCTTCCTGTTCAACAAGGTGGGGCTCGCCGGCTGCGACATGGGCGCGTGCGCGATCCTGCCGCGCATCATCGGGCAAGCGCGCGCCTCGGAATTGTTGTTCACCGGCCGCTTCATGAGCGCCGACGAAGGCGAGCGCTGGGGCTTCTTCAGCCGCGTCGTTGCGCCATCAGAGGTGCTGCCGCAGGCGCTCGCGTTGGCCGGCGACATTGCAGCCGGGCCGACCTTCGCCAACACCATGACCAAGCGGATGCTGGCGATGGAATGGGCGATGTCGGTGGAAGAAGCGATCGAGGCCGAGGCGATTGCGCAGGCTTTGTGCATGACGACCGAAGATTTCACCCGGGCGTTTGAGGCCTTTGCGGCTAAGCAAAAGCCGGTGTTCAAGGGGAATTGAGGGAGCGGGCGCCCGTCGGGTTCGCTGACAGTGGCCTGCGCTATCAGTGCCGTCATGCCCGGCCTTGTGCCGGGCATCCACGTCTTTCTTTTAGCTGGTATAGTAGACGTGGATGGCCGGGACGAGCCCGGGCATGACGATCACGGCTGCTCGTGCTTGGGGGCTTGCCCCGGCAATTGTTTTAGGTTTAAAATAATTCCCGGCTTTCGAAAACGGCGGACGAGGTTCCCATGAAGGTCGCGATCATCGGCGGTGGACCGGCCGGTCTCTACTCGGCAATCCTGCTCAAGAAGCAGCGGCCGGAGGCCGAGGTCACGGTTTACGAACGCAACCGCCCCGACGATACCTTCGGTTTCGGTGTGGTGTTTTCGGATGCGACGCTCGACAATTTCGAGAAATACGACCCGCCGAGCTACCGCCGGATCACCCAGGAATTCGCCTATTGGGACGATATCGCCGTGCACTTCCGCGGCACGGTGCACCGCGTCGGTGGCAGCGGCTTCTGCGGCTGCTCGCGCCGTCAGCTACTGCTGATCCTGCAGGAGCGGGCGCGTGAGCTCGGCGTCCGGCTGAACTTCGAAACCGAGATCGACGATGAGGCTCGGTTTGCCGATGCCGACCTCGTGGTGCTGGCCGACGGCATCAACAGCCGCTTCCGCGAGAAACACGCCGACCATTTCGAGCCTGAGGTCGATCTTCGTTCCAACGTGTTCGCCTGGATGGGTTCGACCCGGCCGCTCGATGCCTTCACCTTCATCTTCCAGGAAACGGAGTGGGGGCCGTTCATCGCGCATGCGTATCAATATGAGGTCGGGCGATCGACCTGGATTTTCGAGACCGACCCTGAAACCTTCAAGCGCGCCGGATTGACCGGCTTGAACGAGAAGCAATCCGCCGATCGCATGGCGGAGATCTTCGGCTGGTTCCTCGAGGGACATCCGCTGCTCACCAACCGCTCGATGTGGCGGAATTTTCCGATGATCCGCAGCCAGCGCTGGGTCAAGGACAACATGGTGCTGCTCGGTGACGCCAAGGCGACCGCGCATTTTTCGATCGGCTCGGGCACCAAGCTGGCGATGGAAGATGCAATCGCGTTGGCGGACGCCATGGAGCGCGCGCCGACCGTTCAGGCTGCGCTCGCGACGTACGAACAGGGACGCCGCGAGGAGGTCGAGAAGACCCAGCATGCGGCAGACGTCTCGCTGGTCTGGTTCGAGCACGTCGACCGCTTCTGGGATTTCGATCCCGTGCAATTTGCGTTCGGCGTGATGACGCGCGCCAAAGCCATCACCTACGACAATCTGACGCTGCGTGCGCCGGAATTTGTCGGCGAAGTCGACAAGGCGTTCGCGCGCCATGTCCGCGATCAGGGTTTTGACGTCGAGGTCGCAAAGCCGCTGGCGCCGATGTTCCAGCCGTTTCGATTGCGCGAGATGGTCGTCGCCAATCGCGCGGTGGTGTCACCGATGTGCATGTATTCGGCCAAGGAAGGCGTGCCCGGCGATTTTCATCTGGTGCATTATGGCTCGCGCGCCCTTGGCGGCGCGGGCTTGATTTTTACCGAGATGACATGCGTGGGGCGCGACGCGCGGATCACGCCGGGCTGTACTGGCCTGTGGAATGACGAACAAGAGAAAGCCTGGCGGCGGATCGTCGATTTCGTGCATGCCAATTCCGCCGCGAAGATCTGCCTTCAGCTTGGACATGCCGGCCGCAAGGGCGCGACCAAATTGATGTGGGACGGCATGGACCGTCCGCTCGAGCAAGGCGGCTGGGATGTGATCTCGGCCTCGCCGATTCCTTACTTTTCCGACAGCCAGGTGCCGCGCGAGATGGACCGCGCTGCGATGGATGCGGTGAAAGCCGAATTCGTCGCAGCCAGCCAGCGTGGCGAATCCTGCGGCTTCGACATGCTGGAGCTGCACTGCGCCCACGGCTATCTGCTCGCGAGCTTCATTTCGCCGCTGACCAATCAGCGCATAGACCAATATGGCGGCTCGCTGACAAATCGCCTGCGTTATCCGCTCGAAATATTCGAAGCGATGCGCTCGGTCTGGCCTGCGCACAAGCCGATGTCGGTCCGTATTTCCGCAACCGATTGGGCCGAGGGCGGCATCACCGGCGATGACGCGGTGGCGGTCGCACGCGCCTTTGCCGAACGAGGCGTCGATCTCGTCGATGTCTCCACGGGACAGACGGTGCGCGACGCGCAGCCGATCTATGGCCGCATGTTCCAGACGCCGTTTTCGGATCAGGTTCGCAACGAAGCGCGCGTGGCGACCATGTGCGTCGGCAATATCACGACGGCCGATCAGGTTAACACCATCCTCGCCGCCGGCCGGGCCGATCTCGTCGCGCTCGGCCGCCCACATCTCGTCGACCCCGCGTTCACGATCAAGGCCGCGGCCTGGTATGGCGCGAACGATACGTTCTGCCCGCCGCAATATCTGCCCGGCAAGGAGCAGATTTTCCGCAACAGCGTGCGGGACCGGCAGGATTTCGAGGAGCTTAAAATTAAGGCTAAGCCGAAGACCCGGGCCGAGCTCAAGGCAGAGGCCACAAAGCCGCTTGCGGCCGAATAAGCCCACATGCGAATGTATTCGCAGCTAGTCGCGAGTTGAGTGGAGTAAGCGATGAAGGCGATTATCGTCGGTGGCGGTATCGGCGGCCTGACCACGGCCTTGATGTTGCGGGCGCGCGGCATCGGCTGCGAATTGTTCGAACAGGCCGACACCATCCGCGAACTCGGCGTCGGCATCAACACGCTGCCGCATGCGATCCGCGAACTCGCCGGGCTCGGTCTCCTGCAAAAGCTCGATGACGTCGCGATCCGCACCGACGTGCTTTATTATCTCAACCGCCATGGTCAGGAAGTCTGGCGCGACGTTCGCGGCGTCGATGCCGGCCATGACGTACCGCAATTTTCGATTCACCGCGGGCGCTTGCAAAACGTCATTCTCGGGGCGGTCGAGGAACGGCTCGGCAAGGAAGTCATCCACACCGGTCATCGCCTCGGCTCGTTCACCCAGGACGAAGGCGGGGTGTCAGCGCATTTCTTCGATCGCACCGGCAGTCACATCAAGACGGTGCGCGGCGACATCCTGATCGGTGCCGACGGCATTCATTCGCGCGTGCGCGAGACGCTGTTTCCGAACGAAGGCCCGCCGTGCTGGAACGGCCTGATGCTCTGGCGCGGCGCGCGTGACTGGCCGATGTTCTTGACCGGCCGCTCGATGATCGTGGCCGGCGGCCTCAACGCCAAGGTTGTGGTCTATCCGATCGCGGAGGGCTCGAGCCCATCGAACCGCCTCACCAACTGGGCGGTGCTGGTGAAAGTCGGCGATGGCAACTCCGCGCCGCCGCGCCGCGAGGACTGGTCGCGGCCGGGGCGTCGTGAAGAATTGATGCCGCATGTCGCGCGATTCTCGGTGCCGCATGTCGATGTCGCCAGCCTGATTACCGCAACGCCCGAGTTTTACGAATATCCGACCTGCGATCGCGATCCCTTGCCCTATTGGTCGAGCGGTCGCGTTACGTTGCTCGGCGATGCCGCCCACCCGATGTATCCCGTCGGTTCGAACGGCGCATCGCAGGCCATTCTGGACGCGCGCTGCCTCGCGGATCTGCTCGCTCGGTCCGAGCATCCGCGCCAGGCGTTGGTCGGCTATGAGCAGAAGCGCCTGCCGATGACGGCGGAAATCGTGCGCTCCAATCGCCGCGGCGGGCCGGAAGGCGTGATCGATGCGGTCGAGCAGCTCGCGCCGGATGGATTTAGCGATATCGACAAAGTGCTGAGTTACGCCCAGCGCGAAGCCATCGTGCGCGGCTATGCCAGCAAGGCCGGCTTTGCCGCCGTGCCCGGCTTGGCGGCGGTGAGGGGGTAAGAGCGTGCCAGTCGTCCCTCATCCTGAGGAGCGGCCATTTGGCCGCGTCTCGAAGGATGAGGCCACGACATGAGCGACGGGGCCTATCTCTACGTCGTCGAGTGTAACGATGGCAGCCTTTATGTCGGAACGACACGTTCCTCTCTTGAGGCTAGAGTTGCTCAGCACAATGCCGGGACATTTCCGGGATATACGCAATTCCGTCGACCAGTTGAATTAATATTCTCCGAATGGTTCGACCGCATTACGGACGCCATCGCAGCCGAAAGAAAGCTCAAGGGTTGGAGTCGGGCGAAAAAGCTCGCGTTTGTTCGCGGCAACTTTGTCTCCGTCAAGAAACTGGCGAAACGAAGATCGTCCCATTTTCCGAAGCGTCCGTCCGCCGACTCCTCATCCTGAGGAGCGGCCATTTGGCTGCGTCTTGAAGGATGAGGGCTCAATGGTCGGCCTCATGGTTCGAGACGGCGCCAAGAGGCGCCTCCTCACCATGAGGGTCTAGGGGCTGGCGCTCGGCAGACGTCAATTCCTCGTCCAGAGGAGCGGCCACTCGGCAGCGTCTCGAAGGACGAGATGAGTTTTGATCACGCGCCCGGAGGCGGAGGGAGGAAGTGGATGTTGTGCTCGGCGGCGAGCGCCACCACGGTTTCCGGATTCTGTTCTTTCAGATTGTGAATACCCCAGAACAGGTCGTAGAGTTTCTGCGTCGGGGAGACCCAGAACAGCACTTTCACGACCTGATCGGACTTGTTGAAGATGCCGTGCGGAATGCCCATGCCGAGACGGACCAGATCGCCGGGCGTGGCCTGTGCATCGGCGCCGCCGAGCATGAAGTCGAGCTTGCCCTCCAGGAGATAGAGATATTCGTCCTGGTCGGGATGGATGTGCGGCGGCACGAAGGTGCCGGGCGGGAACGTCGCATGCCATGAGAAGCTGTGGTCAGTGTGGCTCTTCGGCACATAGGTCTGGCCGAGAATATTCCAGGAGATGCCCTGAATGCCTTCGTTGGCGCGGGTGATGCCGGTGATCTCGCTCGTCATGCTGGTTCCTCCGTTACACGTACTTAATTGCCCGGCACGCATTCCTTGGCGTAGCGGTCGCCGTAATTCTCGAACACCTTCTGCACGATCTCGGTTTCGAATTTGCCGTCGGCGCGCTTGGCGACCTTGGTCAGATAGAAGTCCTGGATCGGATAGCCGTTGACGTTGAATTTGAAGTTGCCGCGCAGCGAGGTGAAATCGGCTTTCTTCAGCGCGGCTGCGACCGCATCCTTATTAGTGAGGTCGCCCTTGACCGCCTTCACCGCGCTGTCGATCAGGAGTGCGGCGTCATAGCCCTGCATCGCATAGGTGCCGGGCACGCTGTTATAGGCGGCTTCATAGCCGGCGACGAATTTCTTGCTGGCGGGATTGTTGAGGTCCGGCGCCCAGTCGGCGCCGCCGAACATGCCCACGGCCGCATCCTGCTGCGCCGGCAGCGTCGATTCGTCGACCGTGAAGGCCGACAACACCGGGATCTGATCGGCAAGGCCCGCCTGCTTATATTGCTTCACCAGGCTCACGCCCATGCCGCCCGGCATGAAGGTGAAGACGGCATCGGGCTTTTGGGAAGCGATCTTGGAAAGCTCGACCTGGAAATCCAGCGTGCCGAGCGGAACGTAACTTTCCTCGGTGATCTCGCCCTTGTAGTCGAGCTTGAAGCCGGCCGCGGAATCCTTGCCGGCCTGATAATTCGGCACCATCACGTAAACGCGTTTGTAGCCGCGATCCTGCGCGACCTTGCCGAGGATCTCATGCACCTGATCGTTCTGATAGGAGGTGACATAGAAGAACGGGCTGCAGTTCTTGCCGGCATAGCTCGAGGGGCCGGCGTTCGGGCTGATCAGAAAAGTCTTGGTGTCGGTGACCGGCTTGTGGATCGCCTGAAGGATGTTGGAAAAAATCGGTCCGACGACAAAATCGACCTTGTCGCGCTCGAGCAGGCCCTTGACCTTGGAAACGGCGGCGTCGGGCTTGAGTTCGTCGTCGGCGATGACGATCTCGACGTCGCGGCCGCCCATCTTGCCGCCGAGGTCCTTCACCGCAAGGTTAAAGCCGTCGCGGACCTGAACACCTAG
>Ga0210392_10001347_pt1 | contig 13122 bp, 5 predicted proteins | sample IncBWC30OmetaG_FD_161057 | JGI IMG/M metagenome (GOLD analysis project Ga0210392, IMG submission 161057) | Forest soil microbial communities from Barre Woods Harvard Forest LTER site, Petersham, Massachusetts, United States - Inc-BW-C-30-O ...
ACCCCCGATGGTGAAATTGCCGCCATTGAGGCTCGTCTTGGTGATCGCCGCGCTGCCCGACAGGTTCAACGTGCCCTTGCCGCCGTTGCGACCAACGGCGAACCAGTTGCCGGCATTGATCACCGCCGTCCCGCCGACATTGTTCGTGCATACCGTCAGTCCGTTGTCCGTCGCAATCTGGTACTCGCTCTGGCAGTTGATGGTGCCGCCGTTTTGGGTGAAGGTTACCGCCGCGCCAGTGGAACCTTGATTGCCAACCGCCAACTGCATGTTCCCGTTGTTGTTCTTATTGATCGTGCCCCCGTCCATGAAAGCGTCGGCCTGGCCGCCAAACCGGCCGAACACAAACCAGTTGTTCACGTTAATCACACCGCCGTGCATGACAAAATGTCCGGTGCCAATGCGGCCGCCGTTACCGGTCCCAATCCACGTTTCTTGTGGATTGTTGAAAATGCCCCCCGTCATCACGAAGGTGCCTACCGATCCATTACCAAAGTCATTCGCGTCACCAGCGGCCAAACCAGGGTTTCCCCCTCCGGTGTTATATGTGCCGCCATCAACCTCGAGATAGCCGGTGCCAAACTCGCCCAAGTGAGTTTGCCCACCGACATTCACCACGCCATTGCTCAAAATATAAGAGCCGAAGCTGCCAGTGGCCAAACCCATCCGCAACCAGTTGCCGCCACCGGTATTGTTCGTGGAACCGGTCTGGAGATAGGCCCCGGACGCGTTGGCCCCGTTGCCCGCCAGCGTATCGCCATGTTGCCAGATCACATCTCCTGGCTGGATGAGAACAACGTTATTTGAGCCGCTGTCATTGGCGCAATTCGGATTTGAACCACCAATATAAGTCCCGCTCCATGACCCCGGGACGTTGAAGTCACTGGTGCCGCCGGACCAAAAAGTCTGCCCAAAGGCGGCAGCAGCCGATGCCATCAGCCCGGCAGACAGGGCCAGAGTTTTAATTTGAGCAAGACGACCGCGTAATGAGCTGGTTGAGGGGGGAGTTTTCATTTTAGTGGTATTACTGATGGGTCTAAACCGACGTCAAATTTTCCGGCAACTGGAACAAACACCGTTGGCATAATTCGACGGGTGGAACATGGTTTGACTATAATTCAACTGTTGTTTGTGTCATGTGGCATGAAATGGCCACAATGTCAGGGGCTCGAAAGCCGGTAGAAATTTTTGTCGGAATTTCTTAGCAAACTTACGCTGATTTGACCGTTGGTGTTCGTGACGCCGTTCGTCACCAGCGACCAGGCCACGGGCGGAACGAGGCTCGTCGCCGAATACAAATTCCAATCATCCGCCCACGCGGGCCAGCTCACGTTCAAGGCACCGCCGACAACATTGACGTCCACCAGCGGCAGCGGCAACAACACGGCGGCGGCCAGCGAATTGGTGCTCACACCGCAACCGCTTACGGTGACGACCTGGTAAAAATTCGTCACGCCATTTTTTGCGGTGAGGTCGGTAAAATTTGTCACGGTCAAAACGCTGGCGCAGGGCGTGAAGGGGCCGGCGGGATTGGTGGACGAGAAAACGTTGTAGCTGTTGGCGCCCACGACGGGGTTCCAGCTCAGGAACACGCGGCGGTTGCCCGGCACGGCAGTGATGTTGCCGGGAGCCGGCGGTTGCACGCCGGCGCCGAGGTTGTATTTGCAGCGGAGCGAACCTTCATCCGTCTGGCGGTCGGCGTCAGCGAGAGCGGCGTTGTAGATCTTCACCTCGGCGATGTCGCCGCTCAGATAATACTGGAGCGTCTGCTGCGCGCCGAGGACGAGCGAAGACGGTGCGGTCAAAAAGGCGGTGCTGCCGGAGTTGGTGCCGACGAGCGAGCCGTCCACGTAAAGCGCAAAGGTGCCGGTGCTGCGTTTGCGCGTGAAGGTGAAGATGTGCGGGGCGCCGTTGTTGAAGCCGGTGCCGGAATTGACGGCGACATCCGGATTGCCGGTGCCGGCGCAAATGGTGCCGTTGGCAAAGAGGCAGGTGCCGAAATCATTCACCACGCCGGACACCTCGCCATTCACGAGTCCCGCGCCCTGATAATAGAGTGTGCCGGTGTTGAGTCCCTGCGTGCTTTGGAAAACGCAGATGATGGTGAAATCGCCGGAGACGGGGCGCGGAAAGGCGAGATACGTTTGGTTGGCGGAAGTGAAACGCACGGCGGGCTGACCGTTGATGGCGCCGGTGACGTATTTGGGCATCTGGCCGGCGGTGACCTGCGTGGCGTTATCGCCGTTGCCGGAAGCGTCGAACCAATTGGAAACCGATCCGCCATTGACGAGATTGGTCAGGGCATCGGCCTTGAACCATGTGGTCAGCATGGGCAATGGCGGAATGGTGACGGGCACGGTGGTGACGCTGACCTCGGCGGAGTTGGCGCTTTCGCCGGAGGCGTTGACGGAGGAGACGACGTAGTAATAGGCGGTGCTGTTGCTGGCGGTGGTGTCGGTACCGGCATTCAACGGCGCGACAACAACGTTCGTGTACGGACCGCCACTGGTGGTGGAGCGTTTGATATTGTAAGTGGCAGCGTTGGACGCGGTGTTCCAGCCGAGCGAGACGCCGTACTGGCCGGAGGCGATGATCACGTTGGCGGGAACCGGCGGCAGCGGCGGGAGCGCAGCGGCGACGTTGCTGCGGACGGAGATGCCGACATCGATGTACTGTCCCCCGCCCGTCTGATGACAATGCACGGCGAGCAGGTTGCTGGCGTTGGGGATGAGGGCGGTCTGGCCGGCGGCGTTCATGGGCAGGTAGGTGTACGCCGTGGTGTAACCGCTCGCGCTGCCGGCGAGGACGCCGTTGATGTAGATTTCCACGTCCTCGTCGTGATACACGGAGAAGACCAGGTTGCTGATCTGCTGGGAAGTGATTGCGCCGGGATTGACGGTGCGACGGAGCCAGATGTCCGCGTTTTTCCATGCGGTGCGGACGAGGCCGGAGGTGTTCGGCGGATTGCCCGCGCCGAAACCGGCGGGGCCGCTGCTCCACGCGGAGGCGTCGAAACCGTTGGTGTACCAGTTGGTGGCGGGGGTGTTGGTGACATATTGCCACGTGAGGCCGCTGCTTTGCGAGGTAGGCACGACGGTGGTGACCACGGGCGGCACGGTGACACTCAGGATGGCGGCCTGCATCCGGCGGAGATCCGGTTTGCGCACGGCGCGGTCGTAGGTGTAGAGGCCGTTCAATTCCGTTTCGACATCGGTGATCTGGGTGTACACGGCGGCGTTCAGGCCGTTGTTCGAGACATCGCTGGACAGTTCGCCGCAAAAAACTTCGAACTGGGAAGCCTGGTCATCGCCGTTCGTGGCGGCGACGTACCCCCACCCGGCCGCCCACGTGTGATTCGTGATGCCCAGGCCGATGCCGCCGAACTCGCCATCGACATTCGCCTGCGTGGTGCTGTTGGGAGTGCCGGGGTCGGGATAGCTATGGCTGTCGTAGATGTCGCCGACGCCGAAGTAACTGCCGCCGCTCGCCTGATTGACGAGGCGCGAAGGGTCGAGGGCTTTCACTTCGGGCACGAGGAGCGTGGTGTCGTGCTGGCCCTGTGATTCATTGAACGTCACCCACATGATGATGGAGGGATGGTTCCAATGATTTTGGACGAGGCGCACCAGCTCGACTTCAAACTGGTTGGTGTCGATGGGCTGCGGGTTGCCGGTATAGGAATTGACGCTGGGCATGTCCTGCCAAACGAGGATGCCGAGCTTGTCCGCCCAATAATACCAGCGCTGCCGCTCGACCTTGATGTGCTTGCGGATCAGGTTAAAGCCGAGCGCCTTGTCCTGCTCGATGTCACTCTTGAGCGCGTCATCGGTGGGCGCGGTGTAGATGCCATCGGGCCAGAAGCCCTGATCGAGCGGGCCGAACTCGAAGACGAACTGGTTGTTGAGGAGAATCTTTATTTGACCGCCATTCGTCGCGAGGCTGATTTTGCGCAGGCCGAAATAACTCGCGACGGAATCGATCGAGGTCGAGGCGTTGGAGAGCGTGACGGTGAGGTCGTACAGGAACGGATTGGTGGGGCTCCAGAGATTGGGACTGGGAATAGGCAGCGCGAAATTGGTCAGGCCGGGCGCGCCGGTGATGGTGTTGATGAGCACGCCGCCGCTGCGGGCAGTGGCGTTGACGATGACGCCGTTGGTGGGACCGGAAATCGCGACGGAGATGTTGAGGCGGCTGTTGTCGACATCCGGCACCAGTTTGATGTCGCTGATGCTGGTGGTCGCGGGGACGGGCTCGAGCCAGACGGGTTGCCAGATGCCGGTGGACGACGTGTACATGATGCCGCCCTGGAACAAGGTCTGTTTGCCGCGCGGTTCACCGGCGAAGTCCACGGCGTTGTAGACTTGCACGATCAGTTCCTGTGGGCCGCTACCAGTGAGGTACGGCGTGATGTCGTAGGTGAAGGCATCGTAACCGCCTTTGTGGAGGCCGACGCTCTGGCCGTTGACGTAGACCTGCGATTGCCAATCGACGGCATCGAAGTGCAGGAGGATGCGCTGACCGCTCCACCCGGGCGGAACGGTGAAGGTGCGGCGATACCAGGAGAACAGATGATATTCCGCGACGCCGGAGAGCGCGGATTCCATGGGGTACGGCACGAGGATGTCGCCGGCGAGGGTCTGGTTGGTGGGCACGGGGTCGTTGGTGGCGCCGGCCTGGAACTGCCAGATACCGTTCAAGCTGAGCCAGTTTGAGCGGACCATCTGCGGGCGGGGATATTCGGGCAGCGGATTGTTGGTGTCCACGAGCTGCGCCCAGGCGGTGACGATGGGTGCGGTCTGGAGCTGCCAGGCGGAGGCGGTGGAGGTGGCTAATAGCGTGAGCAGAGCGAGGCAAAGGCAGAATGCCAAGTTAGTGAAACGACCGCCCTCTCCCCCGGGGAGAGGGAGAAACGCTCCCTGCGCTTTTTCAAATACACGTCGCGGGTTAGAAGAACGGTTTGGTTCCGTCGCCTGACGCTGCGCTCGGCGACGGGGACAGCGCAGCGCGCTGTCCCTACCTAATTTTACGGCGGCGCTGCCGGCACAAACTAAAAACGAACGGTACAACTTCATAAAAATAATAATCCGTGCCAGCCAGAAAACCAGCTCATATGAAAAATCACATGGTGAGCGTGGCGGGGTCGGTCTCGATGAGCTCCCACTTTTGCTCCAGCTGTTCGTGCCAGGGTTCGAGCGCGATCTTCGCGGAGCCGCCGTCTTTTTCGGCGGTCAGGACGCGGCCGGTTTTGGGGTCGGCAATCTCATAGGTGCCATCGGACAATTTGATGAAGCGCCACGCCGGGCGCGCGGACGCATCCTTGCCGAACGGCATCTGGACCACGGGCGAAGCGTCATTCGTGGTGGCGCCATCAAATGTTTTGGACGTGAAATGGTTCCGGACGTGAAACGTGTCGTCGCCGGCGGGGAGCAATTTCCAAGTCATGCACTTCCACGGTTGCGCGGGATAGAGGACGATGCGCGTGCCGTTGGCGTTGTTGGCGTCCTCGGGGCGGAGGAGGTCGGCGTATTTGACATTGCGGATCTGGTAGGATTTGGGAGCAGAATTGGTGGCGATTTCGGCCGATACGTGCAAGGTAGCGGCGAAAAATAGCACCAGCCCGGCGCACGTCATGCGTGTCAGGTACGACATCATTCTCACAGGCAATGAGATTGGAGGTTCAGGATTTGGTTAAAGATACGGCAGCCGGCGGGATTGTCATGGGGCATGAAATGGCCACAGGGGGGAAAATGGGCATGAATGACCAAGTGCTAATGACTAATGTCGAAATGACCGGGCAAAGCTCCGAGAGCCAACACCAAGCACCATGAAATTGCGGCACATACTGGAGATTACTTAAGCAGAGGGCGGTACTGGCGTACGGCCACCAACCGCGTTAGATACTCCGGCGTCTGGTCTGGTAACAACCCTACTCTCGGCCTCAAGCACAATGTCACGAACCTCCTCATAGCATTGTAATCGCCGCTTGCAGGCCTCCCGATTCTCTTCAGTGGCAGCCTGTCGAACAGCTTCTTGAAAGAACTCAATCTTGGATTCCACCAACTCGCGCGCGGTGTGCGCCTTGCGCCCACGACGCTTCTGCTGACGCGCCAGCGGAGAAGCTCCAGCCACGAGCAACACCCTGACAACACCTGTATGACCGTGGAATGCGGCGCGCATCAACGGCGTGGTGCCAACAGCGTCTGCGGCGCTCACATCAGCTCCGGCCCTGATATGTGCTGTCGCCGCTTCGGTAGATGAAACGTAATGAAGCGCGATGCGGTCAGCCTCGACACGACCACCAACAGGTGAACGATAAGTGAACCTCTGATTCGGGTTCGCGCCATGCAAGAACAAAGCCTCAACTGTTCTAACGCGGTTAGTGATGGTGGCAGCATAAAGTGCCGTCCGACCTGTATTCGGGTCGCAGTAACCCAAGTCTGCCCCCTTACGGACAAGCTCTGGAACCGCCTCCGCGCCACAATCCCAAAGCATGGCCTCGAACAGGCTCTGGTATGGTTCAGGCAACTTTTGCATGGGCGTGTGCATTGTTGCCTAGAAAGAGCCACGCGGGAACGGTGGCAGGGTGCACCTGAAGCGAAAGCGGGAATCCCGATGGATCGGAGCCAATCGCGTTGGTGACGGCGACAGGATGGGCGGCAGATTCATGACAATCGTTCAGTTTTTGTCCGTATCCTTGGGTTTCTTTTTTCCCTGCGAAAGAGGCAACCCAATCGCCAATAACACGCCAATCAGCGCCCAATCCTGAATCTTGTGCGCCGAGGTCTCCGGCTTCTGATCGACAATGTGACCAAGCATCAAGAGAACAGCCATGATGCAAAGGATGCTTCCCAGAATTTTCATATTTGAGTATGCGTAACTTGGCCTAAGGTAAAAAACCGCAAGACTGCAGGACACGCGGGAACTGTGGCAGGGTGAAGCCGGACGCTCAAGCGTGAATCTCGCGGTTGCGGGACCAGGCGCGGTGGTGACGGTGACGGGTCAGGCCGGATTTTTCTTCACCGCTTTTCCGTGAAAACTGATCCCGACCCGGTCGGCCGGATAGATCGTGACATGCATGTCGGCTGTCTCCGATAACTTTGTGTAAATCATCACGGGGCAACTCTTCGTTGTTTCCGGTTTACCGTCCCGCTCGGGCACGGTCTGAACCATGCCGATGGGCTGCCGAATGTCCGGCTCTCCAAAAGCACCGACGACCTCTTGAACCATCCGCATGTCCTTGGTGAGGTCACAAAGCCGCTGACGCTCAACATCGGTTAGCGTATGGAACAAAAGACTGCGCCTCGACTTTGGGGTGCTACCGCCGCAGAACGGGCAGTAATAGATCATCATCTCCGAGCCTTTGCCATGGACAATGTGATACTCCTGCAAGCGCTCATCCCACCGAATGACGTGGTCTGGTTGTCGTGATGCGTACTCAAGAACGCCGCAATCGCATATATCTTTTCGTTGGGCAGGCATAACGTGATTGATGCAGGCTAACGAAAAACCACCGCAGGGACGGGACGCACAGGAACGGTGGCAGGGTGAAGCCGGACGCTCAAGCGTGAATCCTGCGGTTGCGAAACCAGGCGCGGCGGTGATGGCCACTGGTCTATCATAACCAGTTCGTCTTATGTGGGACAATCATGGGCAAAACAAACATCAGCGCAAAATGCAGAATGCCAACGGCAGCGCATCCCCATGCCAGCGAGAGATGGCCACGGCGAATAAAAAATCCCCAGACAAGGCAAATCACGCACGTAAGCAGCCAAGCGAGGAAAAGCCAAGACGCCGAATCACTCTCCTGAAAGAGCCACGTCAATGCGCCAAACAAAAATGGTAACGCCATGAAAATGATGGTTAGCGGGGTTTGCAACCAATCCTTTTCCCCATGTGACCTAGCCTTTGCCATGAATGAGAGGTAAGCCGGGCCGGGCCGGTTGTCTAGCAAGAAAAGGAAGACAGTTAATGAGTTTTAGAGTTAGTGAATCAGCGAGTTGGGGATGTCGCGCGAAGGGGGCGAAGGTACGATAGGGAGCCAAATCATTCGAGGACGAGCGAGATTTTCCAGATTTGGAAATCTATAAATTCCCCTGCAAATCCGCAAAAAGTGGCGGGGCCACCCTAAACATGACAGCAAATATCGCCAATATTCATGGGGCGTTCATGATTTTTAGGGGATTTTTTTGGGCCGACCCCCTTCCCGCTCGGGATTTTTGCAGAAATATGGCATAAATCTGCATTCTACATTCCCGGGAGAAATTCAACTTTTGAGGACCTGTGATACGGTCGGGGGATGACATGCCAATTGCATGAAGAAAGCAGCGGACCGGGTCTGGGATCTGGGGTCTGGCGTCTGGGCGCGAGGTGGAACGGTTGGGGCGGTTCGGTCATCACGGAGGGAAGTTGGAGCCGACTCACGTCGGCTGCTACGGTCTGGGAGGCGCTAGCCCAGTCCGCCAAGCGTTCGCCCATATTCGGCGATATTCGGTCAAATTCGGCGATATTCGCCCATTCTGGAAAAATTATTTTAAACCACAGAGGTACTGGCGTACGACCACCGGGCGCGACCGGTCCATCTTCGTTGGACTACGACGCGACAGGCCAAGCGGGGTCAGTCGTGCCTAATCGTGCTAAATCGTGCCTGTTTAATAACTAAAATTTGAGATTTGAAATTTCAAAAAAAGCCAATGAAAACGCAAAAATTAAACCAAATTAAACCAAATAAAACCGCGAAGGATTTAACTCAGAGCACGATGAACACGCGGGCGAGCCGCCCGCGCTCCGATCGGGCCGAATCCAAGTAAATCCAACCAAAAAATTATTTAGCCGCAAATGAGCACAGATGAAAGACAGATGAGGGGCGAGCCGTCCCCGCCCCGCAGGTGTGGCCAATTCATGCCACATGACTTTGGCGAGAGGTGCTTTGACAATGCCAAGTCCCTTGAACGCAAAATGAAAAGCCAACAGCCAATCCCACAGCCATTCATTTAATTAACGATCATGCAAACATCGAACTCTAACGCCAAATCCATCGCGCTGGCCGCCGCGGCCGCGGTTTCACTCCTGACCGGTTGCGCCTGCCATAATTCCTGCTGCTCCATGAAAGCGGACGGGGCACCCAACATTTCAGCCCGACCGTTCGGCACGACGAAGGACGGGGTGGCGGTGCAGTTGTATACGTTGCGGAACAAGGCGGGGTCGGTGGCCACGATCAGCAGTTACGGTGGATTGGTGACGTCATTGAAGGTGGCGGACCGCACGGGCGCCATCGGCGATGTGACGCTGGGCTATGACAACCTGGACGGTTACCTGAAGGACACGCCGTATTTCGGAGCGCTGGTGGGGCGCTACGGCAACCGCATCGCGCGCGGCCATTTCACGCTGGACGGACAGACGTACACGCTGGCGACAAACAACGGGGTGAATGCGTTGCACGGCGGCCTGAAAGGTTTTGACAAGGTGGTGTGGGCGGCGAAGCCGTTCGCGAGCAAGGCGGGCCCGGCATTGGAACTAAATTATGTGAGCAAGGACGGCGAAGAAGGTTATCCGGGGACGCTGACGGTGAAGGCGGTGTACACGTTGACGGAGGACAATGCGCTGAAGCTGACCTACACGGCGACGACGGACAAGCCGACGGTGGTGAACCTGACGCATCATTCGTATTTCAACCTGGCGGGCAAGGGCGATGTGCTGGGCCACGTGGTGATGATCCCGGCGGACCGCTACACGCCGGTGGACAGCACGCTGATCCCGACGGGCGAACTGGCGCCGGTGGCCGGCACGGCGTTTGATTTCCGCACGCCCACGGCGATCGGCGCGCGCATCGGCAATGACGGGACGCAGTTGAAGTACGGCAACGGCTATGACCACAACTGGGTGCTCAATAAAACGATGGGCGACCTGACCTTGATGGCGCGGGTGTCCGAGCCGACGAGCGGGCGCGTGATGGAAGTGTGGTCGACGGAGCCGGGCCTGCAATTTTACTCGGGCAATTTCCTGGACGGCACGATCACGGGCAAGGGCGGCTGGACATACCAGTTCCGCAACGGCTTTTGCATGGAGCCGCAACATTATCCCGATTCACCGAACCAGCCGAATTTTCCGTCGGTGGTGCTGAAGCCTGGCCAGGTGTATCACAACACGATCGAGTACAAGTTCTCGGTGCAACCCTAAGGCGTTGCGCCGGCGGATGACATCATGCCTGAATCACAAACCATCCGCCGCGACGGCCGGGCAAATATATCTCCATCGGGACACGGTGGTTGTGGTAGCTTTTGGGCCATGGCCGCGGGTCGAAAGCTCAGAACCGTTTTGTTGGCGTTGCTACTGTGCGCGCCGGCGGCGCGACCGGCGGGCACGTCCCAGTCCCTGCCACAGGACCTGGCGATGCGGGTCTGGACGAAGCAGCAGGGTCTGCCGGATGATTCGGTGACGGCGGTGTTGCAGACGCGCGACGGTTATCTGTGGGTGGGAACCTCAGCCGGCTTGGCGCGGTTCGACGGGGTGCGTTTCGTTTCCTTCGCGCCGCCCCTGGGCAAGACCAATGCGCCGCTGAACGTGCTGGCGCTCTGCGAGGATTCGGCCGGCCGGCTGTGGATCGGCACGCAGGGTGACGGCCTGCTCTGTTACGTGGACGGCACGGTGACCCGTTATCACGAGGATCACAAGGCGCTGGACCCGACGATCCAAACCGTCGCCGAGGATGCGGCGGGGAACCTCTGGCTCGGCGCGCCTTCGGGCCTGTACTGCCTGGCGGGAAACGAGCTGACGCACTTCACGGCGAAGGACGGTCTGCCCAATGATTTCGTTTTGAACATCCACGTGGCGCGGTCGGGCACGAACTGGATCACGACCAAGGGCGGCATGTGCCAGTTCAAGGATGGTCATATCATCCCCGTCCCGTTCCAGACGGACAGCCCGGGGCGCAACCCGGAATCGCTCGGCGTGTATGAGGACCGGAAGACAAACACCTGGCTGTTCGGCGACACGTACCTGGTCAACTGGACGTCAGGGAAACACCTGAACCATTTTGCGAGCGGCGACGGGACGGCGTCGACCCGCATCTGGTGTTTGTGCGAAGGCCGGCACGGCGAGCTGTGGATCGGGACGAGCGGCAAGGAGCTGTATTGTTTCGCGAACGGGAAATTTACGCCCCCCACCCTGCCCAACGGCGGGCTGACGAGCGACGTGCGGGCGTTGTGCGAGGACAGCGAGGGAAATCTCTGGCTGGGCACGTATGGCGGCGGGCTGGTGCGGTTGCAACCGCGCAACGTCCGCGTGGTGGATGCGAGCACAGGGCTGCCGAACCGCCCGGCGGTGTGCCTGGGTTTCAACGCGCAGGGAAACGCATGGTTCGGATTTGAACGCGATGGCCTTTACACGGGCACGGGCAAGAATTTTGAACGGATGAACGGCGACAGCGGGCGGGACTTTCTGAACCTGATCTCGTCGCTTTGCGTGGCTCCGGACGGCGACCTGTGGGTGGCCACGCCCGGCGCGGGCATCTATTGCGTGGGCAGCCAGGGCACGGTGCATTACACCACGGCGAACGGGCTGGCGGATAACAATGTCACGGCGGTCGCCGCGGATTCCAAGGGCGTGATCTGGGCCGGAACCGCCGCGGGCGATCTGCAATGGATCACGGACGGCGAGATCAAAACGGCCGGCGCGGACATCGGCCTGCCGGCGGCACCGGTGACGGCGATCCTCGCGGCACGCGGCGGCGGCGTTTGGGCGGGCTACGGCAACGGCCGGATTTTTCGCGGGGAGAACGGTTCTTTCCACCAGGTCGGCCTGCGGTCCGCCACCGCCGGCAATGCCATCCGCTCCCTGCACGAGGATGCGGCGGGCAACCTGTGGATCGGCGCGGCGGGCGGACGGCTCGCCTGCCTGGCGAACGAGCGCCCGCTGAGCTGGGACCTGAATCCGTTGACGCCGGACGACCATTCCATCCTGGGCATCCTGAGCAGTGACGACGGCGACCTGTGGCTGGGCACGAGCACCTCCATCTATCGCGTGGCGGAGCGGGATGTCGCGACGCTGATCGCGGGGCAGTCCACGCTCCGACCGCAACTGATCTACAAGGCGGAGGCCGCCGGCCCGGTGCCGACCTACGGCTGGCCGCAGGCGGCGAAGGCGCCGGATGGAAGATTGTGGTTCGGCCTGGCCGGCGCGGTGGTCTCGCTCGACCTGCGCACGCCGATGGGCAGCTTCGGCCCGCCACCGGTGTTGATCGAGGAGGTCGCAGCCAACGAACGATCGCTGCCGTATGATGTCGTCAAGGCTTCGCCCGCCGGCGATGCCAAACCGGACCAGCCACCAAGCCGGTTGCCATCGGATTTGGGCTCGCTGGACATCCAGTTCACGGCGTTGAACCTGTCGGCGCCGGAAAAGCTCCGGTTCCGGCACCGGCTGGAGGGCATCGAGCCGGGCTGGGTGGTGGACAATGACGGGGTGAGAAAAGTTCATTACGGCCCTCTGCCCTACGGGGCCTACACCTTCCGCGTGCAGGCGGGCACGGCGGACGAATCGTGGTTTGAACCGGGCGCCTCGTTCCGTTTTCTGGTGCCCACGCCCATCTGGCGCACGGGCTGGGCGCTGGCGGCGTACATCCTGTTCGCGGTCGGCGTGATCGCGGTGACGGCGCGGCTGTTTTTCAACCGGCGTCTGCGGCGCAAGCTGGAGGTGCTCGCGGCCCAGCAGGCGATGGAGCGCGAGCGCATGCGCATCGCGAAGGACATGCATGACGAAATCGGCTCCAAGCTGACGAAAATTTCGTTCATGAGCGAGCGCGCGCAGGGCGAACTGGAGGGCCAGGATTCCGTGGCGCGCAAACTGTACTCCATCGCGCACACGTCGCGCGACCTGTTGCAGACGCTGGATGAGATCGTGTGGGCGGTCAATCCGCACAACGACACGCTGGAGCATCTCGCAAACTATCTCGGCCAGTATGCCACGGAGTATCTGCAGAACACGGCGGTGGATTGCGAGCTGCACATCCCCGGCGGGCTGCCGGAACATCCGTTCTCGGCCGAGACGCGGCACAACATCTTCCTCGCCTTCGAGGAGGCGCTGAACAACGCGTTGAAGCACGGCCGCGCCTCGCTGGTGCGCGTCGAT
>Ga0210392_10001348_pt1 | contig 13118 bp, 14 predicted proteins | sample IncBWC30OmetaG_FD_161057 | JGI IMG/M metagenome (GOLD analysis project Ga0210392, IMG submission 161057) | Forest soil microbial communities from Barre Woods Harvard Forest LTER site, Petersham, Massachusetts, United States - Inc-BW-C-30-O ...
AGCAGCCGCGAATACATCGCGTGCGGACGTCGTACCCGCTACGTGCTCCGTACCCGTGATTCCGAGGTCCATCCATCCCGCGTTCACGCTCTCAAACATTTCTTCGGCAGGTCCAGTGTGGCCCTTCGGGACGCCGAACTGCTCGAACGCTTCCGCCCACCCTGCGCGCGGGACGGCAAAGGCTTTTACGTCGCGTTTTAGGACTTCACCCAATTGTTCCGCCACTTCATCCGCGCTTACCATCGAACCGAGCTCGATAACGTGATGCCCTGACCACGCCGGCCCGGTCAGAAGCTTTGCTACCTCTGCGCCGATGTCGTTTGTCGCGACCATTGTTGATTTCCGGTTTGTAGGATTGTAGAAGACCGGTAGTGTTCCGCCTTGGGCGGCCTGTAAGCCGAAAAGAAAGTTTTCGAAAAAGCCGCCTGCGCGCACAAATGCGACCGGAGATGGCAGGCTGCGAAAACCTTGCTCCAAAAGCGATAAGGCCGTGATCATCCCCAGCCCGCTTGTTCTATTCGCGCCCATCGACGAAAGCGCTACCACCCGCGGCGGCACTGCCTTGGTCAGCGCCTCGACATAGTTCGCAATCACGTCCTTTGCCTCTTTGTAATCAGGCGAGGGTGCCCATACAGTCGGCAACATAACAAACGCGCCCTCAACATCTTTGAGCGCCGCCGCTATGGCTGTCGCATCGTTCCAGTCTCCATCCATCAGCTGCACGCCTTGGTCTGCCCACTTCGTCGCTTTCTCGCGATTGCGCACAAATGCCCGCACCTGTTTGCCTTGCTTCAGCAAATGCCGCGCGGTGGCGCCCCCAACTTTTCCAGTAATGCCCATGACTAAATACATGCTCGTTTCTCCTTGCTGTTCCTGTAATTTTTGCAGCGATACTGTACCGTGGTGGGTCACGCAACGATAAGGTGCTGGATCTATGATGCGCTACAGCGGCGTAAGGGTAGGTTCTGAACTGATCGCGCGAAAACTTGCGACCATCCGGCTCTGGCTTTGTGCGAGTCCCGACTACCTCTCAGCCCACGGCACGCCACAAACTATGGAAGACTTGCGTCAGCACTTCCTCATCGGGCGTATGGACGGACGTATGAGTTGGCGCTTTCAGAAAGCCGGGAGCACAGTGGAGGAGTTTGAATTCTTGCCCATGACCGAGATCTCCGAGCCCGCTGCCGCAAAGACCTTGCTCATTGCGGCGTAGGAATCGACCGTTGCCGCCGGTTCATGGAGCAAGGGAGCGTGCTCAGCATTCCCTTGAACCAGCCTCCCCGGCGCCGCCGGCAACAACGAAAGTCACAAATTCGGACGGTTGCAGGGTTTGCGGAAATGTTGAAGGAGATGAAAACGTCGGGTGCGGCGGCCTGCAACCATCCGAATTGTTTAGTGCTGCCTTTTAGGTTGGAACTGATCCGATTCGTAGGCGGCGCGCCAGATCAAGGGTCACTACCCAAACCAGTCAATAAAAGCGCGTTTATCAAGACTTAGGGAGCAGGGATTCCTTCCTAGAGTATGCAAGCAACGTTGGCGGAGTGAAAACGCGGGCGGTTCATCGGCTGAGAAATCCGCTCTGTGCACGTAAAGGAGAGGCGTTACCGAGCGGCACGGGAGTCAAGTCCGACAATCTCAGCGATGGAAGATACACCGCTTCGCTCCATCCAGGCCACTAATTGACGATTGATCTTCTGTGCCGCGCCGAGCCCCTCTCCGCGCAGTCCCGCCATGACTTGAACGAGCGAAGCTCCCGCACGAAACTTCTCAAGTGCGGACGCTCCATCCTTTACGCCACCGACGCCGAGGATAGTTATCTTTCCAGCCGTTTCACGGTAAATGTGGGCGATCTTCGCCGTCGACATTTGGCGAAATGCCTCATCGTCGCGCGGCACCGCGAAGGTCAACGGTCATAAGCGGGCGATTCCGTGCAACCGACCAGTCCGAACTTGGCCACGCAAGTCAATACAAGCGCATTTCTCGGTCCGAATCCGGCGGACGAACCGATAACTTCCGCTTCGCCGTGATCAGCTCAGAACCGTAACAATTCCGATAAGCGGATTTCAACCAAGCCATTGCTTAGACCGGTGCCCGTTACGCAGTCACTCGCCTATATTGAGACTCGCCTTCCGGTCTCGTGCTTGTTAGCAACAGGATCTGACGGCGCTTTACTGATTACTGACTGACTCCAAGGGCAGAGCGCCTGGCGAGCGAAGGGTCCGAATATCTCGCTTAGGTGGTTGGCCGAAGAAGCGGCTATATTCGCGATTGAATTGGGTGGCGCTTTCGTATCCGACCTCAAAGGCCGCACTGGCGGCGTCCAGACTATCTATGAGCATGCGTTCCCGCGCTGCATGCAACCGAAGTTGCTTTTGATACTGAAGCGGACTCATGGCGGTCAGCGTCCGGAAATGGTGGTGCAGTGTGGATACGCCCATGCCTGCGATTTTTGCGAGGTCTTCCACTCGTAGGGGCTTTGCGTAGTTCGCCCTGACCCACGCAATCGCCTTTGCCGTCCGGTGGCTCTGTTCCCCCAGCGTTGCAATCGCTCGAAGGTGCGCCCCCTCCGGTCCTCGCAGGATTCGGTAGATGATTTCGCGTTGAATTAGGCCACTCAGAAAGGGAATGTCCTGCGGGGCGTTCAGCAGGTCCACGAGCCGACAGCATGCATCGAGCAACTCCGCCGTGGTCTCGCCGGTGGCCATCGCAGGACCGTCAGGCGGCGCCTCAGGCGCCTGAATCTCCTCTCGGCTCAGAAGCTCTCGGACTACGGGCATTTCGAGCTTGAGTAAGAAGCCGAGATAGGGCAGTTCCTTCCTTGCCTCAATCACTTGGCTGATGACTGGCAAATCGAGCGATGTCAGGAGGAATCTCGACTGGTCGAAGATGAAAGTAGTCCGGCCGAGGTCTATTCGCTTTCGCCCCTGCGCGACCACGGCCAGGCTCGGCTCGAATGCCACTGAGGCCGGAGCCGTGGGGGCGGTCCGTCGGGAAAGCATCAGGCCCGGGATGTTGGTGGTTATCAGTTTCTCTGCGGACCCAACGAATGAGGCAATCTTACGAGCCAGCTCGGTGCGCAATTCGCGCGCTCGATTTTGTGGTGGCGAGGCATTTTTGCTGGGTTTTTTCACTGTAAGGTTTCCTTTGCCCCTTGGCTAGGATAGCCGCTCAGCTCTGGGAGCACCAATTGTTTTCACATGACAAGAGGAATAGGCAATAAATCGGAAGGATCAGGCTACCGCTTGCAGGACGTTTGCTCTTAATCTCGGGATGCGGCAAACGCTAAGGAGAGGAAACAATGGAAACGCGCAAACTTGGAAACAGCAACTTGGAAGTCTCGGCTCTCGGGCTCGGCTGTATGGGAATGAGCGTTGGCTACGGTCCGGCAAGCGACAAGAAGGAAATGATCTCGTTGATCCGGACGGCTGTCGAACGTGGCGTCACATTTTTCGACACCGCCGAAGCCTATGGTCCCTTCACAAACGAAGAACTCGTGGGCGAAGCGCTGGCTCCACTTCGTGACCAGGTGGTGATCGCCACCAAGTTCGGTTGCAAGCCTGATCCCAATGGTGGACCGGCCCTGAACACGCGTTGGACTGCCCAGAACAGTCGTCCAGAACACGTCAAGGAGGTCGCCGAGGCATCGCTCAAGCGCCTCAAGACCGATGTCATCGATTTGTTCTATCAGCACCGCGTAGATCCCAACGTGCCGATCGAAGACGTCGCCGGAGCCGTGAAAGACCTCATCCAGCAAGGCAAGGTGAAGCACTTCGGACTCTCGGAAGCCGGCGTGCAGACCATCCGTCGCGCACACGCCGTTCAGCCGGTCGCGGCGCTTCAGAGCGAATATTCACTTTGGTCGAGAGAGCCTGAAGCGGAAGTGATACCGACCCTTGAGGAACTAGGGATCGGGTTCGTTCCATTCAGCCCTCTCGGCAGGGGCTTCCTCACTGGCAAAATCACCGAAGATACCAAGTTCGATAGCACCGATTTCCGTACCGTCGTCCCTCGCTTCACTCCAGAAAACCGCAAAGCGAATAAGGCGTTGGTGGATCTGCTGGGCAGAATCGCGGAACAGAAGAAGGCGACACCGGCGCAGATCGCGCTGGCGTGGCTGCTTGCGCAGAAGCCGTGGATTGTTCCGATCCCGGGCACGACCAAGTTGTCTCGCCTCGACGAGAACAATGGCTCGCTCGCAATCAAATTCACATCAGACGACCTGCGTGAAATCGACAGTGCGGCCTCGAAAATCACAGTGCAGGGTGATCGTTATCCGGAACGCGTGCTGCGGATGAGCGGTCGGTGATCGACCAAAGCATGATGACGACAACTGGCAAATTCCTATCGGTAACCCCGTTTACCACGGCTTGTGGACGAACTTTGACTGATATAGCATCGGCCGGGGCTGTCCAGTATTGTCGGAAGGCCAGACTGAATTTAATTCCGTGCGGAAGTTCCCAACGTCCCGAATCGAGACGGGCGCATAGCTTGAAGGAGCGAAAGATGGACGAGCCATTTAAAAAGAAACAGAATCAAAGGCATGAGGAAGCTTCGAGCGACCTCTCGCGCCGAGGCTTCATCGCCATGACGGCGGCCGCCGGTATTGTGGCCGCGACCGACTCCGCATCGGCAGCGATGCCCATCGCAGAAATCGACGTAAACATCAAAACTCCCGATGGTACATGCGATGCCGCGTTCATTCACCCCACGTCCGGCTCCCTCGCCGGGGTGATCGTTTGGGCCGACGCCTTCGGGCTGCGCCCCGCGATGCGTGACATCGGTAAGCGCATTGCCGGCGAGGGCTACAGCGTGCTGGTCCCCAATCCGTTTTATCGCGTGAAGCCGGGTCCGGCGGTAAATGACGTGGCCTCGTTCAACTTCCAGACGGACATGCCGAAGATTCAGCCGCTGATGGCTTCGATCAACGCGCCCGGCAATTGCGAGAAAGACACCGCCGCGTTCATCGCCTGGCTAGACCAGCAAAAGCAGGTCAACACTTCAAAGAAGATCGGCGCGCAGGGTTACTGCATGGGCGGCCCGCTGGTGTTGAAAACCTGCGCCACGGTTCCCGATCGCGTCGGCGCAGGAGGCTCGTTCCACGGCGGCGGACTCGTTACCGACAAGCCCGACAGCCCGCACCTACTCGCCGCAAAGATCAAGGCGCGCATGTATTTCGGGATCGCGTCGAACGACGACACGCGTCAGCCTGATGCCAAAGACAAGCTGCGCGAGACATTCGCAGCGGCGCATGTGCCTGCGGAGATCGAAGTCTATTCGGGTGCGCTACACGGCTGGTGCGTGCCGGATATGCCTCTGCAAAACGGCCAACCAATTTACAACAAGCCCGACGCCGAGCGCGCCTGGGGCAAGCTCGTCGCCCTATACAAGAGCGGCTTGGCCTGAGCGCACTGTAAGGCGCGACGATCGAGTAGCGCGGTGCTGAACGAATCTTTTCGCGATGTGAAATCCCGTCAAGTTGCAGATAACTCGTGAGAAGTCCTAGTCGGCTTGTGTTTACCAGTCCATTGCTCACGAGAAGCGGGCTTTTCAGGGCCAATGTTGCTGATTCTGTTTAAATCGTCCTCAATGACCCAATGAGCTCTAGGGGCCCTAAGGCCTGTTTGCGACAGTCGAGAACAAGCTGCCCCATGGCAACCCAGCAATTCAGCGTTAAGCGGTAGCGATCACCACGACTTTGCTCGGCTATCACACTCTTCTCAGCGGGCATGTGCTGCCTGCGGTCACTGTGAATTTGCCAGGGAAGCAGGGACTTGCGGCGAGGTTCGGTGGAACCTGTGGGCCACTGGCAATCGTGAATTTCGACGTCATGATTCGCCAGGTTTTTAACAAGCTGCTCGTGTCCGAAGGGGCCAATATCGATTCGTCGAAATTTCCGATCTTTTTGTTCTACAACACCGTGATGGCCACGAATTCGTCCGGCGGCTCGAACTGTTGCATTCTCGGTTTCCACAACGCGGTAACCCAGAACGCCGCAGTGGCTCCAGATAAGGCCGCGCGCGTCCAGACGTACGCCTTCATTGACTTCGAAGCCTCGGGGGCCTTTATTCCTTCCATCAACGACACTTCGATTGCAGCTCATGAAGTCGGGGAATGGATGGATGACCCGTTCGGCAACAATCCCACTCCCGCGTGGGGTCACACAGGACAGGTAGGCGCGTGCCAGGGCAATCTCGAAGTAGGTGACCCGCTCACAGCCACGAACATCCCCCCGGTCACGGGTGCGAACGGATTCACATATCATTTGCAGGAGTTGGCGTTTTTCCCGTGGTTTTACGGGGCGCCTTCGATTGCTGTGAACAACTGGTTTTCCGGCAACAACACGTTCAAGACCGACGCCGGACCCGTTTGCACTAAGCACTAGTCTTTCGCACCGGGACCTGGCGATTTGACCTCGCGCCATCACGACTAAAACGCGGCGGCGCGAGTCCCGGTTTGAAGCTGGAGCGGAGAGTCGAGCCTGCATCGCCACCAAAAGCTGCCAAATTACCACCTGGTTCTCGAAAATAAAACTTACGTGATGCGCGAACTTACGCGCCTTCGCGCCCGTCTGGGTATTCACTCGCAATCTGTGACCATATGATAAAAACTTGTCTGCGTGATTGGGGGAATTGATGAAGAATCTGACGCGGCGGGAAGTATTGAAGGCCGGATCCACAGCGGCGGTGACTGCGATTCTTAGTCCGTTTATAGAGAATGCGGGACGTGAAAAGGAGAACAGCAACATGCGGAATACCGAGCTGGCGCGAACGCCATCTGAAGAGATCTGCTTCACGGAAGTGACTGCGCTTGTGGAACTGCTCCGCACGAAAAAAGTATCTGCCGTGGAAGTAATGAAGGCGCACCTGAGCCAGATCGCAAGTGTGAACGCGAGAGTAAATGCGATCGTAACGCTGGTGGATGAGGAACAATTGCTGAGAGAGGCACAGTCAGCGGACGACGCGCTCGCCAAGGGGAACTGGCTGGGGCCTCTACATGGACTGCCGATTGGGGTGAAAGACCTAAACGCCACGAAGGGCATTCGAACGACGTATGGATCGCCGTTGCTCAAGGACGACATCCCCAAGACGGATTGCCTTTTGGTGGAACGGGAAAAGACGGCCGGTGGGATCGTGATAGGGAAGACGAACGTACCGGAATTCGGCCTGGGATCGCAAACGTTTAACCCTGTGTTCGGGGCGACACGGAATCCCTACGATCTGAGAAAGACATGCGGGGGGAGCACTGGGGGCGGGGCGGTAGCAGTGGTTTGCGGGATGGTGCCGTTGGCGGACGGGAGTGACTACGGCGGATCGCTGCGCAATCCCCCGAATTTTTGCAACGTGGTGGGGCTGCGTCCTTCACCTGGGCGAGTGCCAAATACGCCCGCGGATTTAGCGTGGCAAACGTTTTCGGTTTCGGGGCCGGTGGCCCGGAACGTGAAAGACTGTGCGTTTTTTCTGAGCGTGTTGGCGGGGCCGGATGAGCGGATACCGATCTCCATTGAGCAACCAGGTAGCCAGTTTATGCAGCAGCTTGGTAGGCGAGACTTTAAGGGAGTGCGCGTAGCAATGTTCCGCGACATGGGATTGCCCTGGGAGCCGGAGGTGAAGGAAGCAATACATGCACAGGGCAAGGTCTTCGAATCAATTGGCTGCGTGGTGGAAGAGGCGGAACCAGATTATGTGGATGCGAATGAATGCTTTCTGGCCTGGCGACATTGGACGATCGAGTCTAGATTTGGGGATCTGATCGCCACAAAAGGAAATCAACTCAACGAATACATCCACTGGCACGTGGAGGAAGGTCGGAAATTGACAGGGCCATACTTGTCCCGCCTAGAGATGAAGCGATCGGCGCTGTATCAACGAGTGCGTGGGTTCTTGGACAAATACGAATTTTTTGTGTTGCCGGTGAATCAGGTTTTGCCCTTCGACGTGACGCAACACTATCCAACAGAGATCAATGGCGTGAGGATGGACAACTATCTCTCTTGGATGAAGTCAGCCTGCTACATCACGACGACAGGGAATCCGGCAGCATCGGTGCCATGTGCATTCTCGAAGAGCGGATTGCCGATTGGGATACAAATTGTGGGACGAAATCACGAGGATTGGGGCGTGCTGCAGATGGCGTTCGCGTTCGAGCAGGCAAGAAATTTAGAGAAGAGAAAGCCCGTCGCATTGGATTGAGTTCATAAGCAGAGGAATCCCCTCCGTTCAACATGATCCCTCGCGAGCGCTAGCAACAGTGCCGTTAGGCGAGAAAGGCTACGACAATACTTTGTCGCACTTGAGGGAATGGGTCGAGCATTCGGTTACAAGCCGAATGCTCTACCCAGCCTTTGTAATTGTTTGATACGAAAGAATTTTGGCTCCCCGGGGAGGATTCGAACCTCCAACATTTCGGTTAACAGCCGAACAACCAACTTCATCAGAACTTGCCGGAGTTGGCCCTAATCGAGGGAAATCAGGAAATTACGACTAAACCCGACGAATCATTTTCTCCTTCTTTATTCACCTTTCGTTCGTATTGTGCCGCCATTCACCACCATTAGTATTACGTTTTTATGACAGCGCGTACCGTTACCGATTCTCATCGATCTGTGGTTCGCAAAATGAAATAATGAAATCGCAGTTGAGGCTGAGATGCCCATTCATCGCTGGGCATCTTGCTTAAACGACATAACTGATTTCGATGGTCGGTCAACGGCGCAAGAAGCAGACTCGATTGGTCCAGTCCCATTTGGCGGTTTTCCTCAAGAGATTGCTCAAAGCCCGTACGAGGCCACCCGTATCCGATGGCGATATGGTCTTTTCGTCAACAAAAATCACTCCGCCGTGCTTTCGCTCTTCTTCCGCCCAGGCTTTGAGCAACGGGGGAATCGCCCTTCGATCGTAGGTAACAAACGTCCACCCCTGCACGGCTGCCTGTTGCAGGCAGGCAGAGTCTTGCTGTCCTAAGAATTCTCCCTTCTCCCATTCCGCCAAACAAGAAACTTCAAGCAGCCGATTGCGACGGCGAAGACCATCCGCGACCCTCGGCGAGATATGCTCATCCAGAAGAAGCCTGAGCATCTCAGTCCCTCGCTGCTCCTCCGCAGGCGAGTTCGACAGCCTGCGGCAACATGCGCTTTAGTGCCTCGAAATCTGTTGCAGCATTCTCGGATAGTGCGCCCTCAATCTCTTCTGGAAACGCCTTTGCGTAGTTGATGGCGGTTTGTACTTTCGCTTCTGGCCATTTGAGATGCTCGCCCACGGCGGAGACATCAGCCTTATAGCTTTGAACGAGGAGCAAAACCTCCCACACAGCGAGCGTACTCCCTTGGATGTAGGCTTGTCGGCCCACCGGAGAATCGCGGAAATCGATAAACGCGAATTCCGACCTTCTGAGCCCTTCTTCCACCAACCGAGCGCTTGCATCGCTAGGTGTCCATCCATGGCGATTGGCCATTCGCTTGAGACGTTTTCCACTTTCTGCCGGCAGACGCATGCTGATGACGACGGAACGAGTCGCTTTCATAGGGCCTCCCCTTCTGCAACGTAACTGTTGTAAGCGTTGTAGCATTTCTCGAGTGATCCTGGGTCAAAATTCTCGTCGTGCCCGGTGCCCCACGCATGAACTTCACTGCAATCGCAGGTTCATGATAAATCAGGCTCGGTAGGACCTTTGCTTGGGCCAGGCCGCACGCATCCTTATATATATGTGAGACACACGTGACCCGCTGTCCCTACCTCCACGCCTACGCGGCCTTGCGCTCGACTAACCGTTCTGCTTCCTCATCAATTCGCGGTCTCGACCGACTCGTTGGCGAAATCTCGATCCGTCGAATTTGTTGGCGATGAGCTTTCGGTACCAACGTCCTCTCCGCCCTCTGGTCCAAGGAACCTCTGGCTTCAGACATAGCAAGGAATCTTGGCAATACGAAGACGGAGGGAGGTCTTGTTGTTAGCGCGCCAGTGTACGCGGAACTGCTGGCCTATCCGAAGGCCACAGAATCGTTCGTGAATGAGTTTCTCACGGAAGCAATCGCTGTGGACTTTGAGTTTCAACCGCCGTTATGGCTTGAGGCTGGCCGACGCTTCGCTGGTTATGCGAAACGACGACGACGGTCTGCACACCAGGGTCGGAAGCGTTTGCTAGCTGATTTCATCATTGGATCGCACGCCTTGGCGCAGGCGGATCGTTTTATGACGCTCGATCCGAAGCGTTATGAGCGGGATTTTCCAGAACTGAAGCTTATGTAGCTTAGCTTCCGCGACTTCGCTTGTTCGAGTCATCGCAGACATTCTTCGAACAAAATGTAAGTGGTTGGAAAAAAGAAGATTGGCTCCCCGGGCTAGATTCGAACTAGCAACCCTTCGGTTAACAGCCGAACCACCAATTTAATCAGAACTTGCCGGAGTTGGTGCTAATCGAAGGAAATGAGCAAGTTGTGATGAAACCTGACGAATCACTTTCTCCTTCTTTGTTCACCTTTCGTTTGCATTTAGCCGCCGTTCACCACCATTAGTATTACGTTTTTATGACAGCGGATTTTTTCGGGTCGCCGCTCGTTACAGCGCGCTGCGCTTCTTACTGATGAAAGCAGCTGAGGTGGCTGTACGTATCGATCCAGCCTGAAGCCCGATGCCACACTATGTAGCCGAAGTTTTTATCGACGTGCGGCCATCGGTCCCGACGAAAGCTTGAATGGTGGTGCCCGAATTACGGGCACCCGGAAATTATCCCGCAGGTTCCCATAAAGCGAGGCAACAGTGCACTTGGGCCCAGCGGGCTAAATTCCCCAGCACTGTGCAAGTCTAAGACCGGATTTACGAGAAGTATGAGGCTAGACTCTGAGTGGATGGTCGGCCACTCGGAAGGTATCTAGTGATAGTTGACGCAAAGTCGGTCGAGGAAACCAATGAATCCTATACACCGTCAGATAGAAGAAGGGAGGGCTGAACCGGCCGACCCAGGATAGAAATGAGAGAGTGCGAGTCAAGTCGCCGTTTTTCCGCGGCCTCTGGATTTCTGATCGCTCTGCTGCTTTGCGCCGGCAGCGCACAGGCCTCAGGCGCGCCCATTCCCCACGGCACTGTGGAACTCATCTCCGAGAATCAATCGATCGCAATCGGACATCCGTTCTATCTCGGGCTGCATTTCCAACTGGAGAAGGGTTGGCATATCTACTGGGTTAATCCGGGCGATTCCGGCGAGCCGCCGCGCGTAACGTGGCAGTTGCCAACAGGTCTCAGCGCCGGAGTGATCGAGTGGCCTGCGCCACGGCGCATAGGGACATCCAGCGTTGTGGATTTCGGTTATCAGGACGCGGTGACGCTGATCGTGCCCGTGCATGCCGAGACCAGCTTGGCGGCGCAGCCGTTAGCACGCCTTGGCGCCGAAATAAAAGTGTTGGTCTGCCGCGAAATGTGTATCCCGGGTAGGACGCAACTCTCGCTCACGCTTCCCATCAAATCGCGGCCGTCCGCGCCCGATGTGCGAACCCGCGAATTGTTCGCCACCACGCGTAAAGACTTGCCGCGGCCTCCGCCGCAGAATTGGAAATTCAGCGCTGATGACGCAAAAGACTCTTTTGTACTCGTCGCGAACGTCGCTCCCCAAATCACACAGGCAATCTTTTTTCCACTTTCCGAGGCCCAGATTGACAATTCAGCGCCACAGATCCTGCAGCCGCAGCCCAATGGATTTCGGCTGACGCTTCGAAAATCGGATCGACTTCTCAAGCCGATCCAGCGCTTGAAGGGGTGCTGGTGGTCTCCGGCAATCGCGCCTATATGATTGATGCCCCCGTCAGCAAGCGTGGAGCGCAGAACAACAACTCCAGCAGCGAAATCCAAGAGATTGAATCTTCAAGGGAGGAACCACAGAAATGAAACGCTCAACCGTATACTCGATGCTCGTCGCCGTTGTAATCTGCGCAGCCCCGTTGCTGCTCGCGGCTGCGAAAGTTGGCCAGGCAGCGCCGGATTTCACGGCAGCGGCCAGCAACGGAAAAACGCTTCGACTTCAGGATTATCGCGGCAAGTACGTAGTCTTGAGTGGCACAACAACGGGTGTTCTTACGTGGGCAAGCACTACAAAAGCGGCAATATGCAACGCCTGCAAAAACAGTGGACTGGGCAGAGCGTCGTCTGGTTCACGATTATCTCTTCGGCGCCGGGCAAACAGGGGTACGTGACTGCGAGCGAGGAGAACGAATACCTGACGAAAATGCAGGCCGTGCCAACCGCTGCACTGCTCGACCCAACCGGGCAGATCGGCCATCTTTACGACGCGAAGACGTCTCCGCAGATGGTCGTTATCAATCCTCAAGGTATCGTGATCTATGATGGCGCCATTGATGACAGGCCGACAACCGACCTGAGCGATATTTCCGAAGCGACTAACTATCTGAATCTCGCCCTCAAGCAGGCCATGGCCGGCAAGCAGGTGGAGACGCCTGCGACGCGTCCGTACGGCTGTTCGGTAAAGTATTCGGACTCGTCGCACTAGCGCTCCCAAACTCAGTGGCCGTGAGTAGGTCATCTAGCCGGCACGTGTTCCTGATTCAGTCCTTCCGACTAAGCACGCCATTCCCATCACCTCTGGCAACGTGTTGCCGGTCATTCCGAGAGGGGCGTAGAGTGCACGGACCACGCCATTGACTCAACCGCTTTTCTGTACTTTCATTGGCGAACAGGCATCGGGGGTCAAATTCATGTGCATGAAACGCCGATCGTTTCTCAGTTCGTCGTCCGCGTTCGTCGGAGCCGGTATGCTTGCCTCGCACGATGGCCAGGCCGACAAGATCCATCCGCACTACGTTCATGCCGCGTCGCTCATGACCGAGTGCGCCAACCGCTTTCTCGCCGCGCTGGATGCCAATCAGCGCGGCAAAGCGACCTTCCCATTCGACGCTGACGAGCGGATGAACTGGCACTTCATCCCGAAGGAGCGCAAAGGCCTGCCGCTGCGCGAGATGACGCCCTATCAGAAGCACCTAGCAAGCGCGCTATTGGCTGCTGGCCTGAGCCAGACGGGCTACATCAAAGCCGTGACCATCATGAGCCTGGAAGACGTGCTGAAGATAATTGAGAACGACAGCGGCGAGCGGCGCAACCCCGAGAAATATTACT
>Ga0210392_10001349_pt1 | contig 13116 bp, 12 predicted proteins | sample IncBWC30OmetaG_FD_161057 | JGI IMG/M metagenome (GOLD analysis project Ga0210392, IMG submission 161057) | Forest soil microbial communities from Barre Woods Harvard Forest LTER site, Petersham, Massachusetts, United States - Inc-BW-C-30-O ...
TCTGCTTCCGAGCGCATGCATGATGTGCGCGGCCCATGGCAGCGACCTTGAAGCCGCCGCGGCGAATGGATTGCGTACCGCCTTTATCGCAAGGCCCGAGGAGCGCCCCGGTTTTAGTGAGGGCGGACCAACCCTATCGGTTGACGTCTCGGCCGCGACGATCTTGGATCTCGCCGACCAATTGGGTGCCTAGCGATCGGCGCCGGCCTGAGCCTTTTGCTCGATCCTGCGGGCGGTGAGGATGCCTTCGGTGTAGCCGTTGGGCTGCTCACGTCCTTTGAAGATCAAATCGCAGGCGGCCTTGAACGCGATGTTGTGGTCCGGATTTTCCGCGAGTCGTTGGTAGGCGGGGTCGCCGGAGTTTTGCTTGTCCACGACGCGCGCCATCTCCTTCAGCGCTGTCATCACAGCATCGGTGGAACAAACCCCGTGCAACAACCAATTCGCCACATGCTGGCTCGAAATGCGCAGCGTCGCGCGGTCCTCCATCAGCGCCACATCGTAGTAATCCGGTACTTTGGAGCAGCCGATACCGGAATCTATCCAACGCACCACGTAACCTAGAATGCTTTGCGCATTGTTGTTCAACTCCTCCTTGATATCCGAGACGCTCCATTGCGGCGAGGCCACGAGCGACGGCGTCAGGATTTCATCCAGGGAAGCGCGCGGCCGTGCGGCAAGCCGTGCCTGTACTTCCGCAACATTCACCGCGTGATAGTGCAGCGCGTGCAAGGTCGCGGCGGTAGGGGAGGGAACCCACGCCGTGTTCGCGCCGGCCTGGGGGTGGGCGATCTTCGCTTTGAGCATGTCGGCCATGAGATCCGGCATGGCCCACATGCCTTTGCCAATCTGCGCGTGCCCTCTCAGGCCGCAGGCGAGGCCGATGTCGACGTTTTGCCGTTCATAGGCATCCAGCCAGACGGCCTTTTTGAGTTCGCTCTTGCGAGGCACGACGCCGGCCGCCATCGAGGTGTGAATTTCATCGCCCGTGCGATCCAGAAAGCCGGTATTGATGAACGCCACGCGCTGACGGGCGCCGCGGATGCACTCCAGGAGATTGACGCTGGTGCGGCGCTCTTCATCCATGATCCCGATCTTCACGGTGTTTCGCGGAATCCCCAATAGATCTTCGACTTTGCCGAAGAGCTCGTCCGCAAAGCGCACCTCCTCGGGCCCGTGCATTTTGGGTTTGACCACGTACACGGAGCCGGTGCGCGAATTGCGGTGGGGGCGCGCTCCACGCAAATCATGCAACGCGATGAGCACCGTGACGGCCGCATCGATGAAAGTCTCCGGGATGGGCGATCCGCTCGAGGTCGCCAGGTTGCTCTGCATATGGTGGCCCACATTGCGGACCAGCATGAGGCTTCGTCCGGACAGGACGAGCGCTTTGCCGTCCGGCGTTTGGTATTGACGATCCGCATTCAAACGCCGAATGATCGGGTTGGATCCTTTCTCGACCCGCGCCTCCAGACCTCCCTTCATCAATCCCAGCCAGTTGCGATAGACGTGGATTTTATCTTCGGCATCCACGGCGGCGACCGAATCCTCGCAGTCCTGAATCGTCGTGATCGCGGATTCCAACACGACATCGCTGATTCCGGCCGGGTCATCGCGGCCAATGTAGTGTGCGCGATCGATGTGAAGCTCCACGTGCAATCCGTGGTGCTGAAGCAATAGCACCGATGGCGCGCCGCGCTCGCCCTGAAAGCCGGCGAATGCCGCGGTATCCTTGAGTCGGGTGGTCTGCCCGCTTTTCAACTTGACGTTGAGGCCGCCTTGCCCGGCGCCGTAGTGCACCGCGTCGCGGTGTGAGCCCTCAGCGAGGGCAAAGTAACGGTCCAGGAAGTCCCGGACGAAGGCGATGACCTTTGCGCCGCGTTGGGGGTTGTACTTGCCGCCGCGAGGCGCGTTCTCTTCCGGGATCACGTCCGTGCCGTAGAGCGCATCGTACAGGCTGCCCCAGCGGGCATTGGCGGCATTGAGCGCATAGCGGGCATTGCTGACCGGCACCACCAGTTGCGGGCCGGCAATCCGGGCGATCTCCGCATCGACGTTGGCGGTGCTGACGGCGAAGGGTTCGCCCTCCGCGACCAGGTAGCCGATCTCGCGCAAGAAGGCCTGGTATTCAACCCGGTCGAAGCCAGGGCCGGGATTCTGACGATGCCAGGCGTCGATTTTTGACTGCAATTCGTCCCGCCGGCGCAGCAGCGCCGCGTTGCGCGGCGCGAGGGCAAGCACCAGTGCCGCAAAACCCTTCCAAAATACCCCCGACTGCACGCCGCTGCCCGGAATGGCTTCCTCGTTGACGAAATCGTATAAGGCCTTGTCGATCTGGAGTTGGTCTACGCTTACTGTCGCTCTCATCGCGCAAATCCTGGGCTGGGCAAATGCCAATGCTGCGGGCATTACCCGCCCAAATCAATGGCAATCCGGCGCGAATTTCCCGGACTGCGGTATGCTTCGCGCCAAAGTCTGGTTTTGGCGGAATGATGCGCAGTCCGACAACCCGTGAATGGATGATTGGAGCGGGCGCGGTGTCGTTGGGCATCGTGCTGGTGATCGGCGTGCTGACGCCGCCGGGAGACAGGGTGGATTTGGCCCTGCGCGCGACGGCGCGTTGGTCCTTCCTCTGGTTCTGGCTGGCATCCACCGGCGGTGCGTTAGTCACCCTGTTTGGGCTCAAGTTCCAGCCTGTGGCGCAGCGCGCCCGGGATTTCGGGCTGGCGTTCGCCTCCGCCCATCTGGTGCACATCGGGCTCGCCGTATATCTCTTGTACGTCCGGGCGGCGCCGTTCCCGCTGCCCAAGCTGATTTTCTTCGCGGTCGGCGCGATCTGGGTGTACCTCCTGGCGTTCTTGTCCATCAAGCGCGTGGCTGCGCTGCTGCAACCACGCGCATGGCGGATCGTGCGAAGCATCGGAATCGAATACATCGCGCTGGTTTTTCTAAACGACTTCTATAAAAAGCCGTTTCAGGGAGGCCTCGACGATCTGCTGATCTATCTGCCGTTCCTGATGCTGGCGGTCGCCGGGCCGGTTCTACGCATTGCCGCCGCGATAAAACGCCGCGCTCGAGATCAGGCCGAAATTGGTTTGCAGCGCCGAACTCTGTGAACACCTTCGGGATGACATTCGAGAAAAAAAGGAATCCTTTAATGAAGCTGAGTATTGTTCTCTTCGCGTGCACGCTCGCGCAGCTGACATCATTGACTGCACGGGCCGATGACTGGGTCATCGAACACGTCACGCTGATCGACGGCATTCACCAACCGCAGTCCGACATGACGGTGGCCGTCGAGGGCGAGCGGATCGTTGCAGTCACGCCGAGCGCGATCGCGCGCTCCCTCAAGGGCCGGCGGATCGCCGGCAACGGCAAATTCCTGATTCCCGGCCTCATGGACGTTCACATTCACCTTCGGGGCGGCTTTGATGTCGGCGGCAAAGTCGCTGCGCCGCCGGGACCGCCGAATCGCGAGGAGGGGCTGGCGGCACTGGCGAGTTTCTTGTATTCCGGCGTCACCACGGTGTTCGATGCCGGCAATCGCGCGGAACACATCCTGCCGCTCCGGGCGGACGAGCGCGCAGGCCGGATCCTCTCGCCCCGCATCTTCGCCACCGGCAATCTCATCACCTACCCCGGAAGTCACGGCGACAAGATCGCGGTGCGGATCAGTGATTTCGAGAAAGACAAAGCGCTCCTGGATGCACACATTGCCGAACAGCAACCGGACATTCTAAAGCTCACGCTGGAGGAGGAAGGCTGGGGCTCGCGGCCGATGATCCCATTGCTGCCGGTGGACCTGCTGGAAAAGATCACCCGATATTACAATCAGCATGGCATCCGCACCACGGTCCATGTTTCCAGCGAATTGCGCTCTCTCGAGGCTATCTACGCGGGCGCCGACACGCTTGCCCACCCTGTGATCCAGGCACCGGTCAGCGACTCCTTTGTAAGGCTGATGGGCGCCAAGAAAATACCCTTCGCCAGCACGCTCACGATCGGCGAGAACTACAGCCGCTTGGCCGAGCACCCGGAATACCTGGACCAGCCGCTGTATGCGGCCTCATTGACTGCGGCGGAGCGCGAACAGCTCAAGACCAGAACCAGGGCCGAGTGGCAGGCGCGGCCCTGGACTTGGTGGATGAAAATCATGACGCCGATTGCCGAGGAGAACGTCCGGAAGATACATGCGGCAGGCGGTGTCGTGGCTTGCGGTACGGATCAAAGCAGCGGACCTGCCACCCAGCGCGAATTGGAACTGTTGGTTGCGGCCGGCATTTCTCCGCTCGACGTTCTGCGCATCGCCACTTACAACAGTGCCGTGTTTCTCGGCAAGGCAGACCAGCTCGGTTCCGTGGACGAAGGCAAACTCGCGGATCTCGTCTTGTTGAGCAAAGACCCCACGGCGGATATCAACAACGCCAAATCCATTGCCTTCGTCATGAAGGACGGTCGGATCATAGACGAAAGCCGGTTGCCCTTGGCGGGCGGAAAGCAGAAGCGGCGCTTCGCGGGGACTTTGAGTGGACATGAATGATCTGAAACCGTTCGATCCGGCCGACGTCGACGAGACACTGACGCGCGTCGTGGCTCACGCCGGCAAGATTCATTTGCTGTTTCCGTTCGTCAACGGCACCGGTGCCGAGCCGAAGTACAATTCCATCGGTATGGCGATCGCCGGGCCTGCTGCGACCATTCAGGATTTCCAAGAATTGACCGCGAAGATCAAAAAAGCCGGGGACGGTGCCGCGTGGCGCATTTTTTTCAACACGCCCTGGCTCATTCGCCCCTCTGAAGAGGTCGGTGCGGAGCGCGAGCGGCGCAGCTGAAAGCAAGATCGCCTGATCAGGCGCGTGCGGCTGACTGGCGATACCATCCCAGCCCGGACCATAGCAGCAAGGCTATGGCACCGATGCTTCCCAGCCAGAGTTCCGGACTGCGAATGCCGCTGCGTGCAACGGCAAGAAGCATGCACATCTGCGGCGCCAGCAATACGAGAATGACATACCTCAAGCTTCCGATCCGTTGCCTGGAGACCGGACCGACATCTCGTGTCGACACCATGTAAACCACAGCCTGAGCGATTGCCCCGACCTGGAGTGCGGCCGCCGCACCCACATCCTGATAGGGTTCAATGAGAATGAACGCCATGACCACGATGACGACCGCGGCGACGGCATCGGCTCGAAAGGCAATCCACGGTTTGCCATGCATTTGCAGCGCCATGCTTGCAAGATTATTGCCGACGACAGTCACCGCATAGGCCATGACCGAGGCAAAGAGAAGAGGACTTCCGTGGAATCCCTTGCCGAACAAGCCGAGCAGCCAGCCTGAGAACGCCACCAGGACCAATGACAATCCCGCCAGGCTCAGAGAGGTGGCTCCCAGGATTTTGTAATAGAGCCTGCCCGCGCGCTCGCGCTGGCCGGCTCCGATCAGCTCCGCCACGATGGGTCCGGCGGTCACCTGAACCATCATCGGCACGTATTGAATGACGAGCCGGTACTGGAAGGCGGCGAAGAATCGCCCGGATGCGATGGCGCCATCCGGCGATCGGCTCAACAAGGCGAAGACCGCGTATTGCGAGCCGATGGTGACGGCGGCCGTCAGCATGACGGCAAGCGAATAGTCCTTGAACACCCGGCGTTCCTGGAGGGCATCGCGGAAATCGAGCCGCAGATGGTGCTTTCCAAGGGCCCGAATTCCGAACCACAGTAGAAGCACCATGGTCAGCCCGCAGGCGAGATCGTAAGCGAGGACCGCGCCCCAGACGCCGGCCCAGATCATCAGGGCAAGGCAGAGCGCGAACCATGCGATCGACTGCACCAAGCGAATGATGGATTCCGTGCGGTACATTTGGAAGCCAAAGAGCACACCACTCCATGTTCCGCCGATACAGATCGCGATGAGCGCGACGCTGCTCAGACGCAGAAGCGGCGTCATGGCGGGCTGATGCAGAATATGAACTGCGATGGCGGACGCCCACAGGGCGAGAAGGCCGCCCGCGGCAAGGGAACCGAGGACGACGATGGCGATCGAAAAAGCCAGAATGCGCTGCACGCGCGCGGGTTGGCTCGACCGCAGTTCGGAGAGGTATTTCATGCAGGTGCTGCCGGTTGCCGCTCCGGCAAATAGCGTCAGGAACTGCAGCGTGTTTTGTACCAGGGCGAGCTGACCGTATCCGGCCACCCCTAAATACCGGCCTTGAAGCACATTCAGCAGAAAGGTGAAGAGTCTTCCCGCGAGCGCAAGTCCAACTTGCCAGCTCGTCCCTGACAATAGTCGCTGGCGTAAGGTTTTGGAAACGGGCTCGGCCATGTGTTCGCTCGAACATCTTGCCGCACTTTGGCCACTTCCAACAGCCTTTGACGCAGCGGGTAAATATTACAAACGAGCCGGCAACGTCATCCCATATTAGACTCGACGGTTCGAGCATAGCGTGGCGCCGGGGAGCGCAGGATGAAAGAGCAGCTTTACCGATGTTTGGACATTGCAGACTATATTTTATGCCGCTACGGCCCGCTCTCTTTTCCTTCGTGGGAGGATTTTCTGGCGAGCGACTCCAGGAAACTCTATGCAGGCAAGCTGCGCCGCGCTCTGCCGCAATTTGCCACGCATTTTGGAGTCACCCCCTTCTATGCGTCGACGCGAAACATCGAGCAGGATGTCGCCGAACCGTTCCCCATTCCCGACGGCTCCGTCGAAGTATTTCAATCCGAAGATGTTTTCGAGCACATTGAATTGGCCAAGATGGTGCCGATCTTCAATGAAATACACCGGGTGCTCGAGCCCGGCGGCCTTTTTCGTCTAAGTCTCCCAGACTACCATTTTGATCACTATATCCAGCGGTGTCAGCGAGGACCCCGCGGCGAGATCCTGTTCGATCCCGGCGGCGGGGGTAAGTTCGTCGACGGCCGGGTCGTTGGCGGCGGACACGTGTGGTTTCCCAAGATCGAGATTGTCCGGGATCTCTTCGATGAAAGCTTGTTCGGCGCCCACGGGGCCGTGAAGTTTCTTCAATACAACAACGCCGATGGCACATGCAAATTGGATGCGATCGACTACAGCCTTGGATATATCCAGCGAACTCCCGATCATGATGCCCGTGTAGCGGATCGCCCGCGCCCGATTTCCATCGTGGTCGACGCTCGCAAGTCCAACTGACATGAACATTCGAGAGATCGTCGGTATGTCGCCTGTCATTCCCGTACTCGCGGCGCACGAGCCCGTCGATGCCGTGCCGTTGGCGCGGGCACTGGTGGCGGGAGGACTGCGCGTATTGGAAGTCACTTTGGGCACACCGGCCGCCATCGGCTGCATCGAAGCGATCCGCCATGCCGTGCCCGATGCCATCGTGGGTGCCGGAGCGCTCACGCGCGCCGTGGATTTCGCCGCGGCGGGTCGGGCAGGCGCCCAATTTGGCGTCGCCCCAGGTCTGACGCCGGAACTTGCGGGCGCGGCTCGCGGCGCACGATTCCCCTTGTTGCCCGGGGTCATGACGCCGACCGAAGTGATTGCTGCGCGCCATGCCGGATTCAATATCTTGCAGCTATTTCCGGCGCAGCAGGCGGGCGGAATCGGCATGCTGCGCGCAGTTGCCGCGCTCTTTCCCGACGTTTTATTTTGCCCCAGCGGCGGGATCACGCGTGCCGGCGCGGAGGAATATTTGGCGCTGGCAAACGTGGTCTGCGTGAGCGGTTGCTGGGTGGCGCCTCGAGAGATGCTGCAGTCGCGCGACTGGCAGGGCATCGAGGCGTTGGCACGCGAGGCCGCCGCGCTCGAGAGATAGCGGGTTTCTGCCGGGCGCTGCGCCAACCTGCGGCATGGATGCAGTTGTACCAATAGGGTAGGGGGCTATGCTAACATACATGCATGAGTCATACGATTCGCGACCAAAGGAAGTTGCTCGCCCGTGTACGGCGTATTCGCGGACAGGTGGAGGGCATTGAGCGGGCTCTCGTGAGCGAAGCGGGGTGCGAGAAGGTGATGCACCTGATCGCCGGGGCTCGAGGCGCCATGGCCGGGCTCATGGCGGAGATCGTGGAAGACCATGTGCGATCGCATCTGGTCGACGCCGACAGACATCCCGGCGCCCTTAAGATCGAGGCGGCCGACAGTTTGCTGGACGTAGTTCGGACTTATCTTAAGTGAGCGTTGCCATGACCGTCGTTCCCGCGCCAGCCGAGCCGATTCATCAGCATGTCTTTCTGGGCGAAGGCCACGCCCAAAGTGAGCGAAAAACGTGGGCCGTGATCTGGCTGTGCGGCGCGATGATGTGTGCCGAGATCGCCGGTGGCCTTTTGTTTGGATCGATCGCGCTCGTGGCGGACGGTCTGCATATGAGCACGCACGCGGGCGCGCTGCTCCTCGCCGCGCTCGCCTACACCTACGCCCGCAAGCATGCCGCCAATACGAGCTTTACCTTCGGCACCGGCAAATTCGGCGATCTTGCCGGTTTCACCAGCGCGATCGTGCTTGCCATGATCGCCGTCTTGATCGGCTTTGAGTCGGTGACGCGTATTTTGGCTCCGATCCAGATCCACTTCGCCGAGGCGATCCCGATCGCTTGCGTTGGCTTGGCGGTCAATATCGCCAGTGCATGGCTTTTGAGCGCCGGCGGGCATCACCACGGCCACAGTCATGGTGGGCAGCACGAGCACGACGAGGCGCACGTCATTGCAACGCCCTCCGGCGACCTGATCCTCGAGGTGTTCGAAGAGGGGGTGCCGCCGCGCTTCCGATTGCGCGCGGCGGTTGGAGCGGCGCCCCCGCCCCAAAGCACACTCATCACGACGGTGCGGCCGGATGGCGTTCGTCAGGAATTCACCCTCGTCGCCCGCGCAGAATATCTCGAGTCGGTGGAGGAAATTCCGGAGCCGCATGCCTTCAGCGCGCAGCTGCGCCTCGGCACCGATACTTACACGACGGTTTTTGAGGAACACGACCATGGCCATGGAGCGGCCGGCCGGGACAACAATATGCGCGCCGCCATTATCCACGTGGTTGCGGATGCGGCTGTGTCAGTGCTGGTGATCATTGGTCTGGTGCTCGCCCGTGCATTCGGCTGGCTTTGGATGGACCCTCTGGCCGGAATCATCGGGGCCATGGTGATCGCAAGCTGGTCTTATGGGCTCATTCGCGACACCGGCGCGATCCTGCTCGATAGAATTCCTGACAGCCGCTTGGCCAATGATGTGCGCGACCTGATTGAGAGCGACGGCAGCACGGTGGGCGACCTGCATCTATGGCGCCTGGGACCCGGCCACTTGGGAGCCATCGTGTCCGTCTGCTCCAAGGAAGGCCGCAGCGCGGACTATTATCGACAGAAATTGGCGCGCTTCCGCTCCCTATCTCACGTCACGATAGAAATTCATCGTTGATCGACACCCCGGCCCGGGTTTGCGCGAGGCCCACGCGCCGGCCTCGCGCAAGCGCGCATCGCCTAAGGGAACGGTTCAAACACCAGGATGGCTGCTTCCTGATCACCGATCGCTTGAGATGCGACATAGAGGCGATTGAGTTTGGGCACGAATAGCGAAGTACCCGAGCCCGGCCTGGTCTTGATCTTTGAGATCAACCGGTAGTGATCGGCATCTTGCTGCTGATAGACGTAGAGCCATCCCGGTGAGGCCTCGGGCGTTCCGTACCAGCGCCCGCCCGAAACGTAAATGCGCTTAACGTTCGCGTCGTAGGAAACCCCGTCCATGGTCTCAGGTCCCGGAAGGCTGGTGATTTCCTTGCCCGACTGACTGTCGTAGACGGTCATCTCCGCCGGAATTCTCGTGCCCACGAATAGACGGTGCCGCACGCGGTCGAGACTCATATCCGCCGCGCCGTCGCCATGCGCCGCCCAATTCTTGAGGAGTTCCCGTTTGCGGCTGTCGAACTGAAAGATCATGTCCGCGCGCGAGTCGCAGGCTAGAAGCCGGCCGTCGTCGTCCATCGCCATTTCCGCGAGATGTCCCGGCCGATGAGTGGGCGCAATCATGTCGGACACGAACTGATCGGATTGCGCGCCGCGCATGGCCCGCAAGACGCCAATCCTTTCGTAGGCGTCAAATCCCGCGTTTTGGCCGCCGTACCCAAAATAAATGAGATCGGTCGCCGGATCGTACAAAAGCCGGTTCGGATCCGGCTCGAGCTTGATGGCTTGAATCAAGCGAAAGGTCTCGCCTTGGAAAATGCGCAGTGTTCCATCGAGGCTCGAGACGTACAGCTTGTTGAAATCGCCGCCCAGATAGAGCGCATCCTGAGCTTCCTTGATGCCGGGGATCGTGTTGATGAGGCTGCCGGCATTCAAATCGAGAACTTCCATGGTTCCATTGGAAACGGCCGCCACGAACAGGCGTTTTTTCTCCAAATCCACCGCCATGTGATCGAGACGCCCACCCACGCCGGGAAGTGCAATGGATTGAACCAGCCGCAGAGGCGCCGCGTCCTCCCCGCGGACACAATTTACGGCGAGAAGGCCGATGCAACAGAGAAGCAGCCGGAAATTCTTATGCACGGCGCGAAATCTAGGCCGACGCGCCGGCCTCGCGCAAGCGCGCGATCTCCGAACGCGGCGGAGCGCCGAACAGGCGCCGGTATTCGCGGCTGAACTGCGACGCGCTCTCGTAGCCGACCCGGTGCCCGGCGGTGGCGGATTCGATGCCGTCGGCGAACATCAGCCGTCGCGCTTCGTGCAGCCTCAAGTGCTTTTGGTATTGCAGAGGCGACATGGTGGTAACCGCCTTGAAGCGGTGATGGAGCGCCGAGGGGCTCATATGCACGGCGCCCGCCAGTTCCTCGATGCGCAGCGGCGCCGCGTAGTGCTGCTTGAGCCACTCGATGGCGCGAACGATGCGATGGTTGCCACCTTCGCATTGCGCGAGATCGACCAGGCGAGATCCCAGATCGCCGCGCAGCATGCGATAGTAGATTTCACGCTGTACGACCGGCGCGAGCACCCCGATATCCTCCGGCGTATCGAGCAGCTTCACCATCCGCAATACGGCGTCCAGCAGAGGCTCGTCCAAACGCGCGACGAACAGGCCGCGGTCGGCGGCACCCGATGACGGGCCCCGATCGCCCAATTCGAGTACCAGGCGCGCGATTTCCTCCAGGTCGAGGTTCAGGCGCAGCGACAGGTACGGATGCTCCGGAGTGGCTTCGAGCACTTGACCCATCCCAGGTAAGGTCACCGACACCACCAGATAGTTGAGTGCGTCATAGTGGAATATCTCGTCATTCAGCACCGCACGCTTGCGACCCTGCACGACGATGGCCAAACAGGGCTCATAGACCGTCGGCATGCAAACCGTCGGCACGCTGCCGCGGGTCAACGCGAGGGACGGCAACGCCGCCGATTGATGGACTCCGTCGAAAGGCGCCAATCGTGCAACCCGTGCCGACAGTTCCTGGTGCCGTTCGGCCATCCCGGTGATCTCGCGAATTCTCTGCAAACTGCTGTCAAACATGATGTTTCTCAGACCTCGAATGATGGGCGCATGGTAATCGGTGGCGGCCCGGCGCGATACCAAGAATCGCGCGCTTTGCAGGATTAGGCAAGAACCCGGCAGGAATGGTCTAGCCGCCCGGCGGCGTCGTTGTTTAGCATGAGCGCCACACACCCCCTGGGAGACACCATGAAAATTCCGCGTCGCAATCTAGGGCCGCAGGGCCTCGAAGTCTCGGCCATCGGCTTAGGCTGCATGGGCATGTCGGATTTCTACGGACCGTCCGATGAAGCCACGAATCTGCGTGTGCTCAATGCCGCGCTCGATATCGGCATCAACTTCCTCGACACCTCGGATGCGTACGGCGTGGGCGCCAACGAACGCCTGCTGGCGAAGGTCTTGAACACGCGCCGCGAGGACGTTGTGCTTGCCACCAAATTTGGCTACGTGCGCAGTCCCGAGGGCGCGTTTCTCGGTGTCAGCGGAACGCCGGAGCACGTGCACGCGGCCTGCGATGCCAGTCTTCAACGGCTCGGCGTTGATCATATCGATTTGTACTACCAACACCGCGTCGATCCAAAAGTCGCGATTGAGGAAACGGTCGGGGCCATGGCGGAATTGGTGAAGGCCGGCAAGGTGCGCTACCTCGGCCTGTCCGAAGCCTCGGCGAACACCATTCGACGCGCCGCGCAGGTGCACCCCATCACCGCATTGCAAAGCGAATACTCATTGTGGTCGCGCGATCTGGAGGCGGCCATCCTGCCCACCTGCGAGGAACTCGGCATCGGCGTCGTCGCCTACAGTCCCCTTGGCCGCGGCTTTCTGACCGGCGCCTTCAAGACGCCGGAAGATCTCGCGGCCGGCGACGTCCGGCGCGGCAACCCTCGATTCTCGAGTGAGAACTTCGCCGGCAATCTACAGCTGGTCGAGTTGGTATCGCAGATTGCACGCGAGGAAGGTTATACGCCGGCACAAATCGCTCTGGCGTGGCTGCTCGACTGCGCGCCGTACATCGTGCCGATTCCGGGCACGCGCAACATCAAGCGCCTCAAGGAAAATGCGCTCTCCGTCATGGTGCGGCTGAACGAAGCGCAGCTCGAGCGGCTGTATGGAATCCTGCATGAACGTCCGGTGACCGGAGCGCGCTACCCCGCCTCATCGATGCTGACGATCGACGCCTGAGCGATGTGCGGCATGATGGGGGCCGGCGGATAGCGATCACCGCACGGCCAAGCGGCTGATGAACTCATCATCGGCGGGACATCGATTCGGCTGGCCTGTGCCCTTGTCGCGGTTTGCGTCCTCACGTCCGGCGTCTCGCGATGAGCTCCACAGCCGGCCCGATTGTGCGCACTTGTAGCCGTATTGGAACAGCGAGCGCATGGCCGCCGTGCGGAAGTCGAACGAGTTGAGGTGCGGGTAGGCCACGGGAATGGCGGCGAACTCAAACTGTGCGCCCTCCAATTCCGCGTCCGTGGCGGTCAGTTCCAGCGTCGTGCGCAACATGTGATTGAGCCCTGCGGAAACGCTGCGGTACAAAATCGGCCGGGCCCGCATGCGGATGGGAGCGGGTTGTTCGCTCAACCGGCCATCGACGATGACGTAAACAGTCGCGCCTTGCGACGGATCGCTCGAGTTCTTGGCCGGCTCGACGAACGCGAGCGGCACAAAAAAC
>Ga0210392_10001350_pt1 | contig 13101 bp, 12 predicted proteins | sample IncBWC30OmetaG_FD_161057 | JGI IMG/M metagenome (GOLD analysis project Ga0210392, IMG submission 161057) | Forest soil microbial communities from Barre Woods Harvard Forest LTER site, Petersham, Massachusetts, United States - Inc-BW-C-30-O ...
GCAGCTTGATCTCGTAATCAAAGACCTGGCCTTCCACCTGCACGCGCTTGACGAGGTCATCCAGTTCATGCAGCCGCAACGCCTCCAGGACGGTCTTGCCCCGCAGCTCCATCTTCAGACCAAACAGGTTTTTGAACGAGCGGTTGGCGAGGTAGATTTTTTGGGTGCGGTCGAGGAGCAGCAACCCCTCCAGCATGGAATTGAACAGCACCTGTTGCTGCGCCTTGGCGTCAACGGCGGTCTGTTGCTGGCGGCGCTGGGAAGTCTCGATCTCCGCCACCCGCTGCCCCTGCAGCATGCCAAACCGCGCCCGCCACCAGAAGTGCAAGGCCGCGAGCGCCGTCAGCGCGAGGATGAAAAGGAAAAACCACACGGGAATTATTTAACCACGGATGGACACGGAAGGCACGGATTTCTGGATGGTTGGATATTTGGATTGCCGGGCTGGCACCTGCATTTGCTCCATCAAATTATCCATGAATCCATTCATCCACCAATCCGTTTGGGCTATTCCACAAACCGGTAGCCCACGCCGCGGACCGTGTCCAGGTGCTTCGCCGCCGCGCCGATCTTCTCCCGCAACCGCCGCATGTGCGTGTCCACCGTGCGCGTGTCGATCAGGCTGTCGTATTCCCATACGTCGCGGAGCAACTGGTCGCGCGACTGCACCCGGCCGCTGCGTTGGGCCAGGATGGTCAGCAGCTTGAACTCCGTGGCCGTCAGCTCGATCGGCTTGCCCTTCCATGTGGAGATGTGACGCGGCACGTCGATGTGCAGGTCGCCGAAGCGGAGCTGATCCTTCGGCTTGTCTTCGTTCTGGCCGCGGGCGAGGATTTTTTTGATGCGCAGCATCAGTTCGCGCGGGCTGAAGGGTTTCGTCAGGTAATCATCCGCGCCGAGTTCCAGCCCCAGCACGCGGTCGATCTCAGCCGCCTTGGCCGTGAGCATCAGGATGGGTGTCCGTGCCGTGGCGGCCTCCAGCCGCAGCGTCTTGCAGATCTCAAAGCCGTCCATCTCCGGCAGCATCACGTCGAGCACGACGAGGTCCGGCGTCTGCGCCCGGGCCTTCTTCAGGGCCTCCGCGCCATCTGCCGCCGTGGTGACGGCATAGCCGGCCTGCTTGAGGTTGAACTCCACGAGTTCGACCGCCTCCGGCTCGTCGTCCACCACTAGAATTCTTTGCTTCACGCTGCGCAGGATGTCATGCACCAATTCGTCACACAATTTCAATCGCGTGACAACCATGTTACAATCCGGTGACGGGAAAAGCATCTGTTAAAAAGAGGGGTGCGTGCGGTTTATCGATCTGTCGTAATACTAAGCGAGTAATTTATGAGCAGTTCAACGTTTCGATCACCGGCCTGGCGAACGATTACGGAACTCTCCAGTCCGTCCAGCTTGACAATCGACTTCGGAGCGACCGCCGCCTGCGTGGCTTTGACCTGTTCCGCAATGGCACCCAAAAGTTTGGTCCGATACTGCTCGGGATTTTCCACGGCCAGTTGCAGGCTTCCCAGTTCGCAACGCACTTTTCCAGGCAGATGCAGCGCTTCAACGAAGCGTGCGGCGGCGGCACCAGCATCAAAAATGTTGTCTTGTTTCTTTGTCAGCGGCACGAGCAGATATATATCCGCTGAAGCGGCCGGCTGGTTCCACGGGCCTGAACTGATGCCAAAGCTGGATTTGTATTGAGTTAGTGAAACCACCCTTGTGGAAGTACGGAACTGGCCGGTCTCCCTGGCTTTCTGAACGACCAACTCAATTGCCTGGTGTGATTCTTCATAGGCCAAAGCAGTGTTTTTTTGGTCGCTTGTGATCCGGATCGGAACGGAAACAAAATCGGCGGGCATGGCCAGGGAAACGGCGACGTTTTTAGTTTCAAACACGGCCAATACATACAATGAGTCATCGCTTGGGCCCGAACTGATGCCGGCGGTTGCTTGAAATGTTGCGGTCATGAGCGACAGGGCGATCATCAGTGCTTTCATAGGAGACATGTTTCAATTGTTTGGGTGGAATATTTGCAACTGGCTTTTGAAGTGTGCGGTTTGTTTCATGCTTCCGACTCTATTTCGCCCTCCCATCTTTGTCCAGTGTTCAAAGCGGTGCTAAAGCAACCGCACTCCAGACGCTTCGCGCGGTTTGAAAGCCTCCAAGTTTCGCGAAGCGTCTGGAGTGCGGCTGGTTCACCGCCGCTTTTCGTGACCGGCAATTTGTGTATAAGAGCAGAAGCAAGCGGAGTAAGCGGAAATCAGGGGCCGGTTTGAAGCTTGGGATTTCTCTGGATGTTGGAGCTTGGTCCTTGGTGCTTTTGCACAGGCTTTTCTTTCTCCTTTTGTCCCATAACCTTTTTTACCACACTGCCCGCGATGCCAGTTCCAGTCATCAGCGTCGCGCAGATGCGTGAATGGGAAGCCGCCACCTGGGCCACCGGCCAGACCGAGGCGGAGGTCATCCGCCGCGTCGGCAACGGCCTCGCCCGGCGCGCCCGCGAACTGACGCACGCTAAAGACTCCATCCTCATCCTCGCTGGCAAAGGCCATAACGGCGACGACGTCCGCGCCGCCCGCGAATTTATCAACGACCGCCAAGTTACCGTCCTTGACCTCGTGGCGCCGGAAACGGAATTGTCCAACGTCGAAAAAGCACTGCTGGAAAAACCGGCGCTCATCATCGACGGGCTATTTGGCATCGGCCTAAACCGCCCGCTCGACGAGGCGTGGCAGAAAATCATTGCCGCTATCAATGCCGCCAAGATTCCAGTGCTGGCCGTGGATGTTCCCTCCGGACTCAATGCGGACACGGGCGAAACCTTTGGCGCCTGCATCCAGGCCGCCGTCACCCTCACCGTGGGCGCGCCAAAAACCGGAATGCTCGCGGAAGCGGCGTGGCCGTTCGTCGGCCGGCTCGAAGTGGCGGATGACGTGGGTCTGATTCCCTGTCCATTGGCGTCGGAGTTGAACTGGACGTTGCCGCGGGATTTTTCAAATTTTCCGCCGCCGCGCGAGGTCGCCGGACATAAGGGCTCGTTTGGCCATGTCTCCATCGCCGCGGGCAGCCTGGGTTTTCACGGCGCGGCGGTGCTCGCCGCGCGCGGGGCGCAACGCGCGCAGCCGGGGCTCGTCACCGTGTTCACGCAGGAGGATGTCTTTTATCCCGTCGCCGGCCAGCTCCAATCCGCCATGGTCAGCCTCTGGCAGGCGGATGCCAAAAAGATGTCCGCCGGGTTTGATTCGTTCTTGGTCGGGCCGGGGCTGGCCGGGCCCGGCGTGCCGGCGGACTTGCGTCACATCCTTCGCCATTGGTGGCGTGATGTCGCGCACCCGTTGATCGTGGATGCGAGTGCGCTGGACCAGTTGACCCCTGAGCCGTTCCTGAAAAAATACATCCGCGTCCTGACGCCGCACCCCGGCGAGGCCGCGCGCCTGCTGAACTGGCCGGTGCCCAAAGTTCAGGGCGACCGTGTGAAAGCCCTGCGCGAAATCTCCAAAAAATTTGGCGGCGCGTGGGTCATCTTGAAAGGCCATCAAACGTTGATCGGGCGCGTTGAGGGCGAAATCTTTGTGAACCCGTCCGGCAACCCGCATCTCGCCCAGGGCGGCAGCGGCGATCTGCTGGCCGGTTTTCTCGCCGGCCTCCTCGCGCAACCCGCCTTGCAGTCGGATGTGGTCAAGACCCTGCGTTACGCCGTGTGGCAGCACGGCGCGGCGGCGGATAAATTGCAGGCCGCCCGCGCCAACTGGACGGTGGAAGACCTCGCGACGGAAATCGGCAACGTGCGGTGAACTGCCTTGTGGTGGCAGACGGATACCTGACGCTACAACTAGAGCGGTTCAATTAAAAGCTGCGATCTAATTTCAAAAAACATTCAACACTCACCATTCAACACCCAACATCGAAGAAAGGCATGAACTGAGCACCCTTGGGAATTGGGCGTTGATTGTTGGGCGTTGAATGTTTTCGCTTTTTTGCGGCTATCGTTTTTTGGAAATGCGCTAAAACCGCAGGTGCTTCACCGTCAATCCGCCGTTGATGAGCTGTTTCAGCGAATCGATCCCGATGCGCAGGTGCTTGTCCAAAAACACCTGCGTCACCTTCGCATCGCTCGCCGCCGTTTTCACGCCCTCCGGCGTCATTGGCTGGTCGGATACCAGCAGCAGCGCACCCGTGGTGATCTCGTTATGGAAACCGGTGATGAAAATGGTCGCCGTCTCCATGTCGATGCCGATGCACCGGATCTTCTTCAGATATTTTTTGAAAGCGTCATCATGTTCCCACACGCGGCGGTTCGTGGTGTACACCGTGCCCGTCCAGTAATCGCGCTTGTGATCGCGGATGGTCGTGGAGATGGCCTTTTGCAAACTGAACGCGGGCAGGGCGGGCACCTCCGGCGGATAATAATCGTTCGACGCGCCTTCGCCGCGGATGGCCGCGATGGGCAGCACCAGCGAACCGAGCTTGGCCACGTGCTTCAGCCCGCCGCACTTGCCGAGGAACAGCACCGCCTCCGGATGGATGGCCGCGAGCAGGTCCATGATGGTCGCCGCGCTCGCGCTGCCCATGCCGAAGTTGATGATGGTGATGCCGTCGGCGGTGGCGTTGGGCATGGGCTTGTCCGCGCCGCGGATGGGCACCTTGTGCCACTTGGCGAACATCTCCACGTAGTTGTTGAAATTGACGAGCAGGATGTGTTTCCCGAAGTCCCTGAGCGGCGTGCCCGTGTAACGCGGCAGCCAGTTTGCGACGATGTCAGCCTTGGTCTTCATACGTTGCCAAAGTGTTTTTGCACAGAACCCTCACGACGGCAAGCGGAAATCGGCATGGAGCGCGGGCGGCCCGCCTGCGAGTTCCTCGGATAAATAACTAAGACATCTATGAACTTGCGGGCGAGCCGCCCGCGCTCCTTTGGCTTGCGGCCCGGTTTACGGTTGCGTCGGCTTGGCACTGACCGGGGGTGAGAATTTCCATTGGCCGTCGATTTTTTTAAAAGTCAGTTTTTCCGGGCCGTCACCTCCATCGGGCTGGATCTCCAGTTCGACTTCGGAATCCGAAATCTGGTTCTTGGAAAGGATGCTGACCGATTCGTGTTTGTTGAGGTTGTTTTTCAACTCGTCGATGGCCTCGGAGGCGGGCTTGTCGCCCATCTGCCTGGCCAAATCTTGCTGCGCGTCCGGGCTCAGGCCGGACAGGAATGAATCGAGGTTGCCGTTCAAAGCCGCCCAGTTCATCGACTGAAAGGTCGCCTCGGGCGTGGCGTATCCGGCGAAGGCCCAGGTTGATTTGGGATAGACCGCCAGGGGCGTCCGGGCCGGTGCTGCTGATGAAGTGCCGGCGGAAGACGACTGGTTGGTTCCGGCCTGCGCAGCGGCCGATTGCAACCGCTCGTTTTGCGCCTGCAACCGTTGCAGTTCGTTTGTCTGCTGGCGCAGCCGGGTCACTTCCCCGCGCAGCCTGAGGAGTTCCGGCAATGACTGGTTCGCCGCCGGGCTGTCCGCCTGCGCGACGAGGTTGGAAAGCCGGTCATGCTCCGCCTTGAGCTGGGCCGCCCGGTCAACCTGCTGTTGCAGGGCCGCCTGCAACCCGGCCTCGGACTGGTGTCCGGCCACCCAAAAAATCGCGACCCCGGCCAGCAACAGGACAGCAACGATGAGCTTGAGCTTGGCCATGACGGAACCTTAAGAAGGCCGGGCGGAAAACTCAAGATGCCATTTGGTCGCAGCTTCCCTGCAAAAGAAAACTGGCGCGGGATGCCGCGCCAGTTTTCGCAAGAGTCGATCGGGCCGGTCCGCCGTTGGTCAGCTTACTTGATGGCCAGCGCCGTGTTGATCTGGCTGACGGCTTCTTCGAGGTGTTTGGTGATGCGCTTCTGATCCTTGACTGCGGCGGAAGCCAGCACCTTGGAGATCAGGCCTTGGGCTTCCCGCATTTTATCGTCGGACAAGGCCTGCACCTCATGGTCCTTGGCGTCGCCCTTGAGATCCAGCCCGAGCAGTTTGGCGGCGGCCTCGACCGCGTGCATCGCCTTGGCGCGATGGCCTTTGTAATCATGATCGCCCGTGGCCAGGATGTGGTAGGCCCGGTGCAGCATCCCGGCTTCCGCCGAATCGCTGAAGGCCATGGGCGTGAATTCATTGGGGCCGGCGACGGGAGCCGTCAACGCCGACGCCATGGGGATGGTGGCTGCCTGGAGGTTGGCGCCGTAAGACAGAACCGCCGTCAACGCCACAAGTTTTGTGCATTTTGAGAGATGGTTTGTGTTCATACAATGGATAAGACGCTGGTTTGGTGGTTAAGTTACATGCCGGAAATCATTTTTCAGACTGGTCGGCCGGATGCCCCGGCGGGACATCTGACAATATTGGCGTGGAAACAAATTGATATAAAGACTGCACTGGCTTGCGTAACTATCGAAACAATTGGCGCAGCATAGTGAATTCTTTTTTGCTGATCCGTTTTGGGGAACGAGTATTGGGAAATGGCCGCTCAAAAATATTTTCTGGGACAAATGGCGGATTGCGAAGGGCTGGTCCACAGACAGCGCGGCAAACTAAAAATGTCGGATAGTGCCTCGCCCTCCAAATGTAACCCAGACACCACTTTTTATAAGTTGTGAAATTTGAAGGCGGGACTGCAAGTGAGAGCGGAAGCGCATCATTATCAAGCACGACACAATTTCTCGGAAGAGGCAACCGGTTGCGGTGATACCAGTCCGCTCCCTCAGAATGGTTTTTCAATTTATGCAATACTTGAAGAATGGCAACTAGTCGCCTTGGTCCAGCGCTTTTGACGGTCACGTAAGCAATAAAATCATTTTCTTCGGCTTGGCCGATTAACTTATCGCAACGGCACAAACCTGTAACAGAAGGAAAATTATGCTCGAAATCAGGTTCGCGCCGAATTGAATAATCAACGAATGGGGCAATATTGTTGTTTTTGCAAATATTCCGGCCGACTTCATTTTTACAAAGCGGATGAAATGAATTCAGAAAGAATTGAGTTTCATATGGCATGTCTTTTCCAATCGTTTACCCATTGTTAATAATATCACCAGGCCCGAAACCTTTAGGTGATGCAAATGTAAAATCTTGCCGAATTTAAGGGCCTACATTTTCGGGAAATCGGGTGAGTTCCGCTCCGATTAAGCTTTCCAATGCCCCATTCACTGTCTTTTTATAATCTGTGATATCACCTTTGGCACCAATCGGATCTTGGCCAGCGAGATGGAGTCCGGTGTCAACACTGTCTCCACCGATGTATGCAACGTCTAAAAAGTCTTCTTTGCATCTAATTCTCAATCCCTTATGAAGGCCAAAGTCTGGCGCGGTTATTGAAATATGAAATGTCCAGTTGGAGTTTATTACCAATTTCACCTCTGAAAAGTTTGTTTCCCCCATGCTGAAATCAATCTTTCTGGGCACCGCTTGGTAATCGGAAATTGCTTTGTCGTGTTTAACGGAAGCAATTTTTCCGATCATTTCAACGAACTTTTGGACAGTGTAATCGTAAACGGGAACTGCCTGTTCGAATTCTAACTGAGCTGCTTCCATTTTTTTTGCGTGCTGAACGTTTTGAAGATCTAGTTGGTTTTCCAGTTTCACCTTCATTCGGTTTTGCCACGCGTTTAGATCTTCAACTTGAGCACCAACTTCTTCAAATTTGCGATTTGACCCGATGATTCGCTCACGCAAATCCAGATTGATTGATGCATTGGTTGCCAATTCCCGCTGGTTTTCTTGATATTGTTGTAAGAGGGCTGATTGGTTGGAATTTACGGTGCTAATTTGGGCGGACTGTAATTTCAACTGCGAGTTCAGGTTGGTGATTTGTGTGTATAATCCTTCTCTTTCAGTTTGAGCAGCTTTTGCTTTTTGTGATTTGTCCCAATCGTCAAAACAAAGCGCAAGCAAACCTAAAATCCCTGCGATAAACAAAATCAAAAACTTGGACTTGCTTGTTTTTTTATGTTCGGTGGTGCGGCCGTCAGGTATTACATGTTTTAATTTATATTCATAAAAAACGACTATCAACAGAAGCACCGGCCCCAAGTATTTTAATATCGCGGAAAGTATGTTCATAAAATTTATGTGCCGCACATCTTCAAAAACTCCGCCTCGTCCAAAATCTTCACGCCCAGTTCCTGCGCCTTGGTGAGCTTGGAGCCGGCATCGGCGCCGGCGAGGACGTAATCCGTCTTTTTGCTCACGCTGCCGCTGGTCTTGCCGCCGGCGGCTTCGATTTTGGCGGTGGCTTCCTCACGCGACATGGTCGGCAATGTGCCGGTCAGCACAACGGTCTTGCCCGCGAACGCACCGGTCGGCGCGGCGATGCTGACCTTTTCGCTTTGCGGCTTGATGTGCAGTTCGCGGATGCGGGCGAGAATCTTCTTCCCGGCGGCTGACGCAAAAAAATTCAGCACACTGGCTGCCGCCACCGGGCCGACTTCCACCAGCTTGGATTTCAACCCGCCCGCGTCCAGCCGCGCCTCGATGTCGGCGATCTCCGCCTTCAGTTCGGCATCCCGTTGCTCGCGTTTCGCTTTTTCGGTTTCGTCCTTGGGTGGTTTTTTGCGGGAGCGCGGGCTGATTTCAGCGCGTTCGCTTTCCTTGGCGCCGAGGTCGCGGATGTCGCGCAGGACTTCGGAGCCAGCCAGCGCATCAAGCGATTCGTGCGTGGCGGCGAGTTGCTTGGCAGTGGCTTCACCGACATCGGAAATAGCCAGCGCGTGAATCCAACGGTTCAGCGGTGCGGTCTTGGCGCGTTGGAGGGCTTCGAGAATCTTGGTGGCATTCTTCTCGCCGAATGTGCGGGGTTCGTCAGTCGTGCCGAGGTTCAATTTGCCGAGCACTTCCAGTTTCAGGTCGAACAGATCGAGCGGTTCCTTGACCAGGCCGCGTTCGACGAGCTTTTCCGCCACGATATCGCCCAGCGATTCCAGGTCCAGCGCCTTGCGCTGCGCGAAGTATTCCACGCGCCGCGTGAACTGCGCCGGGCAGCCGGCGATGTTCTGGCAGCGCCAGGCCACGGCGTCGCTGTCGCCATCGGACATTTTCTCCTTGGCGATCGGCCCGCCACAGGCGGGACACTTGCCTTTGACGAAATCAAACAAATCAAATTCCTTCGCGCCGGGCGGACGCTTGGTTTTGGTGACCTCAAAAATTTCCGGGATGACCATGCCGGCCTTGCGGATGACCACGGTGTCACCGATGCGGATGTCCTTGCGGCGGATCTCGTCCTCGTTGTGCAGCGTGGCACGCGCAATCGTGGAGCCCTGCACGAAGACCGGTTCGAGTTCCGCCACGGGCGTGAGCACGCCGGTGCGCCCGACCTGCACGGTGATGGCCTTGAGCACCGTCTCGGCGGGCGTGATCCACGGCACGGGTTTGTGGACGATGGCGTAGCCCGGCGCGCGGCTGCGGCCCGGAATCTTCAGCCAATCCGCGAGCGTATTGACCTTCAGCACGATGCCGTCGATCTCGTAGGGCAATTGCCGGCGCAAATCTTTGTCCTCGTTATAATGCGCGACAACTTTGTCGTTATAAACTTTCAGCACCTCGTCGATACCATCGCAAACCCACCACAGTTTTTGCGTGGGCAGGCCGAGCTTGGCCAACGTCTCAAGCATTTCCGAATGCGTCTTGAATTCGATGCCGTCCACGGCGCCGACGGCGTAAAACACCGCGCGGATGGGGCGTTGCGCGACGAGCTTGGGATCGAGCTGCTTGAGCGTGCCGGCGGTGGCGTTGCGGGCGTTGGGAAAAGGCTTTTCGCCCTCGGCGGCGAACTTGGCGTTGATGGCATCGAAATCTTTGATGGCCATGTACGCCTCGCCGCGCACTTCAAGCAGGGTGGGGGGATTCTTAAGATTCAGTTCCAGCGGAATGCCGCGGACGGTCTTGAGGTTGGTGGTGATGTCATCGCCCTCCGTGCCGTCGCCACGCGTGACGCCCAGCGCCAGCTTGCCGTGGCGATAGTGGACGCTGATGGACACGCCATCCGCCTTCGGCTCCATGATGTACTGGACCTGGTCGCGGCCGAGATGCTTTTTGATGGTCGCATCAAAGGCGCGGAGTTCGGCCAGGGTGGTTTCATCCTGAGCGCGGTTGCGCTGGTCGCGGTCGGGTTCCTCGTCCTTGGTGGGATGATCGCTGGCCTCGACCTTGTCGAGCGAAAGCATCGGTACGAGGTGTTTGACGCGGGAAAATTTTTCGCTTGGCGCGCCACCGACGCGTTGCGTGGGCGACTCCGGTGTGGCGAGGTCGGGGAAATTTTTCTCCAGTTCCTGCAGCTCCTTGAACAGCGCGTCGTATTCGCGGTCGGTGATGATCTGCCGTCCCTCGACGTAATAGGCGTGGTCATGCCGGCGGATCTCACCGGCGAGCTGCGCATGGCGTTTTTTGGCTTCAGCGGGCGTCACGGGGAAAATGATGGGCACAGCCGCGCCGAAAGAAAATCCTTTTTGGGAGTTTAACTTCCAGACTTCAAAGCCGCGCGAGTCCTTTGCGGGTTTTGGCGGCAATCCAGCACGCGATATACAACGACTACGGAACCGGTCTCAACCTGATAATACACCGCGTAAGGAAACCGTTTGGAGAGCAGCCGGTGAAAGCCAAAAACTTTGCGGTGAATCCCGGCGTACAGCACCAATGAATCTATATCAGAGAAAAGCGAGTTCAGAAAATATCCGCCCAGACCTTCGCCCTGCCGCTCGTAGAAATCCCGTCCGTCAGCCAAGTCATTGAAGGCAGACGTGAGCAGCCGCAGTTTCATGCCGGAGGCTGCCGCAATTTTGCCTTGGCCTGTTCCCAATCGAGGGTTTCTTCCTGGCCGCGCGCGCGGCGCTCCGAAGTTTCGCGCAAGGCGTCAGCGTGCCATGCGGGCGACTCAAGTTCCGCCTCATCCCGGCTCAAATCCGCCCATAGGGTCTCCATGAGCTTCAGCTTTTCCAGCCGGGGCATCTGTTGGATTTCAAGCGCACTCATGGCTTAAAGATGAAACCGCCGTGACGAAAATGCAAATATCTTTCTCAGCCAGCCGAACTTTTTCTTTACCAATTGTTCTTCCGGCGAAGCCTTGAGGGCTTGAAAACCGGGGCACACGAATTTTCGGGAGTATGTATTTAACGCAAATTGACCTGGAAACTGAAAACCACGGAGAAATGCGTGGCCATACTTATCCAGTTAAGTTCAGCAAAATCCGAATTTACGTTAACCATGCTCTCTCGAACGAAGGGCCGAATTTGCGTTATCTACATACTCCCGCGAATTTTTTAGGTTAGACAGCCTTTGTCCAACCGGGCTGGGTAGAGTTTGGCTGACATTATGAATAAGGAAGCTAAAAAGGGTGTCTGGTGTGCAAGGTCACGGGCAGGCAGGGAGTTTTCGAATGACGAATGGGCGGAGCGGTCGTCGTCGAGACGGTTCAAAGCATGGGTGCAGACCCTGTGCTGCGGCTGGTCCCTTGCTCCCGACACGGGTGCGAGCCGCACTGGCAGCCGCCCGTGTGCCGGGAATTTTGATTTTATCCGACTGAATCCGACTGAATCCGAGTGTTCAATTTTTTCAAAGCCACCGCAGGCGGAAAAGCAGGCACGGGAATTAACAGAAAACTCTTTTGACCGCGTGCCCATACGAAACTAACCTGCTCCCATGCGCGGAAATCTGGCAAAGGCATTTGAGCTGACCAACACGGCAGTGTTGCGTCGCGCCGCCATGCCGAAATCCTACACGGATATGCTCGGGCGGAAGCTGTTCCTGGCGCTGCTCACGGTGCAGGGGCTCGGCGCGTTCGCGCTCATCACGCTGGGGGTGCTGCTGAAAAAATTCAACGTGGCGCACAGCGTCATCCGGCCGCGGGTGCGGCGGGAGATCGCCCGCTCGGGCGTCTCGCTGTCGTTGATGTTCGTTTTCATCTCGCTGGCGCTGGGGTTTGTGGTCGTGGGCCAGACGGTTTCCGCACTGGCGCGCGTCGGGCAGACGGCTTATCTCGGCTCGACGATGGTGATCGTCATCGTGCGCGAACTGGGCCCGCTGTTGACGGCGATGCTGGTGCTGGCGCGCGTGGGCACGGCGAATGTCATCGAATTGGGCACGGCGCGGGCGCTGGGCGAGGTGGAGGCGCTGGAGGCGCTGGGCATCGACCCGGTGCATTACCTGATCGTGCCGCGGGTGATCGGCATGGCGCTGGGGATTTTTTCGCTGACGATTTATCTGATCATCGGCGCGCTGGCGAGCGGCTACCTGTTCGCGTTTTTGCAGGATGTGCCGCTGACGCCGGGCGATTATTACAAGCAGATCGCCGAGGCGCTGACGTGGATGGATTTTGCGCTGCTGGCGCTGAAGACGCTGACGTTCGGGTTTTTCATCGCCATTGTGACATGTTATCATGGGCTGGCGCAGCCGTTGCGGCTGGAGGATGTGTCCCGCGTGGCGGTGCGCGCGGTGACGCAGGGCGTGGTGGTGTGCGTGCTGATCGACGCGGTGTTCATCGTGCTTTATCTCGTGACATGAGCGAAACAACTTTCAATCCGGCGGTGATCGAGATGCAGGGTGCGACCATCACCGCGCTGCATGACGGCGCGCCGGTGCTGGCTGGCGTGAACTGGACGGTGCAGCCGGGTGAATTCTGGGTGGTCGCCGGCCAGCAGCATTCCGGCAAGACGGACCTGCTCATGCATGCGGCGGGCCTGATGATGCCGGCGCAGGGGAACTGCCGCGTGTTCGGGTGCGAGACGGCGAATTTCGGCGAGGCGCAGATCGCGGAACGGCTGCGCGTGGGTTTTGTGTTCGCGGACGGCAAGCTGTTCAACCAGCTCAACGTGGCGGAGAACGTGGCGCTGCCGTTGCGCTACCAGAAGAACCTCGCCGCCGGCGAATCGGCGCGGGCGGTGGAACTCATCCTGGAATTGTTTGAGCTGGCGCCGTATGCGAGCATCACGCCGGCGAACCTCGCCGCGAACTGGCGGCAACGCGCGGCGCTGGCGCGGGCGCTGGTGCTCAAGCCGGAACTGCTGCTGCTGGATAATCCGCTCGGCGGGCTCGGCGCCCGGCACCGGCTGTGGCTGCTGAAATTTTTGGAGCAGCTTGCGGCCGGCCATGAATTTTT
>Ga0210392_10001354_pt1 | contig 13039 bp, 26 predicted proteins | sample IncBWC30OmetaG_FD_161057 | JGI IMG/M metagenome (GOLD analysis project Ga0210392, IMG submission 161057) | Forest soil microbial communities from Barre Woods Harvard Forest LTER site, Petersham, Massachusetts, United States - Inc-BW-C-30-O ...
GAGGAAGCAGAACACGCTGCGCGCCGTCACGATGTGGGCGCGGCGATCGAGATGACCGAGATGGCGCCCCGAGACCTCGAACGGGTGGACCGCGTAGAACTCGCAGATGGCGTCCCTGACCTCGTCCACCGTTGGCCGCGTGGTTTCGAGATACGCAAACAGACGGTCAAGGACATAGCCGTCGTCGGGGAGTTCAGACCGCTGATGGTCGATGGCCAGTTCGAGCGCCCGCGGCGCAATCCCGGTTTCCATGGCGGCACCTCATCACGCTGCGCGCTTGACGCCTCGCTGGTTCCACAGACACGGGGGCGCCGTACACTTGTGGCGGCGCAGCGCCCTCGTCATGACGACGTAGGTCGAGGCCGGGAAACTGTCGGCCCGGCCAGTCCAGTTCCAAGCCTGCTTGATATTGGCTCCGGTCAACTCGCAGACGGCCTGCAGGCCGCCCAGCGCGTCAACGACATCCTGTGCCGTGCGACACTTCCGCATGGTTGAGACGCCTCCCGATTTCCTAATGAGTGCGAATTACGGGGACGTTACACCCGCAATTATTTTCGGCCAATCGAAATTAGTTCGACGCAAAATCGTGGTAGGTGTATAGGATTTCGTGTCGCAACTATTGCGCCGTCAGGCAGGGGTGCCGGGTAAAATGAAGGCAGTCTTCAATCCGAAGGAATACCAGTATCGGTTGCGGTTGCTGCGCGAGATCGTGTCAGGCCGCAGTCAGCAGGCGTTCGCCGACCAGATCGGCATCCCCATGAAGACGTGGAATAATTACGAACGGGGTTACCCGGTACCGCGCGAGACCGCGATGCTGCTGATGGAGACGTTCGAGGGCGTCTCGACCGACTGGCTGTGGTACGGCATGACTGGCAACCTGTCGGAGGCCTTCAAGAAAAAGGTCAAGGCCGCTGACGCCGTCCGCCACGAGCGGCGGCTGGCGCGGGCGTCCCTGAAGCGGGCCAAGGACCGCGTCAAGGAAGTGGATGCGAAATTCCACAAACAGATCAATCCCACGCCCTCAAAGTGAGGGCCCTTCGACGCGGCTTTGCAGCAGCGCCGAAGCAAGCTTTGCCAGCAGCGCCAGCATCGCGTCCAGTTCAGTCTGCGTGGGCACCCCCAGCGTCAGACCCGCCAAATAATTTGCCAAAACCTCTCGGTCATACCCGTCGTCGTCGTCGTCGCCGCTGGTCATCATTGCCAAGTTCCCCGTCGTTGTGAGGTCGAGCGGTTGAAGATTGGCGGGTCTCCTCCATGGCTGGCCGCCGTCCGCAAGGAACAAAAGCTAGTCACGTCAGAAAAAAATCGAAACAAGATTTTTGCAATCAATGGCTTTGACGTAAATCAACACGCCCCGCGCCGCGCCAAAAAATCTACCCTGTCGAATTTTCGTTGAATATCGCAATGAGTGCGATATGCTCCCGGCCTCCCAACAAGCGAGGATGGCCATGGGCAAGACTGCTCCGCAGCAAGACATCGCACATTCGCTGGAAGACCTCGACCGCGTCGTCGGTCACCCGACACTCGTGCATCAGGAATTGACGCCGCCCGCCTACGGCGCCGCGCACCGCGATGGCATTTCCAGTCTGGTCGACGCCATCACCACCGATCTCTGCGAGAAGGTCGCGCAGCTGCGCAAACAGCTGGATCACATCGCACAGGCCGCGCTGCAGAGCGCCGCGCGCTCGAAAGGCTCGCTCAACGAGCATGTGATCGTCTGCTCGAAACTGAATGACGAGGTCGTGCGCCTGCAGGATGTGATCACCGGACTGGAGCAAGGCACCCGTGAGCAGTCTTGATCTCGACCGGATGTTCTACATGGTGGTTTGCAACCACAAGGACGGCCCGCTGGTCTATGAGCGCATGCTGGCCGACATGAACCGGGGCACTGTGGTCGCGCATCTGCGCGAAGGCCAGTTCGATGACGGCGTGCTCGCCGTGATCGAGTTCAACCCCGCAGAAGGAACCTGCCGAGAGGTCACCGATGACGAAGACATTCGAGCAGCAATTGATCGCGACCCTGTCGACCTTCGCTGAGAGCGAGGGCAATGGCGTGGTCGAGGTGAACCTCACCGACGCCCTGCTGGCGATTGCGGGCGCGATCGAGCGGTTGGCCGCCGCCTCCGAGCGCAACGCTACCGCCCACGAGCGCAGCATCGAGATGCAGGAGCAGGCGATGGCGCACGCCAAGCGCCGGGCCGAGGAGGTCACGGCGATATTCATGAGCGAGGGGATGCAGCGCCAGTGATGCCGCTCGACCAGTGGATCGTGGTGGTGCGCCCGCACCTCGACAAGATCGAGGCGGGCGCCGACATCTGCCTGCGCCATTGTCAGGCGCTGCCGCTGAAGCCCGACTTCCTGTCGGCCGCCGAGCACGACCTCGTCGAGGTCGACCGCGCCCTCACCAAGGCGCTGATGACGATCCGGCGGGCGCTACAGGCCTACCACGCCAAGGAGGTCGAGCGATGAATGAAGCTATGGACGGCGCCCCTGAGGGCGTACGGGAGATGCTCACTGCCGAGCAGGTGCTCTCACTGATCCCGATCAGCCGTACAACGCTATTCCGGCTGGAACGGGACAAGGTGTTCCCGCAAGGTCAGGCGATCACCCCGCACCGCAAGCTATGGTTTCAGGATGAGGTCATCGCTTGGCAGCGCGATCTGCAGGACCCGGACAGCGCGCTGTCGCAAGCCATGCGCGAGCGCGTGAAGAAGAAGGCGGTCTAATCGTTTTCTATGTTTTTCGCTTCTCGTTAGCCCACGGTTAGCCCGAGACCGTGGGCTATTTTTTTTGTTTAGAGATTACAGGTGGTTAGGCATCTTGACGTAATTGGTGCAGAGGACTATCATGAAAAATGAGACCGGATAAGAAAAACGGGAAAGCCTTCAAAACCAAGGGTTTCTTGCATATCGTCCGGTCCCGCTTTTCACCGTTAGCCCGGCTTTTTTCTACGTCCAATTAGCCCGGGCTAATCCGTTTACCAGACGTCATTGGTGCTGCCAATGACGACGCCGAGGACCAGATGACCGTCAAAATCTCCGAGAAGCACCTCAAGGCCGAGGCCAAGCGCCGAACCTACAGCGACAGCGAGCAGAAAGGCTTCGCTCTCCGCACCACCCCGAACGGGGTGTTCACGTTTTATTACCAGCACCTCAACGAGGGCACCGGCAAGCGCGACTGGCACCTGATCGGCGCGCACCCCGAATGGACCCCGGCGCGGGCGCGCAACGAGGCGACCCGGCTGGCCGGGCTGGTCTCGGTCGGCAAGAGCATCAAGCAGACCCGTCAGCTGCAGATCGAGGCGGCCCGCGCCGCTGGCGTGACCTTCCAGCAGCTGCACGACGAATACATCGATTATTGCAAGACGCCGGTCGAGCGGCGCTGGGGCGTCGTGCCGCGAAAGGAGACGTGGCAGAGCATCCAGTATTCGCTCAAGCGTGCGCTCGATTGGTGGAGCACCAAGACCGCCAGCGAGATCACCGAGCGCGACACCATGGAATTGTACGAAAGCTTTACCGCCGAGGGCAAACCGGCGCAGGCGAACGGCACGCGCGGCCAGCTGCACACGATGTACGTTTGGGCCATGGATGCCAAGCGCAAGTACGTCACCGCCAACCCCTTCACCAAACTTCTCGACGACGACAAGGCGGTCGAGCGCGCAGACACTGAGGATGGCCGCGTGCTGACGGCTGACGAACTGCGCACCTTCTGGTTCGGCTGTGACGACCCTGACGCGCCCGGCAATCGTCTCAGCAGGCTGGCGCTCAAGCTTTCGCTGGTGACGCTGCTGCGCACAGGCGAGTGCGTGAGCATCGAGCGCGAAAAGGTCGACGCCTCAACCGTGACGATCCCGCTGAAAAAGGCAAAGGGGCGCCGGGCCAAAAAATCGCGCGACGTGGTGCAGCCGCTGAACAGTCTGGCGCGGGAAATTCTCGGCGAGGTGTTCTCGATCGGCGATCCGCAGAGGCAGTATGCCTTCCCCGGCATCAAGGGCCGAGAGCACATCGCGCAGCAGACGCTGGGCCGCCTGATGGCGCGCACCTCGACCGACAAGACCGGCCAGTGGGGCCTGTGCGAATATCTCGGCTTGGTCGACGTCACGCCGCATGATTTGCGCCGCACGGCGGCCTGTATCCTTGAACAGCTTGGCTATACCGATGCGCTGATCGGCAAGGTGATGACGCACAAGACGGCTGACAAGGAAGCCGCCCCCGTCACGCGCACGCACTACCTTGTCCCGGTCCAGATCATCGCCCGCCCGGTCGACCCGCGCATCAAAGCGCTGGACGACCTCGACGCCGCGCTTCGCGAAATTCTCGGCCTGCCCCGCGCGACCGAATTGCCCGCACCACCCCGCCTGCTCACCGCCGCCTGAAGCGACCCGAACGTCGTGGTGGAACACGACGCCGGGCCTAACCACCCCAACCTGCACAGAGGTCAAAATGGCTACCATCGACACTAACATCGTCCCCCTGCACCCTGCCAAGCCCAAGACGCCCGCCGAGCGCGCGGCGGCCTATCGCGCCCGCAAGCGCGAAAAAGCCAAAACCGATCAAAACCCGTCACAAGTTTTGGGCGTGCCCAAACCGGGCTTGGGCATGCCCAAGATGCCCGTGACGCCCAAGATCGTCACGAAGGCGGCGCCCGTGACGCCAGTCACGCCGTCACGGCCCCTCGCCCCGATCATGCTGTCGGTCACCGCCTTCGGCCTCGCCGTGGTCGGCGTCACCATGAACGGGTGGTTCGCAAAGTCGCTGGGGTCGAGCGAGATCGCGGGATGGCTGTTCCTTGGCGTTGGCGTCGCCGCCGATCTCGTCGCGCTCGCCATCCCCGCCTGCGCCGCCTCGCTCTGGCACAAGCGCCAGCGGGCCGCGAGCGCGGTCGGCTGGCTGGTCTGGCTGATGACCTTCGCCTTTGCCCTCAACGCAGGCATCGGCTTTGCGTCGGTCAACATCGCTGACGTGACGACGTCACGGGCGTCACGGGTCACGCCCGCGGTCGAGCAGGCGCAAACGTCACTGCGTGACGCCATGACGTCACGCGACCGCGAGTGTCAGGGCGGCGTCGGCAAGAACTGCCGCGCCCGGGAGGATGCCGTCACCGAGCAGCGCAAGAACCTCAGCGCCGCCATGGCCGCGGTCGAGCAGACCGCCGACCCGCAAGTCGCCGCCGCCAGCCACATCGTGGCGTGGGTGTCGGCCGGGCTGGTGAAGCCGTCCGGCGACGACCTCGCCCTGCTGCGGCTGATCCTGCTCGCGCTGCTGCCGCAGCTGGGCGGCATCCTGCTGATGGTCTCGCGCAACGCCTGACCACGAGCCGCAAACATTCTGCAGAACGGCGGCCCCTCAGGCCGCCGTTTTCGTTGCGGCCCACCAGCCCAGCGCAACCAGCCCCGTCACGCCGGTTTTGCGCAGCGCGTCCGCCGCCTTCAGGATCGCCTTGCAGACGATCGAAAAATAGTCGGCGCTGATGCGCTTCTCCAGATAGCCGAGATCGCCGACCAGCGCATGGCCGTCCCTGCGGATCATGCCTTCCCCGACGAGGTCGTCGACATGGCGGCCCACACTGGTGCGGGGCATCTTCAGGAACGCCGCCAGCGAACTGACCGTGTGCGGCGCGCTGCCCGCCTCATCGTTCAGGCGGATCGCCATCGCCACCATGTAGTGCTCGACCAAGGTGCCGATATTTTTTGCACGGTAGGCCCGCTGCATCGCGAGAACGATGGCGACCGACAACTCCGAAACAATTGCGGATTGTGTATGTCTCCTTCTGAGCTTAGCCGACGATGTCTTAATGACCATGTCTGTCCCCTTTCACGGTCCTGACGGCGATTGTTTTTATTGATTTTTTGTCGACCAATTTGGTCATCGCACTGTTTGCGAGCACTCGCCGACCGGGTGCATGCAGGTCAACGCCCCGATGAAAGTGTAAAAATTTCGACAGCGCAAGGAATTTTCGACACGACTAAAGCGTTATAGAGCAAGTCAAAATGCGGACACCCCCGTTCCGCAAACGAACCACACGTTTCGGTGCGAAGCCTGTACAACCGCCTTGCCCCGACGCACGTTCCGGGCGTAGGTTCGAAAAAACTTCACGCTTCGCAACCATTGGGACAAACAACAAGGGGACCACACAGATGGCCAAGGAACCTCCCGTACTGCGCTTCATGCTTTCCTACCCGATCAACGCCGTCGATCTCGGCCCGCGGGTGGCCCAGCTGGCCAGAGAGGGCATCACCGACGTCCGGTTCGAGGTCATCGAGGACATCAAGACCTACGGCAAAAAGGTCCAGCACGAGGTCAGCGCGATCGACTATCTGGCGGCGTGGGTCGCCGACCACCCGACCTTCACGACATCAGAGGTGGGACAGCATTTCGAGGCGGGCGGTCGCAGCAAGACCGGCATCTACGCCGCGCTGGCCGGGCTGATCGACAGAAAGGTCGTGAAAAAAATCGATGCCCAGCACTACTCGCGCGCCGACATCAAGCACCTCGCGCCGCCGAAGAAGGAAAAGGCGAAGGACCCCAAGTCGCACCAGAACCGCTACGAGGTCACCAACACCGATTTCATCCTGCGCAATGCGCGGCGCGGTCATGGCCGCATCGTCTCATCGCGCATCAAAGACCTGTTCGAGAAGGATGGCCGCAACCGCTCATCGGTCAACCCGGCGCTGTCAGACATGGTCGAAAAGGGATTGCTGAAGCGGGTCGAGGAAGGCGTCTACGAACTGGCGGAAAAGGCCAAGCCCAAGGTCAAGGTCAATGACGTCAAGACCGCTGTCACACCTGCACCAGCTGCGGAGGCCTGATCATGGCGACCAACGGCAGGCTGTGGCTCACCCGCTCCTACAACTTCATCAAGAAGGACCCGGAGATCGACAAGTTTCGGACGATCTACCAGCAGGAGCACATCAAGGAGGCCGACCTCGCGGTGCTCGCAGGCCTCTCGCTCTCCACCGTCAAGGCGATGTTCGGCGGCAAGACCTCGAAACCGCAGCACGCGACGTTTGCGAAAATGGCGGGCGCCATGGGCTACGAATACGGCCTGCAGCGCGAGCAGAAGCCCGACTACAAAAAGGAACTCCCGGTCGCGCGCGAGGAGTTCAAGGCGCACAAGGAACTGCTGAAGCGCAAGCGCGAGCGCGAAAAGAGCAAGGGGAAATGATCATGACGCAACGTGGAAAGAAGCAGAAGAACGGCGTGAGGAGTGTGACGCCAGCCGACAAGGCAATCGGCAATCGCCTGCGGGCGCTGCGGCTCGATCGCGGCATCAGCCAGCAGGCGGTCGCCGATGAACTGGGTCTCAGCTTCCAGCAAATCCAGAAATACGAAAAGGGCACCAACCGGCTGGCGATGGTCCGCGCGCAGCAACTCGCGGCGTTCTTCCGCGTCGGGGTCGAGCAGCTGATCACCGTCAACCCGGTCGAAACCACCGGCGAGCATTTCGACGTCGACAGCTACATGCTGGCGCGCTCGTTCCGGCTGCTGTCCAAGGACGTCAAGAACAAGATACGCAACCTGATCGAAGCCATCACCGACGTCAGGTAAGGTCTCGCCGGGGCTGGGGCCCTTTTGAAGGCGTGACGCATGAGTGAGTTGAACGCAGCGATCAGGGACATTCCGCTCCCTGTTCGAATGAAGCGCCGTCCCATCTCCGAGCGCGGCTTCCCGGTGCCGTGGTTCGTGTCGTGGATCAACGGCCGGTGGGATTTCGTGAACCTCGACCCGCGCCTCATCGTCGAGGCCTACAAGCGCCGGGTCTGTTTCCTCTGCGGCGAGCCGCTGGGGCGTTTTCTCGCCTTCACAATCGGACCAATGTGCTCGATCAACCGCGTCTCCAGCGAGCCGCCAGCACACCGTGAGTGTGCCGAATATGCCGTGCGCGCCTGCCCGTTCCTGTCGCAGCCGAAGATGCGCCGCAACGACAAGGCGCATCTCGGCACGGCCGACAACGTCCCGGGCATCATGATCGAGCACAACCCCGGCGCGACGCTGATCTGGATCACAAAGAGCTTCGAACCGATCAGGGCGGACGGAGGCCGCGGCGTGCTGTTCCAGATCGGCGAGCCAATCGAGGTCGCGTGGTTCTGCGAGGGCCGCACCGCGACCCGCGCCGAGGTTGACGCCGCCATCGCCAAGGGACTGCCATTGTTGCGTAAGGCTGCCGCGTCCGAGGGCGCCGACGCCGTCGCTGATCTCGACCTCTACATCAAACGCGCGGAAAAATTATTGCCATGAAGTTCTACGTCTACAAGAACACCGCCCGCGAAGGTCAGCAGGCGCACAAGGGTGCGCCCGAGCAGTGGCGGCTCTCCAGCGAACACGAGAAGGAGCACAAGGCGGTGTTCGCCGCCGAGCAGCTGTGTCCCCGCGGCGCCGAGATCGACACGCTGCCCGCCAACGGCCTCAAGCGCGCCCTGTTCCGCTCGACCAAGCGCGACTTCTGGTGCGCCATGATCACCACCGAGCCGCTGCCATGACCGACCTCCTCAACTTCATTCTCGCCCGGCAGACCAGCAACGACCTCCTCAGCATCTGGACGATCTACGACCACCCGGCGGATTTCCCCGACCTCTATGTGGCGCGGCGGTTCGTGACCGGGCGCGACGGCCCGGTCGCAACCCCCGACGTGCTGCAGGGCGAACTGTCGGCGTTGCGCGAAGCGTTCTACCGCTGCGGCCTCGTCTGCATGACCCGCAGCGACGAAGACGAGCCCCAAATCGTGGAGAGTTGGTTATGACCTACTACGTGCTGCGCCAGATCATGCCATCAGGCAAATCCGCCCGCGCCGACGAGGCGACCCTCGTCGCGCTCACCCTTGCGACACTCAAGGACGAAGTGCGGCATGGCCCCTATCTGGTGTCGTCCGACCCCGATGCCTTCGATGGCCGAGGCCACGACAGCTGGAGCTACGACCTCGCCAAGGCAAAACGCTTCGCAACTTTCACCGACGCGATGGAGTGCTGGAAGGCGCAGTCGCGTGTCCGCCCGTTCCGCCCCGATGGCAAACCCAACCGTCCGATGACCGCCTACAGCGTCGAGCCCGAACGCATTGAGGAGTGACCATGATCGAGATCGCTGACAGCGCGCCCAACGAAGCGCCGATCGAAAACGTGTTCGTGTTCGTGTCCGAGGACAGGGACGGCAACCAAGGCATTGTCTCCGGCTCGGTCGGCGACATCGTCTACACGCCGCTGATTACCAGCAAATTGCGGATTGCAGAGATGCTGAAGCCGATCGCCGAGGAGCTTGCGCGCAAGGGCGGCCTGAAGGTCAAGCTGGTGCATTTCACGCGCGTGCAGACCCTGTGGCAGACCAACCCGAACCACTACAGGAGGGACGCATGAGCCTGCTCGGCGGCCCCTTCCCCGATGGCGAGGATTGCCCGGACTGCGGCTGTACCGTCTACCGGCCCGGCCCGCGCGGCGGCGCCTGCCAGAACATCGAGTGCGCGCAATGCGGCTCGCGTTTCAACATCGCGCGCTGGGACCCCACGATGACGCAGCGCGAGGGGCCGATGCCGATCGTGTGGGCGCACCGCATCCCGAGCGAGAAGGATGGCGGCGGCGAATGGCGCGAGGACATGTTCCCGAAGGTGTGCCAATGAACGTCAAACTTTTTACGGTGGCCCATGTGCCCGAGGCCCTGCAGCAGAAATGGCTGCAGCACCTGCGCGACTTCGACATCGCAAATCCCGGCTGTCATTTTCAGGTCGCGATCGAGGGGCCCGAGGTCGACTTTGCCGACGCCATGAAACTGGTGACGGTCAATCCGAAACTGAACTTCACAAAAATATGGAGCCGCGCGAAGTGGGCGCCGGGAGACGAGCCATGAGGCTGACCACGTTCAACATGATCTGGATTGTGCTGATGTGCGCTGTGATCGCGTTCAACGTCCACTACCTCTGGACGCACTACTGAAATATTTTCAAGCCCTGTGCCGCAGGCACTTCTCGCACGTGACATCGCGAGACCGTGCGCGCTCGCCCTGCATTTTCCGTGTCAACTGATTTTTCGAAATGCGAAAAGTGCCTGTGCCGCAGCGACATCACACGACGAAATCGTAACATCTGCGAATTTGGCAAAAGTCGGTTTGCTATACTCAACTCACGCGCGGGCAATTCCGTTCGCGTGGGCTGTTTGAAATGGTGAACACGAATGAATGAGACGCAAGGGGAAACTGTGCTCGATCCACGCCTGACGTGGTTCATCGCACTGGGCAACAACCACGGTTGGGGTCGAGGCGACACCGAGCAGAAGGCCATCGCCAACATGCGACGGCAGGGCGGCAAGGTGACGGAGTACATCGTCTACGCCTGCACCGAGAAGACCTATGTCAACGACATGGGCGGACTGAACCGGCCCGGGGTCGATCCCGACGCGGTGAAGATCAAGCACGTCAAACCCAAGAAATGAAAAAAGCCCGCGCCCCGGAGAAACCGGAGCGCGGGCAGTTACCCTTCCCAACGTCAAACAAGGAGATCAGACCATGAAGAAGCCAACCCTCGAAACCGTGGACGCATCGATCGCACGCTGGCAGACCCGGCTGCGCCGGGCGGTGCGCGCGATCGAGAAACTGGAGAGGCAGAAAAAGCGGCTCGTCAAGGCGCAGGCAAGCCCGCCTGCGCGCCCGCGGCCGGTGCCTGCCAAAGTGCCTGCGCCGGAGATCGTCGCACCAGCGCCCGCCGTGGCGCCTGCGATCGACACTTCAATCCCGTCGTTCCTGAAGCGCACGCCAGACCCGGTCGCCGAGCAGATCAAGACCGAGCAGGCCGAGACCAAGCGCCGCAAGGCCGCCGGTCGCATCGCCAAGATGAAGGCGAAGCAGAGCGGCGAGTTGAGCAGGATGCCGCTCACCGGGCGTGCCGCGCTCGACGCCATCAGGAACGGCTGACGCCGGGGCGGAAATCGCCTATGGTGTGATCGTCTCGCGAGGGGTGGCTGTCAGGCCACCCCTTTTTCGCGATACGGGAACGTCACCTCGACCTCGTCGTCGGTGGTGAGATCGAGGTCGTCCATCAGGCCGGGCGAGATGTCGGCGACGCGGCCGGTGTTTTCGTTCGGGCCCCAGTCGGCCGGGAACGCGGTCAGCGCCATGCCGGTGCGGGTGTTGCGCACCAGCGCCATCTCGGCCAGCAGCTGCTCTCGCGGCGTCTCGTCATAGTCCCAGCGGCAGGCGACGTAGTGGATGTGCGGGTTGAGCCGCCGCGCCAGCCCGCTGGTGCCGTCAGGCTGATAGGGCAGGAACAGTTCCGGCTGCTGCTCGATCTCGGAGATGAAGGCCAGCCCCTCGCCGGGCGAGACGCCCTCGTCGTCGGGACCGCCGAACCACGACACGCTGCCGGTGACGTCGAGCCCGACATCGGGCGCCGTGATCGGATCGCCCTCGCCGCCCAGCACGTCGGCAATCGCATCGCATATCTCGCCGAACTGGGTGCCGTAGACGTCGGCGTCGGCCGCGCTGTCGACGAAGCAGACCTCGATCAGGATCGCGGGCATCTCGGTGTTGTTCAGAAAGAACAGGTCGGTCCTTTTCTTGGCGCCGCGATCGATGAAGCCGCAGCCTGCAATCGCGCTCGACACCATGTCGGCGAGCGCAACCTGCGTGATGTAGAGGCACTCGGTGCCCATCGGCTTCTCGGTCTCGACATAGGCGTTGAAGTGAACGCTGACATCGAGGTCGCGCGTCTGCGCATTGTGAAAGTCGACGATGCGGTTGAGGTTCTCGCTCTGCGTGGTCGAGACGTCGTCGTGGTAGGTCGTGACGGTGACGTCGCGGCCCCGCAGTTCAGTGGCCAACCGCTCGACCACCTTGCGGGCCTCGTTGACCTCGTCGAGGATGCCGCTCGCGCCGCGAATGTATTTGCCGTGACCGGACGAGATGACGATGCGGGTCATTTGATGCACTTCTCCAAGATGGTGTCGCGCCGGGCAATCGCCTTGCCGACCTCGTGCAGGGTGAAGGTGAAGCCCGCGAGCACGATCAGGTTGATGATGAGCAGCGCCAGCACGAACGGCGTCGCCTTCATGCTGTCAATGACCTTGTCGGCGAGTTCGCGCGGGACATTCATCTCAGTAGCTCACGATCGCGACGCCAGAACCGCCGGACCCGCCGTTCGCGGAGGCGCCCGTGCCGCCGCCACCGCCGCTGCCCGTGTTTGCGGCCCCTGCGGTGCCAGAATTGCCGACCACATCCCCGGTGCCGCCTGTGCCGCCGCCCGCGCTGCCGGTGCCGCCTGTGCCGCCTGAAGCGCCACCGCCGCCACCGCCGCCCGCATAGGAGACAGCCGAGCCGCTGATCGAGTTGGAACAGCCCGCGCCGCCGTTGCCGCCGCTAAGCGCGCTTACAGTGTTTCCCCCCACCGCGCCGCAGCCGCCGCCGCCCGCACCCACGCTGGTCGCAAAGGTGACATTGCCGCCAGCGTTGCCCTGCCCTGCGGTACCCGCGCCGCCAGTGTTTCCGTTGGTGTAGGCCGCGCCGCCACCAGACCCGCCAGAGCTAACGCCGCCGACACCGCCTTCGGCGCCCCCACCACCGCCGACCGCGGTGTGAGCATTGAAAACCGAATTGCCGCCATTGTTGCCAAGGTTGCAATTCACGAACGTGCCGCCCGCACCGACCGTGATGGTGTAGGACGGCGAACTGAGAATATCAGCGCCCGCAAGCAAGCCACCGGCACCACCACCACCACCGCGATTGCAGCCACCCGCGCCACCACCGGCAACCACGAGATAATTCGCCGAGCCGATGCCGGTGCAGGTGAGCGTACTGCCCGCCGTGAAGGTGTGAATGCGGATGCCGTTGACAGTCGTCAGCGTGCCGCCCGAACAATTGAGCGTCGGCAACGGATAGCTGACGATGACGATGCCTGAGCCACCGCTGCCGCTTGCACCGCCGCCCGTGCCACCGGACCCGCAGCCCGTGTTGGCAGGCGCGCTCGCTGACGCAGCGTTGCCGACCGTGCCAGCGGTGCCGCAGCCCGAGCCGCCCGCACCACCCGTGCCGCCCGTGAACGTGCCACCGCCCCCGCCGCCTGCGTA
>Ga0210392_10001356_pt1 | contig 13020 bp, 11 predicted proteins | sample IncBWC30OmetaG_FD_161057 | JGI IMG/M metagenome (GOLD analysis project Ga0210392, IMG submission 161057) | Forest soil microbial communities from Barre Woods Harvard Forest LTER site, Petersham, Massachusetts, United States - Inc-BW-C-30-O ...
CCAGACAAATCGCCGACCTCTTTGCTGACGCTCCAGTCTAACCCGCCGCCAGCTTCATCGTCCGGGGTCGGCCCCGCCGATGTTGAACTTCCAAGACTTTTCGCTCGTTTTAGCTCCGGGCAGGCGGCTGAGCTGTTTGGCGCGCGCTCGGGCGCGAGGCGTGCGGCGCTGCGCGCGCACCGGGGCAGGCGGCTGAGCTGATTCGCGCACGCTCGGGCGCGGAGGCGTGCGGCGCTTTCGCGCGCACCGGGACCGGCTGCGCATAGCTTCTTTGGGAAGGGGCTGCGCAAAGCGTCCTCGGGAGAGCGCTGCGCGTGGTGTCTTTGGGAGAGGCTGCGCATGGCGTCTGCGGCCGCGCTTGGTGTTTGCGGAGTGCGGCGTGGTGTCCTTGAGGGAACCTGCAGGGGCCGTTTGCAAAGGTCTGCTGCGCGGTGTTTTCGAGCCTCGACGCCGAAGGCTGCGACGGGGCGCGGGGGCCGCGTGACCATCAACAAAAAAATCAGGGGCGTGGTAGCCTGCCGCTCGGCAAAACATGGCAAAACCTACTGAGCTGACGCGCAGCGCGGAGTGGCAGGCCTTGCAGGCTCACTACGCGGCCACTCACGAAACCCATCTTCGCGACTTGTTCGCGAACGACGCCTCCCGCGCCCAGCGCTTTCAAGCCGAAGCCTTGGGGATCTACCTCGACTACTCGAAGAACCGCGTCACGGACGAGACCCTGAAGGGCTTGTTCGCGTTGGCGAAGAGTGCTGGCCTCCGCGGCAAGATCGACGCGATGTTCGCGGGCGAGAAGATCAACACGACAGAAGGTCGCGCGGTCTTGCACACGGCGTTGCGCGCGCCGAAAGGCGCGTCAATCGTAGTCGACGGCAAGAACGTCGTTCCGGAAGTGCACGCGGTGCTGGCCAAGATGGCGGATTTCTCGGAGCGCGTGCGGAGCGGCACCTGGAAGGGCCACACCGGCAAAGCCATCAAGAATGTCGTCAACATCGGCATCGGCGGCTCGGATCTCGGCCCGTACATGGCGACCGAGGCGCTGCGCTTTTACAGCGCGCGTCACCTCACCTTCCGCTTCGTGTCCAACGTGGACGCGACAGACTTCGCTGAGGCGACCCATGGTCTGGATCCGGAGGAGACGCTGTTCATCGTTTGCTCCAAGACCTTCACCACGCTCGAGACGCTCGGCAACGCCAAGACCGCGCGCGATTTTCTGCTGGCCAAGCTGAAGGATCCCGCGGCCGTCAAAAAGCACTTCGTCGCGGTCTCGACGAACGCCGAAGAAGTCGCCAAATTCGGCATCGACACGGCCAACATGTTCGGCTTTTGGGATTGGGTTGGCGGGCGCTATTCGTACGACTCGGCGGTCGGTCTGTCTTTGATGTTGGCCATCGGCGGCGAGGCCTTCAACGACATGTTGTCCGGCTTCCACGCCATGGACGAGCACTTCCGCACCGCCCCCTTCGAGCAGAATCTGCCGATAATCCTCGGTCTAATCGGGATTTGGTACAACGACTTTTTCGGCGCCCAAACCTACGCCGTGCTTCCGTACGACCAATACCTGGCTCGCTTCAGTGCCTACCTGCAACAGCTGGACATGGAGTCGAACGGTAAACGTGTCACCCTGAAGGGTGATACCGTGGACTACGAGACCGGACCCATCTTGTGGGGCCAGCCCGGCACCAATGGGCAGCACGCGTTCTACCAGCTGATCCACCAAGGCACGAAGCTGATCCCGTGTGACTTCATCGGCTTCTCGCAAAGCCTAAATCCCATCGGCTCGCATCATGATCTGCTGATGGCCAATTTCTTTGCGCAGACCGAAGCGCTCGCCTTCGGCAAGACCGGCGAAGAGGTGGCGAAGGAAGGCGTCGCCCCCGAGCTCGTCCCGCACAAGAGCTTCCCGGGCAATCGCCCGACGAACACCTTGCTGTGCGATCGCCTGACGCCGAGCATGCTCGGCAAGCTGGTCGCTTTGTACGAGCACAAGATCTTCGTGCAAGGCGTGGTCTGGCAGATCAACTCGTTCGATCAGTGGGGTGTCGAGCTCGGCAAGGTGCTGGCTAAGCGCATTGGCAGCGAGCTGGAAAGCAAGAGCGAGCCCGCGTTGTCCCACGACGCCTCGACGAACACGTTGATTCGCCGCTACCGCTCCGCCCGCTCAACGCGCTAGTTCGTTGACGACCTGCGCGGCGAGCTCGGCGCCTTTCGCGGGGTCGAGCTTGCCGGCGTGCCAACGCACGCCGAGCCCGGTGGCTTCATCGGGCTTCGGGATGATGTGGAAATGAACGTGCGCTATCGCTTGATGCGCGAGGCTCTCGTTGTTCTCGAGGACGTTGAACGCTCTTTCGCCCGTCAGCTTTTTGAGCGCGCGGCACAAACGCGGCAGTATACGACCGATCGCCGCGCTCGACTCGTCCGACAACAGATCCAGAGTCTTCGCGCGTTCCTTGGGAATGACCAGCGCATGGCCAAAGCTGAGCGGCGCGATGTCGAGGAACGCCAGCACCTGGTCGTCCTCGTACAGCTTGTGGCACGGGATCTCGCCACGCAGGATCTTGTCGAAAATTGTTTCCGGCATGGCGAGACTTTTAGCACTAGCGTGCGGAAGGGTGTGCAGAGCGCGCTAAAATGCGCCACATTTGCGGCTCCGCCATGTTGAAAGCCAGCAGCGTTCTCGGCAATAGCCAGCGCCTCGACGGCGGCGCCATGTTCGGCAATGCGCCGCGCGCGCTGTGGAGCCGCTGGGCCGCGCCCGACGAAGCCGGGCGCGTCGCGCTCGCCTGTCGTGCGCTGTTGATCGAAGACGGCGAACGCCGCATCCTGTTCGAGACCGGCATCGGTACGTTTTTCGCGCCGGAGTTGCGGGAGCGCTACGGCGTCGTCGAGACCGAGCACGTGTTGCTCGAGTCCCTTGCTGGGCTTGGGCTGAGCGCCAGCGAGATCGACGTGATCGTGCTCAGCCACTTGCATTTCGACCACGCAGGCGGCTTGCTCGCGCCGTTTCGCGCCGGAGCGAAACCCGAGCTGCTCTTCTCGCGCGCAGAGTTCGTCGTGGGTCGCACGGCATTCGAGCGGGCGGTGCACCCGCACCTGCGCGACCGAGCGTCCTACATTCCAGAGCTGCCCGAGTTGCTGCGCGAAAGCGGGCGCTTGCATTTGGTCGAGACGAGCAGCGACGTATCGAGCCTGCTCGGCTCGCACATCCGCTTCGCGGAGACGCTCGGTCATACGCCCGGGATGATCCACGCGCGCGTCCAGGGCAAGCAGGCGCGGTTGTTCTTCGCGGCCGATCTGGTGCCCGGACGCGCCTGGGTGCATCTACCGATCACCATGGGCTACGACCGATTCCCAGAGCACCTCGTCGACGAAAAGGCCGAGCTTTTTCGCGATTTCGTGGCTCACGAGGAGTTTCTATTCTTCACGCACGATCCAGCGATCGCCGCGGCGCGCGTTCAGGAGCAGGCAGGCCGTTTCAAGTCCAGCCACGAGCTGACGGACTTCAGGGCCTGGGATCTGGATGCGCAGAGCTTGCCGGCCGCCTAGCGCGCCACACGCGCGCGGCGACGGCGACCGCCGAACACCAACAAGCCGAGCAGCAGGGCGAACTCCGGCCTCGCGCGTTCCGAACGTGTACCAAAGGAGCAGCCGCTGCTTTGATCGTTGCTCGCCGGTCCCTGGGCGTCGCCAGACCCGCCCGTGCTGGGGCTGGCACCGGCTACGCTCGAGCTGCCGGCGATTGCAAGCGCGCCGCCAGCAGCGCTAAGCCCTGCGCCGCCAGCGCTCGCCGGAGCTCCGCCGCTCGCACCGCCGACTTCACCTGCGCCGCCGCTGCCACCTGACGCGATGGCACCCCCGGAACCGGCCGTTGCTGCGCCACCGGCACCCGCCGCACCGCTAGCGCCACCCGCGCCGCCCGAGGCAGCGTTCGGATCGAAGATGGGCATGTTCGGGTCGGCGGTGATCTTCAGAAACGCACAATGGTGGTACATGTAGCCGGCCACGCCGTTCGAGGGGTGCTCGGCCATGAACTCATCCACTTGCAGGATGCACTTGTCACAATTGAGGTTCGGCAGGATCACCTGACCCGGGACCGCCGTTGACGGGAAGGACTGCACGATCGTGTTGGTGTGGACGAACATGTGATCGGCAATCACCGGAAACTTGGCTGGGTTCTCGTAGTCCGCGGTCGCTGACATACCGGGGCCGAGGATCGGCAGCACCATGCCATTGCTGTCCCGCACGACGTCGTCCGTCGGGAACTCGGACACGGACTTGAGCGCCAAGGCGAAGCGGTAATAGCCCTTGTGACCGACGAACTCGTCGATGTGGAGCATCAGCGCTTGACCGCCTGTCGCGTCAGTGATCGTACCAGTAGTGGCGGTGTCAGGACCGCACGGCGGCGCGCCTTTACCGCCCTCTGTCGACTTCGCGATCGACGGCGGCATGGTCAAGTTGAAATGAGCGCTCGCTGGCGCCGCCAAACTGAGCATCGGGACGCTGAGTGCCAAAATCAGTTTGCGCATGCGAAACCTCCGATAAACCAAGCCACGTTGGACGAGCGTAACCCTAGCGAGTATCCCGCGGTTTCCAACGCTAGGTTAGTGCCGCGAAGGCGATTGTTCGGGTCATTCAGCAGCGCTACCGTCTTTTTTCGCTGACCCGGTTTCTCACGCCAATACGAGATGAGCAAACCGCGGATCGCGCGTTTCAGGCGCCCAGCGCCGCGCCCACGATCTTCCGGGCTTCGTCCAAAATCTCCGCCAAATGCTGGCTGCCTTTGAAGCTCTCCGCGTAAATCTTGTATACGTTCTCGGTGCCCGAGGGGCGCGCGGCAAACCAGCCGTTTTCAGCGACGACCTTGAGCCCGCCAATGGCAGCGTCGTTAGCGGGCGCGCGGGTCAGCTTGCGCTGGATCGGCTCACCCGCGAGCTCTTTGGCGCTGACTGACTCTGGCGACAGTTTCTTGAGCAGCGCCTTCTGCGCGGGCGTCGCCGGTTGATCGACGCGCGTGTAGTACGGTGTGCCGAACTCGGCGCGTAGCTCTTCGTAGTGCTGACCCGGATCCTTGCCGGTCACGGCGGTGATTTCGGCGGCCAACAAATTCAGGATGATGCCGTCCTTGTCGGTCGTCCATGCGCCGCCGTTCAAGCGCAGGAAGCTTGCGCCAGCGCTCTCCTCGCCGCCAAAGCCGAACGAGCCGTCGACCAAGCCGTCGACGAACCACTTGAAGCCGACGGGCACTTCCTTGAGAGGCCGACCGAGCGCCTTCACCACGCGGTCGATCAGCGAGCTGCTGACCAGGGTCTTGCCCACGGCTGCGGTCGCGGCCCAGTGCGGTCGATGCGTGAACAAATAGCGAATCGCCACTGCCAGGTAGTGGTTCGGGTTCATCAAGCCGGCCGACGGCGTGACGATGCCATGGCGATCCGAATCCGGATCGTTGCCGAAGGCGACGTCATATTTGTCCTTCAAGCCCACGAGCTTGGCCATCGCGTACGGGCTCGAACAATCCATCCGGATCTTGCCGTCGTGGTCGACGGTCATGAAGGCAAACCGGGGATCGACCGCAGGATTCACGACGCTGATGTCGAGCTCGTAGTGCTCGGCGATGCGCGACCAGTACGCGATGCTGGCGCCGCCTAACGGGTCTGCGCCGAGCCGCAACTTCGCGTTACGGATCGCCCCGACGTCGACGACGTTCTCCAAATCGGCCACGTACGCGGCCGTAAAATCGGCTTCGTGCGTCGTTGTCGCCCGCTTCGCGGCTTCGTAGCTGAGCCGCTTCACTGAAGCATTGTTTTCGCGCAGCAGCGCGTTGGCGCGATCCTGAATCCAACCGGTGGCGTCGGTGTCCGCGGGGCCGCCGTGTGGCGGGTTGTATTTGAAGCCACCGTCGCGCGGCGGGTTGTGCGAAGGCGTGACGACGATGCCGTCCGCCAAGCCCGCCTTACGGCCGCGATTGTGGACGATGATGGCGTGCGAGATGCCAGGCGTCGCCGTGTACGCCCGGCCTGCCTGCAAGACCGTTTCGACACCGTTCGCCGCCAGCACCTCGAGCGCGCTACGCTCGGCGGGCTCGGACGCGCAATGAGTGTCGCGGCCCAGGTACAACGGTCCCGTAGTGCCCTGCCCCGCCCGGTACTCGCAGATGGCCTGAGTCGTCGCCAGAATGTGCGCTTCGTTGAAGCTGCCATCTTCCGGCGAACCGCGGTGGCCACTGGTACCGAAGGCGACCTGCTGCTCGGGGTTCTCGGGATCCGGACGCACGCTGTAATAGGCAGCGAGCAGCTTTTCCGGGTCGATCAAAATCTCTGCGGGCGCGGGTTTACCAGCCAAGGGGTGAACGGACATCGCCGCGGAGAGTAGCCTCGAGTGGCGCGCGTTTGAAAGCGCGGCCGCGCTCTCCGGCTGAAAGAGGGGCTGAAAAAGATCCCGAAAACGCGGCCGTTGTCGTAACGCCTTGGGTACTACGTGGTCAGGAGCTCCGCACCTCGACGCGGCGCGGGCGGAAAGCTGCGCTCTTTGCCAGATGAACGCGCAGCACGCCGTCCTTGTACTCGGCCTTCACTCGCTCGGGATCGATGCGTTCGTCGACGCGGAAGGTGCGCGCGTAAACGACGGGCCTATCCGGTGAGCCCTGCACTTTTGCCTCGATGCGAAATTCTGGCAAGTCGACATGCACGCCGATCTCATTGGGATCGAGACCGGGCACGTCTGCCACCACGAGCAGCTCTTCGTCGTTTTCGAAGATGTCGACGTTGGGCGTGAGCTCGCGCGCGGGACGGGTCTTCTCTTGAGCTAATTTGTCCATGATCTGTTCTCCCTCAGGCGGTCGCGGTTACGGTTACCTTTTTCGGCTGCACTTCTGCGACTTTCGGCAGGGTCAGGGTCAGCACGCCCTGCTTCAGCGACGCTTGCACTTTTTCTGGGTCGACACGCGTCGGCAGCTCGTAGCTTTGCGCAAACGAGAAGCTTTGACGCTCTCGGCGGTGCGGCGTGTAGCCCTCGGGCGCCTCGGTTTTGCGGGTGGCCTTCACTGTCAGGGTGTTCGTCGTGACATCGATGTCGATGTCCTTTTCGGTGAGACCAGGCAACTCGGCGCGCAGCGTCAGCGCCTCGCCAGTGTCATCGAAGCTGACGGCGGGAGTGAAGTTGGCAGCGAACGACGGCGCCCGCTCCAGATCACCGAACAAACGATCGAGCTCGCGGCGCAAAGTTGCCACGGGGAACGCGCGCGGTGCGCCAAAGACGGGGAAACTACGACGATCATTGAAGCGAACGAGCATGACGAATCCTCCTTTTTTTGGAAAATGAACGAACGCCCGCGAGCCCGAGCCCGGCTACACTTGTGAAGCGGCGGCAACCACGCGCCCGCCACGGCAAACCGTGCTTTCAGCTGGGGACGCCGGAGAACCTGTCCATCGCAATTCGCGCTGACAAGGGGGACCACTACAAATCCGCCCGGGCGATCCCAGGTTTGAGGCCCCGGGCGCGAGCGAGTATAGGAAGCCCCATGCCCATCCTGAATGAAGGTCAGTCCGCCCCCGAGTTCACACTCAAAACCGACAGCGGCTCCGACGTCAGCCTCGCGGCTCTGCCAGACAAGCCGATCGTCCTGTTTTTCTATCCGAAGGACGACACACCCGGTTGCACCATCGAGTGCAAGGAGTTCCGCGATGCGCGCCCGGCATTCGAAGCCAAGGCGCACGTGTTCGGGATCAGTCCCGACGACATGGCCAGCCACCAAGCTTTCCGCGATAAATACGCGCTCAACTTCCCGCTGCTATCGGACCCCGGGCACGGTGTGGCGGACAAGTTCGGGGTGTGGGGGCCAAAAAAGAACGGCTCCGAAGGCATCCACCGCACCACCTTCGTGATCAAGGGCGGCAAGATTGCCCGCGTTTTCACGGAGGTGAAGCCCGAGGGGCACGCCGCCGAAGTGCTCGCCGCGCTCTAGCCCGAGTGCTCGTGCCAGATCCTCTCTCGCCGCTCACGCTAAAGCCGATCGGAGTCGTGCGCTCGCCGTTCAAAGAGCGCGTGGACGCGCCGCGCCAACCGAGCGCGGCGCGCGGCGTAGCGGGCAGCATAGAGCTCTTCTCCGGCCACAATTTCGAGCAGGCGCTGGAAGACATCCAGAGCTTCAACTTCATTTGGGTGCTGTTTTGGTTTCACCTGAACACCAGCTGGAAGCCGAAGGTCTCGCCGCCGCGTAGTGGACTGCGCCGCGGCGTGTTCGCGACGCGTTCGCCGTATCGGCCGAACCCAATTGGCCTGAGCGTGGTCGAGCTGCTGAAGGTCGAGGGGCTGACGCTCTCGGTGCAGAGCTTGGACATCCTCGACGGGACACCGGTGCTCGATTTGAAGCCGTATATTCCGTACGTCGACAGCTTGCCGGACGCGAGCAGTGGCTGGCTGGACGCCCCGAGTGATCCCCAACCAGACTACGCCGTGGAATTTTCACCGCTCGCGACCGAACAGCTCGCGTTCCTGAGCTCGCGTTTCTCGCTCGAGATCGCGGAGCGCTTCGTGGCAGCGCTGAAGCTCGGACCCGAGCCGCAAGCTTTTCGTCGTATCCGTCGCGACGGCGACGGTTACGTCATTGCCGTCAAGGACTGGCGCGCGAAGTTCGTCGCAGCGGAGCGCACGATCACCGTGCTCGATTTCCAGACTGGGCATCGGCCGCAAGTCTTGGCGACGGCCTCCGATCCGACGCTCGACGCGCATCGCGCTTTCGTGGCGCAATTTGGTCGAGCGTAAAAGGAACCATGGCGAGATTTTTCGTGAACCGGGGCGGTGGACGCGTGCCGGAAGGTCCGTTCGAAGAGCAGCAGCTCATCCGGCTAATCTTGGCGGGCAAGGTGCGCTCAGGGCACGTGTGTGAGGAGGGCGTTCAGCGTTTTTTTCCGATCGAGACGCATGCTCCCTTTGCTCAAGCGCTGGCCCAAGCCGGAGTAGCGTTGCCCGCAACGCCAGCACCGGTTCCACGCATGCCGAAGCCTGCCCAAGCATCCTCCAGCCGCGGTACGCTGATGGGCGCGATCCTAGCGTTTTTCGGCTTGGCGATCGGGGCAGTGGCCATCGGCACGTACACCATGTTCAGCACCGGTGGCACTCCGGCGCATGCGGCGTTGCCCGATGACACCGAGCTGCTCTTCGAAATCCCGAGCCTGCAGCGCCTTCTCGGCGATCTGGGCACCGTGCGGGCACTGGACTCCGAGAAATTCGTAGCGAAGCAACTTCTCGACGATCTGGCGACCGATCTGAGCTCGACCTTCGGCGTCTCGAAGACACAAGCCAGCGCGTTGATCCGTGCGGCCAGCTCGCTCGGCGTCGGTGCCCGGAAGTTGGCAAGTGCGCCGGAGGGTGGCGTCGTGCTCACGTTCAGCACGGGGACGCCGGTGAACACGTTCTTGCAGTCGAAGCGTTTCAAGTACATTGGGCTGGTCTCGAGAAACGGCCGCAAGTACCAACTCGCCGCGGCTCCGCCCGAGTCGGCAGTCAATACCGACGCGATGCATCGAACACTGTCGAGGCTGAAGCTCGATCCAAACCAAACCGCGCTGGTCTGGTTCGAGACTTCGAAAGTCTTGTACGTGGGCTCGCCGAGCTTCGCCGAAGGCGTGGCGCGCTCGCTGTCGCTGGACGCGCCGTCATTGGACGGCAATCCAAAATTCCAGGCCGCGAAGCATGATTTTACCGATAAAGCAGACGCCATCGTCTACTCCGACGTAGGCCTGCTGCCGGTGGCCTTTGACCCGCGTTTGAAGTCCGTCTTCGACGGGTACTTCGAGAAAGCCGAACCGGCGACGGCGAGCCTCGCGCTGGTGCCCGCCGGCCTGGTCGCGCATGTCGTGGCGCGCTTCGCGGCGACCGCCCCCGTTGGCGCACCGCCCCCCGTCCTGCTGCCGGCAGCGCAACCGCTCGCGGTGATCGATCGGCTGCCGAGCGAGACCTTCGCCTACGTCGCCGCAGTGACCAAGACTCAGCTTTCCGGCGCGGAGCTGCGTCAGCTGCTGCTCGCTCAACTTGCGAAGAGCGATCCCAATAGCGCAGGGCGAGTCACGGCCGAGCTGACGCAACTGGAACAGCAGCTGCACACGCACTTGGACGACGTGCTCGGCTCGCTCGGCGATCAAACCGCTCTGGCGCTGCTGGCACCGGCCGACTACAGCCTCACGCTGGCTCAACCGGCGCAAATTGCGGCCAATTTCGCGGTGCTCTATGTGCAGGCGCTGAAGGACGAAGCGCCTGCTCGCGCGCTGCTCGGCGAGCTCGAGCAGCGCTTCGGTGCATCATTCGGCCAAGCGCAGATCCACGAGGATCCGAGCGGCTACGACGTGACGCTCAACGACAATCCCTTGGGCGTCAGTCTGCAGCTACGCTTCATCAAGGGTTACTTGTGCCTCGCCGTCGGTCAAACGCCGCTCGTCGTACGTAGCTTGCGTGCGCTCTCGAGCGGAGAGAGCACGCTCGGCGCTGACCCAGCGCACAAGGCGGCTCGAGCTGCGCTGCCGAGCACGGCTCAAGTGTTTGCGTGGGTCGACGCGGGTCGCGTGCTGAGCGCAGTGCTGCACAATCCGTTGCTCTCGGCGCGCGTCCACGATGTCGGCCTCGACTACGCGGGCATTCACTGGACCGGGCCGGAGCGAGTCACGACCGCGCTAGCGCTCAGCGCCGAGCTCCAAAAGGGTGTCTACTCGTTTCGCGCCGACACCCTGAATTTGCCGGCATTTGCCGGTGCCTTCGCTGCGTCTGGGCTGTGACCGCTAACGCCAGCCGCGCAGCACGCTCAAGGCTTCTTCGTTCAACAAGGCGGCGCGGGCTTCGCTGGCGGCTTCGGTATAGCAGCGCAGCTCGGGCGCGTTACCCGACGGACGCAGGTGCACGATCTCGTCCGAGGCAAAGGTGATGCGTAGTCCGTCGATGTTGGACACGTCCGTGACTTTGCCGAAGTCTGGAAACTCCTTTTCGATCACCACGGCGCCGCCTTGAGCGAGCGCACCGAGGCGTTCCTTGGACAGAGCCGTCGGAAAGTCTTCCAAGCGGTCACTGGCGGTGAAGCGCTGTGGCAGAGCGGCGAGCAATTTCGAAATGCTGGCGCGCTGCGCGCGCGCGCTGAGCAGCACGGCGAGCTGCACGAGCAGCGCGTCTCGCGTGGGCAGGGCGGGCAAGCGGCCCGCAAAGGCGAAGTCAGTGGCCGTCAAAAAGCCGCCATTGGCTTCGTAGCCGACCACCTTTTCGGCGCCGCCGAGCGCGCCATTCATGGCTTCGATCACGTACGGCGAGCCGATACGCGTGCGCGTCACGCGCGCGAACGCACCGCACTTTTCGACCGCCGTGTTGCAGCTGACCGGCGTAGCGACGAACGTCGCGCCCAAGAACTTCGCGGTCAAAATGCCCGCTACGTCCCCACGCAGCCATTTGCCGTGCTCGTCACTCACCAGCGGTCGATCGCTGTCTCCGTCGGTCGAGACGATGCTGTCGAAATCGTTTTCTTGGCCCCAACGCGCCGCCGACGCGACGTCCTCCGGGCGGATGGCTTCGGTGTCGACCGGGATGAAGGCGTCCGAGCGCCCCAGCCGCGTGACTTGCGCGCCAAGGCCATGGAGCACCTTGAAACAGATGTCGCGCCCGACCGCCGAGTGCTCGAACAAGCCGATCCGAGCGCCACTGAGGGCGCCCTCGCCGAACGCCTCGAAATAGCGACGCACGTAGCGCTCCTCGACGGCGGGCTCGAGCGCCGGCTCGTTGCGCTGCCCGGCGGGTAAAATTACGCCTTTAGCGTCGAAATCGGCCGGCAGCTCGACGACCTGCTCCTTCATGCCCGGCTCGTCCTTCTTCAGCAGCTCGCTCGTGGGGCGGTTGAACTTGATGCCGTTGCGGTCGTCGGGGATGTGGCTGCCCGTGACCATGATCGACGGGATACGCTTGTCGAAGCCGTACAACGCAATGGCCGGCGAAGGCACGCGCCCACCGTTGACGGGAACGCTACCGTGATCGGCGATCGCCTTCATTACTGCGCGCATGATGCGCGGAGTGCTGGAGCGCAAATCCCCCGCGACCGCCACCTGACCGCCGCGCTCGATCTCTCGCTCACGCTCCAAGTACTGCAGAAAGCCGCGCGTGTAGGTGTAACAAACCTCGTCCGTCATCGCGGTGACGAGACCGCGAGCACCGCTCGTGCCGAAGGCGACACCACTGTGGTCCATGACTTCCGCGATCGAGACTTTACGAGTCGGCATGATGCAGCAGTTATACTACGGAGACCGAGTGCGCACCCCGAGTAGCGCGCGGTTCGACACGACCGTCACCACCCTTCGCCACCGTGGCTGCAAATTCGCCACAAATCCGAGACGAAACGCTGAAAGCCAATCCTAGAACTGTTCTAAGATTGGCTCTTAGCCCAGCGCTTCGACGTCGACCGCAACTTCGATGCTGTGCGCGCCGCCGCCCAAGACCACGCCCTTCAACGGGCTCACGTCGCTGAAGTCACGACCCCAGCCGACGGTCACATGGCGAGTCGCCGGAACGACGGCGTTCGTCGGATCGAAATCGAACCAGCCGAAGCCCGGAATATAAACGGACGCCCAGGCGTGGGAGGCGTCGGCGCCGACCAAGCGTGGACGATCGATTGGTGGATCCGTCTCTAGGTAGCCGGAGACGTAACGCGCGGCGAGGCCGAGCGAACGCAAGGCTCCGACGGCCACGTGCGCGAAGTCCTGACACACGCCGCGCTTGTCGCGCAGCACTTGCGCGAGCGGCGTGCTCAGATCCGTGGCGCGCGGGTCGTACGTGAACTCCTCGAAGATCTGGCGGTTGAACGCCAACACGGCATCGACCAGCGGGCGCTTGGGCGCAAACGAAGACGCCGCATACGCCGCGAGTAGCGAGTGAGCGCGCACCAGCGGCGAGTCGAAGCGATACTCGCTGACCTCGACCAGACCGCGATCGGCGGCGAGCCGCTCGGCGGCCTCTTCCCAACCCACGCGCGCCGCCAACCCCTCCGGTGCGTCGCGCTCG
>Ga0210392_10001357_pt1 | contig 13012 bp, 14 predicted proteins | sample IncBWC30OmetaG_FD_161057 | JGI IMG/M metagenome (GOLD analysis project Ga0210392, IMG submission 161057) | Forest soil microbial communities from Barre Woods Harvard Forest LTER site, Petersham, Massachusetts, United States - Inc-BW-C-30-O ...
GATCAATCCGGCGCCTTTCCTGTTCTTCCTGGATTTCGGCGGCTTCGCGGTGGTGGGTTCCAGTCCGGAAATCCTGGTGCGCCTGCGCGACGGCATCGTGACGATACGCCCGCTCGCCGGCACGCGCCGGCGCGGTGCGACGCACGAGGAGGACCAGGCGATGGAAGCCGAGTTGCTGGGCGACCCGAAGGAACGCGCCGAGCATCTGATGCTGCTCGACCTGGGACGCAACGACGTGGGACGCGTGGCGGAACTGGGATCCGTCAAGGTGACCGAGAGCTTCGTGGTGGAGCGCTTCAGCCACGTGATGCACATTTCCTCCAATGTGGAAGGCAAGCTGCGCGAGGGACTGGATGCGCTGGACGCGCTGATCGCCGGTTTCCCGGCCGGCACGCTGTCGGGTGCGCCGAAAGTGCGCGCGATGGAGATCATCGAGGAACTCGAACCGTCACGCCGCGGCATCTACGCAGGCTGCATCGGCTACTTCGCCGCGAACGGCACGATGGATACCTGTATCGGGCTGCGCACCGCGCTGGTGAAGGACGGCACGATGTACGTGCAGGCGGGTGGCGGCGTGGTGGCGGATTCCGATCCCGAGTTCGAATACGAAGAGACCCGGCAGAAGGCGCGTGCGCTGATGCGTGCGGCAGAGGAAGCGGTGCGGTTCGCGGCGGGGAAGAACGGCCGTTAAAGAAGATTGCATCGCCGGCTGGCAGCATGATCGCAACCATGGCCACATTGCGATTGTCAGATCACAGCGACCCGTGCCCGGACCAGGGTGATCGTATCTCGCCTGTCTGAGTTGCTCCGGGTACGAATGGCTTTCCCTGCGACCGACGCGACGACCATGCATGCTTGCCATCGCCATGTCTTCATGTCGATAGCCGGTTGACTGCATGCTCCGCTGGCTTGTACGCGGCGTTGCCCCATTGCGACAACGGCGTCAGATGGTAGCCGTCCTGGATCTTGTGGACCGCCGCGCAGTCCGGCGGACCGCGTTCATCTGCGAGGATCAGAGATGCGTCGCTGGCCGCGAGCATCGGTTTTACCGAAGCCCTCTTATTTCTGCGGGTAATCGAAGGTGAATTCCTGACTGAATGGCGACCACCATGCCGGGACGCCGGTCTCCTGGTCCGTGTGGCGATAGAACCCGTTCGCTTCCGGCGGCGTGAACCGGTAGGCAACCTTGTACTTCCCCGGCCCGTTCATCCTCACGTTGTCGGCGTAGTGGGGCCCGTCCTTCGCGGTCATGGGTTTGAGCGTGCCACTTGCCTTCCAGTCTGTGCCCACCTTCTCAAGCGTGTAGGCGATCGTCAGGTAGGGCACCCAGGCTCCGTCCGGGTAGCCGTACACATTGTCCGCTGTGGCGTGCACGTCAGCTTCGAGGTGAATGACGTCAGGTCCCGTCATCACCATGCCTGGCGTCATCGGTGCCATCTCAACGCCGACCAGGTAGTTTGCCACGATCTCCATGTCGTGCTGATGCACAGGGCCGCCGACAAAGTATTCCCTGGCTGCCACAGGGTGCATGAACCCCAGCGCAACCAAACCGGCTGCCGCCAGGACGGCCCTCTTCACAAGCATTCACTGATCCTTCTTCTCGACGACAGTGAGGGTCCCGACCGCCGTGTCCGGGTGGTAGTCATCGAAGAACTTATAGGTGCCGGGCTTGAGGGGACCGGCCATCACCGAGATCCTGCCGCCGGCAACGACGATCTTCTCAACCCGCAGCTCGCTGCTTTCGAACTCGCTCGGCGTGGCGTCCTGGTTCCATACCTCGATCCGGAATCGCTCGTTCACCGGCCCGGTCACGTGGTCGGGCGTGAACCGATGATCCTTGATGGTCAGCGTGACCGGCTCCGCCGCCAGCAACGGCAACAGCGGCAAAGCCGAAGCACACGCCGCGAGTATGAGCAGTTTCGTCACATGTGCCGGCTTGGTCATCCGATCCTTCCCGGGGCGGCCATCGGGAGGCTTGTATCTGAGAATGATTATCAATATCAAGCCCCGAGATGGTGCCGACCGCGGGTCGGCGCCGCTCCGATGGACAGGCACATGGCGGACCCCAGCATCTTCGATTCCATCCGAATCCCAACCGAAACTCTGATAGCGCTGGACTGGCGGCCCTATCATTTCGCCATGCAGCCGTACCATTATCTGCTGCGGACAGCGCACATCCTGTCGATGGCATTGTTCTTCGGCGGGATCGGTCTGCTCGACCTGCAATTGATGGGGTGGCTGCGCGCAGTGCCGCTGAAACCATTTGCCGAGTTCGTGCTGCCCTGCCTCTATCTCACCTTCGCGGTGACCGCTGTGACAGGCGTGGCACTGTTTCTTTATGATCCTCTGTTCGCCGGGTCGCGGGCCTACTGGACGCCCAAGCTGATCGCTATCGCACTCGCTCTGGCGAATGCCGCCCTGTTCAACAGGACCAACTTCATCGCAGTCCCGGCCCCTGACGGCCAGATGCCAAGATCGGCGCGCCTCGCAGGGGCACTGTCGCTGATCTTCTGGAGCGCCGCCCTGGTCTTCGCCTGCCTGAACACAGAGGCGATGCCGAAGGTGCTATTGCGCTAGAGTGCCGACGACTCTCCGCAGTCGCTCCGTCAATCTCCGCGCAAGTTACCGGCCTGAACCCCAGAGGCACGCACCAAGTTTGCCACCGCACCGCTGCCGCACGTCACCGGCTTCCAGCGGCCGACATCCGGTTGCCGACACGGCCTCCGCATCCTCGCGCAGCCGTTGACCCACTCCCCCCGGCGGGGCAAGGATGCGCCGCATGATTCTCCTGATCGACAATTACGACTCATTCACCTTCAACCTGTTCCACTTCCTCGGCGACGTTGGTGCACGCTGCGAGGTGTGGCGCAACGACAAGATCTCGGTCGCCGACGCCATCGCGAGCCAGCCGGAAGCGATCGTGCTGTCGCCAGGCCCGTGCACACCGAACGAGGCCGGCATCTGCCTCGACCTGATAACCGCCGCTGCGGGCCAGATCCCCATCCTGGGCGTCTGTCTCGGCCACCAGGCGATCGGCCAGGCGTTCGGCGGCGCCGTCGTTCGTGCACCGGTGCCGATGCATGGCAAGGTGTCCCGGGTGTTCCACGCGGCGACCGATATCCTGGAAGGCCTGCCCTCGCCGTTCTCCGCCACCCGCTACCACAGCCTGATCGTCGATCGCGGCACGCTGCCCGGTATGCTGCTGCCCACCGCGTGGACGGAGGATGGGTTGCTTATGGGCATGCGCCATCGTTCGCTGCCGATCTTCGGCGTGCAGTTCCACCCCGAAAGCATCGCCAGCCAGCATGGCCATGAATTGCTGGCAAATTTCCTGGCGATCGCCCGGGGCACCAACACGCCGGCGCGCGCGGCATAGCGGCGCACGGTGTCCAACAACCTGAAACCGGTGCTGGCCCGCCTCGCCTCGGGCGAGACCCTGTCCGACGACGAGGCCGAGGGCGCATTCGACATCATCATGTCGGGCGAGGCCACGCCGGCGCAGATCGGCGCGTTGCTGATGGCGATGCGGGTGCGCGGCGAGACGGTCGCCGAGATCACCGGCGCTGTGCGCGCCATGCGGGCGCGCATGACGCCGGTCTCCGCGCCGGCTGATGCCATCGATGTCTGCGGCACCGGCGGCGATGCGGCGGGCACCCTCAACGTCTCCACCGCAGTGACCTTCGTGGTCGCCGGCTGTGACGTGCCGGTGGCGAAGCATGGCAACCGCGCCCTGTCGTCACGCACCGGCGGCGCCGACGTGTTGACCGCCCTCGGCGTCAATGTCGATGTCCCGCTTGAACGGCTGGCAGATATCCTGCGCGCGGCGAACTGCGCCTTCCTGTTTGCCCCGCGCCATCACCCTTCGATGCGCCACGCCGCCGGCCCGCGCGTCGAGCTTGGCACAAGGACGATCTTCAACCTGTTGGGGCCGCTGGCAAATCCTGCCCGCGTACGCCGACAGCTCACCGGCGTGTTCGCGCCCGAATGGGCCCGCCCGATGGCCGAGACACTCGGCCGCCTGGGCAGCGAGACCGCCTGGATCGTGCATGGCCAGGGCCTCGACGAACTCACCGTGGCCGGCGAGAACCAGGTCACCGCCTGGCAGGACGGCGCGGTGCGCAGCTTCACCGTCAATCCGGAAGATGTCGGTCTGGCGCGCGCTCCGGTGGATGCGATCCGCGGCGGCGACGCGGCGCTGAATGCCGCTACGTTGCAGGCATTGCTTCAGGGGGCGACCGGCCCATATCGCGACACGGTGTTGCTGAACTCGGCCGCGGCCCTGGTCGTGGCAGCGAAGGCGGTCGACCTGCGTGAGGGCATGGCGCTGGCCGGCCGATCGGTCACCTCCGGCGCGGCGCTTGCGGCGCTGGAGACACTGCGGCGTGAAACCGCCTTGCAGTAGGCCTGAGTTTCCGCCCACGTGCGGCTGCGTCGACCCGAAGCACCGAAAGGACCCTGAATGGCTAATGACGCTAACCTGCCGCCGTCCGATGTTCTGGCACGCATCTGCGCCGATACGCGGGCGACGTTGGCGCGTGCCAAGGCGGCGACCAGCGTCGAATCACTGCGCTACGAAATCGGCATGCGCGCCAATCCGCCGCGCGGCTTCGGTTCGGCGCTGAAGGAGACCTGTGCCCGAGGCGGCTTTGGCCTGATCGCCGAGATCAAGAAGGCGTCGCCTTCTGGCGGCCTGATCCGGCCTGAATTCGATCCTCCGGCGCTGGCCAAGGCCTACCGCGAGGGGGGCGCGACCTGCCTCTCCGTGCTGACCGACCGGCCGCATTTTCAGGGCAGTGCGGATCATCTGATCGCCGCGCGCGAAGCCGTCGATCTGCCGGTGTTGCGCAAGGACTTCATCCTGGATCAGTGGCAGGTCTATGAGAGCCGCGCGATGGGGGCCGACTGCATCCTGCTGATCATGGCAGCACTCACCGACGCGGAGGCGCGCGGCCTGGAGGCACTCGCCCGCGCCCTCGACATGGATGTGCTGGCCGAGGTGCACGACCCGCGCGAACTCGACCGGGCACTCGGTTTGCAGACTCCGCTGATCGGCATAAACAATCGCAATCTCAAGACCTTGTCGACCGATCTTGCGGTAACGGAGACACTGGCGCCGCTGGTGCCGCCGGATCGATTCCTGGTCGCCGAGAGCGGCATCCGCAGCCATGCCGACCTGCAGCGCCTGGCCGCGGTCGGGGTCAATTGCTTCCTGGTCGGCGAGAGCCTGATGCGCCAGCAGGATGTCACCGCGGCGACCCGCACGCTGCTGACGGGACAGCCATGAGCCAGGAGTTCACCCATTTCGACGCAGGCGGCAATGCCGCGATGGTCGATGTCGGCGCCAAGCCGGTCACCGAGCGGACCGCGACGGCGCGTGCGCGCGTGACGATGCTGCCGGAGACCGCCGCGCTGATCCGCAGCGGCGGCGCCAAAAAGGGCGACGTGCTGGGTGTCGCACGCATCGCCGGCATCATGGCGGCAAAGCGTACGGCGGAGCTGATCCCGCTGTGCCATCCGCTGCCGATCACTGCGGTGGCCGTGGAATTGACCATCGCCGCGGACGCGGTGGAGATTGCCGCGACAGTGCGCACCACGGGGCAGACCGGGGTGGAGATGGAGGCACTGACCGCGGCCTCGGTGGCGGCGCTGACGGTCTACGACATGTGCAAGTCGGTGGATCGCGGCATGCACATCGAGGCGCTGCGCGTGGTGCACAAGGCCGGCGGCAAGTCGGGTGAATTCAGCCAGGACTGACCGGTTCGATCTTGCCATCATCGGCGGCGGGGTGAACGGCTGCGGCATTGCGCGCGACGCCGCCGGCCGCGGCTTGTCGGTGCTGCTGCTGGAACAGGGCGACCTTGCCGGCGGCACTTCGTCCGCCTCCACCAAGCTGATCCATGGCGGCCTGCGCTACCTGGAGCACTACGCTTTCCGCCTGGTGCGGGAGTCTCTGGCGGAACGCGAGGTGCTGCTGCGCGCGGCGCCGCACATCGTCCGGCCGTTGCGCTTCGTGCTGCCGCACCATGCCGGCCTGCGACCGCAATGGATGATCCGCCTGGGGCTGTTCCTCTACGACCATCTGGGCGGACGGGAAATACTGCCGGGCACGCGCTCGGTGGACCTGCGGCATGATCCGGCGGGTGAACCGCTGCGGCCGGAGTTCACCCGCGGGTTCGAGTATTCCGACTGCAGCGTGGATGATTCGCGCCTGGTGGTACTGAACGCGCGCGACGCGGCGTTGCGTGGTGCCGATATCCGCACGCGCACGCGCTGCGACGGCGCAAGACGCGTGGATGGGGTGTGGCGCCTGGCGCTGGAAGGCGGCGGCTCGGCGCAGGCCCGTGTGCTGGTGAATGCCGGCGGTCCGTATGTGTCGCACGTGCTGGCCGAGGTGGCCGGCGATGCCACGCCGAAGCGCGTTCGGCTGGTGCGGGGCAGCCACATCGTGGTGCCGCGGTTGTATACCCACGATCGTAGCTACATCCTGCAGAACGCCGATGGCCGCGTGTGTTTCGCCATCCCGTACCAGCAGGATTTCACGCTGATCGGCACCACGGACGAGGATTTCCATGGCGATCCTGCCGATGTGGCGAGCACGCCGGGGGAGGAACACTACCTGTGCGGCGCTGTCAGCACATATCTGCGCCAGCCGATCGATCCGGCCGGCGTCGTCTGGCGGTATTCGGGCGTGCGTCCGTTGCTCGATGACGGCGCCAGCAAGGCACAGGAGGCGACGCGCGACTACACGCTGGAACTGTCGGCGCCGGCCGACGCCGCGCCGCTGCTGTCGGTGTTTGGCGGCAAGATCACCACCTACCGCCGGTTGGCCGAGGCTGCGATGGCCAGGCTGGAGCAATTTTTCCCGGGCATGCAAGGGGCATGGACGGAAGCCGCCGCGCTGCCCGGCGGTGACTTTCCGTGGGACGCTGTGGGCGTCGTCTGTTCCGAGTTGCGCGGGCGCTATGGCTTCCTGTCGGGCCGGGCGGCCGGCCGGCTGGTGGCGGCCTATGGGACCGCGGCGCCCGCGGTACTTGGCGACGCGCGCAATACCGCCGACCTGGGGCTCCTGTTCGGCGACGACCTGAGCGAGCGCGAGGTGGAATGGCTGGTGCGCAACGAATGGGCGCGCACCGCCCACGATGTGCTGTGGCGCCGCAGCAAGCTGGGCCTGCGCCTCGACGCGGCGGAGGCTGCAGCGCTGTCGAATTATCTGTCGGCAACGGTCGAATGATGGGTATCAGCTAACCATCCCGCACAACCACGGCATTGATCAGCAATGTGCGCCCCTCCAGCATGTTGCGCCGCGAGTTTCGCATCTTCTCGCGAAAGCTCTCCCCCACCACCAGGTGCAGCCCCAAGGCCGGCCGCCCTGCACCACCGGCCGCGGCGCGCTCCGCCGCCATCTCGGCAATGGCGACGGCGCTGTTGTCCTCCCAGGCCTGCACCACGAACCCGGCGGCTGCCAGCTCTGCCCGGGTTTCCTCAGGCGTGCGCAGGAAACTCAGTTCCGCGGTGTCCGCCCAGTTCACCGGGTAATGCAGCGCGCCGCCGGGGCCCTGTGCCACATCCTGGATCGCCAGTCGTCCGCCCGGCTTCAGCACACGATGCATCTCGGCATACCACCGGGCACGGTCGGCGATGTTCATCGCCACATTCTGCGTCCACCCCAGGTCGAAGCCGGCATCCGGCAACGGCAGCGCCAGCGCCGAGCCGACCTGGAAATCCACCGTCCCGGCCAGCCCCGAGCGACGCGTCAGTTCGGTTGCCGCCGCCACGAACTCGGGCGTCAGGTCGACCCCGCTGACCCGGCAACCGTAGGTCGCCGCGAGGTAGCGCGCCGGCCCGCCCGGGCCGGAGCCGATATCCACCACCCGATCGGTCGCCGTTGGCGCCAGCAGCCGGGCCAGTTCCTCTGTCGCGCGGCGGCGGCGCGAGTGGAACTCGTCCACTGGGGCCAGGTCATCGATGGAGAGGTGCTCGATGTCCTTGCCCGCTTCGCTGAGCGCGACCAGCAGGCGTCGGATCAGTCCATCCCGGCCATAATGCCTGGCGACGGCCAAGGGGGTTTCGCTCATCCGTTGGTTTCCCTGGTAATTCACCTGCCGAACGCCCACATTGTCGGGCGTCGGCACTTTTCGTTCCGGGCTGCCTCGTGCCTTTTTGCGGCTCTGCCGCTTCGATGCTCCCCAATTGTGAAGAGTAAATCGGCCCGCATCGTGCGGGTCGCCGGTTATTTGGAGGGACACGATGTCCACAGGCACAGTCAAGTGGTTCAACGCTCAGAAGGGCTATGGCTTCATCCAGCCGGATGATGGCTCGAAGGATGTCTTCGTGCATATTTCGGCAGTGGAGCGGTCCGGTCTGGGCGGCCTTAACGAGGGCCAGAAGCTCAGCTATGAGGTTCAGCGCGGCCAACAGGGGAAGACGTCAGCCGAGAATCTGAAGGCCGTCTGACCCCTATCCCGGCGCTGTTCGCCCCGGGGGTACCCCTGGGGTCAACCCAGGGGCGCCGACCACCGCGAGGACCATCATGGCGCATCACAAGTTCAAGGTCGGTCAGACGGTCCATCTGATTCCGAACCGGCTGGAACGGCACGTCCCCGCTGGCGCCTACACCGTGCAGCGGCTGCTCCCCGTCGAGGGACACGATCTGCTCTATCGGGTGAAGCACGCGCAGGACAGCCACGAGCGCGTGGTCAACGAAGCGCAGTTGCGCGCCGCCGAGGCGCTCGCCCAGCAGCACTGAGTTCCGCAGCCTATCCATCCCCTGTCATTTTATCCCCTGTCATTGCGAGGGGCGCAGCGACGCGGCAATCTCCGGCCTGTTGGGCACGGACGAAATTGCCGCCGTGCCGCACTCATGACACCGGGATACCTGCATGAAGATCACCGCGGTTCGCGTCCTGCGCCTCGCCGGCACCATGCGCACCGATACGCCGTTCTGGGAGGAACGCCTGGTCCGGCCGATCGACATCTACCCTGAATACCGCATGCGCAACGACTTCGAGGGTGGCACCCAGGCCGACCCCCACAATTTCCGCCTCGAGCAGCATTTCGTCCGGATCGAAACCGACGAGGGCCCGTTGGGCATTGCCGGTCCGCTGCCCGACATGGTGGCCGCCGTCGTGGCGAAGCGCCTGCGGCCGATCATCCTCGGCCAGGATCCGATAGCGCACGAAAAGCTATGGGACCAGATGCACCGCATCATGGTGCACGGCCGCCAGGGCGACGCGATGCTGGCGATCAGTGCTATCGACTGCGCGCTGTGGGACCTGAAGGGACGCTGGCTCAACCAGCCGGTCTATCGCCTGCTCGGCGGCCCGACACGCGATACGGTGCCGGCCTACGCCTCGATGCTCGGCTTCGCCGTACTCGACATGGGCCGCGTGCGCGAGCGTGCCGCGGAATACCAAACACTCGGCTACAAGGCGCAGAAATGGTTCTTCCGCCACGGCCCGATGAGCGGCCATGACGGCATGCGCAAGAATGTCGAACTGGTACGCACGCTGCGCGAAACGCTGGGCGACGACGACGACATCATGCTGGACTGCTGGCAGTCGTTCGATCCGATCTACGCCGTGGAGCTCGCCGACCGCATCGCCGAATTCCATCCGCGCTGGCTGGAGGAATGCGTGATGCCCGACCGCATCGACAGCTATCGCCGCGTCAAGGAACGCACGCAGATCCCGCTGTCCGGCGCGGAGCATGAATACACCCGGTGGGGATTCAAACGCTTCATCGACGCAGAGGCGCTCGATGTGCTGCAGCCGGACATCTACTGGGCGGGCGGGCTGTCCGAGGTATTGAAGATCGCCGCGTACGCCTCGGTGCATGACGTGCTGGTGATTCCGCACGGCCATTCCACGCCGGCGGGTCTGCATTTCTCGCTGGCGCAGTCGCCGCTGCTGACGCCACTGCAGGAGTACCTGGTGAAGTGGAACGCGATCAACCAGCACTTCCTGGCCAATCCGATCACGCCGCAGCACGGTGACTTCGCGCTGCCGACAATGGCGGGACTGGGAATGGACCTCGATCCGGCAAAGATCGAGACGCAGTCGGAGGTTTACGGCGAGTAGACCGCTATCGGGCTGACTGGGGTTCGCCACACGATTGTCATTGCGAGGGGCGCAGCGACAAATGAACCTAGTCAGCCCGAATATGCACCAGCCGGAGACCGAATGCCGGAATGCCACGTCGCCGGCCTGACGCGGCGCCCGAGTGCTGATTTGCTCCGCAGCTTAAACCGATAATTAGCCACCCAAGTCGCATGCTGTAGCGACTGCCCGTTTGTGCGCGGTAGCGGAGTGCCAGCATATGCAGTCCGGGTCCGACATGTCTGTGCCCGCGAGAGGCGGGTTCCATTCGGGCCTGCATTTGTGGGCGATCGGCGTCACACTCATCGTCGTCATTCTGTTCGGCTGCGGCACAACCATCTGGGACCTGTATCGGCAGACCATCGAGCAGAACCTGGTTGCGGCCGGCAATCTCGGTGTCGTGCTCGGCGAGCAGACCGAGCGCTATGTCCAACTTGTCGATCGCACCCTCGAGGACGTCCAGTCGCGCATCGCCGAACTTGGCATCACCTCGCCGGACGAACTCGCGCCGGCCCTTCGCACCGCGGCCATGGGCAACTTTCTGCGCGAGCAACTGGCGAACCTCCCCCCCGACAACGGCTTTACCCTGCTCAAGGCCGATGGCCATGTGCTGATCAGCACGCGGGCGCCACTGGATATGGACTTGTCGGACCGCGACTATTACCGCCACTTCGTTACGCTCGACGACCCTGGGCTGTTCATCAGCGCGCCGCTCCATAGCCGTGTGATCGGCTCGCTGACGGTCTACGTCGCGCGCCGGATCAATGGTCCGGATCACACCTTCCTCGGTCTTGCGGTAGGGCTGATCGACCTGCAGTACATCAGCGACTTCTACCAGGCGATAAACCTGCCGGCCGGCGTATCCGTCACCTTGTTGCGCAGCGATGGGCTCGTGCTGGTGCGGTATCCCGACCCCACGAACCAGGTTGGAAAATGGATGCCGGCGGCGTCGCCCTGGTATCACCTCGTCGCCGGGCAAGGCGGCACCTATCGCTCGCCTGGCTATCTTCTACCCGAACCATCGGCCGTAACGGTGCACAGGCTGCGCACCTGGCCGTTGGTGATCAACGTCGCGACGGTGGAGTCGGTGGCGCTTGCGAAGTGGCGGCAGCAGGCGTCGGTCATCGCGCTGGGTGGCGTCGGCGCCGCTTTGGTGTTTGCCACCTTGTTCGCCGTTATCGGCCTGCAGTTCCGCCGGCAGGCGGATCAGAACGTCAAACTCACGGCGACAGCGGAAGCCCTGCGCGCCAACGAGGCCCGGGTGAATGATTTCGTCGAGATGTCGTCTGACTGGCTGTGGGAACTCGATGCGGAACTCCGCTTGACCTGGGTATCGGACAGCACGGCGTCCCGCCTCATTGGCATTTCGCGCCGCAAGGGCATGACGTTATGGAATGCAGTGGGTGCGATCCCGACGGACCCGCATTGGTCCGGACACCGTGCTGACCTGGATGCGCACCGTGCATTTCGCGATTTCCGCCGCCAGGAACTCGCTCAGGATGGGCGGGTTCACCACGTGAGCATCAATGGCAATCCGGTGTTCGACACAACCGGTGGATTCGCTGGTTACCGTGGCACCGGGCGCGATATCTCGGCCGAGGTCGAGGCAGCCCAGGAACTGCGTGTGGCCAAGGAGCGCGCTGAGACGGCGAGCCGCGTCAAATCGGAATTCCTCGCCAATATGAGCCACGAACTGCGCACCCCGCTGAACGCCATTATCGGCTTCTCGGAACTCATCCGTGACCAGCCATTCGGCAAGGTCGGGCGACAGTACATCGAGTATGCCACGGACATCAATTCTGCCGGCCACCATCTGCTCGACGTGATCAACGACGTACTCGATCTCTCGAAGATCGAGGCCGGTCGCTACGAGATTGCCGAGGAGACCGTGGAACTCGGCATGCTCGTGCGGCACTGCATCGGCATGGTGAAGCTGCGCGCACGCGAAGGCGGCGTGCGGATCGACAATGCGGTGAACGGCATGCGCATTGCCCTGCGCGGTGACGGGCGCGCGCTGAAGCAGATCGTGCTCAACCTGCTGTCCAACGCCGTAAAATTCACGCCCAGCGGCGGCGTGGTATCGCTGCGGATCGAGGCCGCGCCGGACAACGTTGCCCTGGTCGTGGCCGATACCGGCATCGGCATTGCGGCCGAGGCGCTGCAGTTGCTGTGCCAGCCGTTCCAGCAGGCGGACGCCTCGATCAGCCGGAAATTCGGTGGCAGCGGCCTGGGCCTGGCAATCAGTCGCAAGCTGCTCGCGCTGCATGGCGCGACCCTGACGATCGAGAGCACGCCAGGCGAGGGCACTGTGGTCAGGGCCACCTTCCCTGCCGACCGGATTGTCGAGGCGACATTGTCGTTGCGAACAGTCACCGCCGAGCCGGTGCTATCTGCCTGACGCGGGAGACCAGCGACCGCCGCGCGGCGGCGGCATCGGCAGCCAGCGCGAACAGCCCCGGCAGCTGCATCGGCTGCGCAGCGATCGAGGCGAGCACGCGCCACAACCCGATGGCGCCGCGTGCATCGAGGGCGGCCAGTGCGGCCGGCGGCAATGCACGCTCCGCCGGATCGCAGATCGCCCGCAACACGGCAAACGGAACGCCATGCGCCGCGGCAACGCGTGCCACCTCGCCGCTCTCCAGATCGACCGCCGACGCCTGTGTGCGTTCGCGCCAGCGACGCTTCTCCGCAACACTCGCCACGACCGCATCGGCGCCCAGCACGACGGCGTCCGTCGGGCCGCCCAGCAGCCGCGACAGGTACGGATCGGTCGCATGGCTTCGGTCGCCCGCGAGCACCGCGGCCGGCACGATGAGTGCGCCAGGCCGGAGCGCCGGATCCAGTCCGCCTGCCAATCCGAAGCTGACCAGGGCGGTTGCACCCTGGGCGAGCAGCGACACCGCTGCCGACTGCGCGCC
>Ga0210392_10001358_pt1 | contig 13007 bp, 10 predicted proteins | sample IncBWC30OmetaG_FD_161057 | JGI IMG/M metagenome (GOLD analysis project Ga0210392, IMG submission 161057) | Forest soil microbial communities from Barre Woods Harvard Forest LTER site, Petersham, Massachusetts, United States - Inc-BW-C-30-O ...
CTCGCTCATGGCGAGAAACATGTCGGGTGTCAGCGCATTCTTCTTTTCCGGCCGGCGCATGACGATGGTGCGGGTGGCACTTTCGTCGGAAACGATGATGTGTCCAGCCATGGCCATTCTCCCCAGACTGCCCGCAAAAGACCCCTCGGGCCCGATTTGCGCCGCCTGGAACCGCCTACCTGCCTCTCAAATAGCTATGAAATAGTTATCCGTAAGGGTGGTGTAAGCTATGTGACAGTAATGCCAATCCGGGCGAGTCGGGAAGCCCCGCCGGCGGCATGACAGGCACAACCCAAAGTTAGGGTGGCTGCGACGTTTTGCTCTATTGACCTGACGGCGTACGTAGACCGTGCCAGGCGTCGCGTACCTGGTGGTAGTGCACGTCGGCCGAATAATCCGGCGTGTTGAGGTTGAGCGTGTGGGTGTCGAGCCGTCCCACGGCGCTGAGCAGCGTATAGGAGGCGATGACGCGGTCGCGTTGCGCGCCGATCAGCCTGGAGCGCGCATTGGTCAGGTCCTGCTGCGCATTGAGCACGTCGATGGTGGTGCGTTGGCCGCCTGCCGCCTCGCGGCGAACACCTTGCAGCGCGATTTCGGCGGCGTGCACTTCCGACTCCGAGGCCGTCAACGCGACCTTCGTGCCTTCATTGGACACCCAGGCACTGATGACGGCGGTGCGCGCCTGGTTCCTGACCTGCTCGAGCACCATCCGGCTTTGCGAGGCGACTTCCTTGGCCTGCCGCGTCTGCGAGGCGGCCATGCCGCCGTCATAGATCGGCACGCTGAGCTGGCCGACAACCGAGGCCTGGTCTTCCTTCTGCACCGACAATGTGGGGTCGTTCTGCACCTGCCGGCTGACGCTGCCCTGCACGGACAGTTGCGGCAGCAGCGCGCTCTCCGCAAGCTTGATCGAGGTGGTGGCGACGTCGACGTCGTAGCCCGCCCCCAGCACCGCCGGATGTTCGTGGCTTGCGGTCTCGAGCGAGGTGGGTTGCGAGGGCGGGATCAGGCGGTCGACGGGGCTTGCCGCAGTCAAGCCTGCCGGCGGCTCGCCGATCACCTCGCTGTAGATTTGCTTGCTGATCGCAAGCGCGACCTGGGCGGCATTGAGATCGGCCAATCCTCTGCTTAGGCGGGACTCGGCCTGCGCCGTATCGGTCGGCGTGACGTCGCCGGCATTGAGCCTGCGCTGGGTCGTGGCCTGGATCTCCCGCAACACCTGCACATTGGTCTTCTGCGCCTCGGTGAGCGCGTAATTGGCCATGACGTTCATGTAGGCCGTCACCGCATCGAGGAGCACGCCCTGCTCGACATTGCGCAGCGCCTCACGGCCGGACTTCACCTGGAATTCGGAGACGCGAACATTGTTGGCAGTCTTGTAGCCGTTGAACAGCACCTGCGTCACCGTGAGCCCGATGGTCCAGGGTTTCAAGTTCGTGCTCTGAACCGTGTTGTCGGGCAGCACGTTGCGCACCGCCTGCAAGCCCGCGGAAAGGCTTGCGACGAGTTGCGGCCGATAGCCGGACAAGGCCTGCGGCACGTTTTCATCCGTGCCGCGTTGGCGCGCGCGCTCAGCATTGAGCTGCGGGTTGTTCTGATAGGTCTTGACCAGCGCATCGGCCAACGTCTCGGCCGCGGCCGGTTCGAGAGTCACAAGCAGGCCGAAAAACACGCATGCAAAACCTCTTCCCGACCAGCGGGAATTAGCTCGGCATCCGAGAGCGACCTTGTTCACCACCCCACCCATTACGCCGGTACGTTATTCGTCCGAAGCGAGTCCCTCGGCGGCAAACCCCCGCCGGGTTCTCCGCGAAAACAGCGAAATCAGCGCCGGCAGCGTCACCAGAATGACGACCGGCGCCAGCATCATGCCCGCAACCACCACGATCGCTAGCGGTTTCTGGACCTGGGAACCTATTCCGGTGGACAACGCCGCAGGCAACAAACCAACACCCGCCACCACGCAAGTCATCAGCACCGGGCGCAACTGCAACTCGCCGGTGCGCAGGATCGCAGCACCGCGTTCCATGCCCTCATCAATGAGCGCGTTGTATTGCGAGAGGATGATGATGCCGTCCATGACGGAAATGCCGAACAGCGCGATAAAGCCGATCGCGGCCGAGACGCTGAAGGGGATACCGCTGATGAGCAGTCCCACCACGCCGCCGAACACGGCCATCGGGATCACGCTCATGGTCAGGATGGTATCGACCACCGAACCGAAATTGAGCCAGATCAGGACTGCGATCAGCGTCAGGCTGATCGGCACCACGATCGACAGCCGCCGGATCGCGTCCTGCAAATTGCCGAACTCGCCGACCCATTCGATCCGCGAGCCCGGCGGCAATTGCACCTGCTCGGCGATCTTCTGCTGCGCCTCCTGGATGGCGCTGCCGAGGTCGCGCTCGCGCACTGAGAACTTGATCGGCAGATAGCGTTCCTGCTGCTCGCGATAGATGTAGGCTGCGCCCGAGACGAGGTTGATCGTCGCCACCTCCGACAGCGGCACCTGGGTGATGCCGTTCGGGCCCTGGGCGCCGATGCGCAAATTCTGGATCGCCTCCGCGCTCTTGCGATATTCCGGCGCGAGCCGCACGATGATCGGGAAATGCCGGTCGCTGCCCGGCTCGTAGAGATCACCGGCGCTATCGCCGCCGATCGCGGTGCGGATCGTGGTGTTGATGTCGCCGGGCGAGAGCCCATAACGTGCCGCGCGGGCTCGATCGATGTCGATCTGGATGGTCGGCTGGCCGAGCGAGGTGAACACCGCAAGGTCGGTGATGCCCTGCACCGTCGACAGCACCTGCTTGATGTGGTTGGCGGTATCGGTGAGCGCCTGCAGGTCGTTGCCGTAGAGCTTGATCGAGTTTTCACCTTTCACGCCGGACACCGCCTCGGAGACGTTGTCCTGCAGATATTGCGAGAAGTTGAACTCGACGCCGGGAAACTTGGCCTGTAATTGCGCGAGCAGCTTGGCGGTCAATACGTCCTTGTCCTCGCCCTTCGGCCACTCCCTCGCTGGCTTCAGCGGCGCGAAGAACTCGGCATTGAAGAAGCCGGCGGCGTCGGTGCCGTCATCGGGGCGGCCGTGCTGCGACACCACGTTTTCGACTTCGGGCAGGCTCGCAATCAGCCTGCGCATCTCGTTGACGTAGCTGTTACCTTCCTGCAGCGAGATGGTCGGCGGCAAGGTGGCGCGGATCCAGAGGTTGCCCTCCTCCAGCTTCGGCAGGAATTCGAGACCCAGGAGGCGGACGGCGAACACCGTCAGCACGATCAGCACACCGGCGCCGACCAGCACCATGCGGCGGGCCGCCAGCGAGCGGCGCAGCACTGGTATGTAAAGCCGATGCAGCAGGCGCATCACGAAGGTTTCGGTCTCCTCGATATGCACGGGCAGGATGATCGCGCTCAGGGCCGGCGAGACAGTGAAAGTTGCGAGCAGGCCGCCGGCCAGCGCATAAGCATAGGTCCGGGCCATCGGGCTGAAGATGTTGCCTTCGACGCCGCTCAGCGTGAACAGCGGGATGAAGGCCGCGATGATGATGGCCGCGGCAAAGAAGATCGACCGCGAGACGTCGGCGGCCGCCGTCAGGATCGCATGGTGCTTCATGTCCATGACGGTGTTGGCCGAGATCGTCTCGAGTTCCGCTTCCGACAATCGCTCGGTCTGCGAGAGGCGGCGGAAGATCGCCTCCACCATGATGACGGTGGCGTCCACGATCAGGCCGAAATCGATCGCGCCGACCGACAGCAGGTTGGCGGATTCGCCGCGGATCACCAGGATGCTGACGGCGAAGAACAGCGCAAACGGAATGGTCGCGCCGACGATCAGCGCGCTTCGGAGATCGCCGAGGAACATCCATTGCAGCAGCACGATCAGGCTGATGCCGACCACCATGTTCTCGAGCACGGTGCGCGTCGTGGTCTGGATCAGATCCTTGCGGTCATAAATGCGCTCGATATGCACGCCGGGCGGCAGGATGGAGGAATTGTTGATGCGTTCCACCATTTCCTCGACCCGCGCGATGGTGGGCGAGCTCTGCTCGCCTCGCCGCATCAGCACGATGCCCTGCACGATGTCGTCGCTATCGTTCTCGCCGGCGATGCCGAGCCGCGGCTGGTAGCCGACGCTGACGGTGGCGACGTCCTTCACCAGCACGGGCGTGCCGTTCGGTGAAGCGATCATGGTGTTGGCGAGCGCGTCGATCGAGCGGATCAAGCCGACGCCGCGCACGACCGCCGATTGCTGACCGATATTGACGGTGTTGCCGCCGACATTGATGTTGGAGTTGCTGACCGCTTGCAACAATTGCGGCAACGTCAATCCGTTGGCGACCAGCTTGTTGAAATCGACCTGGATTTCGTAGGTCTTGGTCTTGCCGCCCCATCCCGTGACGTCGATGACGCCGGGCACGGTACGGAAACGGCGCTGCAGCACCCAGTCCTGCAGGGTCTTCAGATCAAGCACCGAATAATTGGGCGGACCGACCAGCCGGTACCGGTAGATTTCGCCGATCGGGCTCAGCGGCGAAATCTGCGGCTGGGCGTTGTTGAGAAGCGGCGAAAGCTGCGACAGGCGGTTCAGCACCTGCTGCAGCGCTTGATCGTAGGTGAAGTCGAACGAGAACTGCAGTTTGACGTCGGACAGGCCGTAGAGCGAAATGGTGCGGATGACGTTGAGGTTCTTGATGCCGGCGACCTGGGTCTCCAGCGGAATGGTGATGTAGCGCTCGATCTCCTCTGCCGACAGGCCCGGGCTTTGGGTGACGATGTCGACCATCGGCGGCGTCGGATCGGGATAGGCCTCGATGTTCAATTGCTGGAACGCGACGAGCCCGCCGATGATGACTGCCAGGAACAGGCCGACCATCATGAAGCGGCGTTCGACAGCGAAGGAGACGAGGCGGTCCATTTTTACTTCACGTGCCGGAGGCCGCGCGGTCGATGAACAGGCTGCCCCTCACGACGACCTTCTCGCCCGACTTCAGATTGCCGCGGATCTCGACATTGTCGCGGTTGATCAGACCGGTCTGAACTTCGCGAAGCTCGAGCGTTTTGTCGTCATTGGCGACCCACAGCCGCACGCGATCGGCCTCGTAGATCAACGCCTGTTTCTTCACGCCGACCGATTTGTGGTCGCCGCCGGCATAGACCGTGACATTGGCAAACATTTCCGGCTTGAACAGGCCCTCCTTGTTGTCCAGCGTGGCGCGGACCATCAGCCGGCGCGTCGTCGGGTCGATCGCGGGCGCGACATAGTCGATCTTGGCCTTGAAGGTGCGGCCCGGCAGCGCCAGCACCGTGAAATCGATGTCCTGCCCGATGCGCACATCGGCCGCCTCGCTCTCGCGCACAAAGGCGGTCAGCCACACCGTCGAGAGATCGCCGATCACGAACACGGGATCACTGGCGCCGGTGGAGATGAACTGGCCCGGTCCGACCTTGCGCTGCACGACGGTGCCCTCGATCGGCGAATAGATCGAAGTGTCGGCGCTGATCTGACGGGTCTTCTCGAACGCCGCGATCTGCTCTTCCGAGCGCCCCAGGATGCGCAGGCGATTATGGGTGGCTTCGAGCGCCGTCTCGGCGGCCCGCATGTCGTTCTGCGCCGTGGTCAGATCGTTCTGCGCGTTCTGCCAGTCCTTCAGCGGAACCGCCTTGCCGAGATAGAGATCGTTCTGACGCTTCTCGTTGATCTCAGCCAGGTTGAGTTTCGACTTCGCGCTATTGAGCGTGGTCAGCGCGGTGATGAAATCATTCTGCGCCTGCACCGTGTCGGTGGCCTCGATCACGAACAGCTGCTGCCCGCGCGTGACCACATCGCTCGGTTTCACCAGGAGCTTCACCACGCGGCCGGAATAAGGAGAGAAGATCGGCGTCGAAGAATCCTCGTTGACGGCGATCTTGCCTTCGGTGATGTGCTCGGCTCGAAACACCTGCTCGGTCGCCGGCTCAATGGCAAGGCTCGCCCATACCGTCTCGCTCGGCGTGAATCGGTTGGCATCAGTCGTGGCGGCCGACGCCGACTCTCCCGGCGTGCCGCGCTGGGCGAACATGCGGCTGGCCGTGATGACTAGTCCAACGGCCACGAGCAGCACGACCAGCGAGCACCAACCGCCGTCCGGTCCAATTGCCGAATGTCATCTGGCCACTTTGTGCATGAAGTTACGCGCCTGCCGCCTGTCCCGTCGATTCGCGCGCATCTCGTGCGATCCGGGTTCCTGGCGCCCCGTCATATGGGTGATTTCCAACCGCCGCAATAGCGCTGTGGCCACACTTTAAGCTGCTGGCACGACGATGCTTTTAATCGATTCGGGAAATCGCCTCGCGCGAGGTAGGTTGTCACATGGCCTTTATTTTGCCATCGCGATTCCCTCTCGGCGCCGCCCGGTCGCGCCGCAAGACTTACACCAAACTTACAATAAGCCCTTGCCCCCATGGATTTCACCGCGTCCATCCCCCGATACTTTAAAGAGCCGCTCCTGAAGATACCCTGACTCAAAACAGGCGGTAGCCCGAGTCGGCCTGCACCGCCTCGCACGACATGGAGAGCCGTTGACCTTGCCGCGGCGGCGGCGCCTGCCAGGGAATGGTGCGCACGACCGTCGCCTCGAAGGCGGCCCGATCCGCTGGTGTAACGAGCAGCCTCGCCTTCACCGTGCGATAAAACGGGGGCGCGGCCGGCAGCATCTCGGAATAGAGCACTTCGACGAAGCAGGACTTCGCGTCGCGTTGGGCTCCCTGCCCCGCACGTGCGCTCTGCACCATCACCCCCAGCATCAACACGACAACAGCTGAACGCGCCAGCATCATCATCCGCCCCACCCCGCACTTACAGAATTCCTACAACAAACAAGCCGGTCCCAACGCGAAACTTTACGCCGCCGCTCCTAAGCAGCGTGGCAGGCCAGCTGCTCACGCTTTCGGCGGTATGCGTCTTGCTTGCAAGACGTGGGCCCTTTGCGAAACGAGCGGCGCATGAATATCGGGACATTAAAAAATAATATCTTTTCCTGGATCACTGCGCGCACGGCGCTCGCGCTTGTCGCGATCGCACTGACGCTTGTTGCGCGCAGCACGCCCGTCCATGCAGAGGATCCGGAAATCACCAGCCGCCGTGCCGCCGAGCGAACGGATTTCACCGACGATGAAATCCGCCGAGGCTTTTTCAAGATCGCCTTCCAAGCCGAGCTGCAGCTCGATGCCAAGGCAAATCGCATCCGGAAATTCGACGAGCCGATCAGAATCTTCGTCGACAGTAAGGCGGCGCCGGATCGCACCTCGCAGATCGCTGACGTCGTCGCCGACATCCGCGCCCGCGTGAACCATCTCGATATCGCGATCACCGATGATCGCGATGCCGCCAACTTCGTCGTAACGCTGGTGCGGGACAGCGACGTGGATGCAACGATCCGCGCGCGCTACGGCACCGAGCGGGCCTCGCAAATCCAGCAATCACTGTATCCGCAATGCCTGTCCGGCATCGGCAAGGATGGTCATTTCCGGATCAGGCGCGCAGAAGCGATTTTGCCCGTCGACGCGGGTGACTTCACCTTCTACGACTGCGCTTACGAAGAGCTGCTGCAGGGCTTGGGGGCGATCAACGACGACAGCTCGGTGCCGTGGACCATGTTCAACGACGATGTCCAGATGGGTTTCTTCGACCTCTACGACCAGTACCTGCTCAATATCCTCTATGACCCGCGCGTGCGTCCCGGCATGGCCAGGCGCGAGATCGAGGCGCTGATGGGCAGCGTGCTGCAAACGGCGCGCAACTGGGTGAGCAGTGTCAACCCAAGCGGTCATGCCAATCCGCACAACGCATCGCGCGCCGTCACGGAGGGCGCGTTGCAGGTCCCCCGCAGTCAGGACGCCAATTGACGAGCCCGTCCGTCCGCGAGAGGCGGCCGGCTCAATGCTTCGGCGGATGGTGCCGCACCGACGACGAATATTCGGTGATCGGATAGCTCTGGCGATCAGCCTGTTGCTTGTTGCCGTGGTTCGCCGCGTATTTCGACGGTGCGCTGGCGGATGCGCCGGCATTGACGCTGTTCGGGATCATGAGTGCGACAGCGAGAATTGCGGCGATGGCGGCAAGACATGTTTTCATTCCACCCTCCATGTGACGTGAGACGCCTTGAGGCGCTTGCTTCACTGACAGCTCTGTCGGCGTCCTTGTGGTGATGCAAATGCTGATCCCGATTCACCGAACTCGCAAGCAGCAATCGGCAGTTGCTGGAAAGATCAGCAACGCGAAAGACGGATGAAATAAATGGCAACGCGCAAGCCGCGATCGAACGCAGCAGAGCAGCCTTACGCGAAGATGACAGATCAAGCGCGCGTGCAGTGCGTCAACGCCAGCCGCCACTCATCCGACTGGCTGCTTCAGGAGCTTGCGGGTGATCGCAACCGCCTCGACGGGCAACTCGCAGATTTGCCTTGCCACGTTTTGCGCCTCGACCCGCGCATGCCCCACCGGGACAATGAGATTGACGAAGCCTGCCTTGTGCGCTTCTTCCGCCCCCATCGAGCGTCCCATCACCAGCATCGCAAACGCCCGCTGGTGGCCCAATCTCGGCGGCACCAGCAGACCTGATGGCGCCTCAGCAAGTTGTCCATCTGGCGCGAGCGGCGATGAGAACGTTGCCGTGACGGCAGCGACAACATAATCGCAATGAAACACGATGCTCGTGCCGACGCCGATAGCGGGGCCGCCCACGGCCGCAACGATCGGCTTCTGGTTGCTCTCGAGCGACCGCAGCAGGTGCATTGCGGCTTGCGGACTCGCGCTGCCTGACGTGAACACACCTGAACGTCCCGCCAGAACCAGGCAGCGGATCGCGTGATCGGATTGCGCCGAATCGATCGCCTCGCTCATGGCAAGGCACATCTCCTCCGTCAGGAAGTTCCTGGTTTCCGCGCGGGACATGGTGATGGTGCGCGTGCCATCCTGGTCGCTCAAAGTGATGTGCTCGGTCGTACCGCGTCCCGCTGGTCGCTCGTGGGCCATGTGCTACCTCGTTTGCGGCTTGGTGGAATCGGACGGGCGCGCGGCTCCCCAGGGATCGTACTTTTCCTTGGACGCCGGGATCCTTTCGAGCGCGGCCTTGTAGGCCTTTTCATCCACCTTGGGGCGGTTCTCGACGGGGTAAGCGGACGGCTTGACGTTGTGATCGCCGAAACCCTGCGCTGAAGCTGGAGCGACCACTGCGGTTGAGGACGCCACGGCAATCGCGGCCGCCACCGCGGCTCCTCGATAGGTAAGCAAAGCTGCCATTTGATTTTCCTCGTGTGACCTCTTGTCGTTGCATTGCGATCGGAGATATTTTTTTCCTATCCGCAGTGAGCCGATTCCTATTCGAGCCGGCTGCGCCGTTGCTCAGGACAGAAGCAGGAAATGCCTATGAAGGCAGCAGAAACGTCGATTCCGCCTCCCTCATTCAGGCTGAAATTGAGCGGGACCATCGCACGCACGCTTTTCATCCTCCTGCTCGCCGTATTAACCGCCCGCGTCGCCAGCCCTCAGGTCGAAAAACTCAAATCGGTGCTTGAAACGCCGGACGATCTCATTCGCGTCCTCCTGGGCTTTGCCGTCTGTGTCTGGTGCGTCATCAACCTCTTCATCCTGCCCAAGGATGCCGAGGCGTATCGCGTCTGGGTCTATCTCGGTCTTGCGATCCTGCCGCTGTCGGTGCTTTGCGCCGTTGTGGTCTGGTGATCCGCCCCTTTCTCTACTCCCTCCTTCAGCTTTTCGGTTGAGGCGGCGGTGTCGCCACTTCGCCCATGGCGCAGTCCCGCCACACCGGTGAGGTGCAGGTCGAGGGCCAGCCGCCGCCAAGTGCCATGAACAACGCCGCCGTGTCGGCAAAGCGCGTCGCCTCGGTCTGCACGCGCACCACCACCGCATTCAGATAGGTCTGCTGCGCGTTGAGCAGCTGGAGCTGGTTGACCTGCCCCTCCTGCAATTGCTTCTGTACGATGTCGAGGCTCGCTTTGGCGGTGTCCTCGGCATGCACCGCGGCCTTCATGGCGCGCGCATCGGCCTGGAGCGCACGCAGCGCGTCGGCGACATTCTGGAAAGCGGTGATGACCGTGGAGCGATATTGCGCCTCGGCCTGTTCGAGCGCGGCCTCGGCGGCCTTCTGCTTGTAATAAAGCGTGAAGCCGTCGAAGATCGGCTGCGTTGCGGCCGCACCGATAAAATAGAAATTGGTCCCCGGCGTAAACAGGTCGGCAATATTGAAGGCGGTAGCTCCGACATTTCCCGAAATCGTAAAGTTCGGCAGCCGGGCCGCGATCGCGACCCCGATCAACGCGCTCGCCGAATGCATGTTCGCTTCGGCAGCCCGCACGTCGGGACGCCTGTCGACCAGCGTGCTGGGCAGGCTGACCGGCAGGTTCGCAGGCAGTTTCAGATGCGCGAGATCGAATTTCTGCATGATCTCGTCGGAGGAAAGCTGGCCAGCCAGGGAGGTCAGGAGATCACGCTGCTGGGCGAGTTGCTTCTGCAGCGGCGGCAGCAGTTCTTCGGCGGCGGCGAGTGCCGCCTCCTGAGCCAGCACATCGGCCTGCGCCGCCGAGCCCGCCTGCTGCTGGCGCTTGAGGATATCGAGCGAGTGACGCTCGATGACGATGACGCGCTGGGTCGCCTCGATCTGGCCGCGCAGCGATGCTTCCTGGATGGCGGCGGTGACGACGTTGCTGGTCAGCGCGAGATAGGCGGCCTCGAGCTGGAACAGGCTCTGCTCCGTCACCGCATCCAGATTCTCGACGGCTCGAGCATTCCCACCCCAGACGTCAGGTACGTAGCTGATGTTCAGTTGCGCCGTATGCAGGGCAAATACCGCCGGCGACTGGCCATCCGGGCCCGAACCCGACGCACCGGAAATCTGCTGGAGCGCGGGCGAATATTCGGCGCCGACTTGCGGAAACCACAATCCGCGCTGCGCCAGCGCGTTGAAGTTGGCGACACGGATCGCAGCCTCCGCGGATTGCAGCGTCGGATTGTGCTCGACCGCCTGCCGGATCAGGTCGTTGAGCGGCTCGGAGCGGAACGCCGCCCACCAGCGCGCCGAAACATCCGCTCCGGTGATGAAGTGTTGGCCGGCAACCGACGGCCCGCCCTTGCCCGGATCGGGCGAGGCAAGCTTGCCCGGCAGATATCCATCGACGGCAGGCGCCGGAGGCGGGACAAAGTTGGGCCCGACACAGCCCGACAGGATGAAGAACAACGTCGCGCCCACCACCCCGCAATGCTTGCTTGCGACGCTCGCCGGACCTTGCAGATGATTTCGCCTGATACAACGCATCCCAGCAGGCCCCTACTCGCCGCTCTCGGCGGCTGCCACGCCGCCATCCGCAGCCGGCGCGCCTGCTTCGCTGTGCTCGCCGGTGTGATCATGGGCGAGGAAGATCCGGCGCAACGCGGGTGCCACGACCAACAACAGCAAGGGACCGATGAACATGCCGCCGACGACCACAGTGGCCAGCGGACGCTGCACCTGGCTGCCGATGCCATGCGAGATTGCCGCCGGAAGCAGTCCGACGCCGGCGGAAAGCGCCGTCATCAGCATCGGCCGCATCCGCTGCTCGGCGCCGCGGAACACGGCTTCGCCGATGTCCATGCCCTGCGCGCGCAATTCGCGGAAATAGGTGATGTTGAGAATGCCATCCATGACAGCGACGCCGAACAGCGAAATGAAGCCGATCGCGGCCGAGACGCTGAAATCGAGACCGGCGAGATAGAGCGCGATCAGCCCGCCGCCGATCGCAAAGGGAATGCCGGCGACCGCAAGCAGGCTGTCACGCAGCGAGTTGAACAGGCCGTAGAGCAGCACCATGATCAGAAGCAGCGTGATCGGCACCACGATCATCAACCGCTGCTTGGCGTTCTGCAAATCGTCGAACTCGCCCGCCCAGACGATTTGATAGCCGTTCGGCAGGTGGACCGCATTGGCGACCCGCTCCTGCGCCTCCGCTACCGTGCTGCCGAGGTCGCGGCCGCGCGTGCTGAACTTGATCGGAATGTAGCGCTGGCTACGCTCGCGATAGATGAAGGATGCACCGGTATCGAGCGTGATGTTCGCAAGCTCGCCGAGCGGCACATAGCCGTTGGTGCCCGACGGGGTCGCATAGGCCACCTTGACGGTGCGGATCGCATCGATGTCGCTGCGGAATTTCGGATCAAGTCTAACCTGGAGATTGAATTGCCGGTCGCCCTCCAGCACCGTGGTCGCGGTGGTGCCGCCGAGGGCCGCCTGCACCACGGTGTTCACATCGCCGGTATTGAGGCCGTAGCGTGCGGCCTTCTCGCGGTCGATCTTGATATTGAGATTGGGCTGGCCGACCAGATGGAAGATGCCGAGGTCGGCCACGCCCTGGACCCTGCCCATCTCGGCCATGACCTGGTCGGCGAGCTTCTCGAGCACATCGAGGTTCGGCCCGATCACCTTGACCGAGTTGGCGCCCTTCACGCCCGAGAGCGCCTCCTCGACATTGTCCTGGATGTATTGGGAGAAGTTGAAGTTGATGCCCGGCATCTCGTCGGCAAATTCCTGCTGCAACTCTTCCGTCAGCTTCTCCTTGGTGAGATTGGCCGGCCAATCCTCAAACGGCTTTAGCGGCGCGAACAGCTCCACGTTGGAGAACGGCGAGGCGTCGCTGCCATTGTCGGGCCGGCCGTGCTGCGAGACCACCGTGATCACTTCCGGGTGGCGAAGCAGGATCTGGCGCATCTTCGCCGTCGCCTCCGTGCCGGCCTCGAGCCCGATGGTCGGCGGCATCTGCGCCCTGATCCAGAAATTGCCCTCTTCCAGCGCCGGCAGGAACTCGCTGCCGAGCCGCGATGCCGCGAGGAAACTCACAGCCAGGAACACGACACCGATCGTCACCGCTACTTTCAGATGGTCGAGCGCCCAGCGCAGCACCGGCGTGTAGGCCGCGCGCAGGCCACGCACGATGACGGTTTCGACTTCCTCGATGTGCTTCGGCAGCAGCAGCGAGGC
>Ga0210392_10001359_pt1 | contig 12997 bp, 8 predicted proteins | sample IncBWC30OmetaG_FD_161057 | JGI IMG/M metagenome (GOLD analysis project Ga0210392, IMG submission 161057) | Forest soil microbial communities from Barre Woods Harvard Forest LTER site, Petersham, Massachusetts, United States - Inc-BW-C-30-O ...
CCACCCGTCCCGCCTGCACCGGGGTCTTCCAGTGGCACTCCGTGCACGATGCATGGCCCGGAAGTCTGGGGGCAAGCCGGCATGCCAGTGCAGTGCTCGGTCGGGTCGCAGGCGAGCCCGTTGTCGCAGCGATCGAGCGTCAGGACGGTCGCTTTGGCGGGCGTGCCGTCCGCTTCAACGTAAGACAGGCCTAGGATGCAGTGTTGACCGCGTTGTCCGGGCACCGGCTCGACGACTGGAGCGCCGCTCGCCCCGGCGGAGCACGCGGTTGGGTTGCAGAGCTCACCGGCATAGCCGCCGCCATTGTCACCGCCACCTCCGTTGTCGCTGCCGCCCGGGCTTTCACCCGCCTGTTCGTCGATCGGTCCACGACCCGCTCCCGGAGCGCCTGCGACACTCGCTCCCCCGCCGCTCGCCCCGCCGTCTCCCCCTGAAGCCCCTGGACCCACCTGTAGCTTGGCGTTGCACCCCACGAGCAACAGCATGGCGATCCAGCGACTGAATTGACTCGAGCTCATGACCTCTACCCTCCTAGGTTATTGCTGCACGAACGACCGCGCTCGATCCACGAGCGGGCTTTCTGGATTCTGTGCCACGAAGCGCTGCGCTAGCTCACTTGCGGCCCCCGTTTGACCTGCTCGCGCGAGCGTTTCGATTCTGAGCAGAGTCGCCTCTGCTCGCATCTTCGTGCCCTTCAGTACGTGGTCGTACTGATCGAGTGCTGACAGCGCGCCGCTCGTGTCACCCGCGTTCAAGGCGCTGGACGCGCGCTTGAGCGCGCCGAGCTCGTCGCTCAAGCTGGCCTGTGCCGAGTGCGCAGGCGCGAGCGCGCTAAAGATCGGCGCTGCTTTGACGCTCGGCGCAGGGCCGGGCGCAGCCGTAAGGGCGATGGCTGAAGCAGTCGGCGCTTGTGAGTCGTGCGGGTGCAGTAGCGTGGACGCGGGCTCCGCGCTGATGTGATCGGTGGGCTCCTCGTGCCGCGCGAACAGCGCGACGCCGGCTGCGAGCGCTGCCGCGGCCGCAAACAACGTCCAGCGCACGGGACGCGAAAGCAGAGTCGGCTTGCTCCGACGCGCCGCGAGCTCCGCGCGCGCCGCCAACAGCGCGCGCTCCAGGCCTCCGTCCGGCAACGGCTCGCGCCGTGCCGCTTGAAACAGGCGCGCGCCGAGCTGATCGATGGGATCGGGCGTGGTCATGACTGCTCGAGGAACGGATTGCGATCGCGAGCGGCTTCGAGCAGTACGCGAAATTGTGCGCGCGCGACGCGCAGGCGCGACGCCGCAGTGCCGATTGGCACGCCCTCCAGCGTCGCGATCTCGGGCACTTCGAGTTGTTCGATCTCGGCCAGCACCAGCACGCGGCGGTGCTTCTCCGAAAGCTGGTTCAGAATGTCGCCCAGCAGTGTGCGTGCCTGACCGAGCTCTGTCAGCGCTTCGGGGCCACGCTCTTCGGGCTCGAGCCAGCTGCTCGCTTCGTCGTCCGGCACCTCGCGCCGCCGACGCAAACCACGTCGAGCATTGTTCGCGACGCGCAGCGCCGCGCCGTATACGAAGGAACGTGCGCGACTTGGGTCGATGCTGTCGAGCTTGCGTGCGGCGATCATGAAAACCTGTTGCGTCGCGTCCTCTGCGTCAGTTGGGGTGAGCCCGAAGCCGCGCAGCACTCGCCAAACAAACCCGTAGTGGTCGGCGACGAGCGACTCGATACTCAGGTCACCAGCGCTTTCCTGCGCGGTCCCGGCGGGAAGAACCTTGCTTTGGGGCCCGCTCACGTCATGTCTCGAAACGGCAATGTCCGGACCCCATGCGGACGATCAAGGCAGCTCGAAAGAAACGCCCAAACTGCCGTAAAAGGCTAGGATTGCGTCCTGATACAGAGCTCGCGAGCCCGCAAAAATTTGCTCGCGAAGCAGCGGCAGTAGAGCTCCGGCGCCCGCCTCGAGCCGCAGCTTGGGCAGTAGACCCACGGACAGGCGGAGCCCCGCGTCGGGCGCGGCCCAGAGCGACCGGTCATCTACTCCGGCGCCCTGCGAGCTCGATGCTCCCGTGGCGCCGACCTCGAAAGCCAGGCACGGACGCAGTGCGATGCGCTCGGAGCCCAAGCGCCACGGACACACCTCAGCTCGACCGCCGAGCACCCAACGCTGAACCGAGCCAATCCCCGTCCGCGACGAACCGAGCGCGCCGACCAACGCCAAGCGCAGCGACAAGTTGCGAGCGAGCGATGGCAGTGCGTGATCGACATCCAGGAAGGCCGTGGCACGCGGCATGGGCCGCGTCGCTGGCCCGCTGAACAGGCCGCCGTCGAGCCCCAACCACCAAGCTCGCTTTTCGCGAGCTTTCGCGGTCCGCTCGGCGTGCGCAGGGGTAGCGGCGGGCACGGGCGCTTGCGCGACCGGTGCGGCTGGGGGAACGGCTTCTGCTGCGTTTCGAGGAGGCGCAGCCGGCTCGCTGCTGACCGGTGCAGGTGCCTGCGCGTTTGCATCGGCGGCGGCGCTCGGCTGCGTCGGGTCCAGCGCCAAGCCGAGGCTCAACGCGAGCCCGTCCGCGACTCGCTCGCAGGTTGCATCGCGCAGCTCACGGATGGCGACCGTGCCGCCATTGGTTTGTCGCTCCAGACGGCCCACGGTTTCGTCGCCGGACGTGAGCAAAGTGACCACGAAGTCGATGTGCTCGCCGGCTTGCGCGAGGTGCGCACGCGTTGCCCCGTCGATTTTTGCGAGGAAATCCGGCCCTACCGGGCACTCCGCCGCGGCGCGATACCAAACTGCGGGCGTGCGAGCTTCCTGCGCACCAGCGGGCGGCGAGCGCAGAGCAAGCGCAAGCAACAACAAGACCCCGACGAACAGACCTCGACCGCGCATGCCCAACGTTCGGCCTAGCCTAGTTGCCCAGGCCGAGCAAGGCTCCCTCAATCGGCTAGCGGCGCGAACAAGTCTTCGAGATCGCTCTCGGTGAGCCGCGAGGGAACGCCGCCCGTGCCGAGCAGGGTCGCGGCCAACTGCTGCTTTTTCTGCTGCAAACGCAGCATGCGCTCTTCGACGCTGCCGGCCACGATCAGGTTGTACACGAACACCGGTTTGGTTTGGCCGATGCGATAGGCGCGATCGGTAGCCTGAGACTGTGCGGCGGCGTTCCACCACGGGTCGTAGTGGATCACCGTGTCGGCGCTGGTCAGGTTGAGACCCGTGCCGCCCGCTTTGAGGCTGATCAGAAACACGTCTGCCTTGCCGGCTTCGAACTCATCGACGACCTTCTGCCGATCGACGGTCGAGCCGGTGAGCTCGACCTGGCGAATATTGCGCTCTTTTAGGCCCAGAGAGAGCAAAGCGAGCATGCGCGTGAACTGCGAGAACACCAGCACGCGTCGACCTTGTTCGAGCTGCGTGGTCAGGAGCTCGAAAAAAAGTGTGAACTTTGCGGAGCTCTGCACGCTTCGCGCCGAAGGCACGGTTACCAAACGAGGGTCGCAACACACCTGACGCAGCTTCATCAGCGCGTCCAAAATGGCGATCGCCGAGCCGGGGATGCCCTTCTTGCGGATGGCAGTGCGCACTTCGCTGTGCGCCGCCGCGCGGATGCTTTCGTACAGCTCGCGCTGATCCCCAGCCAGCTCCACTGGGCGCACTAGCTCGGTCTTGGGCGGCAGATCGCGCGCGACGTGCTCTTTCATGCGTCGCAAAATGAACGGTGCTACTGCCGCGCGCAGCGCCTCGAGCTTCTGCGCGTTGCCGTCTCGTTCGATGGGCGTACGGAATGCGGTCCGAAAGCGATCCGCGCTGCCCAAGAAGCCCGGCATCAAGAACTCGAACAGCGACCACAGCTCTTCCAGATTGTTTTCCACGGGCGTACCCGAGAGGCACAACCTATGGCGAGCAGATAGCGCGCTCACGGCTTTGTTGATCTGGCTGCGCGGGTTTTTGATGGCTTGCGCTTCGTCCAAAATCAAAAGATGGAACTCGCGCTCGCGAAAGTGCTCTAAATCCCGCAAAAGTAGCGGATAGGTCGTGAGCACGACGTCGGCGTCCGGGATCTCTCGGCGCCGCGCGTCTCGCTTGCTGCCGTGTAGAGTGACGACCTTGAGGTGCGGCGCGAACTTCTTCAGCTCGCGTTGCCAGTTGCCGATCAAGCTGGTCGGCATCAACACCAGGCTCGGCTCGCTCATCCGCCCCGACGCTTTTTCGGTCGAGAGGTGGGCGATGGTCTGCAATGTCTTGCCCAGGCCCATGTCGTCCGCGAGCACGCCGCCGACATCGCAGGCGACCAAATGCTGCAGCCAGTCCACGCCTTCTTGCTGGTAGGGGCGCAGCGTGGCGTTCAAGCCCGACGCAAGCGGATCGGCTTTGGAGTGCACGCCGCTTTTCAAGGCGCGGCCGCGCTTGCGTACGTCCGTATCGCCACCCCAGAGCAGCTTGGCGGCACCGTCCAGCGCGTCATCGAGCTTGGCCACTGTTCCTGCGCGCGAGCCGGGGAAGCTCAGCGTGCCGCTCACCAACTCCTCGCCGCGGTACAGCTCGAGCAGCACTTGCAGCACCGAGCGCAGTCGCTCCGGAGGCACCGGTAAATAGCGATTTTCTCCGACTGGAACCACGCGAAAGCGCGCTGGCATGCGCAGCAGCGCTTCCAGATTCGAGATGTCCGCGCACTCTTCCAAGAGCTCGAGCAGCGCTGGCACTAAGTTCACGCGCTTGCCGTCGATTTCGATCCCGAGCTCGAGGCTGAACCAGTCGCTGCGTGTGTCTTCGGAGTCGACGGTCGCGTACCAAGGCACGTCGGGCGAGACGACTTGATACGGATAGTCGCTGGCGATCTCGATCCTGAAGCCGAGGCTCTCGAGCTGCGGTAGCGCGTAGGCGGTGAACGAGCACAGGGTGTGCACGTTGCCTCCAACCTGCACGATGTAGTCGGCTTGCGAATCTAGATCCGCCGCGTAGCCGTCCGCGCACTCGAGCTCGACCGCGCCGAAGCCTTCGAGTAAGCACTGCGCGCGCGCCTCGCCACTCAGATCCCGCTCCACGAGCGCGAGCGCGCCGCCGGATCCAACGAAGAAGTGCTTGCGCCGATCGGAAGCGCGGATGCGAGTGCCGGCGTACTCGAACGCCACGGCGATCACGGGCACATCTAGCTCCGCGTAGCGCTCCGCGTGATCATCGGCTTGCTCGACGGACATGCGCTCGACGAACAGCCGTATGCAGGGCGTGAATGGAATTGCCGCAGGGGCCGGCTGAGCTGTGGCTTCGGCGAACAAGTGAGGAGCCTTCCTTTAGATCAAACTACGGAACGTTTGTCGATCCCCTATCTGTTCAGCTTGTTGTAGGGAATTATCCCACCTTTGGGAGCGCTGTGGGTCCATAACTAGCTAATATCAATATGATTAGTCGATATTTGACAGAATTGCTCACTAAGACATAATGGCAGCATGTCTGACTCGATGACAGAAGCGATCGACGAGTTGTCGCCGGGCTCCCGGCCGTCTCGCCCTGCCGTTGAGGGCACCGACATCACCGTGCTCGTGGTCGACGACGAAGCCAGTAACCTCGCATCGCTCGAAAAGATCTTTCAGCGCGAAGGCATGCGTGTGTTCACAGCGGACGGCGCGAAGGCGGCTCTCGAGCTCGTGCGTCGTCACAGAGTCCAAGTCGTGCTGACGGATTTGATGATGCCAGGCACCAGCGGTGCGGAGCTGCTACGTGCGCTCAAGGAAGTCTCGCCAGACACCGAGGTCGTGCTGATGACCGCGTACGGCACGGTCGAGACGGCCGTGCAAGCCATGCGCGACGGCGCGTACGACTTCGTCGAGAAGCCGCTCAAGCGCATGACGATCGTGAAGAGCGTGCGCAAGGCGGCGGAGCGTCAGTCGCTCGTTACCGAAAACCGTTCGCTGCGCCAAGAGCTCAAGCTGCTCACGAACCGCGAGATCGTCGGCCAGAGCCCGGCGTTGCGCCGCGTGCTGGATGTCGCCACGCAGGCTGCGCCGTCCAGCGCCACGGTGCTCATCTTGGGTGAGAGCGGCACGGGCAAAGAGCTGATCGCTCGCTACATTCACTCCAAGAGCGGGCGTGCCAACGGGCCGTTCGTGGGCGTGAATTGCGCAGCGATTCCAGAGAGCATCCTGGAGGCAGAGCTGTTTGGGCACGAGCGCGGAGCGTTCACCGGGGCTATCGCCAAGCGAGAAGGGCGCTTCGCGCGCGCTCGCGGCGGCACGCTGTTTCTGGACGAAATCGGCGAGCTCAGCCCGGCCGTTCAAGTGAAGATCTTGCGCGTGCTGCAAGAGGGCGAATACGAGCCCGTTGGCGGGCACACCGTGAAGGCGGACGCGCGCATCGTGGCTGCCACGAATCGTGACTTGGTGTCGGAGGTCGAGGCTGGACGCTTTCGCGAGGACTTGTACTATCGGCTCAACGTGATCGCCGTCACGGCTCCGCCGCTGCGCGCGCGCCGTGAGGACATCCCGCTATTGGTCGATCATTTCTTGGGCGTGTACTGCACCAAAAATGGTCGCGCCCGGCTGACTATTCCGAGCGACGTACTGCGCAAGCTGATGGACTACTCGTGGCCCGGCAACGTGCGCGAGCTGGAGAACGTGGTCGAGCGCGCGGCGGTGCTGTGCCGCGCGGAGTCGATCTCGCTGTCGGACCTGCCGGACGCCGTAGCCAGCGCGACGCCGCGTCCGCCGTCCGAGCTCACGTTCCCCATCGGCACGCCCCTGTCTGAAGTCGAGCAGCGCATGATCCGCGATACGCTTTCGCACACCGGTGGGGATAAGTCGCTGGCCGCACAGCTGCTCGGCATCTCCACGCGCACGATCTATCGCAAGCTCGGCGAAAACGAGTGATCGCGCGCGGCTTGCCGGCTTATCAAGCCGGTGGGCATGCGGGCTCACGCCCCCGCGCGTGGTCCCGGTCTTTGCCAGATTGTCGCGAGAGCCCGATCAGGCCGGAAAAGCTTGCCAGCTTGGCGCGCGAACGCGCGGCGGATAGCGGCAAAACCCATGGGAATCCGTTGGTTTTTCCGGTAATGAGCGCTGGCACGTCTCTCGCTATAGGCGGCCTTTGGACCTGTGACTTTCGACCTCCTGCTCAAGAAGTACTTCACCGGCGTCGTGCTGGCGTTCGTCGCGCTCGCTGCCTATTTCCAGGCCGCAGGTGCCACGCAGCTGATCGGCGCTGCGTTCTCGAGTCCGGCGTCCAGCGCCGCGCCGCTGCGCATGGCTGCCGTGCCCGCGGCCGCGTCGCATTCGCGCCCGACCGCGGATCCGATCATCTCGCGCAACCCGTTCGATTCGGTGACTGGCCCGCTCGACGCCAAGCCGGTCGACACGCCGGTGCCGACCAAGAGTGCGGTCGACGCAAGCGATCCGCTGGCGGCCCCCGCCTGCGATAGCCCTGCGGCGTTCATCATCACCGAGTCCAGCAATCCGATCTGGTCGGTCGCCGCTCTGCAAGCGCCGGGCGACGCCAGGCCGCGCCTGCACCGCGTTGGAGACGACGTGGGCGGCAAGAAGGTCGAGTTCATCGGCTTCAACCCGCGCGAGAACACGCCGTCCGTTTGGTTATCCAGCGGCGGCACGCTGTGCCAGGCCATGTTGTTCCGTACGCAGCCGGTCGTCCCAGCAGCCGCATCTGCGCCTGCCCCAGCTGCGCCTGCCGCACCGCCTCCAGCCGCGGGTGGTCCCAACCCGGTGCCAGCCGACATTGCCTCCAAGATTCAAAAGGTCAGCGATACCGAGTACAACATCGATCGCTCGGTCGTCGATAAGATCCTCGAAAATCAGGCAGAGCTGATGAAGTCTGCGCGCATCGTGCCGGAGACCAAAGACGGCAAAGTGCTCGGCATTCGCCTGTTTGGGATTCGTCCCGACACCTTGCTCGGCACGCTCGGTATCCAAAATGGCGACCGACTCGATGCCATCAACGGCTTCAACATGGGAAGCCCCGAAAAAGCCCTCGAAGCCTACGCTCGGCTGAGAACAGCTACTGAGCTGGACATCACCCTCAACCGACGCGGCAGCCCCGTGACCATTTCCGACCACATCAAGTGAGTGATTCCGTGACGAGTTCCGTGCCATCGAAGTTCAAGTTCTTACGTCTCTCCGGGCTCCGCTTTCAGCTCCGGACGGCGTCGCTCGCGCTGCTGCTCGCCGCTACTGCCGGAGCGCAGGACGCGCCCGCGCCTGCGCCCGATCCGGGAGCGGTGACGCCCGCGCGCAGGGTCAAAGCTACAGTTCGCAAGCTGGCGCGACCGAGAGCGTTGCCTGCCCCCGATCCCGCCGCCCCCGCGCCGGCAGCTGCACCCGTGCCGGTGGTAGCAGCCCCGCCCGTGCCAGTGCCCGCGGCTGCTCCGACCTCGCCCGCAGATCGCGAGCCGCCCGGCGCCGCGCCCGCTCTGCCGACCTCGATGGAGAAGATCGCGACGGCGGCAGACGTGCCGTATCACCCGCAGCCTGGCGGGCAGCTGGTCAAATTCAATCTGCAAGATGCAGATCTCGCCGAGCTCGTGAATCACATCAGCGGGCTGACGGGCAAGCGCTTCATCTACGGCGCCAAGGTGCGCCAGATCAAAGCCACCGTCGTTTCGCCGGAGCCGGTCACCTTGGAAGAGGCGTACCAGGCGTTCTTGTCGATCTTGGACGCGAACGGGATGACGATCGTGCCGCACGGTCGCTTCTTGAAGATCATCGACAGCGGTGGCGTGGTCACGCAAGACACTCCGATCATCGCGCGTGGCGAGCCCGTGCCGGACTCCGATCGCTTCGTCACTCGCTTGTACCGCCTAGAGCACGTCGGTGGCGACGAAGCGATGGCCCTGCTCGGCAAGTTCAAGAGCAAAGACGGCGATATCTCGGTGTACGCGCCGGGTCGCTTGCTCATCATCACCGACACTGCCACGCAAGTGCGGCGCCTGATGCGCATCGTCGAGGAGATCGACGTGGGCGGGTCTGGGCAGCACATGTGGATCGAGCCCGTACACAACGGCACCGCGCAAGAGTTGGCCAAGCGCGTGAACGAGCTGTTCGACCTCGGCGCCACGCCGGCGGCCGCGGGCGCTGCCGGCGGCGCGAACTCCAAAGCCAACGGCTTGAACAAGGTGATCGCCGACGAGCAGACGAACTCGCTGATCGTCGTTGGCACCGAAGACTCGTATCTGCGTTTACTGGAGGTGTTGAAGCGCCTCGATTCGCAATCGTCGGAGACCGGCAAGATCCACGTCCTGCCGCTGCAGCACGCGATCGCGGAGGAAATGTCCGCGACGCTCAATCAGATGCTGGGCGGCGCTGGAGGCAAAGCTCCGGCGGCTCCAGCGGGAGGTGCTCCGGGCGGCGCCGCTGCCGGCACCTTCGAGGGCGAGCTACGAGTCACCGCAGACAAGAGCACGAACTCGCTGATCATCACCTCTTCCAACCGCGACTACGCGACGATGCGCTTGGTCGTCGACAAGCTCGACCACGCGCGGCGTCAGGTGTTCATCGAAGCGGTGATCATGGATCTGTCCGTCTCGGACTCGACGACCATGGGCATGTCGTTTCACGGCGGCGACGTGCTCGGCGCCGCTCAGGACACGCTACTCCTAGGCGGGTTCAACGCTGGTAAATCGGTGGCTTTCCCGGCGGATCCGAGCTTGCTCCAGGGTTTCGCGGCCGGCATCCGCGGTCCGGCGCTGCCCAACACCACCAACTTGCTCGGTACGGGTCTGAGCGTGCCCGAGTTCGGCGTCGTGCTGAACGCCGTGGCCGCGAGTGGTCGTTCCAACATCTTGGCGACTCCGCACATCATCGCGACGGACAACGTCGCGGCCGAGATCAGCATCGGCGAAAACATTCCTCTACAGACCAACGTCGGCGGCGGTGCTTCCGCGCTGACTGGCTTGGCGGGTGGCGCAGCGGGCGCGGCAGGCCTGGGCGGTTTGCTCGGCGGCTTGGGCGGGTTCTCGGCGCCACGGCAAGACGTTGGTAACAAGATCAAGGTCACTCCGCACATCAACGAGTCGAACCAAGTCCGCTTGGAGATCGATCAGGAGAGCAGCGCTCCGGGTGCAACCTCCGGTACGCTGGGCGCGGTCAGCATCACCAAGCGCACTGCCAACACCACGGTGGTCGTGCAGGACCAGCAGACCGTCGTGATCGGCGGCCTGATGAGCGACGAGTACACGACGAGTCGCACCAAGGTGCCGGTGCTCGGCGATCTGCCGCTGCTCGGCGCGCTGTTCCGCACTTCCGACGTGCAGAAGCGCAAGAAGAACCTGCTTTTGGTGCTGACCCCACACGTGATTCGCGATCAAGAAGATCTGCGCAAGATCTTCGAACGCAAGATCCAAGAGCGCCAAGAGTTTCTCGACCGCTACATGGTGTTTTCGGGCGAGGACTGGAAGCCCCCGCACGACTGGTCGCGCACCAGCGGGCTCGTGGAAGACATCCGCAAGGCCTTCGCCGAGATAGCCGAGCAAGAGCGGCTCGAGCAGGAGAGCAAGCCGCGCGAGAATCCGCCGCGCGAGCCGAGCGACCCGATCGAGCTGCCCAGCGACGTGCACGGCGTGGGCGCCGCGGCGCCGCAATCCCCGGCGCCGGCTCCTGCCGCTCCGGGGCGCCGCACGGCGCCCGCCGCCGCCGCGCCGCCCGCGCCACCGCCCGCTGCGCCGCCGCCTGCTGCGCCACAAGGCTCGAACGAGCCGACCTTTCGCATCAACCCCATCGCGCGCAGCGTGAACGTCGATCGTGTGGAGTGAGCCATGCAGGAGCAACGCGCGCTCGGCAATATTCTGGTCCGTCACGGAGTCCTGGCAGAAGGGGCGCTCGAGCCTTTCTACGCGCAGCAACGTGAAAAGGCGACGCCGCTCTTCGAGCTTTTGCTGACCAACAAGGTCGCCACGCAGAGTGGTCTCGCGCAGGCTTTGGCAGCCGAGTGCCGTTTGCCGTTCGTCGAAGACATCGACGTGGGCAGCGTGCCTGCCGACATGGCCAATAAATTGCCGATCGGCTACGCCAAGACGCACAAGATGCTGGTGCTCGGCGTGTACGACGACCGGGTCGAAGTGGTGTGCGCCGATCCGCTCGACACCGACGGCGTGGACGACATCCGCGCCGCGTTTCAGAAGCCAGTTGCGCTCTCGGTCGCCCCCGCCGACACGGTGATCGACGCCATCAACCAGGTGTACGAGCGGCAACAGACGATCAGCGAGCTGGAAACCGCCGAGGTGACCGACGCCGAGGAGATCGACATCCTCGATTCCGACGACGATGCGCCGATCATCCGCTGGGTGAACGGGCTATTTTCGCAGTCCGTCAAGGAGCGAGCGAGCGACATTCACATCGAGCCGGAAGAGCGCGAAGTGGTCGTGCGCTACCGCGTGGACGGGCAATTGTACGTCGCGCGAAAAGCCAGCTTACAGTTCATGAGCTCGGTCGTCGCGCGCGTGAAGATCATGGCTGGGCTGAACATCGCCGAGAAGCGCTTGCCGCAGGACGGCCGCATTTCGCTGCGTATCGCCGGCCGCAGCATCGACATTCGCGTGTCGACCATCCCGACCAGTCGAGATCACGAGCGGATCGTGATGCGCCTTCTGCACAAGACCAGCAAATTGCTGGATATCGCCGAGGTCGGTTTCTCCGAGCGCGACCGCTGGTTGATGGAGTATCTGATCCATCGGCCGAACGGCATTTTGCTGGTCACCGGTCCCACCGGCAGCGGCAAAACGACCACGCTGTATGCCTGTCTGAACAAGATCAATCGCCCCAAGATCAACATCCTGACGGCAGAGGATCCGGTCGAGTACGAGATCGGCGGCATCCACCAAGTCGCGGTGCAAGCCAAAATCGGCCTGACCTTCGCCAGCGCATTGCGTGCCTTCTTGCGTCAAGATCCGGACGTGATCATGGTCGGCGAAATTCGCGATCGTGAGACCGCGGAAATCGCGATTCACGCCTCGATGACGGGTCACTTGGTGCTCAGCACGCTGCACACCAACGACGCAGCGAGCGCCGTCACGCGCCTCGTCGAGATGGACATCGAGGCATTCCTGGTGCGCTCCACCGTGATCGGCATCTTGGCGCAGCGCCTGGTGCGCGTGCTCTGCCCGCATTGCAAGGAGGGCTACGACGCGACGCCCTTCGAGCTGCAGCAGCTCGGCATCGATCCGGATCGCACGCGCCGCCGCGACGAGCGCGTGCTCTCGCCGCGTTACACTGCACAAAACGTCAGCTACGAACCCGTCGGTTGGCGTGGCCCGGGCATGCCCACGCTGTATCGCGCCAAGGGCTGCCATCACTGTGAAAACAAGGGCTTTACGGGCCGCATGGGCATCTACGAGCTGCTCGTGGCCGACGACACGGTCGGCGCGCTCGTGCTCGCCAGCGCAGACGCGCAGACCATCAAGCGCGCTGCGCAGACTCAGGGTATGGATTCGCTGCGCGACGACGGCGCGCGCAAAGTGCTCTTGGGCTTGACCACGGTCGAAGAAGTCGTGGCCGCGACTCAAGAAGACGTCGTCGTCGACTCATAGGCGTTGAACCATGGCTGTCTTCGAGTACCGCGGAATTCAGATTGCGTCCGGCAAGCCGGTCAAAGGCTACCGCGACGCCGACAACGCGAAAGCGTTGCGCGGGGTGCTGCGCAAAGACGGCGTGCTGCTCACCGAGGCCAAAGAAGAAGCGGAACGCGGTAGCAAGGCGGCGGGCAAGTTCAACCTGTTCGCATTCATGCAGCGGCCTTCGACGGCCGATGTCGCTGTCATGACGCGTCAGCTCGCGACGCTGGTCCGAGCGGGCGTGCCGCTGGTCGAATCGGTCGCCGCCTTGACCGAGCAGGTCGAAAAAGAGCTACTCAAGAAGACTCTGACCAGCGTGCGCGAAACGCTCAACGAAGGCACTTCCTTCGCGAAGAGTCTCGAAGCGCATCCCAAGATCTTCCCGCCGCTGTACATCAACATGGTGGCGGCCGGGGAGGCTTCCGGCACGCTCGAAGCGGTGCTGGAGCGGCTTGCTGACTTCATGGAGGGACAAGCGC
>Ga0210392_10001361_pt1 | contig 12980 bp, 10 predicted proteins | sample IncBWC30OmetaG_FD_161057 | JGI IMG/M metagenome (GOLD analysis project Ga0210392, IMG submission 161057) | Forest soil microbial communities from Barre Woods Harvard Forest LTER site, Petersham, Massachusetts, United States - Inc-BW-C-30-O ...
TGCCTCCGCACGCGTCAAGATGCTGTCCGGTGGCAATGTCGGCATGTTCAGCATGACGATGGGGCTTTTCTTGGCCCATTGGACGGACGCGGTCGCGCCCCCCTCAGTTGTGACGTGCACAATGCGGGGTGTCCCCGCATTGCGCAGCGCCAGGATTTTGGTGGCGGTTTCGTGCGTTGCGTGCACGACTTCAATGTAGCGTGGCATGGTGTGGTGTCCCTGTCAGATGTCGCTAAAGGACTGCGCCGCGGCGCGTCCCTGCGGTGTGGGGTTGGTCAAGGTAGGATCGGCCGCGGCGGGACCAGTGGGGTTGAGTGCACGTGCTACGCTGGCGTTGTCATAGGACAGTAAGCATTGCTCCCGTAACGTCTCAACATCCTGATCCGCCGCGCAATTTAGAATTGCGCACTTGAACGCGTATTCAGCGTCATGCCCATCGGTGAGTAATTCGGCCCATGCCAGTAGGCGACGAAGCCCGATGCCATGGGATAGCGTTTGGTCGTTCGCTGCCGCACGCGTGACGGTTGCGGCTGAAACCAATAGTTGGGCAAGTTCAGTCGTGCACCCGGTGATGGCGCAAATCACTTCCACCTCTTGCGCTGCAGGCAAATAGTCAATGTGCACGCGCACGCTGTAGCGGTCCAAGAAAGCCTGATTGAGCCGGTTGGTGTCGGTATAGCCTTTCCTAGAACCGCCTCCCATGCCGTTGGTGTTATCGGTCATTAGGAAGATCACGCCTGAGGCAACCGGGATACGGCGCCCAGTCTCAGCAATGAATAGCTCCCGGTTGGCCAATACGTTTTGCATCACGAAAAGCGCACCCGGTCGCGCTACGCTTGGTTCGTCCAAACAAACCACGCAGCCCGGTGTTTGGATCGCACGCGTTAACTGTCCGTCTTGCCATGTCACGCCCCCGCTTGCGTCGGGCACTGTCATGCCGACTAGCGTGGACGCGTCGGTCCCGTTGTCGCAGCTAAGCAACGCGAACGGGCGTCCGGTGCGCGCGGCAACTTGCTTGGCAAATTCAGTCTTACCGGTGCCGGCGGGACCAAACATCATGACATTGCGGCCGCGCGCCAACTGGGACAGCACAACCGCGGTTGCAGGGTGCGGCCAAACATAGGTGGCGTTCGTCTTGGGCGTGTCGGGGTGCGATCCATCCCACATTGGCGTTACGCGCTGTCCCATGGGACCAGGGACATCAAACAACTTGCGCCATGTCCCGCTTGTCCCGGTGAGTTTCGCGGTGTGCAGTGGCTTGGCGCCCGGGGTGGTGTGCACCTCAACCGGCACCTCAACGCGCACCTCAACGGGTGGCTTGCGTGCTTCGGTGACCAGCGCCCGCAGCTTGTCGTCCAGCATGCTGAAACCACCGGTAACGATAAGCGACCGGATGCTTTGCACCTCGCGTTCGATGGCATCGGTAATCGTGGTGTCGCCAATGGCATCGATAGCATCGATGGCATCGGCCGTGTCGGTGTCGGTTGTCATGGTGTCTTGGTCCTGATCATCCGGGGTGCGGACAGGGAAAGGCGCTGGCGCGGTAACGCCTAGCGCGGCCAAGCATTCATTCAACGCGTCCAAGGTCAGATCATTGACGCGTCGGCCGTTTAGCACGCGGTCCCGATCGGGGTGCGTGCGAAGGGCGCGCCGCAATAGATTGCGCGCCTCATGTGAGGGGTAAGGCATGGTTTGTGGTGTCCCTTGTCTTGGTATGTGGTGTCGTGGTGTCGTGTCTTGGGCGAAGTAGCCCGGCACGTAATTAGGATAAGACAAGAGGCAGGACAAGTGAAACCGCAACAAACTGGCGAAGTTTCTAGGTGGGGAGGCTGGCGCGGCTCGCCGAATAGCATTGCCGCGCTCTTGCGGTGTCAGGTTCCGCGGGACCAGCAGCGCAAGTGTAAGCGGTGCCGCGGCATCGCCATGCGTGGGTCCGATTACTGCGGTTGGCACTCGGGGAGACGTGCTGAGACCGATGCCGCTGGACGCGCCGAAAGCCGGTTGCTCAAGCGTATGGAATACCTGGGACTGCTGCCGGTAGACTTGCTGGTCCTGCCAGTCTGGCGCGGTCTCACCGGCATCCCGCGGCGCGATCGGGCGCCGATGCGTCTGGCCCTGGTCCGTGCATGGGACAGGCGATACCAGGCGCCACTGCATTGGGCACAGGTTCAGCGCCAGGCGTTGCACCTGGCAGAGACAACGGCGCCAAGTCCGCGCCAGGTGGAGCGCACGCCATGGCTCGCAAACGTCTGAGACCACTGGTCCCACGGGACCAGGCTGGCTCTGTATCAGGCCGGAACAAGACGAAAGTTGGCGGTTATGCTGCCCGCGAAGCACTGGCTAACGTATTGAAAGATCAGCATTCTCCCGCTTCCGCTCGGGTGTTCGCGGCGCGGACCATTGCGGAGATGGACGGTCAGATAGGCCGGCATCAGGCGGCGCCTTCAAACCTCGCCGCTTCGCCGCTGTCCCAGCTCAGCAGGGATGAGCTGGTCTCTGAGTTGGGCAGGCTTCGGGCACTGATTGACCTAGGTCTGGTGCGCTAACCCATTGGTCCCATTGGCAAAGCCCTGCCCTGGCTGAGGGGAGGGCCACCGGTCCCGTGGTCCCGGGACCAGTCGCCTCCGGGCTTGCCGGCCCCCTCCAGGGGGTCCCGGCCGCCCGCGTTGAACCCATGATCCTTTGGGTGTCCAAACGCGCCCTCCCTCAACTTTCGTTACGCTCTCACATCACCCCGGAAAACTGAGCATTTGCGCTGTGTTGCGTGTCGTGTGTAGTGTGTCGTCCCGCGCCAAACGGGGGAGACAAATGTCGGCCGTCCTCAAGCTGCCGCGAACGGCCACGCCACTGGCGCTAACGCCGGTGCCAGCGCCCGCGCCGCCTGTGCGGCAGTATTCGTTCACCGACTGGCAGGTCAACAACCCCACTGCGCCACCTCCCGGCGACCGTATGGACGCCGAATATGATCGCGCCAACGCGTCGATCTCGCAGGTCATTGACTGGGTCGAAGTGAGCCTCGCTCAGCCGCCGGTGACTGGTGGTTCGAACGACGACAGTGATGCCGAATACTTTGCGGGGCTGGCCCAGGACTACGCCGATGTCACCCAGGCGTGGGCCGAACACATGCCGGACACCATCCCGCCTAATATTCTCGCTGTGATGAATATTACTGGCGATCACTGGTCCGCCCGGTGGTGGGCGCACCAGGCCGCAATCACGTTCGGTTCTCGTCAGGTGCTGCAAACACTGCTGTATCGCGCCACCGCGGACCAAACCAGCTTTCCGCTCACCATGCCGGACCTCGCTGGTCGCACCTACGATATTCGATCGACTGAGCTGCTTGAGGTCTACGTCAACGGTCTGCGGTTGCCGCAGGACGACCCGAACCCCGGCAACGGCGACTGGTCCCTTGATACCGCGGCGTCCACGGTCGTGTTCCTGACGCCGTTGCTCGCCGGTTCGATGGTGCAGATCGACGTGCTAGCGCCCGATATTGATACGCTTTCCGAGATTTTTCTGCGCGTCGCTGGCGGCACCATGTTTGGGCCGCTCAACATCACCGTAACCGGCAGTAATACCATTCTGCGTTCGGTGCAGGATCGCGCGGCTGATATCGCCAACATCAAGGACTTCGATGGCGGCGCCAACAACGATGACGCGCTGCGGTTTCGCAACGCCATTGCCAGCGGTAAAAACGTCATCTACGCCCCGCCTGGCACTTATACGTTCAAAACCCAGCAAATTCCGCCTGGACCGATGAACTGGCAGCCGGTTCCGGCCGTGCTGTTCAACGGCGCTAGCAATCTGACAGTGTTCGCCTACGGCGCCACTTTCATGATTGATCCGGCGATGACCTATCCGGTCGCAGCTTGGTCGAACGCCGGCAACGCGCATTGTGGTTTCACCGGCAACTGTCAGAACGTGGTGTGGAAAGGCGGCAGGTTCTACGGGAACACCACCAACGCCGGCACCGCCGTCAACACCGGCATGTGGTTCCAGAACTGCACTGGTATTCTGGTCGAGGACACTGAGTGGCTGGGTGACTATCACGCGGCACCGATCTTCGGTGGGGTGTGGTTGTTCGACTGCACGTTCCGCAATAACCGCAGCTACGGTAGCGGCAATGGGTTTGACTTTGCGTGGCACGAGAACCTGACGCTGCAAGGCAACCGCTTCGACGGCAGCCAGATTGCAGCAAGTGCCGCGTCCACCGGCTTCAAGCTGTTCACCGATCCGGCGACCTCTACGTTCAACACCGCGGGTCAGACGCTGGCGCAATCCACCTGGCTGCCGAGCGGCAACGTGCGCCAGCTACGCGGGGGAGTGAGCAACAACATCCGGCTGATCGACAATATCTTCGCCGGGTGGGACACCGCGATATACCTTGACGGCATCGATGGTGTCATTGTCAGCGACAACACCGTCCGCGACGGCAACACCGGAACACCTGCAACCAGCTATTCCGGTATCACCATCATCACCTCGTCGGACACCACGACGGCTGGCTTCGTCACCCGCAACATCTTCGTTCATAACAACGATATCTATGCCAACGGGGGCGCCGCCATCCAGATTGCTCCTGGCAGCAACGGCATCGGGCCGGTTGAGGTCGTGGGCAACCGTATCTACGACAACATCTGCACCCAGGCGGTCACCTTCCTGAGCACGACCAGTGTCGGCACGTTTCGGCTCACCGACAACGATTTTCTCAGCCGCACCGCCAGCAGTGCGCAGGCCAGCCCCTATAACCAGCCGACGCTGGACGCGATCGGCGCCATCTACCGGCGCAATCTCGGAGCGGCGCCTTACGACCAGGCGGGGACGTTCTCTGACATTACGATCGCAAACGGCCATTCGCTGCGCATGCCGGATACCACCAACGGTGTTCCACGTCTGACCGTGCAGGCCGACAATAACATGGTGTTGTTCGGCAGCGATGCCGGCGGCGCTGACCGGCCACTGCTTGCTGTCGAGACGCACTCCAGCACATCGGAGTTGACCTTCTTCACGCCGCTGACGACCAACTCGGGGCCGTTTATCGTCACGAACGGGCGTCTGCTCTCGTCCCTCGTCGGCAGCAACCCGACTGTCGCGGTTTCTGATGGCACGACCGCCGGCGGCATGTTCATCAGTGGCGCGGCGCTCAATATCGGTCCGACTGATCCGGTATCCGCCAATCCAACCGCCGTCTGGGCAACGCTGACCAGCAATCTGACTAAGTTCAACGGGCACATGATCACGACGTTGGGTGGTCAGTCGGCAAGTTATGCCCTCTCTGACGGAACCAACTATGCCGGCACGTTTATGAACGGCGCCGGTATCGCGTTCGGGCCGACCAGCAATGCCGGTGTGCCGTCAGCGATCTGGGCGTCACTCAATGGGACAAATGGTTTGGTTGCCTCTGTGCCGGTGCGACATAACAGCACGGTCGGTTTCAACAACACCGCGCCGATCGCCAAGCCTACGGTGACCGGCTCACAAGGCAGCAACACGGCGCTTGGCTCGCTGCTCAGCGCACTGACGGCCTACGGGCTTATTCAGGACGATACGACGATCACATGACCGAACAGCCCCCGAGCATTCCCGGTGTCTGGTTTTGCGAGCAATGCCGCGTGCTAATGCTGCAGACCGAGGCGGCGAAGAACGAATGCGTTCATCGGCCGGCGGAGCGTGAGTGCCCGCTTAGCGCAAGAGTTGGACTGAACCATGTCCTCACGTAGTTTCGATCTGGCACTGGCCGCCGGTAACGGCGTCACTGTGCTGCCTGATGTTACGGTTCCGCCAACTGTCAATCAGGTTCTGACGGTCACCAAGGTCGTCAACGGCAATGTCCAGACTGGCTTTGTCAGCCCGGCGCCAGGCGGCGGCACTGTCACGTCAGTCGGCACATCCGGCGCCGGCATTATTGGCGGTCCTATCACCACCAGCGGCACGCTCGCGGTGCAATGGAATGCGGGTAATGTCACCGCGCTCGACGCTGCGACGTTGCAACTGAGTGCCGGGATGCTGACGGTCAAAACGACGGCGATGGGCGCCGCGGGCGGCGATCTGACCGGCACCTACCCGAACCCGAGATTGGTCACCACGGGTGTGTCAGCCGGTTCGTATGGCGACGGATCGCACGTCCCACAGCTGACCCTCGATCTGAACGGCCGCGTGACAGCCGCCACCACGGTTACTATTGCGGGTGTGCCGCCGTCCGGCCCAGCAGGCGGCGGTCTGTCAGGGTCATACCCTAACCCGTCGCTGGTAGGTGTGCCGGTCGCCTCCAGCACGATGCCGACGATGGACGGTACCGCAGTGGTTGGCACCGGGACAACCTGGGCACGGGCCGATCACGCCCATCCATCCGACACGTCACGCGCGCCGCTGGCATCCCCAACCTTCACCGGGACTGTGACGGCGGCTGGCTCGCGACTGATCAGCCAGGGCGCGGGCGGCAATCCGAGTGTTGCGGCTTATGACACCAGCGACTCGGCAGGGCGGGGTTTTTGGGTCGATGGCGGTCAGAATATGGGGTTTGGCCCGGTCAACAGTGCGGGGGTGCCTACCGCGCAGCAGTTTGCAATTACCGCCGCCGGCGGCATTCAGGTGCAGACCGGTATTGGCGCATTCAATGCAACGCCTCCGACGACAAAGCCCACGGTGACCGGTGCCAAGGGTTCCAATGCCGCGCTCGCTTCACTGCTGACAGCCCTGGTCGCTTACGGGTTCATCACTGACAGCACTACCGCTTAGGAAATTGCACGTGGAAAGGCAGCCGATCGAACCCACCCGACCACTGTCCGCGACGCTCAGCGCACAGGAGTGGAACACCGTGCTGGCAGCACTGAATGAAGTGTCGATGCCGCATCGTCTCACGCGCCCCATCATCGATAACCTGGCGCGGCAGCTTCACCAGCAGAGTTTGCCGCCACGGTTCTCTACGGAGGATGTCGCGCGTGTCATCCCACAGAGGGACCAAACCGATGCAGGAGCAGCTGACCAACCCCCTGACGGAGGCCGGATATAATGTCTGACCAACCCCCCGAACCACCGATGGGCCGTGGTGTGATGCGGGTGCAGCGGCAGCGTGCTCGCGACTGGGCCGAGACCGTCGAACAGCCGCCAACCGAACCACCACCGCCGACCGCGCCACCGGTGAACATCGATGTTCCTTACGTGGCGCAAGAGGGTCAGCTTTTGCATTGCACGATGGGCAACTGGAGCAACACGCCGACTTCGTATGCCTATCAGTGGATACAAGACGACACGACAGAGATTGGCGATGGCACGGCATCCTATGTCGTCACCATCGACGATGTTGGTCACGTCATGACATGTGTAGTGACAGCAACCAACGCCCTTGGCTCGACGATCGCACCCCCCTCAAACCCCGTCACCGTCGCATAGGAGATCGCTCATGCCTTTCGTATCCGGCTTTTTGCGTATCAGGACCGGTGATCACCCGGACCACGAGCTGCCCGGCGGCGAGGTCCCCGATCAGGGGCTGCCCGGCGCACCCGTCTATCCCGACCAGGGTCTGCCGACGCCACCGCCAGGCGTGTGGCCACCGCTGACCCCGAGCCATCCGATCCAGCCGGCGCCGCCTGGCACACCGCCTGGCGTGATCTGGCCTCCGGTTGGTGCACCACCTCGCCCTGACCATGGTCTCCCGCCGACTGGTGGCGCACCGCCGCGGCCTGACCAGGGCCTCCCGCCGACTGGTGGCGCACCGCCGCGGCCTGACCAGGGCCTCCCGCCGCCCCCGGCGCACCCGGATCAGGGTCTGCCGTCGAAAACCTACTGGGTGGTGTGCGGTATCCCGGGCGTGGGCTGGCGCTATGTCGCGGTTGATCCAAGCCTGACCGTGTCGCCGCCGATCGCACCCACGCCGGCGCCCAAGCCTGTCTAAATGCGTCCTGACGTTGCCCGTTACGAACTGGTTGCTGACTGGCGCAGCCGTCCGCGCAAGCACGGCCATGAACGGAACGGGAAGCGCACTCGGATACGGAGCATTTGGGTCAACATGCGGACGCGTTGCTACAACGTGAATAATGTCGCGTATCCCCTTTACGGGGCGCGCGGCATCCGCGTGTGTGATCGCTGGCGGGACTTCGCCGTCTTTGTTGCTGATATGGGCGAACCGCCGCCGGGGATGAGTCTTGAGCGGAAGGACAATGACGGTGACTACTCCCCGGCGAATTGCCGATGGGCAACCGCAGTAGAACAGCGGCGCAATCAACGTAAACCGGTGCGAACGGTGATCTACAAAGGGCGGGTGCTTGCCTTGTCTGATGCGTTGAAAGAGGCAGACGTTCCGTATCATACACTCCAGAACCGGGTTCACCGCAGAGGCTTGTCTGTTCAAGCGGCGTTTGATTTGGAGACCGGTCATGTCTCCTGATGTTGCCCGGTATGAGACTGTTTTGAAACGGTTGATCGCGGTCACCGAGGCGCAAACCTCGATGCTCGCGTTCACCCGCCTGATGATGCCCAGCCCGCGCTGGCCAGATGACCCGGATCACTCGCGCTATGAGGTGCAGCGGTTCCACCAGGTCATCTGTGCCGCGCTGGAGGAACTGGCTGCCGGCCGGATGCGGCGGTTGATCATCAATCTGCCGCCGCGGCACGGCAAGACGCAGCTCGCCAGTAAGATGTTCATCGCCTGGTTCGCCGGTTTGCACCCCGAACTCAGCACGATCTTCGGCACCTACAACGAGAAATTCAGCCAGGACATCGGCCGCGCGGTGCGCAGCATCATGCTGTCCCCGGCTTATGCCCAGGTGTTTCCTGGGACCACGCTCAAGAGCGACAGCAAGGCCACCGATCGGCTGGAGACCAGCGAGGGCGGCATCCTGGCGTTCGTCGGCCGCGGCGGGACCACCACCGGCCGCGGCGGCGACCTCTTATGCATCGACGATCCGATCAAAGACCGCATGGAAGCCGACAGTCCGACCATCCGCGACACGCTGTGGACGTGGTTCACCCAGGTCATCGCGTCACGCCTGATGGACGAGACCGGCCGCATCATGCTGATCCAGACCCGCTGGCATCAGGATGATCTGATCGGCCGGCTCACTGACCCGCACAACTCCTACTATGACCCGGAGGAAGCGGCTGAGTGGCATATCATCGATCTGCCGGCGCTGGCGTTCGACGACGGGAAGGACCCACTCCACCGTCAGGTTGACGAACCGCTCTGGCCCGGGCGTTTTGGCCGCGACTATCTGCTGGCCCTACGCCGCCGGGACCACCGCGGCTTCTCGGCGCTCTACCAGGGGCGACCGTCGCCCGCCGGCGGAACCTTCTTCAGCGTCGACTGGCTGCACACCTACCGGCCGCAGGAGCTGCCCTCCAATCTGCGCTGCTATGCCGCTTCTGACCACGCGGTGGCGCTCAAACAGGGGTCCGACAAGACCTGCCTCATGGTCATCGGGGTCGACAGCAACGACACGATCTGGGTGCTGGCCGATTTGATCTGGCGGCAGATGACCGCAGAGCAGACGGTCGAAAGCATGCTGCGCATGATGAAGCTGCATAAGCCCTTGTTTTGGTGGGCCGAGCGCAGTCACATCAGCAAATCGATCGGCCCCTTCCTGCGCAAGCGCATGCTGGAGACGCACACTTTCTGCAGCCTGATCGAGATGCAGCCGATCGCCGACAAACAGACCCGGGCGCAGTCCATTCAGGGGCGCCTCAGCATGAACCGCGTCAGATTTCCCGAGCGCGCCCCCTGGTGGCCGGCGGCGCGGGACCAGATGTTGAAATTCCCCTATGACGCGCATGACGACTTCGTGGATACACTTGCCTATATCGGTCTTGGGCTGACCTTGCAGGTCCCGGCCGGCAGCAATCAAAGCCCGGAGGCGGACAAGCCGCCGGAGAACACCTTTGGCTGGCTGAAAATGCAGCGCGACCAGGCCGAACGCAGCGTCAAACTCGGTTACGCATCGGGAGGCTGGTGATGTGCTTTAGCGCCTACTGGCTGGCAGAGACCCTGGCGTGGCTGGTGGCCGTCTGCGGCCTCGTCGCGATCCTCATGCTGCTGCTGCCGGTCGTGCTGGGTTGGCTGGGCTGGGCCGGCACCCTCGCCATGCAGGTCATCCGCATCATCGTCGCGGTCATCGTCATCATTGCGCTGATCTGGTTGGTTTTTGACCTCTATGCGTGCGCCGTAAGTGGTCCGCTGCGGATGCATTGATGAGCGGCATGATGGGACCAGCGGGACCACCCCCGCAGATGGGACCACCGGGACCACTGGGGGCCTCTGCGTCGTCGAGCATCCAGCTCGACCCGACCCCGGCGACGGTCTCGCAGACCCCTGGGACGGGTCAGCAGACCATGGTCCCGCGCGATCAGCCGGACCCGGACGATCCGCGCCGCAAGCTGGTCAATCGCTGGCAGGACCGGGTGAAGCGCGCGAAAAGGCACTGGAAAACCCAGTTCCGCCGCATGCGCGAGAACATGGAATTCTGCGAGGGGCGCCAGTGGCCCGACACGGTCAAGACCGAAAAGCGCGATGACCGCTACGTGGCGAATATCTGCATCCGCCACGTGCTGCAGCGCACCGCGGAACTCTATCCCAACAACCCGAAGATGCAGGCCAAGACCAAGAAGCGCATGATTTCGCAGACCTGGGACGGCACCCAGATGCAACTGCAGCAGGCGCAGCAATCGGCTCTCATGGCGAGCCAGTCCGGCATGCCGCCCGACCCCAACAGCATGGCGATCCTGCAGGACGCCGCCATGGTCAAGCAATACGACGAGATGATGCAGCGCGTCGGCGAGACCCTGGAGCTGCTGTATGACTACAACATCGCCGAACAGACGCACGCGTTCAAGGCGCAGATGAAAATGTCTATACGCCGCGCCATCGTCACCGGCGTCGGTTACGTCAAGCTGGGTTTCCACCGCGCCATGCGGATGGCGCCGGAGATCGAAAACCGCATCGCCGATATGAGCGAGCGGCTGGCCAACATCGAACGCCTGGCGTCCGATCTGTCCGACAAGGAAATCCTGCCCGACAGCGCCGACGCCGAAGAACTCAAGATGGCCATCCGCAGCCTCACCGCCGAAGGCCAGCTGGTGGTGCGCGAGGGGCTGACTTTCGACTATCCCGACAGCACGGCGATCATCCCCGATCCGCGCTGCCGCTCGTTGCGCGGCTTCCTGGGCGCCGACTGGGTGGCACAGGAATACCTGCTGACGCCGGACGAGATCGAAGAAGTCTACATGGTCGACGTGGGGTCCGGGTATACGGCCTACAACGAGGACGGTGACGCGACCGGTTATGAGCCGACCGCGGAGCAACACTACTATTCCGGCTACGGCGGCGCCGCTGATGACGGCAACGGTCCCACGATGCCGCGCGCCTGCGTGTGGGAAATCTACAACCGTAAAGACGGCACGATTTACGTGCTGTGCGACGGCTACAAAGACTTCCTGCAGGAGCCGACCGTCCCCGATGCCGAGACCACCCGGTTCTGGCCCTGGTTCTCCATCGTGCTGAACGAGGGCTATGACGAAAAGAGCCTGTATCCGCAGTCCGACATCGACCTGATCCGCGACATGCAACTCGAACTCAACCGGTCCCGCCAGGGGCTGCGCGAGCACCGCCGCGCCAACCGGCCCAAGACCGCGGTCGCCGCCGGCCTGCTGGAGGCGGTGGACCTGGACAAGCTGCGCACCCACCCGGCGAACGCGCTGTTAGAACTCAACGCCCTGGCGCCTGGCCAGAAGATCGAGGACGTGCTGCAGATCATCAAGATGCCGCCGATCGACAGCGCCGTGTATGACACCGCGCCGGTATTCGAGGACATTCTGCGGGTTCTCGGATCGGACCAGGCGGACCAGGGGACCACCTCTGATGCCACGGCCACCGAAGTCTCGGTGGCGCAGTTCTCGCAGAACACCGACCTGTCCAGCACGGTCGACGACATCAACGACATGATGACCGAGCTGGCGCAGTCCGCGTCCCAGTTGCTGGTCCTCAACGTGTCGCAGGATGTCGCGGTCAAGGTGGTGGGACCAGGCGCGGTCTGGCCATCGCTGAACAAGCAGATGGTCGCCGACAATCTCTGGCTGGAAGTGGACATTGGCGCCAACGGACCACCCAACCGCCAGGAAGATGTCCAGGTGCTGACCCAGCTGGTCCCCCTGCTGCAGCGCATCCCGGGGATCAACCCGGAGTGGTTGGCGCGCCAATTGATCCGCCGCATGGGTGACGACATCGACCTGACCGAGGCGTTCGCCGAGGGCACCCCGAGCGTCGAAGCCCTCAACCAGATGATGAGCCGGCCCCCGGCCGCGCCGGGCGCCCCAGGCGCCCCGGGACCAGGCCAGGGACCAGGTCCCACCGGCGCCGGCAAAGGCCCCCCACGTCCGCCTGGGCCTGGCGCAGACCCCAATGCTCAGGGGCCGGTGGGGATGACCAACGCGATGACCGGCCCGGGCACCCAGGGGCCTCTTGGGCCGCACGTGCCGCCGCTGCAGGTCTACGGCGCCAACGGCAACCGGCCTGGCATGGGCGGCGCTCCAGCCCGGGTGCCAGGCCGCAGTCAGGGCATGCCCACGCCATGAGCTTGCGAAACGGAGATGAACTGTCCGAGAAAGGCAACGCCGGCAAGAATGCCCTTGCCGGCGTCAGAGGGAGACTGTGTGATGAAAGCACACAAGCTCCTGCCTCGGATAGTTGTGGTTCTGACGATCGTCGTCAAGATCACATTAGTCCGCAGGTAGGGTCGGGGACCAGTCCTTTTTCCGGGCTGGTCCCTACCCCTCGGGCGAGCGCAGCGGGCGCCGGCGAACAAGCCCTGGACGCGAGAACCAACGCTGCGAAGGATCGGAGAGAGGTCCAGTTGACAGACCAAATTACCAGGACCCAAGGTAGAGACCGGCCATGGCTTGTGCCCATGGTTTTCTCTCCTTGCTAAGCGGCGTCGGGATGCCCCCCGGCGCCGTTGCCATTAGGGGGAGGTAAGCACCGTGCTGTCAAAGGC
>Ga0210392_10001362_pt1 | contig 12969 bp, 14 predicted proteins | sample IncBWC30OmetaG_FD_161057 | JGI IMG/M metagenome (GOLD analysis project Ga0210392, IMG submission 161057) | Forest soil microbial communities from Barre Woods Harvard Forest LTER site, Petersham, Massachusetts, United States - Inc-BW-C-30-O ...
GCTCACCCCTACGCTGCGGACGGCAATGAAGCTACGGGCGCTTCGCGATCTCTCAACGCAAGAGACCGCAGGAATTTTGGGTCTGTCGGTCGGGACGGTTAAAGCCAGGCTATTTCACGGACGTGGAAAATTGCGCGCGATGTTGAACGGTATCCCGGATCTGCTGGGACGTATGGAAAACAGGCGTTGCGGTCGAGTCACAAGGTGAATGGCATCTCGCCTACTGCAAAAAGAATCTTCGCTTCGCAACCGGATGCTCCTATACCCAACTCATCCGTGTGGAGATCGGCGTCTGCTGTTAGGCTGCCAAATCCCCCAAGTTTTCCAGGACAATGCAAGAAGAGCGAACTGAGCATGAAAGTCGCCGTATCCATGCGTCGCAGTCCAAAGAGTATGCCAGCCAGGAAGCGTGTAAACAGATAGCGCAATTCCTTTTAGGATCAAGAGACCCATGCCCCACAAGGCCAAACGCCAAAAAAAACACTCCAGAAAAAACTCCTGTTGACATCCGACAACAACATCGATAGCCTCTTGTCGATTGTCGACAGGAGCTGCTGTGCCCCTGCAAACTGACCTTCTCCAGGGCACGCTCGATCTGCTCATTCTGAAAACGCTCACCCTCGAGCCAAATCATGGCTGGGGCATTGCGCAGCGAATCCAGCAGGTCTCGCGCGATGTGCTCCAGGTCGGGCAGGGATCGCTGTATCCTGCTCTTCATCGCCTGGAGGGCAAGGGCTTAATTAACTCAGATTGGCGCGAAAGCGAGAACCACCGCCGCGCGAAGTATTACGAGTTGACGCGCGCCGGGCGCCGCCAGCTTGAGCGCGAAATCTCTGAATGGAACCGCCTGGTAGGCGCCATCGGACTTGTAATCGAGGGCGCATGAAGCACCGGTCCAGGAGGCAGCATGAAAATTAGCAGGCGCAATCGGGATGTTGAGCTCAACGAAGAATTTCGCGATCACCTGGAACGCGAAGTTCAGAAGAACATCGCGGACGGCATGGCTCCTGACGAAGCTCGCCGCCGCGCCGCCATCGCTCTTGGCGCGATCGAAAGCGCCAAAGAGGAATGTCGAGAGCAGCACCTAAGCTACTGGATCGAGACCACGCTCCAAGACCTCGGTTATGGCCTGCGTCTTTTGCGCAAGTCGCCGGGTTTTACCTGCATCGCCATTGCGATTCTTGCTCTGGGAATTGGCGCCAACACCGCAATTTTCAGCGCGGTGAATGCCACCCTATTTGCGCGCTGGCCGTTCCCCCATCCAGAGAAGATTGTTATCATCGCTGAAGGTGCGCCGGCCAAACCAGGGTGGAGCCTGGTTTCGGTGCCCAACTTCGAAGATTACAGCCGCGAGCAGAAAACGTTCGATCAGCTCGCACTGTGGATTTCGCAAAGCATCAACCTCACCGGCCAGGAACGTCCCGATCGCTTGATCGGCTCCTTTGTTTCCGCAAATTTTTTTGAGCTGTTTGGCACGAAACCGCAGCTTGGACGGCTGTTTCTTCCGGGCGAAGACCAGAGCGGTGCCGAAAACGTCGCGGTACTCAGTCATGACGCATGGCAAACGCGCTTCGGCGCCGACGCGGTCCTCATCCACGATTGGGAGGGTCGTTAGGTAGTCGATAGCGCAGCGGATGTCCTCCATACGCTCGGCTGGGTTCTCAGTGTCCCGCGGATATCCGCCGCTTTCGCCCTGGTGGCTGGCGTCGAAAGCCAATGTTACATACCCTTTCTCGGCCATTTTTCTCGCGTAAATTCCAGCAGTCTGCTCCTTGACTCCGCCAAATGGATGGGCAACAGCCAATGCCGGGTATTTTTTCGTTTTATCCATATTCGGAGGAGCAAACAAACTTCCAGCCATACTCGTAAATTGGTTGGGAAAGGTTACCTTCGTGGCTTGAGTGGTTACGCTTGTGCTCATAACAGTTCTCCTTCTCCCTCGGTTCTCGGACGACGTCGTCAACCACAGCCGGTCGGAATGTCTCAGCGCAGCGCAACCTTGTCTACGACGAGGAATTTGGGCTTATTGTTGAAAAACTGGTGGCGGACCGCTGACACGGCGCCACTTCAGTCGAACATTTACCTCTACGCGGTTGGCGATCTTCATGAAAGGGATGCCGCTCGTCATGCCGTAGTCTTTGCGATCAAAAGCCATGGTCCCGTCGAGACTGCCGGTGGATGTTCCTTTGCTATCGCTCGTGAGAGTGAGTTTCTCCGTCTTGGTAACGCCTCGAATGGTGAAGTTACCCTCGATGTCAAATGTGTTTGGGCCGGTCTGAACGATTTTCGTGGATTTGAAAGTGATCAAAGGAGATTCTTTGACGTTAAAGAAATCCTTACCCTTCAACTTGTTGTCCTTCATATGGCTTCCGGTGTTGACGCTATCGGCTTCAATCTCGATGTCTAACACAGCGCTCCTGACATCCCTGGACGAAAACTCAATGCTCGCGTTCCACTTCTCAAAGATACCTTTGATTGAAACGGAGGACTCGACGCCGAACTTGATACTACTTTCGGCGGGCGTAACTTCGTAGGTCGGCACCTGTGCATAACTACCTGGCGGTGACGCGAGAAAAGCCATCATGCACGCAGCCGACGCAAGCAGGTAGCGAATTAGTATGCTCCGGCGACTTCGCTCATTGCCTATGCGTGACCAACTCTCGTTTGCTGTAAACATGTATGGACTCGCTCGTTCACTCTTCTCGGTAAGAACGGTCATTCAAGGATGGCCTTCGGCTCAAGAAACGCCTCAATGCCGTATTTGCCATATTCGCGGCCGACGCCGGAGTACTTGAATCCGCCCCAGGGCGCATCAGGATCGTCCGTCATGTTGTTGATCACGACTCGGCCAGCCCGTAGCTGAGAAGCTACGCGGCGGGCACGCTGGAGGTCAGTTCCAATGACGGCCGAGTGAAGACCGTATTGGGAGTCGTTGGCAATGCGGATCGCTTCGTCCTCAGAGTCGTAGGCGATCACGCTGAGCACGGGGCCGAAAATCTCTTCCTGGGCGATTGCCATGTCGTTCTTCACATTTACAAACACCGTGGGCTTCGCATAGTAACCCGCGTCGAAGCCATTCGGATGACCCTCGCCGCCGACGAGTACCTCCGCGCCTTCTTCAATGCCTTTCTGAATGTAGGATTCCACGCGGTCATATTGTTTTTGCGACACCATTGGCCCAACCATGACGTTGGGGTCGGCCGGATCGCCAACCGTGAAGGCCTTCATCGCATCCCGTATCGCACGCTTCACCTCGTCTAGTCGGCTCTTAGGCACAAGAAGCCGCGTGCCAGCCGCGCAAGCTTGGCCACTATTCATAAAGGCCAAAGTGAGAGCCGACGGAATGGCCTTGTCGAGCGCAGCGTCATCGAGCAGGACTGTTGGCGACTTTCCGCCCAGTTCGAGCGTGACACGCTTCATCGTCGCGGCGCCATCGCGCATGATCTGTTGTCCGACGGCAACTGAACCTGTGAACGATATCTTCGCGACGTCGGGATTGCGCACCATCTCAGCGCCGACGACAGTACCGAGGCCCGTCACCACGTTGATAACACCCTTGGGTAGCTCGGCAGCATTCAGAGCCTCAACCATCACCCGAGTCTGCAGCGAGCTCATCTCGCTCGGCTTGATGACGACCGTACAACCAGCCGCGACCGCCGATGCCAGCTTCAGGCAAATGAATAGCGCATTCGCATTCCACGCCGTAATCAGGCCGGCAACACCGACCGGCTCCAGCGTCACCGTCGTCTTGCCCCAGCTTTGTGTCAACGGCAGCTCTTGAAGCCCCTTCTCAACCGCGGCGAAAGCGTTGACCCCCGACTCCACAATAAGCCGGGCGAACTGGGCGACTCCACCGTACTCTTCAATCATGACAGCGGTTAGATCGTCGACGTGGTCGGACACAGCCTTATGTAACTGGCGTAAGTAACGCAAGCGTTCTTCCTTGCTTGTCCGACCGAAACTGGCCAATGCGCGGTTGGCCGCTGCGATGGCACGCCGCGTATCTTCCTCATCTCCCAGCGTGACGCGCGCGATCACTTGCCCGTTGGTCGGTTTGATGATGTCCATGACCTGTCGGCCATGGGATTCAATGAACGCTCCATCAATGTAGTGCGTTGTGAGTGTCTTAATCGTGCCTTTCTCCATGATTGCGGGCATGACCTTGCTCCTTTTTATCGAGAGTTTGCAATTAGAACGAAGTAACGACGACACGCGTAAGCGAGCCGTCCTTTAGCGCTGCGTAACCTTCGTTCACCTCACGCAGCGAAATCCTTCTTGAAACAAGGTCATCTAGATTCATTCGGCCTTGCAGGTAGAGCTCCGCGTACATCGGGATGTCACGCTTGGCTTTGGTTGAGCCGAAGTTCACGCCCTGGATGCGCTTCTGTCCCGCGATCGCGTTAAAGATGTTCACTGCGATGTCGACGTCGGGCCTCGCCACCCCAACCAAGTAGAGTCCGCCGCCCACTCCGAGTATTGCGAGCCCCTGTTCCGCGACTGCTTTCTGACCCACGAAATCGAAGACATGGTCGGCTCCTCCGGGAAGGAGATCACGGACGGCCTCGACAGGTTTGGTCTTAGTGGAATCGATGACATCGGTCGCCCCGAACCGTTTGGCCTCGTCGAGTCGCTTCGACTGGATGTCGATAACGACGATCCTCGATGCGCCAGCGATGCGTGCGCCACTCACGGCATTGAGCCCAACGCCTCCGGCGCCGAAGATCACGACAGTGTCGCCAGTGCTAAGGTTCGCAGTGTTTAAGACTGAGCCGGCACCCGTTACAACGCCGCAGCCGAGCAGCGCGGCCTGAGGGAACGGAAGCTCCTTGGGCACGACGGCGAGTTGGTTTTCGTGGATGAGCGCGCGTTCGGCGAAGCCGCCCAGCCCAAAGCCATGAAACAGGCCGACGCCGTTGCGACTCAGGCGGGGGGCATCCGTGGGCCGGCGCAGCGTTGACTCCGGATATTTGCACTGGAAGGGGCGTCCTGATAGACACCAAGCGCACGCACCGCACGACTGCGCGAGAGAGCCCACGACGTGATCTCCGACAGTGATTTGCGCGACGTCGGGACCAACCGCAGCCACGATTCCGGCAACCTCGTGACCAAGCACCGCCGGCGTAGGGACCATATCGTGAGTAGCAAACAACAGGTCGGTGTGGCACAAGCCAGACGCTGGCACATTGACGAGAACTTCGCGTCCAATCGGCGGGGCGATGTCCACGTCCTCGAAATTGAACCCACGGCCGACTGCGTTAAGTACAAGCGCCTTCATGTGTGCCCTCCTTACGTTCGAGCCGACCTAGCCTTCAAAGTAGCCGGGACAGCTATGGGCAGGGGCTTTGCCGTTTTCGAGGTCGGCCCGCCAGGAACGCATGTCGTCGATGCGCGCCGAGACTGCCTCATGCCGCCGGCGCAAGATCTTAGATCGCTCTTCCTTCGTGCTCCGGCCGAAGGTTGCGGACGCGCGCTTAGCCTCCGCAATGGCTCGCCTCCTCCTCATCGCCGGCGTCACGTGACCGATCACTTGGGCGGTCGTCGGACTGACGAGGTCCATGACCTCGCTGCCGTGGGATTCCACGAATGCTCCGTCGATGTAGTGCTTCGTAATTGTTTGCATCGCATTCTCCCTGTCGAGGATTCACAGCTGGAACAAACGGCGTCGTGCGTGAGCGAGCATTACCGAAAGGATGCAAGCGCAATTCCAGTGACAATCTCCCCCTGATGCGCGAAATCGCAGCGTTGCGAACACTTCCTGCCGGAAAAGAGGTGCTTGTACGTGACGTGGCGTCGTCACTGTCAATTTCTTGACAGCGTCCGCGGATTCGCGGTAGCAGTTGATTCGAGCGCCCGTATTCGTATTGATGTTGGCTGCGACTTCATCACCGGCGGGTGAAGGGGAGGGCCGATTGCATCTAAACCAGTTGGCCGCTACGGTGCAACCTGTAGCGGTGTAAGCGAACGCTTGCGCTTGAAGGCGAAGAGACGAAGGGATAAGTTGTTCGAAGCTTACTTGAAGAAGTAGCGCAAGGTAATCACAATGGCGAATGAGGATGTGCAGAAGACACTGGCGGAGTTATCACGAGACCTGCATGAGAGCAAAGCCAGACTTGAGGAGGCGCAACGCGTCGCGAGCGTCGGACACTGGGAATGGGATCTCGAGACTGATGTCGTTGTCTGGTCGGATGAAACCTACCGCATTTTTGGCTTAAGTCCGCGGGGACGTCCTATGGACTTAGCGACTGTACGCTCGATGGTCCACCCTGAAGATCGCGAGCCTCTTTATCAGGGAGTTGACCAAGACCTCGTTGCTGGAGAACGCCCCAAGGCCGAATTTCGGATCGTTCGGCCCAGCGGCGAAGTGCGGACAGTCTCTAGCCTGACGTCCGAGCGTTGGAATTCCTCGCCGGGCGATGCAAAAAGAGACGCATCCGGACGACCCTATAAATTGTTCGGCACCATTCAGGACATTACTGAGCGGAAGCGCACAGAGGAAGCATTGCAGGAGATTTCGCGCAAGCTACAGGAAAGCAACGCTAGGCTTGAAGAAGCTCAGCGCATTGCCAATGTTGGCCATTATTCTTGGAACCTCATCGAGAATCGGGTGATTTGGTCTGACGAAGTCTACCGCATTTATGGATTGGATCCGCAGCAGGGCCCCATCGATCTGGCGAAGGTTAGCGAAATGATTCACCCGGAAGATCGAGAGCTCGTCTTCCGCGCAGCTGAGGAGGCCCTTCAGAGCGAACTTCCTGCCGACATTGAACATCGTCTCGTTCGTCCCGACGGCGAAGTTCGGACTATTCACAGTGTGGGCACCGTAAAACGTGATACCTCCGGCCGACCATATGAAATGTTTGGTACGGCCCAAGACATCACGGACCGCAAGCGCTCCGAAAAAGCGCTGAAGCAAAGCCAGTTTTATCTCAGTGAAGGACAGCGCCTCGCTCATATGGGGAGTTGGGCATTCAACGATTCGGGTCACTACTGGTCTGATGAGTTGTACAAAATTTACGGTTTGGATCCGCAGAATGGAGCACCGACGATTGAGCAATATCTGGCGCTCATCCATCCGCAAGACCGAGCCTCTATGGCTGAAACTATCAAGCGCATGCAAGAGGAGCACTGTGGCTTTGATCAAATAGAGCGTATCGTTCGACCCGACGGACAGTTGCGGTACATTCGCGCGGTGGCTGTTCCCGTTATTGAACAAGGGGTTTTCAAAGGTTTTATCGGTACCACAATGGATGTAACCGAGCAGGAGTTGCTGATGCAGGAGTTGCGTAGGGAGCAGGCATATCTTGCCGAAGCGCAAAGCCTCGCTCACATTGGCAGTTGGGCCACCAATTTCTACACAAAACAAATGTTTCACCTGTCGGACGAAACCTTTCGACTCCATGGTTTCGACCCCAAGGACCGCATTCCACTCGAACGTTTTTTCGACACTATTCACCCGGAAGATGCGGCGACTGTGACGGCCGCTATTAACCAAGCAATGAATTCAAGAACGGATTTCGACATCCGTGAATACCGAGTTTGTCATCCCGACGGCACCATCCGCTTTGTGCGCGCGATAGGACATCACAACCGTTCCGGCGAAATGGGTTATTACGTCGGCATCACAATGGATATAACCGAACGAAAGAAGGCCGAGCAGGAACGCGAAAAGCTGCGGCAGTTAGAGGCCGATCTCGCCCACATCAACCGCGTCAATACGATGGGGGAACTTGCCGCTGCGCTGGCGCACGAAATCAAGCAACCCATCGCCGCGGCAGTGGCCAATGCCGGCGCTTGTCTGGGATTTCTCGAGGGGCAGCGTCCCGATATCTTAGAAGCCCGCGAAGCTGCCTCTGGAACCATTGGATCTGCGAGGCGTGCGGCAGAAATCATCGACCATGTCCGCTCACTCTTCAAAAAGAGTTTCCCGCAGCGTGAACCTGTTGAGGTAAACGAACTGATTCGTGAAGTCGCTCTTTTGTTGCACAACGACATCAGGCGCAATTCTGTGGCTGTCCATCTCGAACTTGCAGAAAATCTTCCGGAAGTCGCGGGAGATCGCGTGCAATTGGAACAAGTCTTGATGAACCTCATGCTCAATGCCATTGAGGCCATGCGCGATGCCGGTGGCGACCTGACGATAACCTCGCAACAGACTGATGACGGTCACTTGGTAATTTCCGTGAGCGATACTGGATTTGGTGTCCCTGCTAATAAGATTGACCAGATCTTCGATACGTTCTTCACCACGAAACCGCAGGGCACCGGCATGGGTCTGGCGATTAGCCGTTCTATTGTGGAATCACATGGTGGCCGCCTCTGGGCCACTTCCGACTCCGGACGTGGCGCTACCTTCCGATTCACATTGCCGCACGAGGGGTTGATGGGAACATGAGTACCTTATCTTCCCCAATCGTCTTCATCGTTGATGACGACGAGGACATGCGGCTATCGATGCAGCGCGTCCTGAAGACGGTTGGCTTACGAGCAGAATTGTTTGCCACGCCGCTGGATTTTCTGCAGAGGAATATTCCAGATGCTCCGAGTTGCCTGGTGTTGGATGTGCGCCTTCCTGGAATGGGCGGACTCGAGGTCCAGCATAAACTGATTGAAGCGGGGATCAATATCCCGATTATTTTCATCACTGCGCACGGCGATATTCCGATGACTGTTAAGGCCATGAAGTCGGGTGCTGTTGAGTTCCTCACAAAACCATTCCGGCATCAGGAGCTTCTGGACGCTATTCAGCAGGCGTTGCAGCGCGATCAACTGTCGCGCCGGCACAGGAATGAGATCGCCGAATTGCAGGAAAGGTACAAAGGCCTGACTGCGCGCGAGCGAAAAGTCATGGACCTCGTAGTTTCCGGCATGCAGACAAAGCAGATCGCCGCGATACTCGGGACGAGCGAAATTACCGCTGCCGTCCATCGTGGACACGTAATGCATAAGATGCGGGCTGGTTCTCCCGCTGAATTGGGTAGCATGGCAGAAAGGCTGAAACTTTCTGCGAATAGATAGGCTTCGGACCGCAAAATGCACGGATCTTCTCTCGGCAGGAGATTCTGCCTTCATCGGCTGTACTTATCCGCAGATATAAGCGGCCTATAAGAAATCATAATTGTGCCTTTTTGGGGCCGGGATATATTGGTGTCACGTATGAGCAGCGTAAGAAAGACGAACTTGGTCGCCGTTGTCGATGACGATGACTTGCTCCGGGATGCAATACGACGCCTGCTCAAAGCTTCTGGGTTAGGCGCAGTCTCATTTGAATCAGCTGAGGGTTTACTGAACTCCGGCCAGCTTAGGGAGATTGCGTGCCTGATCGCCGACATTCGCATGCCGGGCATGTCCGGGCTTGAACTGCAAGCGAAGCTTAAAGCTGAGGGATGCCCGATACCGATCATCTTCATCACGGCGCATGGCGATGCCAACATGCGGATTCAAGCAATGCGCGACGGTGCCGTCGAGTTCTTGACGAAACCCTTCGACAACGCAGTCTTACTAGAGGTTGTTCATGCCGCGCTCGAGGATTAGCTCTCGGAGGTAGGAAGGCCTTGGGAGTCGAATTGATGAAAGTGGTGGATCAAGACCGTCGGGTCCGCAGATTCGAGCAGATCGTAGGCAACAGCCCGGCCCTGAGAGTCGTGCTTGAGCAAGCCGAACGGGTTGCGGCGACGGACGCGACTGTGCTCATCCAGGGCGAGACCGGCACTGGCAAGGAACTCATCGCTCACACGATCCACAATGCGAGCCCCCGCAGCGGCTGGCCGTTGGTCAAGCTGAACTGTGCCGCCATTCCATTCGATTTGCTCGAGAGTGAGCTCTTTGGCCATGAACGGGGAGCTTTTACGGGCGCAATCGCACAGAGAGTTGGCCGCTTCGAATTGGCTGACAAAGGGACTCTCTTCCTTGATGAAGTCGGCGATATGCCACTCGCATTGCAGCCCAAACTCCTCCGTGTTCTGCAGGAACAGGAGTTCGAACGTCTCGGAAGTGGTCGTACCCATCGCGTAAACGTGCGCCTCATCGCCGCGACGCACCGGGACCTCCAGCGAATGGTGAACTGTAAGGAACTTCGCAGCGACCTGTACTATCGTCTGAATGTTTTTCCGATCGCGCTGCCGCCCCTGCGGGATCGCCGCGAAGACATTGCTCCACTAGTGGAACATTACGTTGAACTCTTTTGCCATCGAATGGGGAAGTCGATACACACCATTCCAGAGGAATTTCTTAATGCTTGCAAATCCTATTCGTGGCCGGGAAACATTCGAGAACTTCAGAACGTGATCGAACGAGCCGTAATACTATCGAATGAAGGCTTGCTTCCCAATCTTTTGCGCCCAACTCGCTCCCATTCAGTTGTCGCGTTTCCTCCGAGCGCCACGCTAAAAGAATCCGAGCGCATTCTGATCTTAGGAGCACTAGAAGCCACAGGATGGTTAGTCGGCGGACCGTATGGTGCAGCTGCACGGTTGGGAATGAAGCGCACTACGCTAATCGCTAGGATGAAGAAAAACGGAATTCTTCGGCCGGCAGAGAAGAGTAATTTGGACCAAGCCGTCAACGAGGATTCTCCAGCGTTCGAGCGCCGTTAGATTCTTCCCAGTAGCGACATTCACCGGGGACAAGCGAACGTCAGACTCACAAACAGCGATCGGAGAAGTTTCGTGCCAACAACTCAGGCGCAGTGGCTTCATCAAGTGGGAAGCGTTCTCGAAACGCTCAACCAGGGCGTCGTCATCAGTGACGAGGATAGACGCATCGTTTTTGCGAACTCCATGTTTTTGGAAATGTCCAAAATGCCGGCCGAGGAAGTTCTGGGGCGGTCGGTGATGGATTTTATATCCACCGGACGAGGTTGCCAGGTTGCAAGAGTTCATCGCGCGCCGTGAAGCCCATGGACGGGCTCGATATGAATTTTACATACCCCAAGCCGATGGCGGGCGCCTGCCCGTCGCGGTAACGTCCTGCCTCGTGCATGGCGGCGATGGCCGAGCTTACGGAATTGTTACCGCCACCGACATCAGCGACCAGAAGCGGGCCCAAATGGAATTAAGCCAGACCAATGCGTTACTGCTGGAGCGCCACCGCCAAATGGAACAAGAACTGCAACTCGCTGAACGGGTACAACAGAGTCTCGCGCCGAAGGGTCTTACGTGGGGCGGAGTTTCCGTCGAAGTGCATTACCAGCCGGCGTCATCCATTGGGGGAGACTGTGGCCTCGTCATTCCGAGCGACGATCGTCTGGATGTCGTTGTCTGCGACGTTTCGGGTCACGGCATCAGTTCGGCCCTCGTCGCCAATCGCATCTACTCCGAAACAATGGCGCAGATTGAGCGCGGTGCGGAACTTGCGTCGATGCTGCGGCATCTGAATCATTTCGCAGTTCAGAATCTCGCCAGTTCAAACTTTTTCTTCACCGTAGCAGCCGTGCGCCTCTACCACGCTCGCGGCCGCTTGCAATTTGCTGGAGCAGGCCATCCGCCGGCAATCCTTATTCACCGAGGACAATCCCCACGACTCTTGGAATCAACGAATATGGTGCTCGGCTTGTTCGAGGATGCAGTGGACACCGAATCGAGCGTCGAAACCGTTTTGCAGAGGGGTGACCGCGTGGTCATCTACACGGATGGGTTGACTGAGAATTTTAATTCCCAACGCGAAATGCTCGGCGTGGACGGCCTGAAAGAGATTCTCACCGAGGCTTCAACATTGCCTTTGGACGAAATGAAGTCGCAGATTCTCAATCGAGTCGCTGCCTGGCGCAACGGTCCAGCCGCGGATGATGCTCCTGGCAAAGAACATCTATCTTTCGTCCGACCTGCCTCCAAACGAGAATCTGGGCCCATAACTTCCGGCTTACTCGTCATCCGACCACAATCCGATGGGAGCCTCCCCACTCGCCTATGCCCCCGGCAATGGGGCGGGTTCGGCGGTATAGTTCTGTCACAGTGTGCCGCGGCGTGTGTCTAACTAGATCAGAGGAGACACAACCATGAGCGTGAATGAACTCCAAGCCTTGACACAGCAGTTCGCCGACGCTTTCGATCAGCGCGACCTCAAGACTTTCCTGGCGATGCTTTCTGATGACGTGGAGGTGTTCGACCACGTTCCGTATCGGTTCGACGGCAAGCCGCTCTTCGCCAAGTATCTCAATGATGTCGTCGAGGGATTAGCATCAGCGAGCTTCGGCTTCAGGCAACCGTCGTGCCGCGTGTACGGCGATACCGTCGGTATCGTAAATGCTCACGACATGTTTACGGGAGTCACCAAAGACGGCAAGACTCTCTCGATCCATGGCCGAACTACATTGGTCTTCAACAACCAAAGCGGGCAGTGGAAGATTGTGAGCGCCCACTTCTCTGCAATACCCAAGGCTCTCTGAGAATCGAGCCAAGGCATACGGGCGCTTGGAGATGCACCATGACTATCAATAATCCGCTAGCCGACAACTCCCCCGACCACGAGGACCAAAACCTTGTGTTACGCGCCCGCTCGGGAGATCGCCAGGCGCTCGAAGGCCTAGTCCAGCGGCATCAAGCGTGGATCTACAACATCGCCGTTCGCATGCTCCACCATCCGCAGGATGCCGAGGACGCCACGCAAGAGATCCTAATCAAAGTACTCACCCGCCTCTCGTTGTTTGAGGGCCGGAGCAGCTTCCGCACGTGGCTGTACCGCATCGTAGTGAACCATGTGCTCAACATGAAGCGCGGGCGGGTAGAGCCTCCGTCCATGGATTTTGCTTACTATGGCGCGGCGATCGACGACACGCCAGAATTAGAGCTGGCCGATCCCAAAGGCACTTCTCCGGACACCGACCTGCTTGTGACCGAGGCGATGCTGTCCTGTACTTCTGGAATGCTTCTTTGCCTTGATCGCGAGCAACGCTTGACCTTCATCCTCGGCGCCATCTTCGGTGTAAGCGACACCGTTGCCGCTGAGGTGTTGGAGATCACTCCCGACAACTTT
>Ga0210392_10001363_pt1 | contig 12960 bp, 26 predicted proteins | sample IncBWC30OmetaG_FD_161057 | JGI IMG/M metagenome (GOLD analysis project Ga0210392, IMG submission 161057) | Forest soil microbial communities from Barre Woods Harvard Forest LTER site, Petersham, Massachusetts, United States - Inc-BW-C-30-O ...
ATTCTTTTCCCTTACTTCTGTCTGTGTATGCTGCTGCGCGCGCGAGGGGCCTTCAATGGGAAATTGCGGAGGCATCGCATGCAACAGCCAACAGCCGGGCCGACGCCCGAACGTCTGCGACAGTCACACGGCAATTTTGAAATCGGCGGCAATCGGAGGGACGGTCAACGTTTTAAAATGACCGACAGCCCGCTAGGGAAGGCACTGGCGCGAGAAATTATCTCGGGCGAGGAATACACCGGCTTAAAAGTCTACGCGCTGCATTGGTTCGCTGCGGGCCTACAGGGCCATTTAAACAGTCTCGATCCTAATCGGGTGTTCGCGTTTGATCCCGCAGCCATGACCGGGCTTGCCCGATCAGAGGCACAAGCCGACCACCGGCAGCGCTACTATCTGGCGCGGGAACACATAGGACGGCGGCCGGCGTTCGTGGCGGACTGTGTCGCCTGTCAGGAAATGGAATTGACCACGGTTGGCCACCGGCTCGGCTTCAAATCGGACTACCGGGGCAGGGTGGCCGCGCTCGATATCCTCCGGGACGCGGGCGGGCGGCTGTCGGCGCTTTGGGAAAAGTTAAGGAACCAATAAATCTGGAGGTTGACAAAAGGGGCGGCCGGCCCCTTGATCCTGCTATCCGCTAAATTCGTGCGCCGGCCGATCTTGTGTTCCCCCCTTGCGTCGAACCGACGCGGTCTTTAGCGGAAGGTTTGGGCCTCCATTGCGGTTGCAAAAATCGAAAGGCCGGCTTCCCCACAAGCCGGCCTTTTTGTTTTCAGTTGCGCAAGCGTTCCACTAGCCGCAGCACGGTCGCGCTCTGCCATGCCTTGCCGGTGTGCGATTTGACGCCTTGCGCGTTGAGGTAGGCCGCAATGCGCCGCGACGACAGATTGATTACTGGCCAAACGGTTTCGCGCAAGCTTTCCGCGAAAGCGTCGGCTTGGTCCGCGTTGGCTTTCGCCTGCTCGGGATTGCCCAACGTAACGCCGCGCGCCTTGGCGGCGGCTAGAGCGTGTTTAGTGCGCTCTGCGATCATGCGGCGCTCTTGCTCGGCCAAGGCCGCGTAAATGTGCAGCATGAACGGGTCGGCGCTGGCGCCAAGCTCGGCGACGATGAACGGCACGCGCTGCGCCATTAGGCCGGCGATGAAAGCGACGTCACGCGAGAGCCGGTCAAGCTTGGCGACGATAACCGGGCATTTCAGTTTCTTGGCATCAGCGAGCGCCGCAGCGAGCTTTGGGCGCTTGGCCAGTGCATCGCTGCCCTTGCCGGTTTCCACTTCGATAAACTCGCCAGCGATGGCCATACCCTCGGCCGCAGCAAAGCGCTCTATGGTGGCGCGCTGCGCTTCCAAGCCTAAGCCTGATCGGCCTTGCCGGCCGGTCGATACGCGATAGTAAGCAATCATTGTTCCCCCGAATGTTCTGCAACGTATTTGTCGGCGAGTTGGGCCATGCGGCGCAATTCAGCCATGGCGCTGTTGCGCGCTGCGGTGTGTTTGCTGCCCTCAATGATGGCGAGCAGCGCGGGAAGGATGCCTTCCCATGTCGGCGTTAGGTCGATGCTTTGCATTCTAGGTTGTCCCCGTTGGTGTGTTGCAGTTGTTCCAAAATCATTGGACGTTGTCAAACAAAAACCCCGGCGCGATGGCCGGGGCTTTCGGTTAGCGGTATTGTTCGTTCCAGCGGTCCTCTGCATCCTCGCCGGGGTCGCGGTGAAAGTCCGCCGCGCAAATCGCCGCAATCTTATAGCGGTTATAGGTCCGGTTGGTCCTGATCTGCTTTGACGATTGCTTGCCCGTGCCACGGCAAGAAAAGCAGGTGCCGCTATGCTGCATCTTGCCGTTGATGCAGGCGCCCCATCCATAAACGCCGGTCCCCTTGCACTTGCAGCATGTGCCCGGTGCGGTGTTCGGTTGGCTAAGATCGTACATTTTTGGTCCCCTTGCTTGGCGCCGTGCGCCGTTTCAATGGCTGCATATATCCAAATAAATTGGAGCCTGTCAACAGCCGAAAGCAAAATAATTGGAAAAAGAAAAACCCCGGCGCGATGGCCGGGGTTGTTTGTTAGGGGTTTAGAAGGATTGCCAGCCAAACGAACAGGCAGGCAGTTAGGACGGTCCAGAACGCAAACCGCCTTAGTGTCGGGTAGCGCGGCATTGCATGCGCCTTTCGCGTTCCACGCGGCGCTGCATTTCTCGCATGCGTTCCGTTTCGCGGTCTAGCTCGTCAAGCATGGTTTGCAGGCGCGCCAAGCGGTCGCGCATATCCTTTTCGGTATCAGTCATTGGCGACCACCGCGAACACTGGCAGGTTGTCACGGTCAAAGCGGCTGTCGACGCAAACGAAACAAAAGCCGCCGTCATGCAGCGCGCCTTGGTACCAAGCGCCGCGCCAGCCGAATTTATCGGCAAGCGCTTTCGCCGCGCGCGCGTGGTTCTCGTCAATGTTGACGCCATGGTCCCATGACAGGGTGACGCTACCCGCGTCGGCGGTTGCTTTGACCCGTGACGGGCGAGTGTTTGTCACGGGCAAAAATTTCGTGGTGATGGCTTGTCGGATTAGCACTGTGGTCCCCTTGCGCGGCGGGATGCCGCACGGGCTTAAGCCGGGTAACCTTGCGGTGCCCGGCATAAGCTCGATTTGAGAGAAGGCTAGGCCGCGATGGCCATCGGCTCGGCTAGCGCGCGGTCGCGCATGTATTGCGCTGCGGCTTGTGCTTTCGAGGCGGCGGTAAAGAATGCGCGCGCGTCGCTCTTGAGCAATTTAATCCAGTGCTCAATGTAGCCGGCATGGCGCATTTCGCCGTTGATCGAAAATTCGGCGCAGAGAAACGCGGCGGTAAGCTCTGCAACCAGTTCCTCGGCTGCATAAGCCTGATCGCCAAAACGCTTGCCAAAGTCGCGGTCAAGACGAGACTTGGCGCCGGTCCAATGGCCCAACTCATGAAACGCGGTCGCGTAGTATGTCGCGGCCGAATTGAACGCGGCGAAAGCCGGCATCGCGATAAAGTCACGTGAGGGCGAAAAATAAGCGCGGTCCCCGCCAACGTCGTCGCGGAAATCGGCGCCTGTCGCTGCGATAAATTCGTCAATGGTTGCGTCGCGCTCGTCATCATGACGCGCCTTGGCCGGCTCGGCATTGATAACGCGGTCGGGCAGGTTCTCGCATTGCGCGATGTTGAAAACGGCATAGGCTTTTAGGGTGGTGAAAGTGTCGCCTTCCGTCTCGCCGTCTTTCGGCTTGCCTTTCAACTGCAAGACTTTGACGATAGTCGCGACCGACTTTTCGCCCTTGCGCACGTTGCCGCCCAAGTCGAGAGCCTGTTTGAAGGTCAACCATTGCGGTGTTGCGAAGCCGGCTTGCGCCATCCAAAGCAGAATGACGTTGCAGCCGGAATAGGCGTTACCCGTTGCGGCGTTGTGCGGAATGTTGCGGCCCGGTGTGGCGGCCCATGGCTTGATCCACGGCGCCGAACCATTTTCCAGTTCCGCCAAAATCCGCGCGGTGACGTTGTCGTAAAGATTGTTAGCCATCGATATCCCCTTTGCGTTGATCGATGGCCTATCTATCCAATTTATTTGGACATGGTCAATCCCGTTTCGGTCCTATATCCAATTTTTTTGGTCACGAAATGTTACAGCCAAAGAAAAACCCGCCACTAGGGCGGGTTGATCTGGATCGATTGCGGGTGGTCTAGTGTCTTAGCGCGCGGTGTGCGGCGCTTGCCTCGGCCGGTGAAAGCGGTGTGCGTTGGGTGGTGAACAGATCACGCGCGTTGCAGGCAATGCAAACCGTATCGACAAGCGAGACTGCATCGTCGCAGTGATAGGCAAAAATGGTGCCGCGACATTTAAAGCAGGCTTTACCGTTGTCGGAATAGAAGGTCGTTTTCATTAGAACATTTCCCCTTGCTTGTGAGTGTCACCGAAAAGCCCGTCGTCACATGCGGCTTGCGGCTTAGATGGTTTCAGCGGCGCATTAGCGCGACGCTGGAGTGTTTCCCCGATCCGCGCTTGCGTGTCGGGTAGTTCGGTTTGATCAGAATGGGATTGACGCGAGCGCACGCTTTGCCGCCTCCCGCTTTTCTTCTTTGGCCAGATCAAACGCGATAGGCGCGAAAGAAAAGTCAGACCGCGCCATGTCGCACGCGACCTTGAATTGCTCGCGGGCGCGGTATGCGGCTTGGCGGAAGGCGTTCATTTCGTTGTAGCCACGCGACTTGGCGTGACCGGAACTAGTGGCGTGCACCTTGTGCGCTCCGCCGCAGCCATTGCGCTGATATCGATCAGCGGCAACGTGCTTTAGTTCGTTCATGGCATTGCTATCGAACATTGGTTCCCCTTGCGAAGCGACATGCTTCTAATGCCTTAAGGCCGGGAAGCTTGCGCTGCCGGCCATAAGGGCGATTTGGTTTTGATCAGGAATATTCGGGGTGATTTTTGCGAGCGACGCTATAAGCCTGCTCGACTTCATTTTCCTGCTCGTTAAGCCAGTCAATTTGATCTTGGCTCAACTCGGTATATTCGCCGCCGCAGCCATTCATTTCGCCGGTGCCCGTGGCACAGTCCCATGATGCAGAGGTTTTGCCGTTGCGGCTGTAGACCATTGCAGGCGTATCGCTGTCGCCATGGTCCAGAACGAGCTTGATGCCTTTCGGGCCGGCGAGTGTTTTCTTGAAAGCCATTTCAGTTCCCCTTGCTGGCGCGGTGTTGCGCCGTTCAATGCAGTTTTTATATCCAATTAATTTGGACGTTGTCAATGCAGGGAGCCGAAACATCCAAATAGTTTGGTCACGAATTGTTACAGGGATGTGGAACTATGCGAAATAGTCTCAAACAGTCTCAAAAGGACAATGATGCTAACCGGAAGGCGTTGCGCGCTGCGGTGAAGCGTCGTGGCAAGGTCAAGCTCGTTCGCCGCATCCCCGACGGTTCCCGCGTTCCGGGCGATCAAGCGTTGTGGGCGCAGGTGCAAGCCCATGCCAAGCGCGCTGCCAAGCCTGCCAGTGCAGCGACGAGGCGCGGGCGCTAGACATGCCGGGAAGTGATCCCAAGCCGTTCCGCGCCAAGCCCAAGCCGGAAGGCTATGTCACGGGCCGGCCAAGCCTGTACAAGCCCGAATACTGCGAAGCGGTGATAGACTTTATGTCGGAAGGGTATGATCTGACGGCGTTTGCAGGATCGATCAGGGTAAGCCGCAGAACGGTTTATGAGTGGATGGATGCCCATGCAGACTTTTCGCACGCCGTTGAAATAGCGCGATGTGCGCGGTCGTATGCGTTCCAGCGCAAGTTGATCACAACCAAGATCGGAGTTGGCGTCACCGCCGCGATATTCGGTCTAAAGAATGCGGAGCCGGAAGATTGGCAGGATCGATACAACACGACAACGGACGTGAATGTCAGGATTGAACAGCTATCCGACGAACAGCTAGACGCAATCATCGCGCAGCACATGCGATCAGGCTCGATTGAGCATGATGTGACGCCGCAATTGACACATGCTGATGAACGTCAACCTGTTGCAACCGAAGATAAGTGACCCATAGGGTGCACACGCGGGGCCGAGAGGCACCGGAGGGGGAAAAAATCGCGGGGCAAGCATGCTTTTACATCAACCACCCCCCACCTCGTCGCCACTCCGCAAAAGCCGGCGTTTTTAAAATTCCGCCAATCCAAAAAAGGCAGGACCGTCATGCGCACCATGTTAGCGCTCGCCCTTGCGCTCCTTTCCACACCGGCACAGGCGGCGACCCAACGGGTGTGGATTTCCGAATTTGCGACCACGCGACAGGAAGCACAGGCGCCGTTCGCCGTGTTGCCGGCGACAACCAAACAGCAGTTCGATATCACGACCGGCGTCAAGTCATCGCTGCCGTTCAAAAGCACCACCCGCTACATCCGGATCATTTGCGAGGTGCAGTGCGCGATTTCGGGGAGCGAGACGGCCACCACCGGCGCCACCTTGCTGCCGGCGCTGAAACCGGAATATTTCGGGGTGACCGGAGGCAGTACCCTTTCCGTCATCGCGGCACCTTGATGGATGATCAGGCAGTGCCGCTCGGCTTGGTCCATGGTGTCAGTGTGGCATCGTAGGGGAAACTGTCGCCGGGCATAACCTCGCTGCCGTCGCCTCGGTAGTAGCGCATGATCGTGCGCCCGTCGCTGGTCTTGCCCCACCCGATTTTGTCAACGCCGTTCACCTCTAGCCATCGATCAAATCTGTCATCGTCCATCGGACGCCTCCGTTTCTGCCGTGCATCCCCGTAGGGCTTTACACCACGGGGTAACTCCGGGCGAGGGCGCGAATGCCTCGTCCGGTTTTGTCCCGACCGAAAAAGCCAATAGCGCTGACCTTTAAAAAATCTCCAAAAACCTTGGTTTCGCCAAAAATCTTGGTATGGTGTCCGATGTTCATCACCGGCCTTGCCATCGGCCTGTTTATCGGCGCCTTGATCGGCGTGCTGGTGATGGCGGTGTTCCAGATCAATCGAGGCGAGGATGACTGACCGCGAGGAAAAATTGGAGGCAGCGCTACAGCGCATTGTGCAATGGAGCGAAGCCTATCCGCTGTCGGTATTCCCGGAACCGGACCTTAACAAGGCGCAAGTGCTGTTGCGGGCGGGCGGCCTGTCCTTGGACGGCATCAGTGCCCATGCCATGCGCCACGCCGTGGAAGGCGTCGGCAAGATTGCGCGCGAGGCGCTGGAATGAAACTGGTCCGCGTCGTGAGCAGTTATTTCGTGGCCGGCTTTATCACCGACAGGGGCCGGGTGCGCCAAGCCGCACCGATCCTGAAACGATTGATCGGCGTTGACGATGCCGTGGCGCGCCAAGTGATCGAACGTCTCAAGTGGCGCGCGTCCGTGATCGATGAGTGGGAAGAATGACCGGCAAGGATCGCTATCATCAAGCCGTGCTATTGGCCCGCCTGCGCGCGCGGCGCGAGTTGGATAAATTCGTCGCTGGCGAAATCGACATTCTGCCGTGCTCGGGTGACCGCGAGCGGGAATTTATCATCGCCGAGTTTGACACCATGCAAGCCGAAATCGACCGGCAACACGCCATCCTGCGGGCCGCTGGCCTCGATGGCGCCCGTGGCGCAGCCATGTTGCCGATCAGGCAAAAGGTCGGAGGGTTGTTCTGATGGACCTTCCGCTGTGCAAGATTTGCGGTGAACGGCATCGCCTCGGCTTTTGCCCGGAGTATGCCGAATTTGCACCGCCTCAACGTTCTCGCGGCGGCGTGGAAAGCGGACACGCGGCGACTGCCAGTCATGCTAGCCCGCTGGCAGCCGCGCCGGGAACGCAGGCGCACGTGGATGGAGATAGGCCCCATCCGCTAGCCGCCAGCGAACCCGACGCCGGGGTAGCGCCCGGCCTGCGGGAAGCCCCTTCACCCTCGACGGTACCGCGTTCGGCGGGTGGACGAGGGGCGGGCGATGCGGAAACCTCTGGTCCGCCGCGTCGTCCGTCCGGGCGCCCGCTTGCAGGTAATCGAGCCTCGACGCTGGCCGCGACGCAGCCGTGGAAGGGCCAATTCAGCCGCGCGACGTGGTTTCGGAGACAGCATGAAGCTCAGTGAGCAGCAAAAGAACGACCTTGGCAGGCTCGCTCTCACCCGCTGCGAACAGAGTTTGCAATCGGTGACGCAGTTGATGGACGGCCCGGACGCTTACCAATTGGCGGTCGCGGTCGCGTGCTGCATCATCGAAGGCAGCGCCGACATGCTGCAACAGGCCACGAAAGCAACCGAACGCGACGCCAAAAATCAGGTGATCGGCGACGTGCTGACCGGATTGGGTGCGAAATGGACGTGCAAAAACTTACCGACAAAATCCGCGAAGAAATAGAGCGGCAGGCGCGCGACGAAACCCGGCTTGTGGTCACCAATCACCCGGTCAAGCCGGACGCGATCCGTCTGGTCGGCAATCTCGATATCTACGAAATAGCAAAAAGACTGATCGACTGATGAATTTCGCGGCTGATACCTATGTGCGCTCGCTCATGAGCCTATCCCGCGAGGAAATCGGCGCGCGGATGATCAAGAGCGAGTTGGAACAGGGTTTCACCCTCGTCAAAGACGCCGCGTGGCTCGACTGGCACGAATGGGACGAGCACACCATCATCACCCAAGACAACAAAAGGGTGCGGCTGGTGGCGTTGCAGGCCAAAAAACCCGGAACGGGCGCCTTCACCCGGTTGATCCGCAAAATATTCGCCTGCAACCAGCATCCGGTGTTGGTCGAACCCAATCAATTGCTGATCGATTGGTGCGAGCGGCATGATTTCCGGTCCAAGCGGATTGGAAAGGGCAAATACAAGCACGAAATTTGGTACCCAAGGCGATGCGCATATTAGTCTGTGGTGGACGTGATTTCACCGACGCACAATTGCTCAATCGCACGCTCGATGAGCAGCATGCGAGAAACCCGATCACGCTGTTGATCCACGGCAACGCGCGCGGCGCGGACCTACTCGCCGACGAATGGGCCTTTAGCCGTATCGTGAAGACGAAAAGGTTTCAGGCGGACTGGATCAGGCACAAAAACAGCGCCGGCCCGATCCGCAACAAGCAAATGCTGGTTGAGGGCAAGCCCGATCTGGTCATTGCGTTCCGGGGCGGGGCGGGTACTTCCGACATGATGACGCAAGCGCGCCATGCCGGCGTTGAGGTAAGAGAAATTCGCTAGAGGTGTCCCATGGGCGCAAATATCTGGTTCTGGTTGATCTACGTGCTGGTCGGTGTGTTCGGCATCATCGGCATGAACCCGTGGCGGCCTTCACCTTATTCATGGGGGCCGTTCGGCGGCTGGCTGATCCTCTTTATTCTTGTAGGTATTCTCGGGCTGCACGATTTCGGGAGCCCCATTCGTTGACGCGGGGGCTACGGACGAGCCCGTGACCGACATTGGCAAGACCCCCTCGATCTGCAAGGGCTGTTGAGACCTAATGCACACGCTGATTGAAGCCGTTGTTGAAAAACAACGGCGGCGACGGCTGCGCTCAAGCTTCACCGAATGGTGCGTCAACAACGGCTTTATTCCCGCGCGGCATCACCGTTTGCTGATCGAACATCTGGAGGCTCTTGCTCGCTTCGAGATTGAACGACTGGCGGTGTTCATGCCGCCCGGCAGTGCCAAGTCGACTTATGCGAGCATTCTGTTTCCGTCGTGGATATTCTCGCAAGACCCCAAAGCCATGATCTTGGCGGCGAGCCACACCACGGAGTTGGCGGAACGTTGGGGCCGGCGTGTCCGCAATCTTGTCGGCGAGCATGCCAAAGAACTGCACGTCAGTTTGACCGCCGACAATCAGGCCGCCGGACGTTGGGGGCTTGAGCAGGGTGGCGAATACCTGGCGGCGGGTGCTCTGACCGGCATCGCGGGTTTCAGGGCGAAGTTCGGTTTGATCGATGATCCAATCCGCTCGCGACAGGACGCCGACAGTAAACTGGTCAGAGATAGATTGTGGGATTGGTACCTGAATGATTTTCGACCGCGCTTAATTCCCAACGCGCGGCAAATGCTGATCCAGACCCGTTGGCACGAGGATGATCTGGCGGGCAGGGCGATCAATTTCCAGCACTGGACCGTGCTCTCGCTGCCAGCGGAGGCCAAAGAGAACGACCCGTTGGGGAGAGAGCCCGGCGAATTTCTCTGGAATGACGACGACTATGGTTATGGGCAGCAACTCGCCGATTTGAAAACCAACACGCCGCCTCGGGTGTGGTCAGCGCTCTACCAGCAAGAGCCGACGCCGGATGAAGGCGATTATTTCAAGGACGAATGGCTGCATCAGACGATGCGCATTCCGGATCATTCCACGCTGCGCTTCTATGGCGGCTCCGACTACGCGGTGACCAAGGACGGCGGCGACTACACGGTTCACGCCGTGATCGGTTTGTCGCCTGACGATAAAATGTATCTGGTCGATCTGTGGCGCGGTCAACGGTCGTCGGACGTGTGGTGCGAGGCTTGGTGCGATCTGGTCCTGACCTACAAGCCGATGGCGTGGGCGGAAGAACAGGGACAGATCAGGGCCGGTGTTGGTCCGTTCCTCGACAAAATGCAGCGCCAGCGCAAGGCGTGGTGCCAGCGGGAAATGTTTCCGACGCGCGGCGACAAGGCTGTCAGGGCGCGCTCGATGCAGGGCCGCATGGCGCTCGGTGGCCTCTACGTGCCCGCAAATGCGCCATGGCTGGCGGAATTTAGATCGGAATTGTTGCACTTCCCCGCTGGTGTTCACGACGACCAAGTCGACGCCATCGGATTGATCGGTCAACTGCTCGATAAAATGGTGAAGGGGCGCTTGCCAAAAGCCAAGACGATCACACTCCCGAAAAACGATTATAAGAGGGTTGAGACGGTGAAAACCGCCGACCCGATGGTGCTGTGATGCAGACCATCACGCTGGACCGGAGCGAATACAGCGACACCAACCGGACCAACACCGGGGCGAACGACGAAAAGCAACTGCGCAGGCTGCGCAAGGAATTTGAGGACTACGCCAGCGTCAAGGCGCGGGAAATTGACGAACAGCGCATGTCATGGCGCTACTACCACGCCGACCAATGGACTATCGAGCAACTGAAAATCCTGAAAAAGCGCGGTCAACCGCCGATCACGTTTGACCGCACCGGCCGGAAGCTCGACAGCCTTGTCGGCACCATCCGGAAGCTCCGAACCGACTGCAAATGTTATCCCAACACCCCGCAGGGCGAAGCCGGCGCCGAAGTCGCGACCCAAGTGATCCGCACCATCTGCGACGCCTCGCAGTTTGAGGATTTGGAAACCGAATGCTGCCGGGACGCCTCGGTTCATGGCATCGGGGTTTCCGAACTGATGTTGGAGACAGGCGACCAAGGCGATCCCGATCTGAGGTTTGAATACCGCGACCCCAAGACATTCTTTTATGACCCTAGAAGCGTGAAGTTTGATTTTTCGGATGGGCGCTTCCACGGCATTTATAAATGGGCCGATATCGGGGAACTGGACGAACTGGTCGAAGGGGCCAGTGATCAAGTCGCTTCCATGCAGACCGACGGCGGTATCTGGACCGCGTTCGACAGTGACAGAGAAACCCTGTGGACCGACAACCGCGACCGGGTTCGCCTCGTTGATCATTGGTACATCGAGCGCGGGGTGTGGAAATGGTGTCTGCACGCCGGCACCGTGCTTTTGATGGAGGGCGACAGCCCGTTCTACGACGCGCGCAACAAGTCGATTTCAAAATATTTTGCTTACGCCAACCAGATCGACGGCGACGGCGATCACTACGGCTTTGTGCGCCGCATGCGCGGCCCGCAAGACGCGATGAACCAGCATCGCTCCAAAGCCATCCACATCATGAACACCCGCCAACTCAAGGTGAAGGATGGCGCGGTTGACGACATTGAAGTGGCGCGACGGGAGGCGGCGCGGCCGGACGGCGTGCTGTCCTATCATGGCGACGACAAGGATTTGCAAGTCATCCAGCCCGAACAGGAATTTATCCAGCAGACCAATTACTATCAGGACGCCAAGGCCGAGATTGACAACTTCGGTCCCAATCAGGCGCTGGTGGCGATGGGCCAGAATACATCGGGCCGCGCCTACAACATGGCGCAACAGGCAGGGCTATCGGAGCTAGGCCCGTTCCTGAAAAATTTCCGCATGTGGAAGCTCGCGCAGTACAGAGCCGCGTGGTGTGCCGCGCAACGCTACTGGACGGCGCAGCGTTTCCTCAGAGTGACCGGCGATCAGGAAATCGCGCAATTCATGATGATCAACGGCGTTGAACTGGATCAGTGGGGCCGGCCACAACTGGTCAATGCTCTTGGTCAGATCGACGTTGATATCACCATCGGCGAAGGCCCCGACACCGAAACCGTGATGGGCGACGTGTTCGATACCCTGATGGCGCTGGCGCAGAACAACGTGCCTGTGCCGCCGCAAGCCATCATCGAGGCTTCTTATCTGCCGGCCTCGGAGAAGAAGAAACTCAATATGCTGATTTCGCAGCCCAACCCGGTGCAGGTGGCAGCGCAACAGGCCGCCATCCAAAAGACCAACGCCGAAGCGCAGAAGCTCCAAGCCGAAGCCGGCAAGGCGCAGACCGGAAGCCTGCTCAACCTTGCCAAGGCAAGAACCGAAGGTATGCCGGCGCAACCGCCTCCACCGCAGACCCCGCTCGATATCGCGGAGAAGGTCGCCAACATCCGCGCCACCAATGCCACAGCCGCGCACAAGATGGCATCCGTCAACAAGATGGATCACGACGCGCTGATGGCGCCGCTCGAATTGATTGCCGAACACGTGCAGCGCCGCGACGACCGCGTGCAAGAGACGCTGCACAAGAACGCCGACCGCGAACAGGACGACCGGCACAAGAACGCCGACCGCGAAGTGAAGAAGAAAGAACCGCTGCGCAGTTTCCGGCCGCCGCTTTAAGGGTTCGTCCGCGATCAACGAAATGGATCGCACGGCGCCATGACCGACGCTCATGGCCTCGTCCGCGTCAACGACATTGATGCAGGGCGCCGTGACCCAAGCTCACGGCCTCGTTTGTCGGCACGACAGTCCGACTAGGGAAAACCACATGGCTAACGAGAACGAACCGGCTGTTGCCGGAACGGACGATGCTGCCCTGTTCAACGACGCGGTAACCAATCCGCCCGTTGAACAGCCAATTGATCCGCCCAAGCCTGCGGAGCCTCCCGCACCTCAAGAACCGGAGCCGATGGTTCCACAGGCTCGGTTCCGCGAAGAAACGGAGGCTAAACGTGCGGCGGAACGTGAAGCGATTGAATGGCGACGGCGATTTGACGAGCAGTTTGCGCGTCAACCCCCGCCGCCGAAAGTAGAGCCACCCAAGCGCAGCGACCTTTTTGAAAAGCCTTCCGACTTTGTGCGGGAGGAAGTCACGCCAATGCTCGATCCGGTTCAACAGCGGATCAACGAGCAAAACGAGTATTGGTCACGCC
>Ga0210392_10001364_pt1 | contig 12943 bp, 11 predicted proteins | sample IncBWC30OmetaG_FD_161057 | JGI IMG/M metagenome (GOLD analysis project Ga0210392, IMG submission 161057) | Forest soil microbial communities from Barre Woods Harvard Forest LTER site, Petersham, Massachusetts, United States - Inc-BW-C-30-O ...
TGCAATCGTGCTCCCGCCGAAATTGCAGTGATCCAGGAAGAGGTAAAAACAAGCGTGTTGTCCCGGACGAAAAGGTAGTTGTGGATGCGTTGGCTTCTTTTTCGGCGTCACCGGCGAAATGCGCTTCCTGCGAGATTTTCGGGCTACGCATGCACAACAGCGTCCATCTTCACGTCATGAGATTCATGCGGAATCTCTGAGAGTCGCTGGAACTCAAAGCAGACGCCGATCTTGACGGTAGTTCCAGGGATCGTGGAAAGAAATCTGTCGTAGAATCCTGCGCCTCGACCGAGTCGTGTTCCTTCAGCCGTGAAAGCCAGACCGGGCACAACGATGAGGTCCAACTGCTGAACTCTTGGGCCTTGAGCCGGCTCGCGGATCCCAAATCGCCCGGGTACAAGTTCCGAGAGTGCCAGGATTCGGCGAAACGAGAGAGCGTCGCCTTCACACCGTGGATAGCTGACCAGATGAGAATCGGTCAGGCCGCGTTTCCACAAAAGGTCCAGGTCGGGCTCGGTGAGCGTCGGCGCAAACAAGGCGAGACTCTTCTTGCCGCAGAAGAGGGAGGATAGATTTTCGCAAATCCGCAGGGATTGCGTGTGTCGTTCACTTGGAGAGAGTTGCTTCAGGCGTTGGCGCATCCTGTCCCGCAAACGAGATTTATCGGAAAACTGCGATCTGGTGTTTGCCATCGTCACACAATTCAATAATGACTTGTTTGTCGTGTCGAATATCTCAAGGCATCAAGGGCATCGTGTCAGCTTAAAACCTGGCAAGGGCTGGCTTCGACGAAATTTTCTTACTCAAGTCTATCTGCCTTCTCTTTTTACACGCCGAAAGGGGATAGCGCATCGACCACAATTTCCCGAGCTTCGACCCGAACAGATTTGTTTGACGTGGATCGGCCATGCTTCGTTTTTAATTGGTTGGCGGGGATTGAATATTCTGGTGGATCCAATCTGGTCGCTCTGGCTGAAGATTATTAAGCGGATTCGGCGCCCGGGATTCTCGTTGCATCATCTGCCGGCGATCGACCTCGTTCTGGTCACGCACGCCCATTTCGATCATCTAGACAGACGAACCCTCCGGCGAATTTCAGCCTTTCAACCGATCATCGTCCCGAATGGAGTTGGAAATTTGGTGCAGGACCTGGGGTTCAATCGGGTCCATGAACTGGACCGGTGGCAGACGCTGAATATCGGAGAAATCGGAGTGACGCTGACTCCGTGTCATCATTGGGGCGCCCGTGTTCTCCACGATTTTCACCGGGGCTTCGGGGGATTTCATTTGAAGCTCGGCACTCGAACAATCCTGCACTGCGGAGATAGCGCTTACTTCTCGGGATTTGCCGAGATCGGGCAACGCCTGCCGACTGAGATCGCCTTATTACCGATCGGAGCTTACGATCCGCCCAGCCGGCGGGAAGTACATATGAATCCCGAGCAAGCCGTCCAGGCCTTTACCGAGTTGGACGCGAGACTCATGATCCCAATGCACTATGGCTCATTTCGATTGAGTTTCGAGCCTCCGGAGGAACCCCTGACCCGATTGCGCGCGGCGATCAAACGTCACCATATTGAAGAGAGAGTCGTCGTGATGGAAGAGGGCGTCCCCGGCATCTTCTAATCGTACTCGTCCTCGTCCGGATTTTCATTACGCCGAGGAGAGCGCCCGGTTGGTTTTATCGATTCGGGTTTTCCCAGATCATAGACCCCTTCTAGCTTCGAGGTTCAAAAAACCGAGTTCGAGGACGAGTACGAGTTCGATTGTGCGGACCGATTGCGAGTAAGGAGAGGTATCCGCTCGAACGCGCATTTCATCTTCGCGCTTGCGGCCACATCTTTGACAATGCCTTCCGGATGTGACAGCGCGCGGCCCGGCGCAACTGAAACAAGAGGTTGTTTTTACCAGTCACTGGCTTTTTATAAAGACGCGCTCCTCTTTGTTAATGGTCGCTCGCCAGTAGATTTACGCGCGAACCTTACGGAGCAACCACTAAGCGGAAAAGCAACCACCGCTCCGGAAATGTGGGCCAGGGTCTTGAGGGCCTGAAATCTGGAAATCAGGCACCCAATAAAAACATACACTTATACAATTTGCACGAGACAGAACTTTCACCATTTGCAGCGTTGGACATTTTTATCCAAAATGTCCAGTGACTTAAGGGCAGCAAAAATGTTAAGTTCCCCCCATGCCCTATATCTTTGGATACGGCTCGTTGATCGAACAGGCATCGCGACTGCGGTCGACACCGTCGGCGTTGTATGTATTGCCGGCCCGGGCTCGCGGGTATGTCCGCGGCTGGTGGGCTCGAACAGGCGCCATTGGTTTCTCCACCACGTTTGTCGGAGCCATCCCGGAGAAATCGGGCTACATGAACGGAGTTATCTATGCGGTGAACAAAGAGGAGTTGGACGATACCGACAAGCGGGAAAGCGGTTATACGAGAGAGGACATCGCCAGCCACGTTGAGATCCTCTCCGGCGGCTCCGTGCCGAAAAGCGAAATTTATATCTACCTCAACAAGTTCGAGGAAGGCCAACGGGAGAAGAGTATACCCACGCGCGACTTTCCCATCGTGCAATCGTACATCGATATCTGCCTGACCGGCTGCCTGCAAATTGAAAAGGGATTTCCGGACGCCGTGGACTTCGCCGGTGAGTTCCTCCAAACCACGCGGGAATGGTCCAAGTATTGGGAGAACGATCGCGTGCAACCCCGTCGCGCTCCCTTTACCGTCCCCGCCGCTGCGAAGATCGACAAGTTGCTCGAGATGCATCTGCCAAAGCTGTTCGCCGAGATTCAGCTTGCGCCCGGACGCTGGCAATAGCATAAAATGAGCATTCTTCGTCCGAAGTGTCCGACAGTGACCTTCATCTCCGCCTGGCTAGAAGAAATCGAAGAATCATGAAATGAAGCCGCTGAGACAGGAAGAACATATGCCACTTGTACTATCCATATCTAATTTTAAGGAGCTGCCTCATGAGCGGTAACGCCCAACAGGACTACATTATTGAGATGCTGGAGCTGATGGAGGCCGCACAATTTTTGGATGGCGTTAGGGATCCGAATGAGCGAGAACGACTGCATCAGGCCCTTGAACTCAGGGATAAATATGAGGAGGAACTGAAAATAGTCGAAGGCCTGTCAAAGGAAGACAAGCGACGCAAAGAGTTTGAAAAAACCACCGAAAATCTGGCCAAGGCCCTGCCTAACATTACCAAGGGTACGTTAACTGCGATCACAGCCTTCCAAAAGGATGATCCGATCAGCGGCTCCGCAGCGATCATGGATATCTGCGCATCCCTGGCCCCCTTACTGGGCGGCCTGTCAGCTGCCGGCGGCCCTCCAGGCATGCTGGTGGGAGCGATTTTCGCCATGGTCGGGCAGATCCTAAGTTTCTTTGCCCCGAAATCCGAGTCGCTGACGTCACAGATCGAAACTCTCTTGAGAAAGCTCCAGGCCGAAGAGGTGGCACAAAAGATCAAGGCGGTTCACAAAAATATCACAAATTATGCATCTGCCTTGAGGAATGCAACCGGACGTATTTCCGTGGCGCTAGACCAGCCTGGCCTGCAGATCAGAGTAATCATACAGATACTTAGGGATCTTAACCCCATCGAGGGGCCTACAATAACAAATTACTGGCAGGTGACAGAGTGGCTGGAGGAGGAACATAATCAAAGTCAAGATCAATGGCCTACCATCCTGGCCGCTGTGTGCCGGGCCTATACCGATTTGCTGGTAACTGTTATAACGCTTTTGTCTCTTGTCAGCACGGACAAGATGAGGGCTCAGTTCGATGAGGCAGAAAAACTGCCTCCCGAGCAGAAACATGAAGTTCAGAAACAATTGACCAAGCTTCTGGCGCTCGCGACTACACGTCTCATTGAATACGGAGCTGTTAATGCAACCCAACGGGGAACTCTAAAACGACTTATGTTGGCAGCCCAGAATCGGGGGATGCTCTGGTACAATGGCTTCGGGAAGGGTCCCTTATACGCCGGTACTAATATTCGGCAAGGCCGTTTTGAAAAATTGGCTTATGAATCTAAAAGGATGGCCGTAGCCGTCTCCAGGAAAGACCTGGGTGAAGCCAATCCCCTTTACCACGTTTTCCTTCTGGAGCCCGGGGGGCCCGGTTACGATCGCACCTATTATAAGGACATAAGTTCACCCTACAAGGACGCGGGATCATTTCAAGAGTTGAAGGGGGACGCATCCTCACTCCATGCACTAACCGATATCTGGGCGACACCCGGCGCCGCCCACAACAACAAGACAGACGTCTTGTTTTACACTGCAAAGGAAAAGGAGATACGTGGGTTCGTCTTGGGCAAAGACAACAAAGTGCGGCAGAGCGGTTACGCTCGAGTTGTTAAATCCAACGTGCTGTCGGTTCGTGTTGTCCACAACCCAGAATCGTTCGTGGATGATCCGGATGAAAACACAGAGCTTCCAAGCGTCTTGGAAGGCATCGATTATTTCGTCTATGGAGGATTGGCAAATTCACCCGATATTTACGTTGACGGAACAGGAGCGGAGGGCGGCGTGCGCTCTCCATGGGGGAACTACAGCGGACTCGGAGTCGATCAGCACTACCTATGGGTATTCGGATCGGGCGGATTCGCCTGCGCGACGCACGCCTCGGTGATGCGCTGCCTGAAAGGGAAGAGTCAGAACCCCCGATGGATGACCCACTTCCCAAATGAGCATTTGTATGCTAAAAGCTATCATCAAGACCAGAGTAAGGTCACGGACCGACCTCCTCTCCTCGGCCTGGTTGATTTGTGCCCGTGCGATGATGGAACCCTTGTTGCCGCCTTGTACACAAGGTCGGTGAAGGACAGGATTCCTAAAGGCAACACCTGGACTAGCGACTATAAACCGGTCTACGAGTTCATCGACACTAATGCGCTCTATAGCGCGGTTTATCGGACCGATCTTAAAAACGGGACCATCGCTGTTGATTGGACTAAGATCGGAGAGGGAAACCTTGTGGTCCGGGTTCAAAAGCTGCCCGTTTTCTGCTGGTCGCTGGTCGAGAGTCTAATAGCAACGCTTGATAGGTTAGCCCCCGTTTTGCGGTGAATACCTGAATCCGGCTCATTCCCAGTGCCGAATGCTGCTCAACAGGTCGATTGACGGGCTTTGCAGGTGATTCTGGTATTCGGCGACCAGTTGCAGACGGAACTTCAGGCGCGAGACCCCTTGCGGGATAAAGGCTTTCTGGTCTGGGGCGAGCCAGCTACCAACTACCGGGGTTGGTGGCCGATCTTCCGATCAAGCGAATCTCGGAACTCACCCCCACTTCTTGGGCGGCCCGCAACTAAGCGACCAAAACGGCAAAATCAATTCGTCTTGGGCGACCGTATTGGATTTGGACGCGTTTCGGCTTCCGGCCTTTCTCACTCCCCGGTCCCCCTCGTCCTCTAATCATACTCGTACTCGAGCTCGTCCTCGGGTTTTCCATTACGCCGAGCAGAGCCGCCCGGTTGGTTTTATCGATTCGGGTTCTCCCAGATCATAGACCGCTTCTAGTGCATCGTCTCATCAGTAGGAGGATGAGACGATGCACTAGCTCCGAGGTTCAAAAACCGAGGACGAGGACGATTCGAGGTGCAAGGATGGCCCAGCAGGCGTCAACCCCTTAAGTTTTCGGTACCTCCATTTTGAATTGAGGGATCCGAACAACAAATGCCACCCCCTCATCGGTGAGACCAATGAAGGCGCCTTCCGCCACACTATCCAGACCGATTACGTGATAGCTGTTGTAAGAGAACCGCTCTCCCGGACGAAGACGGGGGTACTCGCCGACCACACCATCTCCTTCGACCACGATCTTCTGGCCAGCCTGGTCGGTAATCACCCATTTCCGGCCTCTGATGGTGACCGTTTCGACCGATTGATTGTCGATCGTAATAAAGTAAACAAAGGGGTAAGGTCTGTCCGGTGGCGCCTCGAGTGCCGGCATGTAGACAATCTTGTCGATGATCACGCGAAGATTGGTCAATTCCCGAAACGCGAAGCTCACAGGACTATAATGCGCCATATTGAATGAAAAGTCTCTTTCTATGGAAACACCCGTAGCTGTCAGCATTGCCGGATCGGACAACTCTGGCGGCGCAGGGATCCAGGCGGACCTTAAAACCTTCACCTATTTCAAGGTCTATGCCGAAACGGTCGTCACCTGTGTCGTCGCCGAAGCGCCTGGAAAGGTACTTTCGATCCATCCGGTCGGGCAGGGCGTCGTGCGGGACCAGCTCAACCTGAGTCTCACCCATTTCCCGGTGGTGGCGATTAAGACCGGAATGTTGTACAGCCGTGAAATAGTCGACTTGGTCTGTGAAGTGTACGAGGCACTTCCGAAGGACGAACGACCTTTCCTGGTGGTCGATCCTGTCATGATAGCCACTTCAGGTGATCCACTGGTGCGGCCCGAAGCCCTTGAACGGTACAAGTCGCGAATGTTTCCGCTCGCTGATCTCGTCACGCCGAACCTCGATGAGGCGGCAGCCATCCTCGGGACCAAGCTGGATACGCTCCCGCGAATGCGCGATGCCGCCGTCGAACTTTACCTGGAATATCATGTCCCGTTCCTGCTCAAAGGCGGCCATCTCAAATCGGACTGGGCAGTGGATTTGTTGATCGATTCCGATGGGCTGCATGAATTTTCCGAGCCATACCGGCATGGGATTTCGACGCACGGCACCGGCTGTACCTATTCCGCGGCGATCGCGGCAAATCTAGCGCTGGGCCTGCCGCTCAAGGAGGCCGTAAGTGTCACAAAGAAATACATCACGCACGCGATCAACGACTCTTTCCACTGGCACAGCAAATCGGGGGAAACATCCGCCCTGCGCCATTTCTGGAACTAGTGGTGCATCGTCTCATAAGTAGGAGGCATGCCTCCTACTTATGAGACGATGCACCAGCGGACACGCCCGAAAATCTTCCAAACCAAGACGGTCGTAAGATTTCCCGAAACATACGGGCTCTTGAACGTTGGATCGCGATGTGCAACTCTGGCGTTTCACCGCAGATATCCCTACGCTAAAGCATGTATCGAAGCACTTCCCTCCTGTTCGCAGTCCTGCTCCTGGTTGGCTGCTGGTCACGACACAAAAAAAACGAACCGGCTTACACAGGACCGCGCGAGGTAACGATCGAATGGCTGGGGCATGGTTGCTTTCGAGTCTCCTCGTCGATCGGCCTGACGATTATTACGGATCCGTTCAACCCTCACGGAAAAGCCGCCACTGTCCCAGCGGACGTTATCTTGATCACACATGAAGATGATACGTCCAACTACACCGACCTGGTGAGCGGTTCACCGATTATCTTTCGCAGCTCGATGGCGGCCGGCGTGAACCGGGCCAGCGGAATTTTGGTTCGCGGAATCCAGACGAGCTCGGAAAGCCTGGTTGCGTCTCCCAAACTGAACGTTGCCTACACCTGGGCGATGGATGGCATCCGGTTCTGCGATCTGGGCGCTATCGAAGATGCTCTCACCCCGTCCGAAGCTCTAAATATCGGCCACGTCGACGTGCTTTTTATGCCGGTGGGCGTTCCGCAAAATTTCACCGAGGAGAAACGTCGAATAACGATCGAACGGCTTCGACCCAGGATCATCGTACCGATGATGGGTGAATGGCCCTACCGGCAATCAAACGTGGTTCACGTCAGGGGGAATCGGTTCACCATGACCGCGTCACAACTGCCGACCACAACGACCGTTTACGTGCCGTCCATTCGGTGAAGCCCGCATCATGAACGTCCTGGTGATCGGCGGCGGCGGCCGTGAACACGCGCTTGCCTGGAAGCTTCGTCAGTCTCCCCACGTCAAGCAGGTCTTTATCGCGCCCGGAAACGCGGGGACCGCACAGGTGGGCCGGAACGTCGAAGCTAAACTTTCTGAACTCGATCAACTGCTGAATTTCGCGCAGCGGGAGTCGATCGATCTCACCGTGGTCGGTCCGGATGACGTTCTTGCGGCCGGAATTGTCGATCTGTTTGAGAACGCCGGCTTGCGCATTTTTGGCCCCTGCCAGGAAGCGGCCCAGTTGGAAACATCTAAGAGTTTTGCAAAACGCTTCATGGTCCGTCACGGAATTCCGACAGCGCGGTTCGGTGAATTCGAAGCGTCTCAGGATGCGAAAGCCACTTTAGGCGAATTCGGATTCCCTTTGGCGGTGAAGGCGGATGGATTGGCCCTCGGAAAAGGAGTCGTCATTGCCCATGACCGCAGCGAGGCCGAAGTAGCCATCGACGACATGATCGAGCGACGTCGCTTCGGAGACGCCGGTCGGAAAGTCGTTATCGAAGAATTTCTTTCCGGCGCCGAGTGCTCTGTTCATGCTTTGGTAGATGGTCGCTCCTACCTGCTCTTCCCCACAGCGCAAGATCACAAGCAACTCTACGACGGGAACCAGGGACCGAACACCGGAGGTATGGGCACCTTCAGCCCTTCGCACCGGCTGGGCGCCACCCTTTTACAGGAGATTCGGGAGAAGATCCTGGATCCCTTTATGCGTGGAATCCAGAAAGATCATCTCCGGTTTCGGGGATTAATATTCCCCGGACTGATGTTGACAAAGGATGGCCCACGCGTGCTGGAGTTTAATTGCCGGTTTGGGGATCCCGAGACCCAGGTCATCCTGCCGAGACTCAAGAGTGACATCGTCGATCTTTTCGAAGCCACGATTACGGGACGGCTTGATACGGTCACGGCAGAATGGGATACCCGGTCCGCGGTGTGCGTGGTATTGGCTTCGGGCGGCTATCCAGGTGACTATAAAACCGGAAAAACGATCGTCGGATTGGAGCATGCTGACCAGATGGAGGATGTCATAGTTTTTCACGCCGGGACACAGCGACGAGAACATCGGATCCTCACCTCGGGCGGTCGTGTTCTGGGTGTCACCGCGGTCGGCGATACCTTGTTGGCTGCCAAACGACGAGCATACGACGCAGTCGCTAAGATCGAGTTCGACGGAAGTTACTTCCGCCACGACATTGGGTCGATTTAACATCAAACGATCTTTGGGATGTCCAAACGTACTATTTTTTGTTTGCTGCTCCTCTGCTCCGCGCGGTTCGTTGTTGGCCAACAAACGCCCACGGCGCCTCCGACAACGAGCCCGACCGCTTCCGCCTCGCCGTCGACGGCACAACCCGTTCGAGATCTGGTGAACCAATTGGACCAGGCCGGCCTGCAACGTGTGATCGAGCAACTTCGGTCCAGCTACGTCGATTCGGGCGCATTGACCAATCAGGAAATCAACCAGGCCGCGGTCGAGGGCCTGCTATCGCGGCTTGGTCCTGGCGCTACCCTCCAAACCAAAACTCAGAACGGACAACCGGTACCGAACCATCCCTTCAAGTCCGAGCTGATCGAAAACCAGTTTGGCTACGTGCGTTTGGGAAGTTTTACCCGGAATGGGCTGCCGCAACTTGACGAGACTCTGAATAACTTCCACAACCGGGGAGTGACCGGTTTGATCCTGGATCTGCGAACAATGCAACCCGAGAGCGATTTCCAACTCTCTGCGGATATCTTGAGCCGGTTTGTGCCTAAGGGCAAAGTCCTCTTCAACCTGGTGGAACCTAAAGGGGGAGCAGCCCAAACCTACACTTCCTCCGCGGACCCCCTCTTCACCGGGCCGCTTGCCGTGCTGGTCAGCCAGGAAAACGCGGGAACCGCTGAGGCAGTCGCCGGCACGCTCCGGGACCAATTACACGCGTTGATCATCGGTCAGACGACCTCCGGACGCGCCGTAGAGTATGCGCATTATCCCATCGGCGATAACCTCATCTTGACAGTCGCGGTCAAGGAACTGGTGATTCCCGGCGCGCCCCTGATCTTCCCAAACGGACTTACGCCCGACATTGTAGTGCCATTCCCAAAGCACCAACAGGATACCGTCCTTACGCTCGCCGACCAGAACGGTGTGTCGGATTACATTCGGGACGAAGAACGGCCGCACACCAACGAGGCGGCTCTAGTGGCGGGGAAAAACCCGGATCTGGACGCTTACGAAGCGGATCACAGCGGAAAATCGAAGCAACGACATGTCAAAGACCTGGTTCTGCAGCGGGCAATCGACTTTTTGACAACCATCAGCGTGTTCAAAGTGAGATGAGGTTTTGTCAGGGTGCTACGCGCTGTTCCGAGATTTTTACTCAAATTTTTGAGGAGACCCCATGAGTGAACACGTGAAGCTCGAGGCAAGCGACGGTCATAAACTGGACGCTAATGCTGTAGAGAACGGTGCCGATTCCTGAGAGGGCTAACAGCGTGTAACAGGCGACTCCCCCTTTCTGGTTGAATCGAATTTGCCAACATGCTCAACGCCACGAAACCCAACCGCTTTCGGAACACGAGGGGCGCCTAGAATGCCCGTGCCCTATAGTCCAAAAAGTCGTTCCGCATTACTGCGCGCGATCCTTTCCTTGTCAGTGGTGCTGACCGGGAGCTGGTTCAAAAAACCGCGCGCCTGTGTCATCGATGCGTAGGGATAGTCAGCCGAGAACATGATTCGCTCGACACCTACCTCAAGCAACAGGTCGAGAAAAGCTGCCGTGAAATTGAAACCGCTGAATGTGTAGTGGATATTTTCCCGAAGATAGGCACTGATCGGGCGGTTCAGTTTTGTCACGGCCATCGGCATAATGTCCAGCCGCTGCAACATGAAAGGAAGGCTTTCGCCTAAATGGCCGATCACGATTTGGAGTTTAGGATACCGGTCAAATACTCCGCCGAGAATGAGGCGAATGACATGAACCGCTGTTTCGATATGCCATCCCCAGCCCGGGCCCGCAAGCATATCAGTGACCATTGACGAAAAACCGCCGTAAGACGCCTCGATCACCGGCTTCGGCGGTTGTGTTGGATGGAGATAGATAGGGGTACCGAGTGATTCGGCGCGCTCAAGTATTGGCCAAAAGAATTTATCATCCAAGTAGCGCCCTCGGTTATGGCCGTTGATAACTGCTCCTTTGAAGCCGTGTTCACGAACCATCTGTTCTAATTCTTCGGCGGCTTTATCTGGACTGGCGGTCGGCAAAGCGGCCAACCCGGCAAAACGCGTTGGATTCCTCTTCACCGCAGCGGCAAGGAACTCATTCGCTTCACGAGCCATGGTTATTCCGTCAGCTGCCTCCAATTGTTCTGTGCCTGGAGAGGTCAGTGATAGGACTTGGAAATCGATGCCGGCCGCATCCATCTCAGCTATCCTCCTCTCGCCAAGGTCGCAGAGCTGTTCCAAAATCGTGGCGGCGGCACCGCCAAAACGCAGAGCGCGTTCTTTCAGCTGTCGCCCCGGCCCTTCGAGAAACCCGGGATACGCAAAATGTTCTTCTAGAGTGATGGTTCGCATGACCGTTGAGTTTAGTTGAGTCGACAATGTTGAGTTTTGTATTGTATTGTTCATGCGAACGCGGGAATTGCTTCTCTTGGTTATATTTTTTGGTTTCAGGCTAGGCCTAAGTTCTTGTCGAGCTTGATCGCTAGCCCGTAGTACTTTTTGGCTTTGTCATAGTCTTCAAACAGAAAGAATCGTTTTAGGTTCAATCAGGGTCGAAAAATCGTCCGGTAAGCCGACGGTTCCAGAAATCGAAACAGAGCCACCCCCGCCGCCCAGGCCATCAGGCCCCGGACTTCGTTCCGAGATACTTTGATCCCCGCCCGATTTTCAGACGCGTCGCCCAATAGATCCAGGGTGCGCACCCCGATGAAGACAGGCACTGCACAGGCAAAGCGAACTCTCCAGGGCCGGACAGCAATCACGTATTTCCAGGCTTCCTCCAGGTATCCGGACGCCCGCTGACGCCATCGTTCCCACTCCGGACGAACCAGAGTCGGGTTCAACGCGACCTGCTCAAGATTCGGAACGGGAAGATAGGATCTTCCCGCCTTGAGATCGAGGGGATAGTCCCGCAGAATGTTGATGAGTTGAAGGGCCTTTCCAAAATCTTTTCCGAAGCCCAGCATTTCCTCCGCCGGTAATCGTGCGTAATCCGGCCATTCCAACAGGCAGATCTTTGTCCAGAACTCGCCGACGCAACCTGCCACCAGATAGGTATATTCTTCCAGCGCCAAGTCGTCAGCCAATCCGAAAATTCCCGGTTTGGACTCAAATCTCTGGATGTCCAAGGTCTGGCCACGAATGATTTTCGCTAGGACTTCATTTAAGAGTTCCCGGTGCGCCGGCGGAATTTTTGAGAGGCCGTCCAATACCCGGTCAATATTGGCCAAAAGGACTTTCTCCGGTCCATCCGCCTGGGCGGTTAAACAGGCTGCCAAATCCAGGGAACTTCCCGGTTCGCGGTTCGACATAGAACCTAGAAACCGCTTCAGGAACTCGATTCGCTCCGCAGGCGGGAGTTGATTGGTGTCGGCGATGGTGTCCGACGTCCGGGCTAGCAGATACCCCAGCGCGATCGCCATTCGAATGCGTCTCGGAAGGAATCGCACGCTGAGGTAGAAAGAACGAGAGACCCCTTTGAGGAGAGTAAACAACTCGGCTTCACCGGACATCGACCACCTCGATCTTGCGAAGATCGGCGTTCCCTAAACCGTAGCTAAACGCGGTTGGGAGATATTTTGCCGTTTTTGAAGCCGGCTCCATTTGGGCCCCGATACGCCATTCGTCGATTCTTTGCAGCGCCACCGCATCCATCGCCACGGGGTCCTTGCTGGCCAACAATGTTCCATAGTGGATGGCATAATTCGCGTCTCCAAACGGCGCGCCGGCGTAAAGCGCGATTAAACCATCCATGATTTGAAACACAACTTTGTCGCCGATGCGCGGGTCCGCGTAGGCTTCAGGAATGGAAGGATCGCCGTTGATCGGATCCTGAACCAGCCTTCGCCAGTTATCGAGGTTCTGGATTGTCATGTTGAACAAGGCGCCGGAAAGGCCGCAGAAGAAGTTATCGGACA
>Ga0210392_10001365_pt1 | contig 12942 bp, 11 predicted proteins | sample IncBWC30OmetaG_FD_161057 | JGI IMG/M metagenome (GOLD analysis project Ga0210392, IMG submission 161057) | Forest soil microbial communities from Barre Woods Harvard Forest LTER site, Petersham, Massachusetts, United States - Inc-BW-C-30-O ...
CCAAAGGCATCGGCGGAGTCGCTGGCTCCAATGACGGCATTGATGGCAAGGCTCAGAGCGTTCTTAAAATACCTTGAAGATTGGGAGAGCCGCTTCGTTGGCATGACACGCCTTCTATTCCCCCTTACTTTCGTGTTGGCATTGAGCTCACCTGCCGTGGGCGCGACGGCGTCCGATCCCACGCAGGCGGCGAAGGAGTTCGTAAAACAGGGCAGCTCCGAGTACTCCAAGCAGCATTGGGAAGCCGCTCGCGCCGCGTTCCTGAGAGCTTGGGAGCTCAAACATCACTATGCCATCGCTGCCAACCTCGCCGATGTCGAGCTGAAGCTCGGACGCTACCGAGAAGCAGGCGAGCATCTTCAGTATGCGCTTGCGAACTTGCCGTCTGAGCACGTCGACAGGCGCGCCGACGCTGAAGCAAGCTTGAAGGAGTGCCGCGCACATTTGAGCACGGTGCGGGTGTCGGTCAGTGTCGCTGGCGCTGTGGTGCGTCTCGACGGGCAAGAGCTCGCGCCCGAAGCGTTGAGCGATGAGATCTTGCTCGACCCCGGCCCGCACAAGCTCGAGGCCGAAAAGAGCGGCTATCTGATCTCGTCGCGTGAATTTACAGCGACAGCAGGTGAGGCGAGGGAGATCCGACTAGAGCTCGTCCCGCAGCCTCCGCTGAGCAACGCTGGACCGACGAACACTTCGCACGTCGCTCCCTTGGTCCCGACTGCGCAGACTTCAGAGAGCAGCTCGGACGCCCACGCCTCTCCTCGCACGTGGGTCCTCGTTGGTGGCGGCGCTGCGACCGTCGTTGCGGCGGGCCTTGGCGTTTTCTTCACGCTTCGTGAATCCTCGTTGAAAAGCGATTCGGACAAACTCCAGGCGCAAGTCAGCGCTGGTTCGTCGCCCTCCGCTATGGCGACGAACAGCGAGTGTTCGGCCAATACCCCCATGCGCCCTGCCGCGTGCGACCAGTTGGTTCAAACCAATGACAAGCAAGCGAGCGCCGCCACGGCTGCCAACGTGTCGTGGATCGCCGCGGGGGTGCTTGGCGTCGCAACTGTCACTACGTACCTTCTTTGGCCGACCCAAAGAGAAGAGTCACGCAGGAAAGGCGCACGCCTCACGGTGGCTCCTTGGCTGCACGGAGTGCGCGGTGGCGCGCTCCAGGTCGACTTCTAGCCCGGTCCGCGCGTTCTATGTGTCGAACACTAGCAATCACTGGCTCGCAATTCAGGCGCACGTTGCTCGGCGTCCTGCGTTAGACGAATCACCTATTTTTCGTTGCTGAATCCAACCGCTCGACACCGTGCGTGCGCGAGCGACGAGTAAAGCGCACCTCATGTGCTAGCCTGCGCGCGGGCGCCGCTGGGTGCCCGTAACGGAAGGCGCGCAGTGCAGAAGCGACGAGCAGCCGGTTGGGGTATTCTTGCGGTGGTAGTGGTGTGCTGGAGCTCGGCGTGCGGGAGTCCGACGCGCAATTTGGGTGGCATAGCGAGCGCGGGCATGGCGGGCGAGGACGACTCCGGCGCGGCTGCGGGCTCGCGCTCCAACGGGGCCGCGGGGCACGCCGGGGACAGCACAACAGGATCAAGCGGCGCTCCGACCACCGAGGGTTCTGCCGGTGACAACTCCACAGGCGGTGATGAGCCCGTAAGCGGCTCCGGTGGGACCACAACGACCGGAGCAGGAGGCGCTGCAGAGACCGGGGGCGGAACAGCAGCAGGCGCTGGCGGCGCTGCCGGGAAAGGCGGCTCGGGTGGCTCAGCAGGCGCCCCGCCGGCACCCGTCGGCAGCAAGTGCACCTTGAACGCTCAGTGCGCGCTCGGCTTCTGCGTCGACGGCGTGTGCTGTGAGAACGCTTGCACCGGCAACTGCAAAGCGTGCTCGGCGGCAGGCCAGTGCAATCTCACGCCGACGGACGACGCGGGCTGCGGCACCATCACGTGTCCGACGAGTACGTCGTGTCGCACCTATCAGGGTCCGATCACGACCAATCGCTGTGCTTCTTTTGGAGTGTGCAAGACCGTAACGGCCTGTACCTCGACGACGAAGGCGGCTCGCACCCCGTGCCCCGTCACCACGGGCGGCCCGGAGCTGTGTGACGCTTCAGGGACATGCGTCTCGCCGACGATCAGCTGCGGTGGGGTCAACTGTCCGCTCAACACCAACGTGTGCTGCGCGGGGGGCGACACCTTCACTTGTCTTGCCAGGGCCGGTGGGAACGAGTGCCAAGCGCAAAATAAGGGCGGCTTGATCGCTTGCGACGAGCCGGGCGATTGCCCGATCAACACGCAGTGCTGCATCACCGACAGCCCCGCCGGTAACTTCTATTCGTGCTCGACCGGCGCATCCTGTCCAGCTTCCGGCGGAGTCGCGCACTTCTATCCCATCTGCAAGTCGCCCGCGATTCCGACCGCGCTGGCGTGCCCCGCGCAAACGAGTTGCTCGATATACACAGGACCGACCACTTTTGAGGTCTGTCACTGATCGGCGCGAGTCACGGGTAGGGCGCGCAACTCGCGCGCGCTTCAGTTGATCTTGACGATCGCGCCCGTGATCTCGGTCATGGCGCTACCTGCGACGGACGCCTTCGGTCCGGACACGGCGGCGCCTGCGGCGGCGAGCTCGACTTTGCCAGCGCCACCGGCGACCGTGGTCTTGGTAATGCCGGACACGTCCACGTTTTTACCGCTGATCGCCACGTCTCCGCCGGACTTCATGGCGGCGCCGCCATCCAGCGTCACGCTGCTGCCGCCCGAAGATTGTGCGAGCGCGTTGGCATCCAGCACGACCTTCGAGCCGCCCGAAGATTGTGCGAGCGCATTGGCGTCCAGTACGATTTTGCTGCCGTCGTTCGATTTGGCGAGCACGTTGGCGTCGAGCACGAGCTGCGCGTGTCCGCCGGCGCTAATCGTGATTTTGCCGGGCTCAATCATGATCGAGCTGCCACCGACGCTGAGCTTGATGTGGTTGGGCGCCGCGATGTCGATGCTGTCGGACGCCTTCATGTCGTGCGCGCCCGTGATGCCCATCGAGCTCTTGATCGGGCTGTCATTGTTGCTGACGCCGTCGACCTGGAACGAGAGATTGCCCTTGATGTGAATCGAGCAATCGCCCGTGACCGAGAGTACGTCGTTGTGGCCGATGGTCACGGTGCGGTCGTGCTTGATGTCGGTCGTGCGGTCGTGCTTGACCAGCTCCGTGTAGTCCTTCTCGGCCTGCACATGCAGCTCTTCCGAGCCCTTCTTGTCCTCGAAACGGATCTCGTTGAAGTTGTCCGGTGTGCCGCCCTTGCTGCTGCGGGATTTGATGCCGCTCTGGGTCTGGTTCGCCGGTAGCGTGTAGGGCGGCTTGTTGTCGAAGTTGTAGAGGCAACCGGTGATGATGGGGCGATCGGGATCGCCTTCCAAAAAGTCCACCACGACCTCTTGGCCGATCCGCGGAATGTGAATGCCGCCGAAGCCCGACCCTGCCCAAATTTGCGCGACGCGTACCCAGCAGGCCTTGGCGCCGTCCATCTTGCCCAGGCGGTCCCAGTGGAATTGAACCTTCACCCGCCCGTATTCGTCGGTCCAGATCTCCTGCGCGGAGTCACCAACGACGATCGCGGTCTGCGGCCCCTCTACGACCGGCTTGGGCGTGCTGCGCAGCGCGCGGAACGGCGTGCGGCTGTCGATGGCCTTGAATTGGCAGCGGTAGTCGGGCTCGGCGCTGCCCGTGTCGAGCGATTCGTAGTCGGTCACGCGTAGCTCGTACTGGGCCTCCGCGATCAGGTACTCCTTGTTTTGATCCTCGCGCGGGAAGTCGGTCAGTGTAAACAGGGCGCCGGTGCTCAGGCCGCGCGCGTTGCTCGCGCCTCGCGCCACTTCGTAGTCGCTCTGTTGTTCTTCGAGGCGGAGTCGCGCCTGAACGTCGCCCTCGTTCAGGTCGCGGAACTCGCCTGGGTAGTCGAACAGCTCGTGCTCCGACTTGGCGTGATCATTCGGCATGCGCAGCTGGGAGATGAGCTTGAGCTTTGGCTTTTCGAAGTCGAAATCTGCCGCTACGAACGCTCCCGGCCGGATTTGGCGCGCGGTGCGCCAGCCGTCGATGTGATCGCGCTCTCGGCGTTCCCCTTGCTGAGGCGGGAAGTAGGGCACTTCCTCGTAGCCCGGCGTGGCTTCATGCGAGCTGTGTGAGTCGGCGAGCACCAACGTGTGCTTCTTGTCATGGTGCTTGAAGAAATAATAAATCCCTTCCTGCTCCATGATTCGGCTCACGAAGTTCAGGTCCGACTCACGGTACTGAACCAGATACTCCCAGGTCCGGTACTCACCGCTGAAGGCTTCGGAAAAATCCGTATAGCCGTGATCCCGGAACACCTGCTTGAGCACGTCCGGCACGCTCAGGTTCTGGAAAATGCGGCTGTTCGTCGTGTGGGCCAGCAGTGATAGCCACGGGCTCAGCTGCACTCGGTAGCGGACATAGCGGCCGAGCTCCCCGACCAACGCAACCTCGGTCACGATGCCGGAGAATTCACGTGTTGCGAGCAGCGGCAACTCCAGCTCGACGGTCATGGACTGACCGAGCACCTTCGAAAAGTCGAGCGAGTCGCTCTCGGCGAGCACGTCGACCGTGTACGAGAACGGTCGCCCGAGCGCCTCGCGCGCGCTCATCGACAAAAACAGTAAGGTCCCATCCCCGAGCGGGCTGTCCACCCTGGCGCTTCGCGTCGCTATCATCTGCCCCGCTGGAGCTTAGCTCCTCGTCGACGAGAAGCATAGACAGACAGGAGGGGCTCGCTCAGATCGATGCGGGGCATGTCGCCTGGCCGGCGAATTCCGGCAAAGGTCCCGCCGAGGGCGCATGTCGGGTGACTCGGAGATTACAATCGAAACGAGAGCGCGGCGCGGTCTTCCCTGATGGACTCGCGTAGCACGCCGTCCTATCGTTCGACGCGCCATGGCAGCAGCGAGCAGGAGGGTGCCGAGCTACTACGGGCTCGGCTGGTTGAGCGCGCTCTTTAGAGCCGCCTTTGCCGAGCAGCCGACGATCTCGCAGGGCAGATACGTGATCTGCAATCTAGGTGCTGGCCTCTTGTTGCTGCTTATTGCCGGCCTGATGTTAGGCGATCCCAAGCTCGGCAGCTTCGGAAGCGAGATTGGCCTGGGAATAGCGGGCTTACTCTTGAGTGCCGGGGTGCTCGTGCAGCGCGTCCGTTTGAGCACACTGCCAGCGCTCTTGGCGGCTCACGGCGTTGTCTTTGCACTACTCGCCGGAGCCTTGACGTTCACCTCGGTGCGCTGGGCTTTCCTGGCCCCCGCAGAAAGTCCCTTTCGTTACGCACCGGGTTTGATCTTGATCCTCACGACGTATTCCGCATTGCTGATTGGCGTCTTCGGGCCTTGGCAGCGAAGCTCTCGTCGAATGCGCACCGTGGGGGTGTGGCTCGGTGTTTTCTTGGAGCTCTGTGTACTCGCCAGCTTGCTGGTTCGCGCGTCGAACTAGGGATTGAAGAATGGCAAGTCATCCGCCAACTGGCCCCGGAAAAATCACGGCCAACCCTCGCGTCCCCGTGGGTGGGGTGCGCGCGGTGCTGAGCAACTACGACATCGACGTTGATGTCCCCAAGCGCGAGCACACGACGTTCCTCGATGCTCAAGTAGTTCCAATTCTCCTCGGCAAGAACGCGCGCATCTTCTTGCAAGGCTCGGCCAGCAGTACTGGGACGGCAGCGCACAACCTCGACCTTTCGCGGCGCCGTGCCAACAATGTCGCGAGCTACTTGCAGAAGCGGGGCGTGCTCGCTTCACGCATTCAAATCGATGCCGTGGGAGAGAGCCTCGCCAGTCTCAGGACGCCCGAGAACGCTCAGGACCGCGCCGTTTCACTGTTGGCCGCGCCGCTGTTTCAGCCACCGCCCGCGCCTGGGCCGACGCCGCCGGTTCCTCCGTCCGCACCTGTTACGCCCACGGCGACTACGTTCGAGATCCGTATGCTGGGTGGCCTTTCTGGTGGAATTGGGATTCTCGCTATCGATCAGTTGTTCTTCGAGATCGTGGACCGGGCTCACGCGGTCACGAGTATCTATGTATATTCTGCGTTCGGAGGGGGTCGCGGGGCGTTGCCACTTTCGGCGACCCTGCGCGGTCCCTTCAATACTTTCTCGACCTCCGGCGCGATGTCCACCGATGAGTTTGGCGGCCCGGCGCGCTTCACAACCGGCGGAGTTGCCTCGTTCACCGTCAACTTCCTAAATATGATGGGCTTACCTCGCGGCATCGCCACGAGGCCCGTCTCGCTTTCGATCACTACCGGGTTCACGGTAGGCATTGGCGGGAGTACCTCCGGTGGTGAGATGATTCTGCAATTCACCGGGAAATTCACCGGGCCTTGAACCGTCTCGATTCCGGTGCGGCTATCAGAGCTCGAGATACCCGCCCGGCACCACGAACGTGTCGTCCGTCCCGGCGGCGGTGAACACACCCCAGCAGGCAAGCTTTGTCTTCGCCGCAAAGGCGATGGCGTCCGAGTATGGACCCACGGGAACCAACGCGGCAAGGTTCGAGCGGTGCACGCCCCAGGCGCCTTCGCCGTGTTGGAGCAGCGCTTCGTGTAGCTCAGTGCCTGCTTGGTCGGCGTTGTCGAGAATCGCGACGCGCATGCGCACTGGGGCTTCGGTGCCGGCCCCGTTGATGTTGAGATACACGAGGTCGGCGCGCGGGCGATCGATGCGCACGTCGAGGTGTTGGCGCGTCAGGAACGCGACCAAGTTGTTCTCGTCCAGGTGTGTGTGATCGGGTTGCATGGGTTCGCCGTCACACAGGCTGGCTTTGAAACGGACCTGGGCCAGCTCACCACCGGTGGCGTCGCCATTACGGTACTGGACGTAGGCGTGAAAGTCGGAGCCGTCCGTCATCTGCAACCCGTTGCTGCCCGCGCAGCCAGGCAGGGTCACAAAACCGAGGGCGATGGCGAGTGCGAAGCGAGGAGTCCCCATGTCGACCTGGCCGTTTTAACCTGCAGCGGCGGGAAAGGAAAGACTCGCGGACGGGCCGAGCCTGATGCCGCGCATTGCGCACGACCGAGCGTGTTTGCTAAGGTTCGCCCGCGTCATGCGTTCGCTCTCGCTCTGTTTCGCGCTGTGCTGTGTTTCGTGTGGCGGAGGCTCGGCCGCTGCCGCGAAAAATCGCACGTTCTACGACTGGGCGGTGGCGACATCCGGCGGAGAGGCCGCGCAAGCCTTCGAGCAACGCTACCCACCGCTCGACCTGAGCGCGGCTACGCCGGCTCCGGAGTACCTCGGCTACACGGTGCTGCTCGGCGGCGTGCACCTGTCGCGGCCGAAGAGCTGGATGCTGCGAGACGGCAACAACTCACCAGGCCAATCCTTCGTGCAATACGTCTCGCCGAAGGCATATTCATTCGCTTTGTACGAGCGTCCGGAATCGCCGTCCGAGCTGTGGCGTGACGTGATGAAACGCTTCGAAGGCGACACGATTGCCTCGGGTGCAAAGATCATCGGCAAGCGCATTCCCATGTCCACGGCGCTCGGCCAAGGGCGAGCCTATACCGTCGAGCGCTCCGTGGACGCGCCAAAGGGGCCGCTCTTGTCGCACAGCCGAGAGGTGCTGATCCGCGGCGAGCACCGCATCATCTTGGCGCAGATCGTGTACGAGGGCGACAGCCTCGACTCAGTAGACGCTGAGTTGATGCGCGTGATTTCGACCCTGGAGATCTTGTGACGCCGCTCTTCAGTTATTCGCGATTCGCCCTGGTTTGCGCACTGTCGTTGAGCGCATGCTCCTCAGCCGTTGAGTCGTCCAAGCTCGAAGATCGCGCGCGCCGCGAGGTGCCTGTGCCGATCTGCCTGAAGGCCTTGGAACGGCGCAGCACAGCTGGCGCATCGAGCGCGACGCCTGCGGACTATTGGTCGTTGGTACTGCCGAGCTACGACGCCAGCTCGAGCATGGTCGACCGCGGGGCACCCGACTGCGCCGGCCGTGAGGTGTTCTCCAATCCCATGTTTCAGGATGCGGACGGAGCGCGTACCGGCATGATCCCCGCCAAGGCGGAGGATCTCGCCATTGTGCCGGGCGCCAATGACTTCAAAGTTCTGTGGTTGCGCGCGCAGCAGTTCGGCAATGGGGACGCCGGAGGCCCTCTCGCTTTGGCCCGCCCGCGCGAGGGCACTGCCGAAGTGTACGCGATCGGTCTCTATCGAGGCAGCGCCACGGCGTCGCATTTTTCAATCGAACGTCTGGGACCACGGATGTTGGTAACGGCCAGTGACGAGGGCTGCACCAACGCGAAGCCCGGCCAGGCCTGCCAGACGAAAATGGACGTCTTCTTGATGAATGCAGGACAGCTCGTTCCGGCGGCCAACTTGATCGTCGATCGTATTCAATACGGAACGTCGCCCGGTGTCGTGGGTGGTGTTCAGTACCGCATGACGGCCACGCCGGTTTTCCAGCCCAAGGCGCTCCGCGTCACGGAACAAGTCGTGGTGCGTGACTCGACCCAGACCGCGATTCGCAAGTCGAACTTGGATCGCACGTTCGTGATCAAAGATGGCACGCTCGTGCCGTCGGCGGCCTCATTGTGGGATCAGGTTGTTGGGAGCGGAAGCTCCGCCGCGCCTACAGCTCCGCCGTCCGTCGCGCCGGCCAAGCCGCCGCACGGCAAGTAGCGCTCTCACCAGCAGATCATGCCGCCGCTGTAGCCACACTCCGGCCGCTGCAGCAAAGCATACACCACGCCCATGCCGAGCCCTGCGCCCAAGCCCAGGCCGGCGCTACCCCAGACTTGGCCGCCGGTTTCCCAATTGCCACTGCCTCGGCCCACCGCTGTGAGCACCGATAGGATCAGCGGCGCCACGACGTCGCCCGCAAAGGCGCCGCCGTTGAAGTGCCCGCCGCTCCACTTCACTGTGTCGACGAGGAACGTGCCGGTACCCTGACCAAAGGACGAGAACGAAAGGAAACTGGGTGACGAGAGCATGCCGTAGGAATCGCAGCCCGGCATGCCTTGGTTCGTGTCGTCGCAACCTGGTCGAAAGGAGGCGAACGAGCTCTTCAATGACACCTCGTTCAGCAGAGTGATCGCTGCCAGCGTCATCGTGGGTGCGAGCACCGACACGTGCCAACGAGCCTTCCAACCGGCGGTGACCTCGGGATCCGAGTAGAAGACGCGCGGCATGATCATGACCAGGCCAGTGCTCGAGAGCGCCATGATCTTCGTGGCGCTGTTCCAGCTCGCGCTTCGATCCGGCACTGGCGTCGGCGTCGCGGCGGATGCCGAAGCGCTGGCGAGCAACGTGGCTGTGGCAATGCCGGTCGACGCGAACCACGAGATCAGACGAGGACAAATCCGCAACACATACAATGGCCGCACCTCGGGGGCGACACTATCTGCTGCGGGGTCGCAATCGCAACCGGAACCAAGCGGCTGCGCGGCCAAAACGCCGAAATCCGCGGCTACTCCTGGCGTTGCTTCCGGTACTCACGATAGGCCTCCGTGAATTGAGGGCCGAAAATGTGGGCAAACGCTTGCTTCTCTTCGGCCAGTTCTTCGAACCGTGAGCAGTAAGTCTCCCACAGTGCCTTGTAGCGCGCCTTGGAGCGGTCGAATGTGAACGGGCCCTGAGGGCCGGCCTGCTGCTCAATATTTTCGGGCGACAGCTGCTCCAGGAGCGCGCGTACGCCCTGCATGACACCGTCCAACAACGCGACTTGGTGAATCATCAGATCCGCGAAGATCCCCTCGACGGCCTTGGGTGCGTCCATCGAACGGTCACGCCAATCGAGCAGGGCGGCTGCTACCGCGGCTGGCTCGCGGGCCCCTTCTACCGCCAGGTGCGCTTGTGAACGCATCATACTGCGCTGCATGGCTGCCTTCTGCAGGTCGAGCGAGGACACGAATTGAGCGTAGCCCTCGCGAAGGGGAATGAAGCAGCGACAGAACACCTCGATGGCGTCGTGCAGCTTAGTGATGAAACGCGCCAAGTCGCCGGTCGTGTTCAGCTCCTTGCCCGGGACGAGCGAGCCCGCAAGCTCTCGCAGACCCTGCAGCGCCATGGCGTCCAGTGACAGGTTCAAGAGCCCGGTGCTCGCGAGCCCCGGCTGAGGCGACTCCGGCGACCAACCGGCTGGCGCGCGCGCCGAATGAAAGCCAGAGGCGTTGAGCGGCGGAAGCGCGCCGGGCCCAGGGTTACTCATCATGCCCACAGGTAGCGGCGGAAGGCCCGCAGCGGAGCGACCGTCCCCGGCGCCTGGCGGAAGTTGAGCTCTCGGGTTCGGATCCCAGCCGGGAACTGGCGGAGGTCCAAGGGGCGGCGGGTACGGTGAGCCCCCTGCAGCAAGCGGCGGCAACCCTGCCGCGCCGAGCGGTGGGGGCGGCAAAGTCCCCTCGATCAGAATCGCTTGGTTGCCCAGCACGCTGCCCATCGCTGTCGACGACCTCGCCGACATCGGGGCGTCGGCGTGCTCGAACTCGATGCTGATACGGACGTGAACGCCGAGAAAAAACTGAAAGCCGCAAGTACTCAGATCGACGGGCAAGTCCGAGGTGATGCGAGTAGGCAGGGGCTGCCCGACGACGTGCGCATTGACGCCGTTTTTACTGCTCAGATCGCGCACGTACAAGCGACCATTGACGTCTTCGATGAGCGCATGAAAGTCCGACACGAAGCGATGGCTGACCTGGAAATCTGCCAAGGCGTTGCGCCCGACCCGGATGGGCAGGGAAGCCAGACGCTTCTCGACGATGATGGCATCGCTGAGTTGGAACGCGCGCAGCACGAAGATAATCGCCACCGCGCGAGTTTAGCCTTCGGCCCCCAGCTCGGCCAAGTCATGGGGGAGGGCGGGCTCAGTTGCTCAGCGCTGCGAGAAAAGTCGCGACGGGGCCCGCGAGCAGAAGTGCACGCTCTGCTGCACCCGGCAAGGCGGGCAACGCTTGCAGCAGCGCAGGGTCGAGTGCCACGGTCAGATCGCAAAACTCATCGAAACGTGCGGTAGGCAACCACAACTCGGAAATGGTAGCCGCCGGCGGCGAGCCCAAGTGCACGGTCAGTTGCCCGGCAGCACCGTCGTGCGACCAGAAGAAGCTCGGCACGGTGGCCTGCCAGCGCGCCAGCCGTCGCACGACGTCTAGCCAGAAACAGACCGCAGCGCCGCCCGCGACGCCCAACGGCAGGCGCAGGCTCAGACGCGTGTTTGGGGTCTCTCTATTACGGAAGGGCTCTACGGCGGCCGACAACAGCTGAAGCGCACTGCGGAATGGGTCGGGCGCCGGGGACCCAAAGATCAGCTGCCAGAGCTCTGCGACCGGCAGCGCCTGACTCCAACCCGTGTATGCGTCACGCGCATCGGCGAAGCTGAGCGCCATCGGCACCTGAAGCGCCCCAACGTGGCTCGCTGAATCGGCATTGGGGTTGGAGCTCAGCTCCGCAACGCATTCACCCGCACTCTGCCAAATGCTTTCGCACGCAAACGGGAGCAATTGCGGCTCGCCGGTAAAGTCGGGGCCGAGTGCCACGGGCGCCGAGACCGAAATCGGAAAGAGGCGGCCCGCTTGGTCGCGACTCGGCGCCAGCGCACCGACGATATACGAAGGCGCGCTGACGTCTCGATCGATGACTCGAAACATGAAGGCGTGCGCGCTGCCGACTCGGAACGCGTTGCACCATTCGGCCCCCGAGCGAGCATGAGCCCACTCCACGCTGTTGCTCAGCCAGTCGTCGAACTGAGCCAGTGCTTGCGAGCTGCCGCCCGCGCGCAGAAAGTCGGCTCGAGCGGGGACTTTCCCGAACACCGCAAACCCGCCGACCGCCGTGCTCATGGGGCGGCCTCGGCCGCCCCCGACATCACTTGTGCCGGGCACTTCATGCGCTTGAAGAAGCCGCGCGCGAAGGGCTGAGTCGCCTTCGCGGGCTTGAGCTCAATCGTGACTGGAGGGGCTCCCGCCCGGTTGAGGGTCCAAGTCGAGACGAAAATGGGGATCGTTTCATGGCCGGCCCCGACTGGCTTGATGCCGCCCACCATCAGCAGTCGGAACAGACCGAAGTCCCCTTCACGCGGGATCTCATCGGTGAACCCGCTGGCTCTTACCTCGAGCCCAGCTGCCTTGGTTGGGCCGGGCCCAGGCCACACCGCGGTCTGCCAGTGCTCGGCCTCGTTCTTGTACGTGGTTGGCGTCCCGTCGATTCTGAGCACGATCTGCGAGATGTCCGCGCCCGCGCTGTGAATGTTGACGGTGAAAGGCACCTTGGCCTCCGGCAGAGTGCCGAAAACCGCGTCGGTGATTTCCTGCGCCACGTTCAAGCAGTTGAGGAAATCCGCCAGGAATGGCGCCGGCTCGGCTGACGCTTTCGGCACGAACTTGTCACCCGAGCGCTCCAGACGCTCCTTCAGGTTTTCATCGTAGAACTTCCAGATCAAGCCGAGCTGTGGCCGAAAGAAGTCAGAGAATTCCGCCAAGCTCGCGTCGCCACCCGTGTCGGTGAACGGAAAGCGCGGAGCGAGCGTGGTGTTCCAGGTTTGCCAAACTTCGGCCTTCCAGTGATCAGAGAGCGCGGAGTGATCGGCTTTGAACACGCCCGCTCGGCTGCCGCGGATAGGCGTCATCAGCAGCGGCTCGACGAGCAAGCGCGTTCGCGAATCCAGCCCTCCCAGCAGGCGCTGCACGGCACCCGCGGTTCGGGAGAGCTCCGCCGCAAATTCCTCCGTGGGCTCGGCCTTCGATTCGGTCAATTGACTGAGCGCCACTTCGAGCGTCGTCAATTGCGCGAGATACTGGCTGAGGCCTGACGGTGGCGCATCCTTGCTCTTGCCCGCGTCTCCAAACGCAAACTGCGTCAACGGCTCGAAGTGCCGTTCCACGCTGGAGACGTCGCGCGGTTTGAGGCCCGCGTCGAGTCCGGGGATCGCCTGCGTCGCCGCTTGGGCGGCCATACCCGTGCCCTTCTCCAAT
>Ga0210392_10001368_pt1 | contig 12934 bp, 11 predicted proteins | sample IncBWC30OmetaG_FD_161057 | JGI IMG/M metagenome (GOLD analysis project Ga0210392, IMG submission 161057) | Forest soil microbial communities from Barre Woods Harvard Forest LTER site, Petersham, Massachusetts, United States - Inc-BW-C-30-O ...
AACCGGTGAGCGCCGGAACGGTCTGGTTTGCGCCCTCGAATTATCATTTGCTGATCGAGCGCGACCGAACCTTTTCGCTATCGGTCGACGACCCAGTCAACTTCTCGCGCCCGTCGATCGACGTGCTGTTCGAATCCGCGGCGGAGTGTTTTGGTGACGAGCTGTGCGCCATCGTGCTGACTGGCGCCAACGACGACGGCACGCTCGGCGCCAGCACCGTTCGGCGAGCGGGTGGGCTCGTGATCGTTCAGGACCCGAGCACCGCGGACGCTCGGCAGATGCCACAATCTGCGCTTTCCGGGGCAAATCCGCAAATCGTTGCGTCGCTGCCGGAGATAGCGGACTTCATTTATCAGGCGACCAAGGCAGCCCCATGAACAAACCTCGCCCTCCCGTGAAGTTCTTGCTCGTCGACGACCTCGAGGAGAACCTGCTCGTGCTCGAAGCGCTGCTGCGGCGCGAGGACCTCGACCTGCTAACGGCACGCTCTGGCCGTGAAGCGCTGGAGCTGATGCTGGAGCACGAGTTCGCGCTGGCGCTGATTGACGTCCAAATGCCGGAGATGGACGGCTTCGAGCTGGCCGAGCTGATGCGCGGCACCGAGCGTACTCGCCACGTGCCGATCATTTTCGTCACCGCGGGGATGCAAGAACGTCACCGAGTTTTCAAGGGCTACGACGCAGGCGCCGTAGATTTCTTGTTCAAACCGCTCGAGCCGCAGATCTTGCGCCACAAGACCGAGACCTTTTTTCAGCTTCACCGCCAGCAGCAGGACTTGGCCGAGACCTTGCGCCTGAACGAAGAGCTGCTGGCTGTCGTAGGTCACGACCTCCGAAATCCGCTGAATGTGGTGCTGATGACCACGAGCCTGCTCGCTAGCTCGACCGACCCGGAGCTGAAAAAGTGCGTCGCCAGACTGCAATCCAGCGGCTCGCGCATGGCCTACATCATCGACGAGCTCTTCGATTTGTCGCGCGCTCGGCTGGGCGGCGGCATTCCGATCGAACGCCAAGCGACTGATCTTTTGGCCGTGACTCGCAAGACCGTGGCCGAATTCGAGGCCACGAATCCTAGCCGACAAATCGACGTGCTGGTCGCCGGAGACGTCCAAGGCGACTGGGACAGCGGCCGCCTCGGCCAGGTGCTGTCCAACCTGGTTGGCAACGCGCTACGCCACGGCACGGTCAGCATGCCGATCACGGTGCGGCTTACGGGCAGTGCACAGGAGGTGGTTGCGACGGTGCACAACGGCGGGCACATTTCGGCCGATCTGATGCCGCGTCTGTTCGAACCGTTTCTGTCCGGCGTGGGCCGGCGAACCCGCGCCGAGGGGCTCGGGCTCGGCCTGTACATCGTGCAACAGATCGTGCACTCGCATGGCGGGGAAGTTCGAGTCAGCTCGACACCCGAAGCGGGCACGAGCTTCGAAATTCGTTTGCCACGGCGCGCTCAGGGCTAGGATGACGGCCCTCCGCCGATGAAGAAGCACGAGGTCGTCCACCAAGCGCTGCAGGCCGCGCTCGATTCCTGGAATTGGCGTCCTCCGAGTCCGCACGTCGTCGGGCACCCGTCGGAAGCGGTGGCCGAGCCGGGCGTGCGCACCGAGCTGTCGACTACCGTGTTCAGCGGGGAAGCCAAAGAGTGGCTGCGCTACCTGAGCTTGCCGGCCGCAGCGCGCTTCGAGCCGGACGTCTCGGTGCGCGTGCACCTGCACCCGGATTTACGCGTCGCCGCCTTCGAACCGGAAAACGAAGATTCGCGCTGGCTCGCAGATCTCCTGGCGATGGGCCTCAAGAAAGTGCGCAAGCGCCTGGAGGAAAAACCCAAGGTCCTAAACGTATTCGACGATTTGGTGTTCGCCAACGCGCGGCGCGGTGAGCGGGCGGTCACGGTGCGCTTGAGCCCCGACGTGCCCAGCGACGGCACGCGCGAAGTACCGAGAGACGGCCTGAGCGGGCACGGCGAAACGCGCATCGTGCTGCACTCGCGACTGGCGCGTTACGTGCGCGAGGCGCTGCTCGCACAAGCGCGTTCAGCCGAAGACAGCATCGGCCTGTGCTGGCCGCTGATCTCGCGTCTGACCTCGCAGCTCGCCTACCCACTCTCGCCACGCGACCGTTTCGCCGAGAAAATAGAGGTATTTTCGCGGATCACGTTCGTGTCCATCAACGTGCTGTATGAAGCTCGAAAATCCGGCTTCCTGATCCCGACTCCAGCCGGCGCGATCTACGAAGACATGGTCAGCGCTTCGAGCGGCATTCCGCGCCGCGAGCTGATGGATCGCCATCCGTACTTTCGGATGTTGAACAAGCTAGGCTTCCTGCTGCGCGGACACGGCTACGCGGGCGACGCGGGCGAGGTGCGAGTCGCTGCGTGCGAATACCTCGATACCGTGTATCTGCGTTTGAGCCTGTCGGGCGCGATGCCCGAGGTGGCGCCCGCCATGGCGGCCATGGAGTTCGAGCGCGTCGGCCGCAAAGTGCGCACCGCCTCGCCCGAGCTGGGCAAGAACGGAGTCATCGACGCAGAAGATCTGGAGGCCTGGAAAACGGTGGCGGATCCGTTCCGCGATCTCGGCTTCACGTTGCTCCGGCAGTTGGGCATGGGTGAGTTCGGCCGCGTGTACGAAGCGCTGAACGACAACAGCCCGAACTACCCCGGGCGCGTCGCCTTGAAGGTCGACCGCATCGTCGGCAAGAAGAAAAATGCCATTTTAGAGGCAGAAGAGGCCATGATCGTCGGTCGCGCGCTAGCCCGCGTACCGCACCTGATGCGCCTGTACGACACCGGTAAGCTCAAAGGGCAGCGCTACACGTACCACGTGCTGCAGCTGATCGACGGCGACACGCTCGACAACCTGGTAGGCGTGACTGGCACCGAGCACGCCAGCGTCAGTCGGCCACCGAGCGCGCGCGTCAGCGACAGCGAAGCCGAGGCAGAGTACAACCGCGCCGTCAGCACGCGCGGCGGCGAGCTGTGGCGGCGCCAGCGCATGGCCCTCCCCTTCACCCACGCGCTCTCCCCGGCGATGGTGCTGGATTTGCTGACCAGTGTGCTGCTCTGGATGGAGGGCGTGCACGCGGTCGGCTACGCGATCAACGACTTGAAGAACGGCAACTTGATGATGAGCCGCCGCGGCCAGCTCAAGGGCATCGATCTCGATTCGTACGCTCCGGTGCACTCGCCCAAAGACAAAGTCACGGACTTCATGTTCCTGGCAGTGTCCGCGATCTTGCTGCTATTCAGCGCGCCAGTCGCGAACCGCGGCCGAAATGTACCCTGGGAAGCGCTGATCGAGAGCGAAGCGCGGCTCCGCGCCGGGCTCACCGAAGCCTGGCCTTTCGGCAACGTGGAACAGCTGAGTGAAGGCCGCGTGAGCCGCGAACAGCTGACCAACGTACTCGTCGACCTAGTGCACCGCAGCCGGCACATGGTCTACACCAAGCGCCCCGAGCTCTTCTCCGAAGACATCGCCCGCATGGTCAACCTGAAGCATGAGCTGTTGATTGAAGAGCTTGTGATCGACTGAGGGTGCGTCCTACGAAATCGGACTCAGGTCTTCCGTTCCCTCCGCGCGCTCGTCTGTGCCTCTTTCATCTTCTGCAGAGTACGGTAGTTTTCCCAGGCCGAATACGGCCGTCTGAAGGTGTAGACGGCTGCCCAAGTAGAGCAGATCCCGGCCGCGAGCCAGATGATCGAAAACAGCCAGAACCACGCTACGCGGGAAGCCCGCGACACAGTCGGTGCGCCGTCGATTGAGATCTCGAGAGCGATACTCCGATCGTCGGGCCAGGCGCCTCGTGACCAGCCTATGACTTCAGCTGGGGCTTCTTCCCTCAAAGCTTGCCTTAGCCTTTTGTAGTCAGGCTCGTAGCTGTTGCTCTCGAACGACGTGGAACCCACCACGAAGTTGGCGTAACCCGCGCCGAACTCAAGGTGGCGAACGGGCCCCTTTACGAGAAACGTACGTCCAATTGGAGGGGGCAGGTGAAACCCCTTCAACAACGCGCCGACTGCAAAGGCCAGAATCACGAACTCCACCCAGCGTCCGAATAGAAATCTCATCTCGTCATCTTGCCGACCCTAGTCGTTTGAGCAGTTCACTCGGCTGCGCCGACTACGCGAGCTAGAGCAACCAACCAATCTTCACGCCGACGGTGGGCAGAATGGTGCGGCCAATGCTGGTGAGCGTGGAGCGCACTTTGTCGTCGGCGGATGTAACGGACGACACTACGGGGGCCGGGAGACCGCGCGGTACGGTCGTTGAGAAATCTACTTTGCTCGGCGCTATTGGAACTTGCGCTCCGACGTCGACACCAATCGAAAAACCCGCTTGGAAGGTTTTGAGTAGGCCGATCTGCGGCGTGAGCACGAGCGTGCGCACGTTGGCTTGGCTGTCGATTTCGAGTGTCGAAGAGCCTCGATAGCCTTCGACCATTGCTACTGCGTACTCCGTCGGAGTCAACGTGTAGTGATTGGCAATCGTACCGTGCACGTTCGCGTAGCCCACGCCCGCGCCCATGAAAAACGCGCCGCCGAACGGGAAAATGTGCCCGTACGCGTCGTACTCCTGGAAGGCGACCGTGGCGTCGCCGTAGAGCGAGATCTTCACGGTCGGAATCAAGCCGATGTTGATGCCCGCGCCGAAGTAGCGCGTGAGCTTGATCATGCCGCCCAGAGTCAGCAGATCCGGCAAACCGCCGCCCACCAGAAAGCCGATACGAAACGGACCGAACAGGCCTTCGTCGTCGTTTGCCTTGTCGGAGTCGGGCGGGGAGACCGGATCGGAGCCGTGCGGCGTGCTTTGGTGATTGGCCTGAGGCTCCTCGGCGGCGTCGACCGGGGGCGCGCTGGCCGGAGCGGCTTCGGGCAGCGGCGCCGCGGAGGCGCTCGAGTGCGGCTTCTTGTGCTGCTTGGGTGGTGAATCCGGAAGTGGCTCGAACGCCGCGCTGCTGGTGGGCGGTGGAGCGGCACCGGGCGGAGCTGCGTCCGACGGAGCGACGCCGGGCGCTGGGCTGGCGGGGGCGGGACTTGCGGGAGCACTGGGCGACGCTGGGTCGGCCGGAGCTACTACGCCCGGAGACGACGGAGGACCCGGCTCGGCGGGCGGCGCAGCGCCGGGCTCGGAAGGCGTGGTGGGCGCCGGGGCGGCCGGGGCGCTCGGTGTGTCTTGCGCCTGCGCGCGGATCGCTCCAAAAGTCGCGGCTAGAAACGACAGCGAACACAGCGCGGCAAGCTTGTTAATCCGTTCCACTCTCACATCTATAGCATCGCCCGTGTGGCGTTGGGCACGCGCTTTGCTGATTGCGCTGGTCATCATTCTCGGCCTGATCAGCGGCTTTCCGACCCCCAATGTTCAGCGCGTCGCTCGCGCGCCGGCAGCGATTCGCTGGCTGGTCGAACACATGCCGCAAGCACAGAGCGCGCTGCTCGCGCCGTTTCGATTCGCTACCGAAGATTGCCAAATCGGTCAACGCTGGACGCTATTTTCCACGACCGGCGGCATTCGCTACCGGCTGGAGATCGAGGCCCGCAGCCGGCGCAGCAAGCGTTGGACGCTACTTTATCGCGCGCAGGATCCAGAGCACGCGTTCATGGCTCGACTGCTGGACTATCGACGCGTGCGCAACGGCTGGAACCCGAGTCGACACGGTATCAAGCAGAGCTACGATCCGTTCGCGTTCTGGATCTCGCGCACCATCCTTGCCAGTGAGCCGCGCTTCGATCGAGTCCGACTGCGCATGGCCCGTGTGCAAACGTTGGAGCACGGCGAGGGCGCCTCCGAGCTCGGAGATTTCGCATACGAGATCCAGCATGGCCGGGAGGTGTTGCGATGATCCGCGTGCTCGAGCGTTGGGTCGCGTTTTGGGATCGCCGGGAAGCGCCGGCTTCCCTCGCCTTGACGCGCATCTTGGTGGGCAGCGTGCTGCTGACGGATCTGCTGCAGGCCAAATACGCAGGAGCAGTCGAGCTGCTGTGGTCGGCTCCGCCGCTGGGCATGGCCTGGGGCGCTAGCCGAGAGCCGCTGCCGCTCGCGGCCCGCTGGCTGGGTGCGACGCCGCAAACGGCAGAGCTGCTCTGGGGACTAGCGGTCGTGTGCGCCGCGCTGTTTTTGTTCGGTGCATTTTATCGGGTCGCGGCTGTGCTGCTTGCGATCGCGCTCGGTCAAATCGGCCGCTTCGAGCCCGACGCCGACGCCATCGATCAGCTGTTTCGGATCGCGCTGCCGCTGCTGGCGCTCTCCGAAGCCAACGCCACGTTCTCGGTCGACGCACGGCTCCGCAAAAAGCTGGACAAGCCGTACCCGGCGCTCGTGCAAGCGTGGCCGCGTTATTTGCTGATCCTGCAGCTGCTCTGGATGTACTTCTCGGCCGCGCACAACCGGGGAGACTCGGCCTGGTATCCGCGCGGCGGCTTTGCGGCAGTCAGCAACGTGATGAGTGACCCGCACTTTGCGCGCTTCGCGCCAGGCACGTTCCGCGGCGCTTACCGCCTCACTCAACTCGGCACCGCGGCGACCATGCTGTTCGAGGGTAGCGCGCCACTGATGTTGCTTTGGCTGTGGTTGGACTGGCCCGCCCAAGCTCTGGGTCACGCGGAGCGCGGCGGCAAGCTCGGCGCGCTCGTGCGCAGGCTCCACGTGCGCTGGCTGTGGCTAGGGCTCGGCGCCACTCTCCACCTAGGTATCGCCGTCACCATGCAGCTCGGCATCTTCCCCTTCGGCATGCTCGCGCTGTATCCAATTTTCGTGCATCCCGATGAGCTATTGCATGCGCGAGAGAGTTTGATTAAGCGCTACTGTTCGTGACCGCTGCGCGCTTCATTGCCGGCTTCGTTGCTTGTTCGACGCTCGCCAGCTGTTCCATCGACGACCGCAACCTGCAAACCAGTGCCGAGGCCGGCTCGCCGGGCTCTGCGGGCGCCGTCGACGGCGACTCAGCGGGCGCGCCAGAAGCCGGAAACGGCGGCTTTTCCGGTGCCAATGGCGGCGGCTCGCCGTCGACGGCCGAAGCTGGCACGGGCGGCCAAACGGAGCCGTCCGCGCCGATTGCCACCGTTGGCGACTGCGCGGACTTGGACCAAGACGGCGTCGCGGATTGCCAGGAAACGCTGCTCACCAATCCGAGCTTCGAAGCCGACGTCATGCATTGGAATGCCGACGCCGGCGCGTCGCTGACTTGGGATCCTCGGGACGCCCTGGGCGCCTCAGGCTCGGGTAGCGCCTTGCTTGCCGCAGCGTCGAGCGCGTTCGATGCCGGTGGCTCGAGCTTGGTGACCGCAGGTCAGTGCGTCCCGGTCAGCGGCGGACAGATCGTGATCGCGTACGCCAATGCGTGGGTTGACGACGGCCAGGACAGCAGCGGAAAGGCCGCGGTCTACGTGGACTTTTACGACGCGTCAGACTGCACCGGTGTGTCGACCAGCAGCTTCAGTACGCCGCAACCGTTGGACGCGAGCGCCGGTAACTGGTTGACGCTCAAGGCGGCGCTGCTGACCAGCACCGCAACGCACTCCGCGCGCGTCATGCTCGCGATCGAAAAGCCTTTCGTGGCGCAGTCGTTCCACGCCCGCTTCGACAACGTGCTGCTCAAAACGCAGCCCGCCAATTGAAGCCGGGCCGCGCTTTTCAGCTAAATTCGCCGCGAATATAGGCCTTCGTGCGCTCTTCGCGGGGGTCTTCGAAGAGCTCCGCGGAGGGGCGGTATTCGATCAGGTAGCCCGTCCGGCCGCCGGCGCTGGTGTCGACGAACAGGAACGCCGTTCGATCCGCGACGCGCTGCGCTTGCTGCAGATTGTGAGTCACGATCGCGATCGTGTATTTCTCCTTCAGCTCTAGCATCAGGTCCTCGACGCGGCGCGTGGCGATGGGATCGAGCGCGGAGCACGGCTCGTCCATGAGCAGCAGCTCGGGCTCGACGGCGATGGCGCGCGCGATGCACAGGCGCTGCTGTTGCCCACCGGACAGCGACAAGCCGCTGGTGTTGAGCTTGTCTTTGACCTCGTCCCAGAGCGCGGCGCCACGCAGCGCATTTTCGACGCGCTCGGCATAGTTGCCCTTGAAGCCGTTGAGGCGAAGACCGAAGGCAACGTTCTTGTAGATGCTCATCGCGAACGGATTGGGCTGCTGAAAGACCATGCCGATCGAGCGCCGCACGGCGACTGGGTCGACGCCCTGCGCGTAGATGTCCTGGCCGCGGTAGTGCACCGAACCTTCGAAACGGAAGCCGTTCACGAAGTCGTTCATGCGGTTCAAGCTGCGCAGCACAGTGCTCTTACCGCAGCCCGAGGGGCCGATAAACGCCGTAATTTCGTTAGAAACAATCGGAATTTCCGTGTCGCGCACGGCTAGGAAATTGCCGTAGTGCAGGGTCTTGATCCGGCAGTCCATGACGACTCCCGAATCGGCGCCGCTCGCGGCGACCACGTGCGCTCCGCTGACGCGGCCGGATTCACGCTTCTCGTTGATCATGTTGGGGGACAGTTCCTGAGTATTCATCGGCTTATCCTTGATCTGTGCGGACGCGGAGGCTTACAACGGTCAATGTTCCTCGGGGCGCCGCGTGGCAATCTGAGCAGCGACATTCAGGACCAGTACGATACTGACGAGCACGAGCGATGCCGCCCAAGCGAGCGCGACCTGATGCTCGAAGGGGCTGCCCGCAAAGTTGTAAATGAGCACGGACAGGGACGCGATCGGCTGCGTCACTTTGCCGTCGAACCAGTAATCGCTGAACAGCGCCGTAAACAAGAGCGGCGCGGTTTCGCCCATGGCGCGTGCCAGCGCCAACATGACGCCCGTAAGAATGCCCGGAATTGCCGTCGGAATCACGATCCGGAGCACGGTTTGAGCGCGCGTTGCGCCCATGCCGAAGGCCGCCATCTTCATCTTGGCGGGAACGGCGCGCAGCGCGGACTCACTCGTGAGCATGACGGTCGGCACCATCAGGATGGCCATCGCGCAGCCGCCCGCGAGCGCGCTGAACGAGCCCGTGGTCACCACGACCATGGCGTAAGCGAACACGCCGGCGAGGATCGAGGGCAACCCCGTCAGCACCTTGGCCGCGAAGCGAACCAGCGTCGCAAGCTTCGACTCTCCGCCGTACTCGGCCAAGAACACCGCGCCCATGAAGCCGAGCGGCAAAGCTAGGCAAGTCGAGATCCCGACCACGACCAGCGTGCCGACGACGGCGTTGCCGATGCCTCCGCCCTCCATGCCGGCGCCGGGGGTAAGCTCGCTGAACAGGCTCGGGCTGAGCAGCGCGCCGCCCTTCACGAGCAACATGTACAGCACGGAAAACAGCGGAAACATGGCGATCACACTGAGCAGCACCGCCAAGCCGGTGAGCACTGAATTGCCCAAGGTACGCCGGTCCGCCAAGCTGCGCCGGAACGACGCGTTGCCGTCCGAGGGCGCGATGCCGGGGCTCATCGTCGCGTTGGCCATCAGCCGAGCCCTTTCAGCTCGCGCGTCGTGCGCAGCATGATGAACGAGCCCAAAGCGTTGACCGCCAGTGTGATCAACATCAGCACGACCGCCGCGTACATCAGCGCGCCGACTTCTACCTTACCCGCTTCGGGAAAGTGGTTGGCGAGCAGCGCGGCCAGCGTGTTGCCCGGCGAGAACAACGACCAACCGAACACATTGGCGTTGCCGACGAGCATGGCCAGCGCCATGGTCTCGCCCAGGGCGCGACCGAAGCCGAGCACCAGCGCGCCAAAAATCCCGCCGACTGCCGTCGGCAGGGTCACGCGAAAGATCACTTCCCAGCGCGTCGCGCCGAGGCCGTAGGCGGCCGCCGCCAAACGCTTGGGCACCGCAGCCATGGCCTCGCGAGAGATCGCGGTGACCGTGGGCAGAATCATGATCGACAGCACCAAGGATGCCGGGAAGATCCCGGGGCCGCTCAAGCGGGTCGAGAAAAACGGAATCGAGCCGAAGTGCTCATTGAGCCAACCGGACGGGCCGCGCACGGCGGGCACGAGCACGAAGATGCCCCACAGGCCGTAAACCACGCTCGGAATCGCAGCCAAGAGCTCGATGACGTTCTTCATCACCAGCTCCACGCGGCGCGGCACGAAGCCCTGACTGAGCACCAGGGCGACCGTCACACCGAGGAAGCCACCGATGCCGAGCGCCAAGATAGACGTGTACAGAGTGCCGGCAATCTCGGCTAAAATGCCGAACTGCGCGCGGTTGGCGTCCCACACGGACGTAGTCAGAAAGCCGAGACCATAGTCAGACATCGCCGTCTTGGCGTGGCGCATGACCTCGAACACGATACCCGCGAGCAAGAGCACGACGCCCACGCCGAACGCGTAGGCGACGTTCTTGAACGCGACGTCGAAGCCTTTTTGCCAAGACGTCGGAGGCCGAGACACGGGCGACTTGAACGCCGCAGAGAGATCCGGACTTGCGGTCGCTTTAGTCGTTTGAACGTCTGCCATGTTTAGCCTCCGAACACCGTGCGCCTGAAACAGCTCACTCAATCGTGTCGACGGCCTTGAGCACGTTGCTCGCGACCGTTTCGGGCAAAGGCACGTAGAACAGGCTCTCGGACAGCTTCTGACCGTCCGTCAAACTCCACTTCAGCACGCTCTTCAGCGCGGCCGACTTGGCTTTGTCGTCGTACTTCTTGTGCGCGAGGATCCAGGTGTAGGTCACGATCGGATACGACTCGTCGCCAGTGGGGTCGGTGACCCAAGCGCGCATGTCCGCGGGCAGCTCAACCGCCGCGAGCGCAGTGGCCGAGCTCTTCAGCGACGGCGCGACGAACTTGCCCGCCTTGTTCTCGAGCTGCGCGGTGGGCTGCTTGGTCGACGCCGCGAAGGCGAACTCGATGTAGCCGATCGCGCCTGGAGTTTGGTGGATCTGCGCGGCTACGCCGTCATTCTTGGCGCCGCCGACACCGACCGGCCACTCCACGGATTTCCCGACGCCGGGGCCCGACTTCCACTTCTCGTTGATCGCGGCGAGGTGTTGCGTGAACACGAACGTGGTCCCGCTGCCGTCTGAGCGGTGCACGACCGAAATGTCGAGCTTGGGCAGCTTCACGCCCGGGTTCGTGGCGACGATTTTCGGGTCGTCCCACTTCTTGACCGTTCCGAGGAAGATGCCCGAGTAAACCTCACGCGAAAGCTTCAGGTCGCTGACGCCGTCCAGGTTGTACGCGAGCACGATGTTGCCCGCCGTCATCGGCAGTAGAATGACGTTGTCTTTGGCTTGCTTGATCTCGTCGTCGGTCATCGCCGCGTCGCTCGCGCCAAAGTCAGTCTGACCTTCGATGAACGCCTTGATGCCAGCGCCGCTACCGGTCGACTGGTAGTTGACGCGCACGTCCTTGTTTTTATCGCCGAACTCACGGAACCAACGCGAATACAGCGGCGCCGGGAAGCTGGCGCCCGAACCCTGCAAGGTCACTGGGCCCGCTGCGGGCGCGGGAGCCGCTGACGGCGTGGCGGCGGTATCCGCAGGTGCGGACTCTTTCTTGTCGCAACCGAGCGCCAAAGCCGCAAGGCTGATGAACGCGCCTAGGGTCATCGCAAAGCGTGTAACCGAGATCATGTGTCGGCCTTCCTCGTAACTTGAGTACATGTGTTGAAGGCGTGGTACGCGATCTCCGGCGTTGCGTCAGGCGTGAAGCGTCACGCCATCAAATCGTTACTTAAGGGACCCAAGCCGATCCGCGACGCGACGCGCTACGCATGGGGAACCGAGGCTCGATGTCGCAAGTCGAGCCCTCCGTTCAGTGTTTTTGCGCAATAAAAATCGAGCCTAGGCGACGGCGCGCTTTACTTCCGGCCGATCACTGTCCAGGACGACACTGAACTTGGTGCCGACGCCGGGGGTGCTCTCGACGTGGACCGTGCCGCCCATGGCTTCGACCAAATGTTTCACGATCGACAGGCCAAGACCGGTACCGCCGATGTCTCGTGAACGCCCCGCGTCGACCCGATAAAAACGCTCGAACAAGCGCGGTAAGTGCCGCGGCTCGATGCCCGGGCCGTTGTCCTCGACGAGTAGCTCGACGCTGTCTTCGTGACTGACGGCGCGCAGCCGGATGGTGGTGCCCGAGGGGCAGTATTTCACCGCGTTATCGACCAGATTGGTGAGCACGTGCTCGAGCGCGCGGCGGTCCGCCAAGATCCGGCGTATGTCTTCGGGAGCTTCGTTCTCGAGCACGGTGCCGCGCTTGGCGGCCCGCTCGGCGAACAGGCTCAAGACTTGGTCGTACACCGCGTCGACCACCAGCGGCTCCATGTTGAGCTTGAGCCCGCGCGACTCGATACGCGACAGATCGAGCAAATCCTCCACGAGGTCGTGCAAGCGTTCGGCGTTGCGTTCGATGATGCCGAGGAAGGCGCTGCGCGCGGCCGGGTCGTCCTGGGCGGCGTTCTGCAGTGTTTCTGCGGCAGAGCGCACTGCGGTGACCGGAGTGCGCAGCTCGTGCGAGACGTTGGCTACGAACTCACGGCGCAGCGATTCGAGGCGACGCACCTCGGTGACGTCCACGAACACCGCCAGCAGCCCGCCTTGATCGCCAGGCAGCTGAGCCGCGCGCACCAGCAAGCGCCGCGGCTGAATCGTGCCGAAATCGATTTCGCGCGTCACGGCTTCCGGTGAACGACGGCCCAAATCCAAAAGCTCTTTGAGCTCGGCGTGGCGCACCACTTCGAGCACGGTCTTGCCGACCGAATCCGGGCCGACCAACAGCATTTCGCGGAGCGATGGATTGAGCACGTAGATGTGACCGGAGCGATCGAGCAGCAGTACGCCCTCTTGCATGCTGGCCAAGATGCCGCCCAAGCGATCGCGCTCCTCGCTCAGGTCGCCGAGCGTACGCGACAGATTCTTGGCTAGCTGATCGAGTGCGCGCCCAAGCTCGCCGAACTCGTCGTCCCCGCTTTGGCGAGCACGCGTCGTCAGATCGCCGTC
>Ga0210392_10001369_pt1 | contig 12920 bp, 8 predicted proteins | sample IncBWC30OmetaG_FD_161057 | JGI IMG/M metagenome (GOLD analysis project Ga0210392, IMG submission 161057) | Forest soil microbial communities from Barre Woods Harvard Forest LTER site, Petersham, Massachusetts, United States - Inc-BW-C-30-O ...
CGGCGCAATCTGACAACCGCGCCAATGTCATCCAGCAGCCGCGCATCCAGACTTCGCAGGCCAAGGCGGCGCAGTTCTTTGTCGGCAATACGGTGCCTTACGTCACCGGCAATACGTATGGCGGCGCCTACGGCAACAGCTCGTCGTATTCACAGTTGTCGGTCGGTGTGGAGCTGGACGTGACGCCCTTCATCAATCCCGATGGCGAGGTGACGATGGATATCCAGCAGGAGATCGATGACATTTCCGGTTTTACAACCATCAGTGGCGTGGGTGATGTGCCGAACACCATCAAGCGCACGTTGAACACGACGATCACGGTCCGGGATCGTGACACGGTGATGCTGGGCGGTTTCATCAAGTCCGACAAGTCCACCAGCAAAACGGGCGTGCCGTTTTTGTCGGACATTCCGCTGCTGGGCAACCTGTTCACGCAGCGCAACGATTCCAAGGACCGCCAGGAACTGATCGTGCTCATGCGGCCCACCGTCCTGAAGACGCCGGCCCTGGCCGCCAAGAACACGCTCAAAGAGCAGCAGCGTCTGCCGGGCATTTCTGCCGCGGCCGCCGATGCTGCCGAATACGAGCACCAGTTGGTGGACGCCCAGCGCAAACAGGAGGCGCGCGCCGCCAAAAACGGCAGCAACACCAATGGCTTCTTCAACGTGCTGATCCCGGAGGATGAGCCGAACACCGTGCCGCCCGCGGCCATTGAAAATTCCGTGCCAGGCCAACCCGCGCCGGGCGGGACGATGGCGGATCCGTCCGCCGCCGCGCAGGAAAAGGCCCGCGCCGATTTCCAGAAGAAAACCGATGCCCAGGATGCAAACTCCACGTATACGTCCGCCGTGCAGAAGAAGCTGGATGCCGCCCAGAAAGACTGGGAGGCCGGCAAGCTCAGCACGGACGAGTACATGGCCCTCCGCAACAAGATTCTGACCGGGGGGAATTGAACCGGCGGGAGCCCGGCTCAACGCGGACGGCGGATTAGGAAAAACACGGCGCGGGTTGCGCCGTGTTTTTTCTTTTCCCGCTTGACGCGCCGGACAAGCGGCGGCACAGTGGCTTCATTAAGGATTAAAACTTTTCGGAACAGTGCCGTGGATTTTGCGCGCCCGCGTGGAATCAAAACGGAACCGACCGGGCAGTTGTTATAAACGCAGTACACAGTCAATGTGGGTTTTGACGCCATGGCCATGCCAGGAACAAAAATTGCAACGACCCGGTTCGTGACGCTGTCCACCTATGCGGCGAACCGGCCGGTCGCCGGCACCGTGGTGACGGTGCTGGACTCGACGCACGAAAAACGCGGGCTCAAACTCATCTCCACCTATTCGCGCGCGCTGCCGAAACATTCCATCCACGAGCTGATCGCCACGGATGAGGCCGGCAAAAAGCCCGGCGACACGGCGAACCGCATCGCTTACCTCGCCTTCTTCGAGGTGACGCGGGGCGGCTGCATCATCGTCGGGGAAACCCTGATGGTGGACGGCATAGCCGTCGGCGAAATCATCGGCTTTGACGAGACGCACGAGCCGAACCACATCAACATCATCATCGGGGTGAAAAAACGCCGGACGGGGCCGCAATTGAAGATTGGCGTCGGCAGCAAGCTCAAGTTTGTCCGGCGATAATCCAGTTCACGACCATGAATGCCGTTTTGTCCAATACTGCAACCGGCCGGGATGAAATGCTGGGGCGTATCCAGAACCGGGCGCTGTGGCTGGCGGTACAGATGGTCTATCACGCAAACAAGACGCGGACGGGACCGGACGGGATGAAGGTCGGCGGACACATGGCCTCCAGCGCCTCGACGGTGACGATCCTGACGTATCTGTTTCTGGAACATCTCCGCGCCGATGACAAGATCGCGGTGAAGCCGCACGCCTCGCCGGTGTATCACGCGCTGCAATTTTTACTGGGCAACCTGGAGCCGAAATATCTCAAGTCGTTGCGCGCGTTCAAGGGGTTGCAATCGTATCCGAGCCGGACGAAAGACCCGGACGGCGTGCATTTTTCGACGGGCTCGATGGGGCTGGGCGCAAGCGCGGCGAATTTTGCGGCGATGACGGAGGAATATGCGCGGATGCATTTCGGCGCGGAAAATTGCCGTGACCGGCGGTACGTGAGCCTCGTCGGCGATGCGGAACTCGACGAGGGAGCGGTGTGGGAGGCGATCGCAGAACCGGCGTTGATGGACCTGAAGAATGTTTTGTGGGTGGTGGACATCAACCGGCAAAGCCTGGACCGGGTCATTCCGGGCATCCGGGTGCGCTGCTGGCAGGAGATGTTCAAGGCGAACGATTGGCATGTCATCGAGGCGAAATACGGCAAGCAATTGCAGGCGGCATTTCAATTGCCGAAGGGCGAACTGCTGCACGAGTGCATCGATGACCTGACCAATGAGGCCTATCAGCGGTTGCTGCGGCTTTCGCCAGAACGCCTGCGCGAATGGTTGCCGCGCATGAGCCGCTACCCGAAGGACATGGCCGCGCTGCTGGGGCAGTGGGGGGATGTGGAATTGCAGGAGATGTTCCGCAACCTGGGCGGGCATGATTTTGCCGAATTGCGCGATGCATTCACCAAGGCGGACGGCCGCGCGGGGCCGACGGCGATCTTTGCGTACACGCAGAAAGGCTGGATGCTGCCGTCCGTGGGTCATCCCCAAAATCATTCGCTGCTGCTTACCGCGGAGCAGATGGAGGAACTGCGGGTGAAGCTGGAAATCGGTGAGGATGAAGTGTGGGAAGGATTTCCAGCGGGGAGCGAAACCGGCGAGTTATGCGAATGTGCGCGGCGCCGCCTGAAGCCCTCGGCGGCGGTTAAAAATCTGGCGGGCGAACTGACGATTCCAAGTGGATTGAACGGGAATTACTCCGGCGTCCTTTCGACTCAGCAGATTTTCGGACGGATTCTGACCTCCATGGCGCGGGAACTGCCAGAACTGTCGCAGCGGGTGGTGACAGTGAGCCCGGATGTGGCGAGTTCCACAAATCTCGGCGGGTGGATCAACAAGATGGGCGTGTGGAACCGGTTCGAAAAGGAATTTTTGCCGGAAGAATCCGAGCAGGGGGTGATGGCGTGGAAAGAAAGCACCGCGGGCCAGCACATCGAGCTGGGCATCTCGGAGATCAACCTGTTTATGGCGCTGGGGCAGCTCGGGCTGTCGCAGGAGATCAACGGCAACCTGCTGTTTCCGATCGGGACGTTGTATGACTGTTTTGTGCCGCGCGGGCTGGATGCGTTCTACTACGGCGTTTATTCCGGGGCGAAGTTCATCGTGGTCGGGACGCCGTCAGGCATCACGCTGGCGCCGGAAGGCGGGGCGCATCAATCGACCATCACGGGGTCCATCGGCATCGAGCTGCCGGGAATTTCGACGTATGAGCCGTGCTTCGGGCAGGAGCTTGAGTGGATTTTGCTGGCGGGGTTGGAAAATATCCGCACGCGGACCAGTTCCACCTACCTGCGGTTGACGAGCAAGAGCGTGGATCAGGCGCTGCTGGTGGTGCCAACGGATGAGGATGAGCGCGCGCAGTTGCGCGCGAAAGTAATCCGCGGGGCATACCGGTTGATCGACCGCAGCGGCGAGGCGGGCTATGAGCCCGGGAAGAATGTGGTGCACATTTTTGCGGTCGGGGCGCTGGTGCCGGAAGCGGTGGCGGCGAGCCGGCAGCTTTTGGAGCAGGGTGTGTACGCGAATGTTTTCAACGTGACCGGCGCGGGGCCGTTGTACCGGGAATATCAAAGCGCGGTGCATGCGGCGATGTCCGGCACGCAACCCGGCAAGAACCTGCTGGAAGAACTGGTGCCGGCCGCGGAACGCGCGGTGCCGGTGGTGACCGTGGTGGACGGGCATCCGCACAGCATGGCGTGGATCGGCGCGGCGTTAAAGACGCTGACGATTCCGCTGGGCGTGGCGGGCTTCGGCCAGTCGGGCACGGTGGCGGAACTTTATGTGGAATACAAAATCGACGCAGCGAACATCCAGGCCGCGTGCCGGCAGGCTCTAAAACAATGATTTCAACACCCACAAAAACTATGGCTCCAAAATACCGATTCCAAATCTACAAGGAACTGCATAAGAACATGCCGGCGATCTACGCCGAGGCGCGGAAGTTCGCGGATGACATCGGCATTACGCCGGAGATGAAGGGCAAGCTGGGCCTGACGGGCGCGGTTTCGAGCTGTCACGCGCTGCTGTCGCGCGGGGTGAGCCAGGCCATCGAGGACGCGTCGCGCAAGGTGATCGAGAACAAGTTTCTCATCGAGGAGATCCGCGAGGTGGTGAAGGACGTTTACGGCGACGGCTATGACGCCGCGCCGACGAACACGTGCGAGGCCGCGTTGTGGGTGAGCTTCGATGCGCTGGCCACGCCGCCGATGACGGGGCGGGGTGACAATTACCGTGCGCGGTATATCGCACCGCTCGAACGGCATCTGCACCATCACGGTGGCTATGGCCGTCCGTTTCCGCCGCGCTACAAGGACCTGTTCGCGGACCGTGGCGTGACAGCGGGCGAGCTGGGTTTTTCCGGCAAGCGGCTGGACAACACCGACGCGGTGTTCGTGCCGATGGAAGGTGCGAAATACGAAATCCACGGCATCAAGCAGCATCCGGCGCTGTTGCTGGCTAATTATGACGCGAAGAAGACGCTGGCGCGCATCGAGCAGACGGCGGCGCGGCATGGCGCGTATGTGACGGCGTTTTCATCGCTGGGCTACGACAGTGTTGGCTACGGCTACGGCACGAAGGATGCGGGCGGAACGCCGGTCTTGCAAACCGGGCTGGCGAAGCTGGCGAAAGAATACGGCGTGCCGTACATCGTCGATAACGCATGGGGGACGCCGTTCATCGGCGCGGACCCGCGCAAGCTTGGGGTGGATGTGATGGCGTACTCGATGGACAAATCGTCGGGCGCGCCGACGGTGGGCCTGATCATCGGGCGTGAGGACGTGATGGTGCCCATCCGGCGGGCGCTGGGGTACCACTCGGACCGCTCGGGCGCGGGTTTTTCGTACGGCAAGGCGGCGTATGTGACGAATGACCCGGGCAAGGAGGCGCTGGTGGGTTTGCTGGCGGCGCTGAAGATTTTGCGCGATAAACCCGCGGTGATGACGAAGCCGATCGACGGGTTGCTGAAGATCGTGAAGGAGGAGTTCAAGGCATTGCCGAAGAAATTCCACAACGACCTCATCATCAGCAAGAGCGTCAATTCCTTGGCGGTGGAGATCAATTATGAGAACACGTGGAAGGACGGGCTGCCGGGCATCCCGATCTTCTCCATCGAAGACATGTACGCGGGGACGCACATGTTCCAGGCCGGCATGATGCAAATGGGGATCATCCCGACGATCGCGTATGACGCAAACATCTTCATCTCGCTGGGCCTCGGCACGCTGGATGCGGATGGGAACTTGCTGGAGAAGGAGACCCGGCTTATCGTCAAGGCGATGGTGGGGTTGATGAACATTGCGTGCAAGCATGCGGGGGTGGGTTAGAAAAAATAAATTTAAAAAATCCAAAAAGTGTTTAAAAGACGGCATATATGAACATGCAAAAAATAATGCCAATTCTTTTTATCGCCATAGGGGTTTATGTTTCGCTTGGAATCTGGTTTCCGCGAATGCGGTCAAAGTGGAAAGGTACGCAAGCCACATGCGGAGCCTTGGGTTGTGCTGGCTTCGCGCTTTTCTTCATCAGCCTGGGCGCGACCTTTTTTGCGGTGGATTCAGTTCCCGAGCGTGACAGGATTTGGTTCGCCGTTCCCATCATGATGGGGTGGATTTTGGGCGCCCTTGGTTATGCGTTCGATACACGGGCTCATGTCCGCGGTTCAACAGCAACGTTTTCCGTGACGCCACAACCGCAATCCAGTTTGCGTGGTCAAGGAAGAGGCTGGCTTTTGGTTGGATTCGGAGTTTTCTTTTTGATCGTAGTTCTGTGCGCTTTTGTTTTTCACTTGTGATGCCACCAGCAATTTATTGGAGTTAAAATTATGACAACCGCCCGAGACACGATCGTTGATGCGCTGGACATCGAGAGCTTCATCCTTTGCGAGAGCGAGAAGGAGGCGAAGGAACTCATCGGCAAGCTGATGCAATCGCTGGGGCTGCCGCGGTTCGTGATCGTGTCGCTGGATTTCAACGGGCCGGGCGCGCATTTCCGCGTGCGGGCCTACATGAACAAACCGGGAGACAATTATACCTGGCTGCAATGATGAAAATACTGCTCGCACCACTGGATCCGGTCCATGACGCCGGATTGAAACTGATTAAGCGCAAGCTGGAGGCGCTGGGGTACCCGTGCGTGCTGCTGCCGCCGGACATCACGGTGGAGGAGATCGGCGAGGCGGCCATTGCGGAGAAGGTGGACATGATCTTTGTTGGGCGCACGGTGGGTTATGGCGTGGAACAGCTGTTCCGTCGCGTGCGGCATGTGCTCACGGTGCAGGGGGTGTTTGACAAGGTGCGCGTGGCCATCGGCGGGATGGCGGTGACGGACGAACTGGCGAAGAGCCTCGGCTTCGAGGCGGGTTACGGCCCGCACACGAAGATCGAGGAGATCCACGCGATGATCGAGAAGAACCCGGAGCTGGCGCGGCACATCACGCATCCGGTCAAAAACAAACCTAAGTTCCCGTTTCCGCACGACAACACGGTCAAGAATTCGACGACAAAGAACCTGCTCGATGAGATCGTGGACGGGATCCTGGACTGGACGGCGGACAAGAGTTCGCCGGGTGTGGTGCGGGCGCATATCACGGAATCGCAGTTGCAGGATGTGAAGGGTTCGGTGGAGAGCTACACGGCGCTGCCGTTCACGCGCGATTACCTGGCGCAGTGCGACGAGTCAGTGGTGGATTTCTTTCAAAAAAACATCTGTCCGCCGAGCGTGCGGCAGATCACGCAGAAGGAAGTGGATGCGTACATCAACCGCATCGACATCGCGAAGCGGAATTTTCATCCGCGCGTGCTGCGGCATGGCCGGGAGAAGCCGCTGGTGTTCGTGCAATATGGCACGGGCTGCCCGATGATGGACGGCATGCACATCAAGGTGGCGGAGAGCTGGGGCGCGGACGGGGTGCTGCATTTCGACCCGGCGTGGGGCGCGCGCACGGAGGGATTGATGGACGGCTTTTTGACCAACGCGGAGGACGGCACGCCGGTGACCTACGCAAATCTTTCGCTCATCCGGCGGTCGCTGGATGCGGCGACGCTGTGGACGGTGCGGGCGCATCGCGGCTTGAACACGCCGGAGATCGCGGTGCTGTCGGGCTTCCTGGGCGCGGACATGACGAAGATCAACATCGTGTATGGCTCGATCTGCGGCGGGACGGACCCGGCGCGGCTCACGGTGGACGGCGTGGACGCCATCCGCACGGCCACGCGCTACAACATGCCGTTCGACATCCCGACGAACGAGGAACTGGCGGGGGTGCCGCCGCACAAGGCGTTCGCGGGAATGCTCATCATGGCACAGCTCGGCCGCCGGCTCGGGGCGCAGCCGATCTTGAAGCCGCTGCTCTGTCACGGCCCGTACATCATGGTGAACGAGCTGATGGAGCAGAATTACGTGGATTATAATTTCGCGAAAATCCGCGCATTGCAGGCGCTGGCGGATTTCCCCATCTGGCCGGGCGAGCCGATCGGCTTCATGACGCACACGGAGGAGAAGGAGCAATCGGCCACGACGACGGCGTTGCACGCGGCGATGTGCTCGACGCTGGGCGTGGACGCGATCACCACGGCGTCGACGGACGAGGCGTTTTCGCGCGGGCCGATCACGGCGGACGGGCGGGTGGGTTCGTTGCGCGCCATGGAGGAGGCGTTCCGGTTTTTTGGCGAGACGGATGTGGCGCCGACGAAGAAGGCGGACGAGTGGCGGGATGACATCATCGCGGGCATCAACCGCACGCTGGAGGCGGTGACGGAGGCACCGTCGTTTGTGGATGCGCTGTACCAGGGGATTCTCGGGGACAAAGCGGATGGGGTTTATCCCGGTCGCGCGGGGAAGAATTCGGTAGTAACCGCACCGAAGCCGAAGGCGGTCGGGCGCTGGGATGTGACGCCGGCAATAGTGCGGAAGAAGCCAGTACTGACGGTGAAGGCGGTGACGCCGGGGGTATTGCCGGCGAGGCGGAGACGGTAGGCTGGGAAAAAAGCTCCAAATTCCAACATCCAAGCACCAGAGAAATTCCAAGCTTCAACATCCAATGGCCAATGGTAATGGGGTGCTGCTTTGTCAGACTTGGGTGGGCGGGTTGCAAGCGATGTTCCTGCGGCTCATAGAGCCGCGGTCCGGCCCATAAAATCCCAATCTTGAACTTTGGCGGCGGGTGCGTAAAATGTCCCCTTATGCATCAATTTCATTATGCGGGTAACAAACTTCATTGCGAGGGTGTCAGTCTTGAGTCGCTGGTGAAGAAGCATGGCACGCCGTTGTACGTCTATTCCCAGAACACGCTGACAGATCATTTCCAGAAGCTGGACCGGGCGATGAAGCCGGTGGACCACATGATCTGTTTCGCGATGAAGGCGAATTCCAACCTGGCCGTGGTGCGCACGCTGGCGAATTGCGGCAGCGGTTTTGACATCGTGAGCGTGGGCGAGCTGATGCGCGTCATCAAGGCGGGCGGCGACCCGAAGAAATGCGTGTTTGCCGGTGCGGCCAAGACGGCGGCAGAAATTGAATTTGCCCTGAAGAAAGATGTTTACTGCTTCAACGCGGAGAGCGAACCGGAACTGGTGCGCATCAACAAGGTGGCGGCGCGGCTGAAGAAGATCGCGTCCGTGGCGGTGCGCGTGAACCCGAATGTGGCGGCGAAGACGCACAGCAAGATCACCACGGGCACGTACGAGGACAAGTTCGGCATCGCGTTCGAATCGATCGAGGGCGTGTATGCGCGCGCGAGCAAGCTGAAGAACCTGCGGTTGCGCGGCGTGCAGATGCACATCGGCTCGCAGATCACGGAGACGACGCCGTTCGAGAAGGCGGTGGCGAAGATGCTGCCGTTGGTGGCGAAGCTGAAGGCGCGGCATAACATTGAATTTTTCAGCATCGGCGGCGGCTTGGGCATCGTCTACAAGGGCGCGCTGGAGAGCGGTTCGCCGAAGTGGTGGAAGACGACGGCGGGCAAAAGCATTTTGACGCCGCAGAAATATGCGGACCGCCTGCTGCCACTGTTAAAGCCGCTCGGCTTGAAGATTTTGATGGAGCCGGGCCGGTTCATCTCCGGCAACGCGGGCGTGCTGGTGACGCACGTGGAATACGTGAAGCGCACGGGCCGGAAGAATTTCGTCATCGTCGATGCGGCGATGAACGACCTCATCCGCCCCGCGTTCTACGAGGCGTACCACCAGATCTTGCCGCTGGAAAAGAAGACGCGGCCGACGATGTCGTCGGACGTGGTGGGCGGCGTGTGCGAATCGGGCGATTATTTCTGCAAGGACCGGCCGCTGCCGAAGTTCGCCGAGGGCGAGCACCTGGCGCTGATGAGCGCGGGGGCGTACGGCTTTGTGATGGCCTCGACGTACAACACGCGGCCGCTGACGGCGGAGATTTTGGTGAACGGCAAGCAGGCGGCCGTGGTACGTGCGCGACAGAAGGTGGAAGAGACCTGGGCGGGCGAGACGCTGGCCCCGTGGTTGAAATAAGGCCCGGCCAAATTTAAAACGATCAAACGGCAGCCCGTCGTGAAAACGGCGGGCTATTTTTTTGGCGCCTTGGGCTTGGGCTTGCGGGCGTCGGCGGTGAAGGAGCCGATAAGGTAGCTTTTCTCGGTGTCCGGGGTGCAGAGGTAGATCTTGCCTGGGAGCCTATTGTTGGCCAGCGGACCGAATTCGAGGCGCATGGCGTAACCGTTGGTGAAGTCGGTCCGACGCGCCTTGCCATCGGTATCTTTCCAGCGCAACTGCACACGCGCGGCGCGGTCGGCATCGGGCGTGACGTTGATGGTCTGGGCGGAGAGGGATTCCGCCTGGGCGCCGGCGAAATTGACGGTGACCGCGAAATCGGCCGCACCCTTGGTGCCGTAGCGGATGGTCAGCACGCCGTTGGTGGAAAAAGTGGTGCGTTCCTCGATGAAATCCTGCCCGTGTATGCGGCCGGCCACGGCGGTATCGGGAATCGGGTTGGTGTTGGCGTCGAGCGACCAGCTGGCATCGCTGGCGTGCGGCGCGATGACGGCGGGTTTTTCCGGTTTGGCCGGCTGGTTGGCGGGCGGGGTGTTGCCAGTTTCGCCATCCGTCGGGTTGCCAGCATCGACCGGCGTCGCGGGCTTGAAGAGTTTTCCGCGATAGACGACGCCGGCGCCGACGGCGGCGAGGGCCAGCACCAGCGCGATGACGAGGGCGATGGGAAATTTGCGTTTCTCCGCCGCGGCGGGGGAGTAACCGGCGACACCGTTGGTGATTTTCTTTTCCGTGAGCTTGGTACCGGTGAGGATGAACTTGGAATCGGGCGCGGGGGCCTGCGGGGCGACGATCTTCTGGAAGCAGGTCGGACAGTCCATGACGGAGCCCGCCTGCGACTCGTCGCACATCATGTGCTGGCCGCAAACCGGGCAGGCGTATTTGAATTCGCTCATGGCTGCGGCGCAAAGATTCCACATTTAGGTGACATGGGCAACGCACTTTTTGCATGGGATTGTGACAAAATTCACAAGGGGGAGGACCGGGAAAGCTCCAAATCCCAACATCCAAGCACCAGAGAAGCACCAACATACAATGGCAATACACGCCGTCAGATTGGTGTTCTGTGAAAGAATCTGAGTGCAACTGGTGGGGGCTTGTGGTTTTAATACGGCTGGATGAAATCATTGCGATGGGCGGTCTTGCTGATGGCGCTGACGGGAAAGGTGCATGCATGCATCTGGGATGCGGACACGATGTTTCAGGAGAAGCTGCGACATCATGATCTTGCCAGCGCGATTCTCGGCGAGCCGCCCGCACCCGCTGACCAGCAGAAGCTTCAGGCACGGATCAAAGAGTTAGAGGCCAACCGGAATGAGACCAATGCGGATTGGTGGAACAATATGGCGGGGGCCTATCTGCGATTGAACCAGCCGGAAATGGCGGTGAAACTGTTGGAGCCGGTGGTGGGGAACTTTACCAATGATTACGGCATGCATGCCAATTTGGGCACGGCGTATCATCTGCTGGGACGTTATGCGGACGCAGAAAAGGAGATTGCGCGTGATTTGGAGATCAATCCGGACGCGCATTTTGGGCTGGAGAAGTATCATCTGGCGCTGCTGCAGTATCTGATGCGGGATGCGAAGTATCAGGCGCGGCATTTGTATGTGGATGAATTTACTTCCGGACTGTGTGCCAACGGAGGCGGGCATTTCTATCCTATTCCAGCTGACCATTTTCAATCTGCCCGTGATGGGACTTTGACGAATTTAGCCGAGTTGGAAAATACGTATCAAACGTGGGTTACACCCGCCAACGACGATAACAGCGGGATTGGGAATGTTGCGGGTCTGCTGGCGGCTACCGATGAGCCGCCGAAATATCGCTCCAAATGGGATTTGGCCTCCGACACCAACTTGGTGGCGGGCGTCATTTACATGGCGCAGATGAATCCGAAAGAGCCGGCTTGTTTCACGATGCTTGGAGTTGCGGCCTGGAAAAAGCGTGATTTCAACCTGGCGGTTTCCGCTTTTGAAAAAGCCATCCTGCTGGGTTCGCCGCAACGGGCGCTTTTGCAGTCGAAAATTAACGGGTTAAATCATTTCATCAAAGAATCACACAAGCAGGAATTTTGGATCTATGGGGTTCTTGGGATGATCTCGCTGGTCATCCTATATTATATCTACACAAAATTCCGCGACCGGCGGCAGCGTAGGGCAGTTTTGACTGTGTGATCGCGCAAAATAGAATTGGCCCCTCACCTCGCTCCTCTCACCGTTTGGCGGGGAGAGGAAGTCCGGAGATGCGTTTGGGCCATTTAATACACAGGTTGCATCCGCCTACGTCAGACTTCGGCGCGACAGGAGAGGCGTGCTGAGAGTTGGGACAGGCAAGATGTTGTAAAAATCTATGTGCATCGGCGGCGTTCTGTGGTTTTAATTAGCGAGAATTTATGAGCAAAAAATCTCCTGTTTCACGCAGCGGACGGTTTGCGGGCGGTCCGGCGGCGGATGTCGCGCAGTTCACCGAGTCCATCTCCTTCGACTGGCGGTTGTGGAAGCATGACATCCTCGGCTCGCTCGCGCATGCGGCGATGCTCAAGAAGATCGGCGTGCTGACCCGGAAGGAACTGGTCGCGATCACCCGCGGGCTGGATGCCATCGCCAAGGAGATCAAGGCGGGGAAGTTCAAGTGGAAGGCGGAGCTCGAGGATGTGCACATGAACATCGAGTCCGAGTTGACGAAGCGCGTGCCCGCCGGAGCGAAGCTGCACACGGCGCGGTCGCGCAACGACCAGGTGGCGCTGGACGTGCGGCTGTGGCTGCGCGATGAGATCACGGGGTTGCTCGGCGAGATCGCCGACCTGCAACGGGCGCTGGTTTTGCTGGGTGAGAAGAACGCGGATGTCATCATCCCGGGCTACACGCACATGCAGCGGGCGCAGCCGGTGTATCTGGCGCATCACCTGCTGGCATATGTGGAGATGCTGGAGCGGGATTGCGAGCGGCTGTGGGATTGTCATTCGCGCGTGAACGTGTGTCCGCTGGGCAGCGGGGCGATCGCAGGCAGCACGTTGCCGTTGAAGCGGGAACTGGTGGCGAAACTGCTGGGCTTTGTGAACGACGGCGGCCAGGTACAGGTGACGCAAAATTCCATGGACGGTGTGAGCGACCGGGATTTCATGATCGAGTTCGCGGCGGCGGCGGCGCTGCTGGCGGTGCATTTCTCGCGGCTCTCGGACGACGTCATTCTCTGGGCGGGCACGGAATTTAATTTCATCAAGA